>ERZ779869.1969-NODE-1969-length-17866-cov-6.804559_pt1 | contig 17866 bp, 14 predicted proteins | sample MGYA00511557_ERZ779869 | MGnify/ENA primary metagenome ERZ779869 (study PRJEB29588, sample SAMEA2154620) | human gut metagenome | biome: human gut; feature: human-associated habitat; material: faeces | place: Denmark | collected 2008/2010 ...
GTACGCCGCCGCCCGCCATCGAGCAGAGTTTTACACCTAATTGGGGATAAAACAGTTGATGGCCGGCGGCGGTGTCGCCCTCATCGGCATCACCCTTGTACCTCTGCTCTCCGGCCTGTTCGGTTGATCGTCCGGCGGTGATCGCTTATGGGCGGCATACTCGACAAACTCGATGAATGGCTCCGAGGGCTGCTCATCGAGGGAATCACGGGAAACCTGTCGGGCATGTTCGATACGGTCAATACCAAAGTAGGCGAGATCGCCGGTGAAGTGGGACAGACGCCGCTGGCATGGAACAGCGGCGTCTTTTCTATGATCCGAAACCTCTCTGAAACGGTGATCGTTCCAATCGCCGGGGTTATCCTGACATTCGTAATGTGTTATGAGCTGATCCAGCTTGTGACAGAGAAAAACAATCTGCACGATGTAGATACCTGGATGTTCTTCAAGTGGATTTTCAAGACCTTCTGTGCCGTTCTCATTGTGACGAACACATGGAATATCGTCATGGGTATCTTCGATGTGGGGCAAAGCGTTGTGAACAGCAGCGCAGGCGTCATCATCGGGAATACCTCCATTGATATCAGCAGCGTCATCACGGATATGGAGGCGCAGCTTGAAGCCCTGGGCACGGGAGAACTGTTCGGGCTGTGGTTCCAGTCCCTTTTCGTGGGGCTTACCATGAACGCCCTTTCCATCTGTATCATGCTTGTCATTTACGGCCGCATGATTGAGGTGTATTTGACAACTTCCGTTGGACCGATCCCGCTTGCCACTATGACGAACCGGGATTGGAGCCATACAGGACAGAACTACTTGAAATCCCTGTTTGCATTGGCGTTCCAGGCATTTCTAATCATGGTGTGCGTGGGAATCTACTCTGTTTTGGTACAGAGTATCGCCACGGACGGAAATATCTCAGGCGCGATATGGGCCTGCATGGGCTACACGGTCCTGCTGTGCTTCGCCCTGTTCAAGACCGGCAGCCTCTCTAAGAGCCTGTTCGGAGCGCATTAAGGAGGCTTGATAAATTGGCGTATGTAACCATTCCAAAGGATTTGACGAAAGTAAAATCCAAAGTGCTGTTTGGGCTTACCAAACGGCAGCTTATATGTTTCGGAGCGGCGGCACTCATCGGAGTACCGCTTTTCTTTTTGCTCAGACGCACGGCCAGCAACAGCGCCGCCGCGTTCTGCATGATTATCGTCATGCTCCCGTTCTTTCTGCTCGCCATGTATGAGCGGCACGGCCAACCCCTGGAGGTGGTGGCCGGACAGGTCATCCGCTGTATGTTCCTGCGGACGAAAGAGCGGCCTTACCAGACAAACAATTTCTACGCAGCCCTGGAGCGGCAGGCCCAGGCGGAAAAGGAGGTGAAAGCCATTGTTCAGAAAGCGAAAGCCAGAGCCGCAGGCACGACAGGCGGCAAAACCCACGGTAAAGCTGACCGCCGCAGAAAAGCGTGAGATCAGCCGTATTCTGGAAACTGCCAGAGGCGACGGCAAGGTACATTCCGCACAGGACACTTTACCGTTCCGCCAGATGTACCCGGACGGCCTGTGCAAGCTGGACGACCACACCTGGTCGAAGTGTATCGAGTTCGAGGATGTGAATTATCAGCTTGCAAAGCCTGACGACCAGACGGCAATCTTTGAAGCCCTCTGCGATATGTATAACGCCCATGACGCTTCTATCGGGATGCAGCTCTCCCTTGTGAGCCGCCGCATGAACCGGGAGGATTTTGTAAAGCGTATCGAGATCGCGGCGCAGGGAGATCACTTCGACCATATCCGTGAGCTTTACACGCAAATGCTCCGCAAGCAGCTTGAACGGGGCAACAACGGTCTTATCAAAACAAAGTACCTGACCCTCACCATCGAGGCACGGGACAGCAAAACCGCACGGGCACGATTTTCCCGGATCGTCATGGACGCCCTCAACCATTTCAAGGTCATGGGCGCTCTGGCAAAAGAGCTTGGCGGCAAGGAGTGGCTGGAAATGCTCCACGGCATCCTGCACCCGGACGGGGAACGGTTTGCCTTTGAATGGAGCTGGCTTGCCCCTTCCGGCCTGTCGGTCCAGGATTTTATCGCACCTTCTTCTTTCCGCTTCGGTGAAGCAAGGAAGTTCACGATGGCGGATAAATTCTGTGCCGTGTCCTTTCTGCAGATCAGCGCACCGGAAATGGATGACCGTATGCTCACCGAACTGCTGGATACGGACAACGGGCTGCTTGTCAGCCTCCATATCCGCAGCATGGACCAGAACGAGGCAATCAAAACGGTCAAGCGGAAGATCACCGACATTGACAGTATGAAGATCGACGCGCAGAAAAAGGCGGTGCGGGAAGGTTTCGATATGGATATCATCCCCACTGACCTTGCCACCTACGCAGGCGAGGCAAAGAATATCCTCCGTGATCTGCAAAGCAGAAATGAGCGAATGTTCCTGATGACCTTCCTGGTGGTGAACTTTGCGGACAGCAAGCAAAAGCTGGAGAATGACCTTCTCCGTGCGGCAAGCGTGGCGCAGAAATATAACTGCTCCCTGGTGCGGCTGGACTTTCAGCAGGAGGACGGCTTCGTGTCGGCTCTGCCCCTGGGTGTCAACCGCATTAAGATACAGCGCGGGCTTACCACTTCGGCGGTGGCGGTGTTCGTTCCCTTCACCACACAGGAGATTTTCCACGGCGGCGAAGCTCTCTACTACGGGCTCAATGCCACTTCCGGCAACATGATCCTTGCTGACCGCAAAAAGCTGAAAACGCCCAACGGCATGATCTTAGGTACGCCCGGCAGCGGCAAGAGTTTTTCCGCAAAGCGTTCCATCGTGGGTGTGTTCCTGAACACAAAGGACGATATCCTGATCTGCGACCCGGAGGCGGAATATTTTCCGCTGGTGAACCGTCTGGAAGGCCAGGTCATCAAAATCTCGCCTACCAGCACGCAGTATGTGAACCCTATGGATATCAACCTCAATTACAGCGAGGATGATAACCCGCTGGCGTTGAAATCTGACTTTATCTTGTCGTTCTGTGAACTGGCGGCAGGCGGCCGGAACGGTCTGGAGCCGGTGGAAAAGACGGTCATTGACCGTGCTGTGCGGATCGTGTACCGCCCCTATATCGCAGACCCTCGCCCGGAAAATATGCCGCTGCTGGAAGATTTATATGACGAGATCAAACGGCAGCCGGAGCCGGAGGCGCAGCGGATCGCGGGAGCTGTGACTGCGGCGCTCGGCGGATACGGAATTTTCGGCGTCGAACTTTTCGTCTGCGGCGACCGGGTGATCTTCAGTGAAGTGAGTCCCCGGCCCCACGACACCGGCATGGTGACGATGATCTCGCAGGACCTTTCGGAATTCGATCTGCACGCCAGAGCGATCCTCGGACTGCCGATTCCGAATGTGGCGTTCCACGGGCCCTCCGCCTCGAAGGCGATCGTCGCAACCGGAACCTCCGACCATGTCGCCTTCCGCGGCATCGATGCGGCGCTTTCCGAACCCGACACCCAGATTCGACTCTTCGGCAAACCGGAGCTGAAAGGACACCGCCGGCTCGGCGTCTGTCTCGCCCGCGCCGCAACGGTCGAAGAGGCCTGCGAAAAGGTTATGCGGATGCGCGAAAAGATCGAAATTCTGCTCTGAACGTGAACGGTTCGACCATTTTTTTCTGGTCGCTTCGGCGCCGCCGCCTCTTCGAGGAGTGCCGGCGGCGTTACTATCTCACATTTCATGCCGCACCGGCGGGGGCCGATCCGGATTCCCCGCCGGAACTCCGGGAACTTCACCGGCTCGCCACGCTTCAGGAGGCCGATGAATACCTGCTCCGGCTGCTGACTTCGGAACTTCGGGCCGAATTTCAGGAGCCGCCCGACGCCGCCGGGGATCCCGCAGAAAAACTGCACCGCCGGTTGTTGAAGCGGTTCCACCGTGAATACCGCGACATGCTGTTCGGCCGGTGCGAAGCCGACCACCGGCTGCCGATGCTGGCCGAACTTTACCGAGGAGACGTTCCGGCCGGTGAATTCGGACGGCAGTTCGAGCAGAAGCTCGCTTCTGCGGCATTCCGCTGTGCTCCGCTGGTCCGGCGCCTCGCGGAAATCCCGCCGGAATTCCGAAGGACGCCCCCTGCCCCGGCGACGGTCCATGTCAACGATCTCCCCTGCCGGACGACGCTCTTCCTCGGCTGGCTGGAGGCTGGCTGCCTCCAGCTGGTCGACACCGCACTTGACGAGGCTGGGCTGCTGCTGCACCGCTTCTACGCATTGGAAACTTTGCGGATTCCGCCGGAACGGGTTCGCTCCTTCCGGTTCGCCCTGGACACAGGCGCCCTGCTCCCGGTGGACGGGGCGTTGAATCTGAGCCGGGCAATGCGTCAACTGATCACTTCGGCCGCATCCATTCAAAATGCGCTCGAACCGGATGGGGAAGCGTCGTCAGCGGCATTCCCGCCGGCGAAAAACCGTTGCCGGTTCTGTCCTTTCGAATCGTTCTGCGTTTCCAGCCGCTTCTCCGGGCCGGAGCTCCTCCGGTAACCCGAAACCGGAAAAAAAGCTTGCTTTCCCCCGACGTGTCCTGGCTTGCCGATTGTAAAAAAACGGAAAAGCGGTTATATTATAAGAATAACAGAAACAACCGAACGATCTGCATATTGGAGAACGCGAATGGACTCGGCAGCCTTTGATGACCTTTTTGTATCCGCCCTCAACCAGCCTTCCAAAAAAAATCTGGATAAACTTCTGGCGGCGCTGGCCGCTTCCGGCAATCCGATTCCCTCCGAACTGGTGGAGCAGCTCAATCTGCTCTGGGAGAGCTGGAGCGGAGATGAGCTGGATGACGCGCAGGGGGCATTCTGCGTCGGACTGGCGGCGCTTCCGATGACCGACAGTCCGGTCTACCGCAAACTGCTCGCCAACGGAGTCAAGGCGATCCTGCCCCCGTATCTCGGGCGCAATCCGATCATGAAGGCGCTCGGCGTCCGCGACGAGAACGTGCGGCTGGCCGATTTCAGCCGCCGCCTCAGCAAGCTCCGCGCCCTCAAAAACGGCGTGGTGGCCTTTCTGCCCTCCTCGGGACGCTGGGGAATCGTCGGCGCCGTCGACAACATCAACGCCTCGGTTTCGATCGGCGCGCTGGGCAGTCACGGCGGGGCGGCTGCGGTTCCGCTGGAAATCCTGCTGAAGGAGGGGGTTCTGCTCAATCCCGGTCCGGAAGTCATCCGGCTGCTGGATTCCAGCCGCACTCCGATCAGCGCCAGCCAGTTCCGCACGCTGGTTGCGCGCAAGGCGCTGGTTCAGCCCGACGACGCCGAGATGCAGGCGATGGCCCGCTCCGGTTGCGCGGCAAAGTTGGACAAGGCCGCCTTTGAGCGCTACTGGGCCGATCAAACTCCGGCAGCCGGAAATGCCGCCACCCGCCGCTCCTGCGACGGTCGGAGTCTGAAGGAGATTGATCTTCTGCTGACCGGAGAGGAGAAGCAGGGAACGGCGCAGAAACTCACACAGGAGGAGGCTGCGGCATTCTGCCGGTTTTTCACCAATTTGAAACCCGATACCGCGATGCGCGAGGCGAAACTGCTCGCTTCGATCGTCTCCCGGCTCTACGGACGCGCCACTCCGGAACTGCTCCGGGAGATGTTCACTCCGCTGTTGAACAAGGCCCCCTTCTGGCCGGAAAAACCCTCGCGGGTTCCGCTGGAGACGCTGAGCGTCTGGGGCGAACTGGCCGCGAAAAATCTGGAGTCGCTCGCCGCCGCAACCGCGGTGGTCTTCCCCGAAGAGTACCTGGCGAACTGCGCGATGCGGCTGCCGCTGAAGGCGCTCAACAGCATCTGTCCGATGCTTTCGAATGAACTTTTGTACGACACCTTCTGCGAATACAAGCTCTCTTCCTCGGACCTCCTGCTCTGGATCTGGAAGAACCGCAAAAAATGCGACGAGGAGCTGCTCCGGCTGCTGAATGTCGAGAACGTCTCCCGCGCGCTGTCCAATGATTCACTGCCCAAAGCCTGGGGCGTCGCGCTGCGCGAACTGCGTGCGCTGCTGCTTGACAACGCCGATTTCCAGCGGCAGCTGATTGCGGCGGCGGAAGGCGATGTGATGATGTTCTCGGCGGTGCTGCAGGGGGCGCTCTTCCTGAGTTCCGGGGAACGGCAGAGCCTGATGGTCAAACTCTCCCGGGTTTCGCCGGAGCTGCGCGACTATCTCGAAAACGGCGCCGGCCAGCGGATTCTGAAAGCCGGCATCGGCGTGACCGACACAACCGGAGTTCCGAGCGGAATCGAACCGAACTACACCAGCGTCAAGTCGCACCGGCGGCTGATGAAGGAGCTGGATGACATCATCAACATCCATGTGCCCGAAAACCGCGAAGCGCTGAAAGTGGCGCGCGCTCACGGCGACTTCCGCGAGAACTCGGAGTTCGACGCGGCCAAGGAACGGCGGAACTTCCTGAGCCGTCGCCGTTCGGAACTGGAACGGGAGCTGACCCGCATCCAGCCGGTCAACATGCGGATGGTCCGGGTCGAAGACACCGCGGTGATCGGTTCGGAAATCGAAATCCGCTACGATGACGGAGAAACCGAACGCTACTATCTGCTGGGAGCCTGGGACGGGGATCCGGAACGGCGCTTTCTCGCCTATCGAACCCGCCTCGGACAGGCGGTGCTGAACCGGAAGGTGGGATCCGAAATCGAAGCCGGCAACCGTAAAGGCGTGCTCGCCGCGGTCCGGCCGCTGCCGGAAGAGATCATCGCGGAGCTGGACGAATAGTGCGGGACGGAGCCTTCCGGGATTACGGCGACTCCCCGCTGGCGATTCCGCGCCCGGACCGGGCTCGCCGCTGGCGCCGGATTCTCTCCTACCGGGAGGTGGAGCGGATCCGTCGCCCCGTAGTGGATCTGGTCTGCTACCGGATTCCGGCCCGTCTGCCAGCGGCGGCAGGTTTGCGGCTCGCATTTGCCTCCGACTTCCACTTTTCCGGAACGCGCGAAGACCTGACCATTGCGGAACAGGCTGCGGAACGAATCGCAGAATTCCGACCGGACCTGCTGCTTCTGGGGGGAGATCTCTCTTCGGAAGCGGACCGGCTCGAGCGACTGCCGGAACTCCTGGAGCTCTTCCGGCGGACGGCGCCGGTCCGGCTTGCCGTCAGCGGAAACTGGGAAAGCGGCAAGGAGTGGCTCTCCAACGACTTCTGGCGGAAACTCTACGAGGATGCCGGCATCCGTTTTCTCTGCAATGAATTCCACATCGACTCCCGGATTTCGGTCTACGGTTGCGACGAACTCGCTACCGGAACGCCGCGTCTTCCCCGGACATGGCCGGAGGGACGCTTTCACCTGCTGCTGGTCCATCGGCCGGATACGGTGATCGCGCTTGACCACAACAACGCCCTCGCCCCGGTGGAACTCGCGCTGACCGGCCACACCCACGGCGGTCAGGTGCGTTTCCCCGGCATCGGACCGGTCTTCGCCTCAAGCCGTTACGGCTGCAAATTTGCCTACGGGGAGTTCCTCCGCCGGGAGACCGGCGTCCGGATGATCGTTTCCGGCGGAGTCGGACACCGCTCGTTCCCGTTCCGCTTCCGCTGCCGCCGCGAAGTGCTGGGAATCGAATTGGTCCAAAGTTAGATGAAATGCGCCGGAGTTCGTTGTAATTGCCGGCTTGACGTGGTATATTAAAGAAGCGTTACGATGTAACTCAAACTATTTCATGGAGAGTGAACTATGCGCAAAGTCCTGATTCCGACCAAACTGGATAAATTCGCGGCCTCGCTGCTTTCCGAGCGCGGCTATGACGTGGTTCTTGACGCGACGACCCCGCTGCCCGAACTGATTCAGGCGAATTCCGACGCGGAAGTGCTGATTGTCCGCAGCGAGAAGATCACACCGGAAATCATCGATCAGCTGCCGAAACTCAAATTGATCGTCCGCGCCGGCGCCGGTTACAACACCATCGACATCAAATACGCGCGGAAACACGACATCGACGTGATGAACACCCCCGGCGCCAACTCCAACGCGGTCGCCGAAGAGGTGGTCGCGATGATCCTCGCCGCCTGCCGCCACCTGATCCCGGCCGATATCTCCACCCGGGCCGGCGAATGGGAGAAGAGCAAGTTCATGGGCCGCGAACTGACCGGCAAGACCGTCGGCATCCTCGGACTCGGGCACATCGGCCAGCTGCTGGTCAAGCGTCTTTCCGGATTTGAAGTGAAAGTGCTCGCCTACGACCCGGTGCTCTCCCCCGCCCTCGCGGAAAAGCTCGGAGTTGAACTCACTTCGGTCGAGCAGATCTTCACGGAGTCCGACTTCGTATCGCTGCACATTCCGGAAAACGATGAAACCCGCGGCATGATCAACCGCCGCCTCTTCGAACTGATGAAGCCGGGCGCGATGCTGATCAACTGCGCCCGTGCCGGCATCCTCAACGAGGATGATCTGCGGGCGGTCAAGGCCGAGAAGAAGATCATTTTCTGCAACGACGTCTATGCGAAGGACGTCGCCGGCGCGAAGAGTGTCGCCGACATCGCCGACATCATGCTGCCCCATCTCGGAGCCAACACCCACGAGGCCAATTTCGTCGCCGCCAAACGCGCCGCGGAACAGACCATCGCCTACTTCGAACAGGGCATCACCAACTGCGTGGTCAACAAGTCGCTCCCGGACGGACTCGACGCCAAATATCAGAAGCTCGCCTATGTGCTGACCGCACTGACCAACGCCTACCTCGGGAAGGAGAACAATCCGACCCGGATCGAAACCAGCTTCTACGGCGCTCTCGCCGGATACGCCAAGTGGATGACCCCCGCGATCGTCGCCGGCATCGCCGCCGACTTCGCCGCGGACCAGGGGCCGAAGGATGCGGAGCACTTCCTCGCGGAGACCGGCATCGAACTGGTCAATCGCGAAGTCGACAACAACAAGCACTACGGCGAGGCGATGAGCATCGACCTCTTCGTCGGCGGCAATCTGATCTACAAGGCGGGAGCCCGCGGAACCATCACCGAAAACAATCTGATGGTTTCGCGCCTGAACAATTTCGATCAGCTCTACCTGGAGCCGACCGGTCATCACCTTTTCGTCGAATACAAGGACGAGCCGGGCGTGATCGGCCGGATCGCCGGAATTCTCGGCGAGAAAAACATCAACATCATCGACATCCGTGCGCCGCAGGATCTCAAATCCGGGCTTTCGCTGTCGGTCATCAAGACGAACGTCGAAGTTCCTGACATGCTGGTGCAGAAGATCCGCGAAGCGGTCAAGGCCAGCAAGGCCTTCCAGTTCACTTATCTGCCGTAACACGGTAAAAAAGAATCTGCCCGCGCCGGGGTTCCCGGCGCCGCGGTGCGGACAGAAAAATACAATGCCATGGTCAAAAGGAAATGACTCTGACACTGCACAATGAAATTCTGAACCGGATGAAACGCACCTGGGAACTGTTGCGGCCTTCGGCGACGCCGGTCCGGCAGTCCGGTCGCCGTATCGATCATCTGGTCAAACAGAATCTTCCCCCGCTGATGGGACGCCGGGATGCGGCTTACGATCAGGCGACTGAACTGCTCGAATCCGATCTCTTCAGCCGGGATGAAACAGGACGTCGGCAGTTGTACGGCAGGCTCTGCGAACTCTTCGACCGGGCGGTGGAAGACACGGAAGCCATTCTGATCACGCTGACCAGTCCGGATACGGAAACCAGGGAAAAAAGGCAGCTTTCCTTTTTCATATTGCTCCGGAGCATTTCCATTGTGCTTGACGATCTGAGCGGTCTGGAAAAAGAGCTGTTCAGCGGGGAAAATCCGACTCTGACCGATCTGGCCATTCATCAGAGCGAAGAGGCAACGTTGCGCGGAGAAAAGATGCTCAGCGAAGCGGAAATCAACGTGGTCAACCAGTTGCGCTTCTACTGCGAAAGCGCCCGCCCCAAGATGGAGCGTTACCGCGAATACACGTCAAAAAGTTTCAGCAAACTTTACGCCTCCCGGTACCAGAAGGCTTACGAAGCCTATCAGCGCATCTACCGGGAGGAGATTCACATGATGCCTCCCGCCGTACGCGGGTGAGGTCCTCCTCTCCCATCCGACGCGACGGATTCGACATCGGCTCCATCCCGATGGCAAAAGCCCGAAATCCACGCAAAAATACAAGAGTGCCGCCGAAGTTTTTTCCGGCGGCACTCTTGCGGTCTCTGAGGGGAATTAATGCTCGCGGTGATCGATCACCCGGCGGGCCTTGCCCTCACTGCGCTGGATGGTGTTCGGCGCGACCATTTTGACCCGGACCCGCAATCCGATCAGGCTTTCGATCGCGGCGGTGAGCCGGTGCTGGAGATCCTCCATGGAGCGGACCTTGTCCGAAAAGAGTTCGGCGTTGATCTCGACATCGACTTCGATGTTGTCCAGCCCGTTCTCCGTGTAGAGAATGATGTTGTAGTGGGGCAGCGTGCCGTCGACCGAAAGCAGAGCGGTCTCTATCTGCGACGGGAAGACATTCACGCCGCGAATGATGAACATGTCGTCGCTGCGCGAGGAGATCCGGGCGATCCGTCGCAGGGTGCGTCCGCAGCTGCAAGGCTCGGTGACGATCCTTGTCAAATCGCGCGTCCGATAACGGATCATCGGCATCGCGTACTTCGAAAGCGTGGTCAGAACCAGTTCGCCGAATTCGCCGTCGGGCAGAACCTCACCGGTTTCCGGATTGATGATCTCCGGATAGAAATGATCTTCGAAAATGTGCATCCCGTGCTGTTCGCTGCATTCGATTGCGACCCCGGGACCGATGATCTCGGAGAGTCCGTAGATGTCGTAGGCGCGGATCCCGGCATCGGCCTCGATCCGTTTACGCATCTCCTCGGTCCAGGGTTCGGCGCCGAAGATGCCCGCCTTGAGCGGAAGTTTGCGCATGTCGATGCCGCTGGCCGCCGCCTGTTCGATCATGAAGAGGAAGTACGAGGGAGTGCAGCAGACCGCGGTGGTTCCGAAGTCGCGCATCAGCATGATCTGGCGCTTCGTATTGCCGCCGGAAGTGGGAACCACCGTCGCGCCGAGCGCCTCGGCTCCGTAGTGGGCGCCGAGTCCACCGGTGAAGAGGCCGTAGCCGTAGGAGACCTGAATCACATCGGTCCGGTTGAGTCCGCAGCTGGCGAAGGAGCGCTTCACCACCTCCATCCACACTTCGAGGTCCTTCCGGGTGTAGGCGACGACAATCGGTTTCCCGGTGGTGCCGCTGGAAGCGTGCAGACGGACAATGTCCGACATCGGACAGGCGAAAAGGCCGAAAGGATAGGTGTCGCGCAAATCCGCCTTGACCATAAACGGCAGTTTGCTCAGATCCGACAGCGAACGGACGTCGTCGGGGGTAAGGCTGCGTTCCTTCATGCGGTTGCGGAAAAGTTCGACATGCTCGTAGGCGTGTTTCACAATCCGCTGCAGGCGGTCGAGCTGGAGATCGCGCAGATAATCTTTCCGCACGTAGTCCAGCGCACTCAAATTGTCGTTCAAGTAAAGCGGACCCATTTTTTCTTTCTAACCCTCTTTGGTTGATCAGGTACTATACACCCGTCACGGGGAGTCGGCAAGTCGCGTGGATTGGAAAATGTTAATTTTTATCGACCGTGCCGAAAAGGAACAGCGCCCGGTCCAGAGCGGCCCGGGGGGTGGAGATTTCTCCGGCGAGCTGCTCCTCGAAAACCTGCTCCAGCACCGGCTTGAACCGGGGACCGGGAGAACAGCCCGCCGCGACCAGGTCGCGTCCCTTCACCCAGGGCTCCGGCAATGCCGGGTCCGGTTGTTCCGCGAGACGGTCGAGCAGGTAGACGAAGCAATCCAGCATCCCGTGACAGGCGATGCAGTCGAGCCGGTGCAGTTCGAGTTCGAGCGGAAAATTCGGATCCGCCAGCAGCCGGCGCAGCTTGCCGGAACGCATCTCCCGCACCGAGGCGAACCGCATGTGGTTGCGCACCGCCTGTCCGATCGCCTCCCGGTCTGCCGCGGAAAACCGCAGCCGCTCGAACACCGCATTGCAGAGCTCCGCACCGATCGTCTCATGGGAGAAGAAACGGATCCGCCCCTCCCCGTCGACAGAACGGGCGGCCGGTTTTCCGATGTCGTGCAGCAGCGCGCTCCAGGCCACCCGGAAATCGGCGCAGGCGAGATGGCGCAGCAGCAGCAGCGTATGAGTCAGGACATCTCCTTCCGGATGGAACTCCGGAGGCTGTTCGACGCCGTCGAGCGCCGCCACCTCCGGCAGCACAGCGTGCAGGATCCGGGTATCGAAGAGCAACCGGACCGCCCGTTCCGGATCGGGCCCCAGCAGCATCCGGGTCATTTCGGATGCGAGCCGTTCCCCGGCGATCTCAACGGTCCGGGGGGCGAACCGCCGGAGCGCCCGGAACAGGGCGGGATCGAGCTCGAACCGGAGATGCGCCGCGAAACGCACCGCCCGCAGCATCCGCAGATAGTCTTCGGAAAACCGGATTTCGGGCTCTCCGACCGTGCGGATCACACCGCGTTCGAGGTCATCGAGTCCGCCGACGCAGTCATGAACCAGTTCGGTTTCCGGATCGTACCAGAGGGCGTTGACCGTGAAGTCCCGGCGCAGAACGTCGACACGGAGGTCATCGGTATAGCGGACCAGTTCCGGATGGCGGCCGTCCAGATAGTTGCGCTCCTCCCGGGCGGTCGCGACCTCGCTCTCGAATTCACCGAACCGGACCAGCGATACGCCGAATCCCGCCCCGACCAGCCGGGCGCCGGGGAAGAGCGCCGCAAGCTGCTCGGGACGGGCAACCGTCACCAGATCGAAATCCTCCGGCGTTCGACCGAGCAGAAGATCACGCACCGAGCCGCCGACCATGCCGGAATCGAATCCGGCGCGGCGCAGCACCCGGATAATTCCGGCAGCGGCGTCAAAAGCCGGACTGCCGCGGAAACGGCGGCGCTCGATCCGTTCCATTTCAGCGTACCGAACGGATCGCAACCGGCTCCGGCTGAACCGCGCGCGGATAGTGGAGCGCGGTCGGTCCGAAGAGCATCACGTAGCCGAGCCGGTATCCTTCGGGAATCGCAAAACGGGCCATCACATCCGGAAACACCCGCAGTGCCCCGGCTGCCAGACCGCACCAGAGCGTCCCCACGCCGAGACTCTGCGCATAGAGTTCAAAATAGGAGAGCGCGATCACCGGATCGATCTGCGGACAGGGCGAATGCTCCGCCGCCGAAACCGCCAGCAGATGCGGAGCGCCCCGGAATATCGCATCCTCCCCCGCGAGAATCAGCCGCCGGTACCGCGAAAACCCCGCCGCTTCCGGCGGCAGCGGATCGAGCGCCATCAGCTTCCGGAGCCGGCCGAGAACCGTTTCCCGGATCTCATCCATCACCGCAAGCTCGTCGACAAAGGCGAAATCGAGCGAATGGGCGTTGACTCCGGTCGGCACGAATGCGAGCATCTCCCGCAGTTTTTTCAACCGTTCCGGATCGAGATTCTCTTTCCGGTAGGAACGGAACGAACGGCGGCAGCGGATCAGATCCAGAAGCTCCTCCGGAGGGGGCACATTCCGGTTGGGAGCGCTCGCTTCCGGAGCGCGCCCCAGAATCGAGAGCGCCCCTTCCGGACAGATCGCCAGGCAGTGCTGACAGCGGGTGCAACGCTCCTCGCCACCGGCGACCAGCCGCGGAAACCCGTCGACTCCGAATTCCAGAATCCGGGGGGCGCAATCCCGGATGCAGGCGCCGCAACGCACACATTTTCCAGCATCGACGTGCAACTTGAGATCAGTCATTTTTCTCCTTTCACTCCTCAATCAAACGATCCGTTCCCGGAGGAACAAGGGTCAACTGAGCTCCACCATCTGGTGGCAGACCAGCTTCGGAACCGTGAACGCAATGGAATCGGCCACCTCCCGGAACGGAAGGTCCACATTTTCCGGAACCAGCCGCACCCGGCGGACCGGAATTCCCGGACGCACCCGGACTTCGACATCGTACAACGGCAGCAGTTCTTCGATCACTTCGATCGCCCAGCCGTCTTCTGCAGCCCCGACCGCGCGCGGAATCTCGCCGCCCCCGCGGTTGACCGTATTCGCGAACAGCAGGTGAACGATCTCCCGTTTCCGCTCCGGCTGCTCCATCAGCGTAACCCTGCCGGTCGACGGAAGCGAAACTTCCACCGGAAGTTCGCCGCCGAGAAACGACCGGATCGCTTTGAGGATGAACTCTTTGAGCGGAACCGCTCCGTAACCGCGATAAATCGAGAAAACCGGATGCGCGAAGTAGAGCACCGTCTCATCGCACACCCCGGCATCGTACCCCGACGGTTCCGGCCGGTTCGGCGTGTGCCGATGACTGCAGAAGTGGCGGTAATTCCGGTTGAAATAGGGGTCAAAAATCTTCCCGAGCGAACGCCCCGAACGCCGCCGGATCCGGCGGGCGGGCAGGTACATCACAAACGGGGAATCGAGGTAATCGGGGGCGAATTCCGGTTCCGGTTTCAGATAGTCGGGGCTGAATTCGCTCTCGCCGAAATCATCGAATGGAACGTCGATCCCGAACCGCTCCTCCCCTTCGAGCATTCCGGCGGCGCCGGAGAGGATCAGCTTTCCGCCCGCCCGGCGGAACGCCTCCACCTTCGCCGCCTCCTCCGGTTTCAACCGCAAGGAATCCGGGATCAGCAGAAAACGGTATCTGCTCCAGTCCATCTCCAGATCGACCAGGTCGAAAGGAATGTGCCCCTCCAGCAGAATTCTTCCGGCACCGATGTCGGCAGGCTCCCGGCGCGCCCCGGTACGGCTGGCGGCGGAGAGCAGCGCCAGATTCGCCCGGCTCCGCGCATTGCGGCACCACTCCTCCTTGCGCTCGACCTCGGCGTAGGCCGTGCCGATCAGAAGGTAGGTGCTGCGGTCGAGCCGGCCGTTCGGGTGGAGCTGATCCCCGATGCTGCATTTGGAGTTGTTCGCCAGCATGGCCGCGCACTCGTAGCGCAGCGCGTTCGGGTGCTTGAAGCCGCCGAACTCCCCCCAGGTGGTGTGAAATTTACCGGTCATGCCCAGAAAGTCCATTCCGAGGCTCCGGGCGTAGGCTGCTGAAAGCGGGTAGTGATCGTACCCCCAGCCGCCGGTCGGCAGACTCTCCAGTTCAAGGTGGCTGAAGAACTTCTTCAAAATGTCGCTCTTCCCGACGCTGACATGACCGCTGTTGTGGAAAACCGGCATCTCCGGATTGTATTTCCGGGCGGCGGCGGTGGTCTTCTCATAGTAGCGGATCAGGGTGCGGTTGGCAAACTCAAGCCGGTCCTCCTCCTTCTCCGGATCGAGACCGGCGGCGGCCATCCCCTCCATGCAGTGGCGGCAGCAGCACTGACCCTGCCGGATGATGTCCAGAAAAATTCCGTTGCACTCCGGATAGAGCTGCACCACCTCCTCGATCCGGCGGCAGAGCCAGTCGAGGTACGGAGAGTTGAAACACAGCTTGATGAACCCCGCGTTCAGCGGTCCCGGCCCCTTCCCTTCCGGAGAGTATTCGTTCCATTCGGGGTGTTCGACCGAAAGCCGGTAGTTGAGTCCGGCGGAGATGTAAATCGGCACGTTGATGTCGATCTCGCGGCACGCCTCGTACTGGGCGCGAAGCAGGTCGAAGCGGAGGTGCGGATGCATTTTCCCGACCCTGGTTTCATGGTAGTTCCAGCCGTGGTGGCAGACGGAAAAACAGGTGATCGAGTCGACATGCGCCTCCCGCAGCCGCTCCTGCCACTCCCGCTTGTCGAACTTCTCTCCGATCCCCGAAATGTCGGGCGAAGTGTGAAAATCGAGGTGAACCTGCCGAAACCGCAACGAATGCATGACTTTTTCCTCCGAATGTTGTTGGGGCAATCCCGGAAATGCCTTATCTCTTACCTTACCGCGGAAAAAGCTTCAGCGCCACTCCGTTTCCATGAAGAAAAGCCGGGATTTCATGAAGAAATCCGCCAGGTCAGTATCCTTTGACCGCCATTACAAATTCCGGGAAAGAGTCCACCGCGAAGTTCCACGCCTCCTGCCGCGCATCCCCGAAGCCATAACGGGCGAAAGCACGGTGGAACCCCGCCCGGCGACCGGCCTCCAGATCGGTGTAATGGTCGCCGAACATCCAGCAGTTTTCAACCGGAAAGTCATACTTCCGGCGGAGGAAAAGCAACGAGTCCGGTTCCGGTTTGAGCGGGTAGTCGGAATCTCCGCCGATCACCTCCTCAAAACAGTCGGCGACCTCGAGTTTTTCCAGAATGGTCCGGCAGGCCGGCGTCGGCTTGTTGGAAACCACCGCAAGAACAATCCCCGCCGCCTTGAGCTCGCGCAGTCCGGTCGCGACCCCGGGATACAGTCGTGTGGTATCGACCAGGTGGTCGCTGTAAAAACGCTTCATCCGGCGCAGGGCCTCCTCAAAATCCACTTCGGAATCCGCAATGGAACGCTGCACCAGATTGCCGATGCCGTTTCCGACAAAGGTCACGATCCGTTCCGTTCCAAGCGGCTCCAGCCCCATGGTGCCGCGCATGTAGTTGACCGCCCCGGCGAGATCCAGCCGGGAATCGATCAGAGTTCCATCCATATCGAATGCGATCAGTTGAACCATCTCTCCTCCTCATCCCAGAAACGGGACCTGTGTGATCTGCGGCAGACGCGCGAATGCATCGATGTCCAGCGGCGCGTATGCACGGCGGCGGTGATAGTGAAATCCCAGCCCGCCGACCATCGCCGCGTTGTCGGTGCAATATTTGCGCTGGGCGAGACGCAACCGGACGCCGGAAGGCGTCAGCTTCTCCAGACGCTCGCGCAGCACCGCATTGCAGGCGACTCCCCCGGCGGCGACAATGGTCTTCGCACCGAAATTCCGGGCCGCCAGCAGCGTTTTCCGGACCAGCACGTCGACCACCGCCTCCTGGTAGGAGGCGACCGTATCCTTCAAAAGTTCCGGCGGCAGTTTGCCGTCGCTCCCGGCGTGGTTCCGAACATGGTAAAGCAGCGCGGTTTTGATGCCGCTGAAGCTGAAGTTGTAGAGGTTTTCGGGAGCCAGCGGCTTCCCTGCCGGTCAGCGGCCGGGGAAATTCGAAGCGGTGAGGATCCCCGCCCTCGGCGGTCTTCTGAACAATCGGCCCTCCGGGATATCCGAGCCCCAGCAGCTTCGATCCCTTGTCGAGCGCTTCTCCGGCGGCGTCGTCGATGGTGCATCCGAGCTGGCGGGCGCGGCCGTCCCCCTCGATCAGCATCAGAGAAGTGTGGCCGCCGGAGACCACCAGCGCGAGCACCGGATAGGTGGCCGGATCCGTCAGTGCAATGTTCGCTTCATCCAGAAACGCGCCGTAAATGTGTGCGAGAAAGTGGTTCGCCCCGATCAGCGGAAGGCGGTTCGCCATCGCCAGTCCTTTGGCAAAACTCAGGCCGACCAGCAGCGCGGGAATCAATCCCGGCCCCTGCGTCACCGCGATCGCATCCAGATCGCGGAATGTCACGCCCGCTTCGCCGAGCGCCGCCTCCGTCACCGGATTGAGTGCGACAAGATGTTCCCGCGCGGCCAGTTCCGGCACCACGCCGCCGTGGACGGCGTGTTTCGCAATCTGGGTGGCAACGCAACTCGAAACGACCTCGTAACCGTCGCGAACCACCGCAACGGCGGTCTCGTCGCAGCTCGTTTCGATCCCAAGAATCAAACTCATGATTTACCCCTGATAACTTGACTATTCATAAATATACTATATCTTTACCCCAAAAACAATCGGCAATCGTTTCAAATCCGGGGTTTCAGTATGATTTTTTCCTGTACGGAATTCCGGCGGCTGCTCTTCGGATTTCAGGGGGCGCCGCCCCTGCTGCGGTCGGCGGCGGCGCTGTCCGCGGGG
>ERZ779869.1971-NODE-1971-length-17848-cov-3.373180_pt1 | contig 17848 bp, 13 predicted proteins | sample MGYA00511557_ERZ779869 | MGnify/ENA primary metagenome ERZ779869 (study PRJEB29588, sample SAMEA2154620) | human gut metagenome | biome: human gut; feature: human-associated habitat; material: faeces | place: Denmark | collected 2008/2010 ...
TTCGGCGATCTTTGCGGCGTGCTTTTTTGATCGGGAAAGCACAGCAATGTCACCCGGATCACGTCCGGATGAAAGCATACCGGCAATGCGGGAGCAGACATAGCTTATTTCGGGATCGTCTTTTGTAGGTTCATCATCCTTTTCCTCATCGGCATCGTTTCCGGCGTTCGGTTCGATAAGCGTTATCTCAACCTTTTCGTCCGGCACCTGAACGTTGGGGTCATATTTGCGTGAGAAGATCAGGTCGTCCTCCGGGCGGTATCCGATGCCGTGAGCCTGCGGAGAGTCCTCGGACGCCGAAAAGAGGTGTGCTGAGACTGCGTTTGTGAAATTGACAATATTTTCGGAGCAGCGGAAGTTTTCCGACATGAACACAGAGTGCGGGGCGTTATCCTCCGGTTCTTCGCCCGGGGTCAGCGGAGCAAAGCTTTTGCGATATCCTGCGAAGATGGACGGCTCAGCACCGCGGAAGGAATATATGCTTTGCTTTATGTCTCCGACCATGAACAGATTGTCACCACGCGAAACGGCGCGGAAAATTGCGTCCTGAACCGGGTCGGTGTCCTGATATTCGTCAACGAATATTTCCGAAAAGCGTTCGCGCCATTGCATGGCTGTCGGAGTCGGGTTTCCGTCCGCGTCGATGAGCAGACTGTACGCATATCCGCGTATATCGGAAAATTCGCATATTGAACGGGCGTTTTTCTCCTCACGGAAGGCGTCGCGGTATGAAACGAGCAACCGAGAAAGTGTTCTTAGTAATGAAGCAGTCCTTAGCTGGGTTTCGGAAATTTCATCGTTGCTCATGGAGAAAAATTTGCTTTGAATGTCCCCAATGCTTTTCTTGCACCCGTTGCGTATAGCCGCAAGCTCTTCCGCGCGTTCGGGTTTTGTACCCTTTTTGAAGGACGGAAGACGCAGGGGAGAGTAGTCGGCGAGCAGGCAGCGCATTTTTTCGCTGTCTGGATCCCTTGCGGCATCAAGCAGTGCGTTTACTGTGTCAAGATCGTACCGGAACGCGCGTATGTACCCCTCCGGATATATCTGATCAGTTGAAATTTCCTCCACGGCGGCGCTCATCGTGCGTGACGCGTCGTCCAGCGTGTCAAAAATCGAATCAAGCGCACATTTTCCGGCGCGGCTTTCGAAAAAAGGTCGCCGTGACTCCTGCTCAAGCAGTTCGGCATCGTCGGCGGGAACATACATTCCGCGCGGAAGACACTCCAGGCGCGGAATTACATCCGTAATCAGTATTTCAGCCAGCCTTGCGTCACCGCGCGCGGTGGTAAGTGATTCGGCAAGCGGGGGAAATTCGGGCTCGGTGTCATAAAAGAGCTCGATAATATTCTGCATACAGTCGCTGCGAAGCGGGGCAAGCTCGCTGTCGTCCGCAAGCCGGAAGGAGGCGGGTAGTCCCAGACGCTGAAAATTTTCGCGTACCACATCAAGATAAAAGGAGTCGATGGTGCATATGCGTGCGCTCCCTACGGCGATGAGCTGACGGGAAAGATGTGCGTCTGAGGGATTCAGCGCCAGCTCTGCCGACAGCGCGGCGCTGATACGCGTGCGAAGCTCTCCTGCGGCGGCGCGAGTGAAGGTGACAATGAGCATATCTGAAATGTCGCGCGGACATTCCGGGTCTGTAAGCTCGCGTATGATCCTTTCGGTCAGCGTGGCGGTCTTGCCCGAGCCTGCCGCGGCGGATATAAGAAGCGTCCTGCCGTGTATATCTATTGCAGTACGCTGTGATTTTGTAAAGCTGACAGCCATTTTTGACTATTCCTTTCCCACGCAAGCGGAATTTTGCCTTGGCGGTGTTGAAATTTTAGTTTGATTTCAGTGCGGCGCGGCATACAGCGGCATACGGGCAGCTTCCGCATACTATCTTTCCGCTGCTGCCTACCTGCGGAGAAGCACACGCCCTGCCGGAGCGCATATCGCCCGCAATGCGAGACACTGTATTTTCAAGCTCGGAGAAGAGCTGTTCCATGCCGTCGGGAGGCAGCAGAGCGGCAGACGGAGTGCCGTCGCGCGAATATTTTGCCCCCTGCATAAAGTGCGGGTCGCGTTCGGCACTCAGCGCGTTAAGCACTTCACTTCTGTCTATTACAAGTCCTGAACGGCGTATCGACTGACGCGCCTTTTGTCTTACATCCTCTGGGGAGACAGGTCTTTCAAGCATTACGGCTGGAACATTAGAGGAGAGATATGTTATTGCCGCCGGAACGGGGGCTTTGCCGAAGCGTTCGTCTTTCCCGGAGCTTCCGTAGCGTGTGATTGAATAAAGATATATCGGAAGCTGAAGCTCAAAGCCACGGTGCATTTCTTCAATTGAAAAATCCTTGCTTCCGGTTTTGTAATCCACAACACGAACAAGTGTTTGTCCGCTTACGGGATCAATGGCAGTATCCACACGGTCGGCGATACCGCGCAACAGTGCGCTCCCCCCGTCGGGAAGCGGAAATTCTGCCGCCGGGATACCCCTTCCGTCTGCGTTCATGCCTATCGGAAGCTCAAGAGCCGCAGGACGGAAAGCGCCGGAGGAAAATTCGGCGAATATATCCGAGATAAGAAGCTCGGTCACGCGGCGCATGCGGTTTATCCTGTATTTGATGCGCGGGGATACTGTATCCGCTCCGAGCAGGGATATATAGTCAGCGACGATACGGTCAAGAATGCGTGCCGCTTTTTCCTCATCCGGCGGGCAGTCAAATCCGCCATCCGAAGCTACGGTAAGCAGAAATCGCTCAAGCACACGGTGAACAAAGCTGCCCATTCCGGAATACCCAAATTCTGCACGCGCGTTTTCGTCAAGCCGGAGTATATATTTCAGATAGTAACCGCAGGGACAACCGACAAAGCTTTCAAGCTTTGACTGGGTAAGCTCGATACGTTCTCCGAAAACCTCGCGTGCAAGCTCTGCGGGGACAGCTTCACGTCGCGCGCTGAGCGGTAATAAAACATCATTCCCGGATATTGCTGATCCTGCATCATTACCAAGACAACGCCGTATGGCGTCTCCGACAGGGGTTCCGGAGTACATAGAGATATATTCAAGCGCTGTGCGCTTGCTCCATATGCGGTCCTCCGGTAACAGATCTTTTTCGGTCTTTACCTTTATGTACGGTAATATCAGGCTCAGTCTCAGAAATGCCGAGGAGGGGCGGCAGGAAGAGCCGGAGGCGTCCGCCTCATGCATGAATACCAAAAGCCGTTCTGACGGAACAGAAATGGCTCGCAGAAGATAAAACAGCTCGTCGGATGCCGCCTCATCCATTCCACCGGAAAGATCGAGCTTCATTGCAGCAAGGGTTTCGCGCTCGCGGTCGGTGATAAGTCCGCCGCGGGCGGTATTGTGCGGGAACTCACCCTCGTTAAGCCCTATTATCAATGCACATTTACGTTCGCCTGCTCTCAGCATATTTGCCGACCCTATCATGACCTCGTCACAGCCTGTCGGGATCGTTCCGATCTCAGCGGAATCAAAAGCAATACGAAGCGCCGCCGCAAAGGTGGCAAGGTCGGGCTTGCCGTCAAACACATCGCAAAGGCATTCAAGCGCGTCGGCGGCGGAGTCGTAAAGACGGATGTTTTCCTCAGCCTCTCGTCTTCTGCCTTCGGAAAGCTCACGAGCCGCAAGCTCACGCAGCGTTTCTCGGACATTCAAAGCGTCAAGGTACTCCCATAACGCGCGGCATATCCCGGCGGTATCGTCGGCTGCTTCGATGGAGGCGAAAAGGGGAATGAGCCTGTCACGCAGCAGAATACGGACACGGTTTGCCGTCGTAAGAATTTCCGCTCCGCGCACACTTTGATGCGTAACATAGCCGTCGGGATTCATGTTCCAGTTTTCTTCGGAATAAAATGACCGTCCGTTTATGTTCCATTTTTCGGCGTAGGCTTCAAATATGTCAATATCACGCGCGGAAATTCCGCAAAGCCCGGTTTTCAGGTGTGCAATAACGTCGCTGCGTCGCCAGCCGTATATCTTTATTCTGAGAGCCGATAAGATAAGACGTGCCAGCGGACGTGTGGAAAAGCCGGTCTTCTCCGACAGAAAATATGGAATATCCAGCTTTTCAAGCGCCGGATCAATGATTCCGCGATATTTTTCGGCGTCACGCGCAATAATTGCAATATCCCGGCAGCGGTAGCCGTCCATTATCAGAGCCTTTACGCGCGCGGCGGCTGCGTCACATTCCGAATACGTGTCGCAAAGCGAGTAAAGCTCAATATGTCCGCGCGCCTGCGTCGGAATCTCTGCTGTCTTTGACATATCGTGAAACTGTTCGCACACAGCTCTCAGCTCTTCGTTTCCGGCGCGCCGATTTTCTCCGAGGCAAATTATCTGTGGAGTTATACCGAGCGCGGAGGCGTCGAGTCTTATCCTGTCGGAGCATTTTTTTGACGACAGAGCGCAAAGAGCGCGGTCGCGCGGAGAATCAAGCGGCAGGGTGATCAATGTTTCCTCTGCCTGACGCATTATCAGGCGAATTATTTCGTGCTCCTGCTTTGTAAAGCTCGAAAATGAGTCTATGTAGACCGCTGTTCCTGTAAAATACGGAGCTTCGGCAAGCTTTTCGGCAAGACGGGAAAGGTCGTCGTCGGAATCGGTATAGTTCTGACCGAGCAGGGCGTCATATGCGGCGTAGACAAGCGAAAGGTCGGTGAGCTTTTTTCCGAGTGCGCGGTCTGAACCGTCACCGGCAGAGAGCTTTCGAGCCGCGTCGGACAGCGCCTCCGGTGTTACGCCGCAGTTTTTGAATTCCCGGATCGAATCCAACATTGCCGACGGAAGAGAGCTGTCCGTGGCTCTGCCGCTGTATTCGGTAAGAAAAGGGGAGCACTCACGTATTGCCCGCCACATGAAAAGCTGCTTGCGGCTTTTGTCTGCATAATTATATACAAGTCCGCCTCGCTCTCGGAATACGCGGTTTGCAAGTCGGGAAAAGTTCAGCGCTTCGATATAAAGCTGAGCCGACGGCGGCAGCTGTCCCGCAATGGTGCGCTCGACATCCACAGTCTGCTGTTCCGGCACGATGAGAAAAGCCCGCCTGCCGGATCTGACATCTGCCAAAAGGCGCGACATTATATAGCTTGTTTTTCCTGAACCCGGAACTCCGTAAACAAATTCAACCATTGACGTGCTTCCTTAAAAAATCAAAGATAAATAAACATTGTGCCGCGATCTTCAAAAAGTCGGGGATAGCGGCGCCGCAATCTGAAATAGGCTTGCCTGCGTATAATATACACCCCTTCGGATTCGCACCTGACTGAAGAATACTGACCGTGCCCGCCGATCCCGCAGGAAGCGAAAATATACGGCGACACAACAAATACCGTGCATTCCGTTGATACGGCAAGTGTTTTTGCGTTGTAAGAGAGAAATCGTTTTTTTCCGAGCGCTCCGCGCGGCGGAAAAATAAATATGATATTTCTGTTTTGGGTTATGCGTGAAACGATCGCCTCAGCCTTTCTGCCGCTTATCACGGAATCAAGAGAGGCGGCAAGCGTCAGAAGCAGCAGGGCAGGAGAGAAGGCAAGCATAATTCCGGCGGCAATCAGGAACGCCGCACCGGTTTCAAGCGCCGACAGCAGCAAGGCTCCTATGCGCAGTGTGGCGGATATCAGCTTGAATTTTCGTGCGAATGCCAGTATTTCGTCCCATATTTCATATCCGCGCGTAGAGCTTATCGAGTCCCATATAAACATGATGTAGCTTTTGTGCGAAAAAAGCTTGCGTTCAAGCGCTGCTGACGCCGCACGGGCTTCCGCAATACCGTCCGACCGTGCGCGCAGTACGTCAAGGCGGCGTGTGTCCCGCGCTATTCTTGCTTCAAGCCTTGCTTCTTCGCTGAAGAACGAAGGTCTTTGGCGCTTATTTTCACCTTGCGTGTTTCCCATAACTGCTTTTACCGCGACTGAAACGGATCTCTTTCTGTATAAAGTATATCATAATTTTCTCTCCAAAACAATGATTTGTCGAAAAACTGTTGTTTATTCGAAGCAATTGGCGATAAAATCTTGAAAAAAACAGTTTTTTGGAGTATACTGTTAATGTAGTTCGGATAAAAACGTGTTTTTTTAAGAAAGATATTCCTTGTAATGATTTCAATTGTTATTTTGTGCATCATCATCAAACCGTCACAATACGGCTCTATAATATAGTCAAATCAAAAAGAACGAAGGAGAGATCGTGTTATGTTTGAAAATGATTACAATCATTCCGACGTAAATAATGAGCCGGAAAAGAACAAACTGAATGAAAATGACAATACGATAGAAACACTTGAAAATCGGACAAATGATGCAGAGAAAAATGGCGGCGAATCCTTTGGTGTAGCCTATATTCCCGACAATAATAATGATAAAAAAGCCTCGGATAACGCCGGTAACGGTTACACCTACATTCCTTACGGTGCAGCCTCACAGCCTGCGTATTCCCATACGGCGCAGAACGCTTCCAATGAAGTAAAAAAGAAAAAGCAGAAAAAGAATCACCTTGCGGCAGTGCTTTCATGCGTTGTGGTGCTTTGTGTGCTGTTATCGGCTGCGGCGGCTTTCGGCGGAACTTACTTTGCTAATAAGCTCGTTTACGGTAACGCAAACACGGATACTTCCGGTACGGGTGTTCCCGGCGGAGAGGTCGAGCTTCTTCAGTCCGGCGTGTACCGCCAGGTAACGACCACCATCGTAAAGGACGGTCAGCAAATGTCAGTTGCCGAAACTGCTGCGGCAGTAAAGGACTCGGTGGTTGAGATCGTGCTCAGCGCGTCCTCGCGTGGGCAGTCCATTACAATTGGAGCAGGAAGCGGTGTTATCATTTCGGCTGACGGATACATTGTGACCAACCATCATGTGGTAGAAAATGCTTCAAAGATCACGGTAAGACTTACAGATAAGACAGAGTATGAAGCAGCGCTTGTCGGTTCGGATGAGGTTGCCGATATTGCCGTTATCAAGATCAAGCCCGCGGAAGGCGTAAAGCTCACTGTTGCGGTGCTTGGCGACAGCGACAAGCTGGTTGTCGGTGAAAAGGTAATTGCCATAGGCAATCCTCTTGGCGAGCTTGGAGGAACCGTGACCGACGGAATCGTCAGCGCCCTTGACCGCGAGGTGCTTGTTGACGGTCAGAAGATGAATCTGCTTCAGACAAATGCCGCAATAAACGAAGGCAATTCCGGCGGAGGACTCTTTAACCTTTACGGAGAGCTTGTCGGTGTGGTCGATGCAAAATCCTTCGGAACCGGCATCGAGGGTCTTGGTTTTGTAATCCCCATCAATGATGCGAAAGCTGTCATCGAACAGCTTATCGAGTACGGTTATGTGCGCGGCAGACCCGCGATCGGTATAACCGTTTATGACTGCGATATGTATACCGCATGGAGATATTTCGGTTCAAGCCAGCCCGGAGCTTATATTGAGGCTGCGGACAGTTCAACGGGACTGAATGTCGGTGACCGCATCATAAGCATTGATGAAAATGAAATTTCAAGCGCCAGCGATATCAGCAACTATATCAACACTCGCTCTGTGGGAGATAAGGTGAAGATAGTTGTTATGCGCAGCGGAAAGACTGTTGAGGTAGAGGTTACGCTTAAAGAAAAGGTTCCATCTGACACAAAGAGTGCAACCAACTGACACGGTAAATTGTATGCGGATCGCGAATGAGATTCTGCCAAAATATAGCAATATAGCACAGGCGGTGTGAGCCGCTGTTTGCGGAATCAGCTTACGGGCTGTTTCTTACGCGACCCTGCTGTTTCCGGTTTCCGCAAGCGATTTATGCGGACCGGTGGGCTGCCGATGGCTTTGACTTTCGGCAGCCCACCGGCGGATTCAGACCTACTCAGGACATCGGAAAAATTCATATTACGGAGGACTGCAATGTACAACATACTGGTCGTTGACGACGAATCCCGCATACGCACGATCATCAGAAAATACGCTGAATTTGAAGGTCACAAGGTGACGGAAGCCGGGGATGGCATGGAGGCGGTGCTTCGCTGCCGTGAGGGCGGATATGATATTGTTATCATGGATATCATGATGCCGGAGCTTGACGGATTTTCCGCCTGCCGTGAGATAAGAAAAAGCTCGGATGTTCCTATTATCATGCTGTCGGCTCGCGGAGAGGAATACGACAAGATAAATGGCTTCGGGTTGGGCATCGACGACTATGTGGTAAAGCCTTTCTCGCCCAAGGAGCTGATGATGCGCGTTGAAGCGGTGATGAAGCGTACACGGCGCTCGTCCGCGCCCGCTTCCGGAGGAAAGCCTCACGAGATCGTGGAGCTTGACGGCGGAGGACTGAAGGCAGACATAACCGCGCGTCTTGTTTATATAGACGGCGAGCGTGTTGAAATGTCGCCAAAGGAATACGACCTGTTCTTTTACCTTCTGGAGAACCGCAATATCGCGCTGTCCCGCGAACAGCTGCTGCGCGAGGTGTGGGGGTATGACTTCTACGGTGATGCGCGCACGCTGGATACACATATAAAGCTGCTTCGCAAGAGCCTTGGAAGATATGCCGACTGCGTGGTTACACTGCGCGGCGTCGGATACCGCTTTGAGTCGGCGCTTGCCGAAAAATCAAATAAGAATTCAGCCGGCGACGGAGATGCAGCTGACTGAGAAAGGAACCGTTTCGGATCCGGGAAAATGCAGGAAGCCATTCAATGAGTTCTGATATTAGTAAAAATAAAATCAAAACCGATAAAAAAACAAACCGTGCCCCGAGGCGGGCAATGAGCGTGCGCGGGAAGCTACTTATATATTTTGCGTGCTTTGCGGCGGTCATGTTGCTTATCATATGGGTGTTTCAGGTAAAGATGCTTGAATATTTTTACCGTCAGACAAAGATGGGCGAGATGTCCCGCATGTCTGAGGATATTGCTGCAAGCATATACGACGGAGATCTTAACAGCAAGGCTGTTGATCTTGCGCTGACTTACGATACCTGCATACGTGTATTCAGTGCCGATTCCGGACATCTTGTTCATGAGATAGTGAGTGCCGATGTTGCTCCAGACTGCCTGCTTCACCACTTTCCCTCAAGCGAGCTGAACAATATGTATCAGCTCGCGCTTCAGAACGGCGGGTCGTGGACGGCTCAGAAGATAACCTCGCTTCCTGATACCGAGTCCGGTACCAAAAGAGGCAGAGAAGACGGAAAGACCACTATCCGTTCGATACAGAAGGGTATAAGCGCAATATCCGTGGATATAATCAGCATAAACGGCAACGATTATGTTATAATGCTGAACACAGAATTTCTGCCCATGACGTCAACGGTCCGGACGCTTGTCACTCAGTTTTTGTGGATCGCAGTTGCGGTGCTTATTGCCGCAGCAATTCTTGCACTTGTTTTTTCCGAGAAGATTGCAAAGCCGATTTCGGGCATGAACCGCGCCGCAAAGCGTCTTGCGGTAGGTGAGTATGAGCCTAATTTCCGGGAGGAGGGCTATCTTGAGACACGTGAGCTGGCTGCAACACTTAATTACGCAGCGGGCGAGATCGCAAAATCAGACAGCCTTCAGAGAGAGCTTATAGCCAATGTATCGCATGACTTGCGAACACCTTTAACGATGATCTCCGGCTATGCTGAGGTAATGCGTGACATACCGGGAGAAAATTCTCCGGAAAATCTGCAGATTATCATAGACGAGGCGGGACGCCTATCCGAGCTTGTTACCGATATGCTTGACCTTTCAAAGATCCGTGCCGGTACCAAGACTCCGGAGATGAGCTTCTTTGATCTTACCGAAACTATACGGGAAGTTATGCTGCGATATGATAAGCTGATAAGCCACGATGGGTACAAAATAAGCTTTGTTCAGGAGTGCGAGGCATTTGTCAACGCCGATCGCACAATGATGCTACAAGTGGTATACAATCTTATCAACAACGCCGTAAACTATACCGGAGAGGACAAGCGCGTCACTGTGACCCAGCAGATATGCGAGCGTGACGGAGAACGACGTGTACGTATATCGGTTGCCGATACCGGTGTCGGGATACCGAGAGATCAGATACCGCTTATTTGGGACAGATACTACAAGATCGATAAGGTGCACCGTCGCGCCGCGGTAGGCACGGGGCTTGGGCTTTCGATAGTAAAAGGAATACTTCGGATGCACAACGCCGCCTACGGTGTTGAGAGCTGTGAGGGGCATGGCTCGGTGTTCTGGTTTGAGCTTCCGCTCAGCGAAAACACAGACGATCCCAACATGGAGTGATTTTTTGAAACGGAGTTAATAAATGTCGGAGGATAAGAACAAAACTGTGTCACGCAAGTATGGGAAAAAGGATATTCTGCGTATCACAGCTATAGCTGTGTGTCTTGTGGTGTTTGCGGTCAGTGTTGGCGGAATAATCAGTATTCTGAACGGCTACGGACGTGCTGATAAGCTCTACGGAGATATTTCAAGCGGCTTTGAAAACGCGGGACAGGGAGCGGCTGACGGGTTTTTCATAAATCCCATGTTGTCGATATCGCCCGGGGTGCCGCTTGCCAACTATTCCGGTCAGATAAACAATCCCGGCACTAACCATAACGGGGAAGCATCGGGAAATAACGGAACAAATGCCGGAAGTGCCGAATTTCAGCGCAAGCTTGGATATCTGAACGAGCTCAGGAAACAGAATTACGACACTTACGGGTTTATTCAGATAGACGGTACAAAGATCAGCTATCCCGTGGTCCAGGCGGCAGATAACGACTATTACGTCAAGCGCGGATTTAATAAGAAATATCTGAGCTCGGGTACTATCTTTGTCGATTACCGCAACAGCCGCACGATATCCGAAAACCGTAATCTTATCATTTACGGGCACAACATGCTCAACGGAAGTATGTTCCATGACCTTGCGCGGTACGATAAAAACATACATGACGACGCTGAGGATTTTTTTGCTTCGCACGATGAAATACGCATAACCACCTTTGACGGCATCTACACCTTCAAGATATTTTCATTTTATCAGACAACAGATACCGATCCGTACCTCATCACCAATTTTTTCTCCGACGAGGCATTTCTCGGTTACTGCAATACCGCTTCTGAGCGGTCAATGTACAACACCGGAATAACCGTTTCCGCAGACGATGTGATACTTACTCTTTCGACCTGCGTAAACGGCAAGCCAACAGAAAGATATGCGTGCCACGCGAAGCTGATCGACATTCAGAAATAACAAACGAATAATAAATGTCCCCGGGATACTGACGCAAATTCGGTGTCGGCATTCCGGGGTCGCTTTGTTTTCAGTCGTATATTTGTCGTCAGGTAAGCGGATATGTAACATTTTTTGAAATTACAGCCGCATACGGTTGCATTTCGACGGATTTTATTATATAATAACTGTGTCTTTACATGAGAACGTAAGATAACGAAAAACAGGAGAACGAAATGTTGGCAGAGAATCCGATTGATAAGTGCGGATCTGATTCAAGGAAAGAAAAAAATATTTTTCTTGAGTCCCTTGATTCGCTGACAACAGAGGATGTGGCTCCGGGGGCATCCGCGAGGCGCAAAAAGAAATTCGGCGTTGCGGATATGCTGCGCACATTATTGCTGGTAATTTGCGCGGTAGTGTTTGTAGTCTGCATGTTTGAGCTTATAGACATTTTCATGAGTTATAAAAGGGCAGGGGATCTTTACGGTGAAATTGCTGACGGCTTCAACAGTGCGGGCGGCTCATCCGGCAATCCCATCATGGCAGCTCTTATGGCGGGAGATGCTCCTTCTGCTCCGCTGCGCACACTTTCGGAGCAGAAGAATACCTCAGGAAACCCGGGGGGCAGCTCCGGGTCTGTCACGACCGGTAAAAGCATTGAATTTCAAAGAAAGCTCGTGTATCTTGAGCAGCTCAGAAGCCAGAATCCGGATACATACGGATATATCGTCATTGAGGGTACGTCGATAAGTTATCCGGTAGTTCAGACGAAAGACAATAATTATTATCTGAAGCATGGCTTCAACGGCTCAAAGCTGAATTCCGGTACGATTTTTGTTGATTATCATAACAGCAGTAAGGTGGAGGACAACCGAAATCTTGTGATATACGGGCACAATATGCTGAACGGAAGTATGTTCCATGATATTGCCCGTTATGACCTTAACTTCCCGGATAAATATGGGGCAAGATATGACGGAAGCTCCTACGGTCAGAGTTTTTTTGACGAGCATCGCTTTATTAAGCTTATCACTTTTGACGGCATATATACTTTTGAGATATTTTCGTTTTATGAAACCACCGAAAATGACAGATATTTCACCACGGAATTTTACTCGGATTATTCATATATGTCCTTCTGTAAAACGGCTATCGAAAAGTCGCAGTATGATACCGGAACAGAAATGGGAGTGCTCGATGTAATGCTGACTCTTTCAACCTGCGTAAATCTGAATCCGAGCGGAAGATACGCCTGTCATGCAAAGCTGGTGAAAATTGAAAACTGAGACTGAACAGAACTGCTTCCCGCGAGATGTATTTGTTTGCCCGATCTGCGGAGCGACGCTTTGCGAGGAGGCAAGGACATACGTGTGCGAGGGTAAGAACGACGGAAAGCGTCATTGCTTTGACCGGGGCGCGAGCGGATATGTGAATCTTGCTTTTGTTAGAGGTCACGGAACGGTGACCGGCGATCCTCCCGACGCCGTAAGAGCGCGGACTGCTTTTCTGGATGGGGGATATTACAAGCCCGCCGCCGATGCACTGCTGCGGATTGCGGACAGATTCGTTCCGGCGGGGCTGCTTGTGGACGCCGGTTGCGGAGAGGGGTATTATTCCGTTTATCTTGCAAATGAAAAACGCGCAGTATTCGGTGCGGATCTCTCAAAATACGCGGCGGATCGTGCTGCCAGGCGCGCCGCGTCAGCAGGGAAAGGAGATGCTTGCCGATTTGCTGCGGCGTCGGTATTCGAGCTGCCGCTGAAGGATGATTCCGCAGACGCGCTGCTGTGTATGTTTTCTCCCTGTGCCGAGAAAGAATATACCCGTGTGTTGAAGCCGGGAGGAGTGCTGATGGTCGGAAGCGCAGGAGAGCGACATCTTTATGGGCTTAAAAAGGCTGTATACGATACGCCGACACTTAACGCTCCGCGCGCCGATCTTCCGCAGGCACTTGAGCTGATCCACCGCGAGGAGCTTGAGTATACTCTGAGCTTCGGCAAGGATAAAAAAGAAGATATTCTGCGCTTGTTTGATATGACTCCATATCGGTATCGCACCTCGCAATCGGATCTTTTGAGACTCTCAGCGCTTGAGTGCCTTGAATGTGAAGCGGATTTTGAGTTCAGGGTATACCGTAAGAGCTGACTCGTGAGTTTTTATCACCGCTTACCGTGCATCAGGGCGGGCAGGAGATCACGGTAGTGGATACTTATCGGACAGGCAATATTGAATTTGCAAAGGAAAAAGGAAATCAAGCATGGAGATCTCAGTCTGTATACCGATGTATAACGAGAGCGAACGTATAGCGGATACTGCGCGGGAGCTTTCCGAATATATGGCAAAAAATTTCAGCGACTATGAAATACTGTTTTCGGATGACGGCAGCACCGATGGGTGCGCGGATATTGTCCGTTCGCTTGAACTGCCGTGTGTGCGCGTAGTAGGATACCGAAACAACCGAGGCAAGGGCTGCGCTGTCAGGACCGCGTTTCTTGAAGCCCACGGCGACTTTGTGATGTTTACCGACGCTGATCTTGCCTACGGAACAGAAGTTATCCGCCGCGCGTATGATGAGCGCCTTGCGCATCCGGAAGCGGGGCTGGTGATAGGCTCGCGCAATCTTGACAAGGACGGTTATTCGGGATATACATTTCTGCGCCGGGTGGCGTCAAAAGCTTATATTTTCCTGCTTGGAATTGTCGGAGGCTTCAGGCTGTCCGATTCCCAGTGCGGCTGCAAGGGCTTTACGCATGACGCTGTACAGAAGATCTTCCCGCGTTGCGAGGTGGACGGCTTTGCATTTGACTTTGAAGCAATTCTTTGGGCTGGAAAATTAGGAATAGGCATTGTTGAAATGCCGGTAAAGGTCATTAACCACGGTACTTCCAAGGTACATGTACTGCGCGATTCCCTTAAGATGCTCAAAGACCTGCATCGCATGAAAAAACGAATTTCAAAAGCCGAGATATAAGTAAATATTTTTTCCGCCATGGCGGATCCGTAGCTGAAAGAGAGGTGAAAAAGTATGTCAAAAATAAAAAGATCCGCGTTTTTGCGCTGGATCGCTGCTTTTGTGGCTTTTACATTTCTTTTTCCGCTTCTTTTATGCACGTCAGGAGCTGCGGATACCCGTACAAGCTTTGGGGGCGAGGGGGTCTATCGCATACGAAGCCGCTCGACCGGACTTTACCTTACCGCATACCTTAACGGTTCGCGCGGAGTGGGAAAGGCTTATGTGACGCCGCTTGAGGAAAACAACGAGGCTCAGATATTCCTCCTGAAAGAAAATGATGACGGCAGCTTTGTTATATGGCCGCAGAATGACTCTGCGATCTACTGCTTCGCCTATTCCGAAAGCACCGCTGCTGGCTCTCCGGTCGTAAAGTTGCTTACCGAAAACGATAAGGCGCATTTTGATATATTTGAAACCCGTGCCGGAGGTTGTACCATTGCTCCTTCGGGAGGCGAAAATCCGCGTGCGGTGCTTGGCGTTACGGACGAGCTTTCATATTACAGCGACAATCTAGTTCAGTTTACCGATTACTCAGAGGAGAATGCGTCGCAGCAGTGGTATTTTGAACCAGTCGAAACTAAAAAAATGACATTTGCATTTTCCAAGACCAGCGTAAAGCTGTATTCTACCGGAAATTTTTATGTCAGGCTCTATCCGTATAATTACATACAGGACAAGGTAAAATGGACGTCAAGCAACGAGGATGTGCTGATGGTGGGCGACTATGGCAGATACTGCGCGCTTGCCGAGGGAACTGCAAAGGTTACGGCGACGGTTGACGGTGTAAGCAATTCGTTTACCGTCACAGTATCCGATAAGGCGGCGTTTACATGGTACAGCCAGCGCAGTATGGCCAACAGTGACTGGGACGGAACACTGCTCAGCGACCTGTATTTCTGGAGCAACGGGTCGCGGCTCCGGTATGCCGTGGATTACCGTTCGATATATTCTGGATATTCATGGATGAAAGAGGGCTGCGCGCTTTGTTCGGTAGCTATGGTACTGCACAACCTTGGCGCAACGCTTGAAAAGGGTTATGATTTCCGCTCGGGGCAGACAGGCAATCTTCCTGCCGACCCGTACACGGCGTCTCTCGCCAATACATATAATTTCGGAGCTTCGTCTGCGTCAGAGCTTCTTTACGGAGATCCGATCCTTGTAAACTGGAAAGCTATCGCATCGAGATTTTTTGTTGACGGTAAGGAAGTGAGTTGCCGCAAGGTTTACAGTCCGACTTTGCGCACAATTGCCAATCTGATTAAGGAGCATCCGGCAGGCGTCATTGTTGAATTGAAAAAATCAACCGGTACACATTACGTTGTATTTGCAGAATGTCTTAACCCGGAGGCTGCTTCTCAGGACGCACTACAGTTTATCGTTTATGACCCGCTTGGTTACACCTCCGATCATGGTGACGGCGTGCTTTATGAGCGCTCGGCGTCAAATCTTATCGCGGGATTCAGCAAGTGGAGCATCAATTCTGCAATGATATACGACATTGCCGAAAAAATAAACTGACCGACAGGTCGGAATCAAACTGACAAATTATTTTCAAGGAGAATAAATATGCTTGCAACACTGGTATTTGTTGACGTAAAACCCGAATGCGTCGACGCATTTAAGAAGATCTCATGCTATAATCATGACAACTCACGTCTCGAACCGGGGAATGTCCGCTTTGATGTGCTTCAAAGCAGGGAAGATCCCACTCAGTTTGTGCTTTACGAGGTGTATGTAGATGAGGCGGCAGCCGCAGAACACAAAAAGACCGAGCATTATCTGCGCTGGCGCGAGGAGGTCGCTCCGTATATGAACAGTCCGCGCCGCGCCATTCCGACGACGCCGGCTGCATTTGACTGAAAAAATACCGGGAGTCCTTGTCTCGGAACAAGACTCCCGGTATGCAGTCCGTTTGAATACCCGCGGGCGCAAGCGAAAACAGAAAATATCAGAAAAGATAATTCATATTTCCTGCCAAAAGCGCGGTTACGCCGCGGTATATGACCTCAGGACGGTCGTTGAAGTTTTCCTTCATTCGCAGAGCGCGGTTTTCGCTGTCAACCGTCAGCACGGTGTGAAAGATCATCTGTTTTTTCTCTGTGATCTCGCACACGACGTCAAACCTGCCGTCGTCACGCTTGACGATCTCACAGTTTGCCGCAATTTTACGGCGTGAAAAATCAAGATACCGCAGTGCTGCGGCGAGTGATTTGTCAAGAATTGACGGAAGCAGGTCGGAGTTCAGCTCCTCAGCCACGCATCTTCCCTTGTCGGTGACCTCATAATATGTTGTCCCGTTGTTTTCAAAGGAGGAAATAAGCCCTCCGTCCAGCATTTCGATAAATGCTTCGGCAAAGTCGAGGTACATAACATAATCCGTCTGCATTACGATGTCGTTAATTGAACAGTAATCAAGCGGGTAGTTTATATTTTCAAGCAGATAAAGCACAAATATCTTTACGTTGTTTTTGCTTCCGATAGGTGAACCCATAAAAACTCCGTGCCGCAAGGGCGTATAAAATATTTTCGCGGGAACAGCTTTGCGCGATACAGTTATTTTAACACATTACGGCGCGCACTGCAATAGCTTGCCGGGATTTTTGTGTGTATATGCAGTAAAAAATCATGATATAATGATGAAGAAATCAATTTTTATTGACACGAAAGGTCAGGACATAAAGTATGATTAACATTGCCATTCTCGGATTCGGAACTGTGGGTTCCGGTTGTGCCGAGGTAATCACCAGAAACGAAAAAATTATCACCGCACGTCTTGGGGACAGCGTGAATATCAAGTATATACTTGATCTGCGCGATTTTCCGGACAGCCCATTCGCCGACCGCATTGTCCATGATTTTTCGGTCATACGCGACGACCCTGAGGTCAGCATAGTTGCCGAAATGATGGGCGGGATACATCCCGCCGCTGACTTTACGCGCGAATGCCTTATGGCAGGAAAGTCTGTTGTCACTTCCAACAAGGCTGTGGTGGCGGCAGTGGGGGATGAGCTACTTGATATCGCGCGTCAGCAGGGATGCAGATATCTTTTTGAGGCGGCAGTCGGCGGAGGTATCCCGGTAATTCGTCCGCTTATTGATGAGCTTGCCGACAATGAGATCAATTCTATTGCTGGAATCCTCAACGGTACAACAAATTATATCCTGACTGAAATGACGCGCAACGGCACTCCTTTTGACAATGTTCTGCGTCGCGCGCAGGAGCTTGGATATGCCGAGGCTGACCCCTCCGCCGATGTGGACGGATTTGACGCGGCGCGGAAGATAATCATACTTGCGGCTATCGCTTACGGCAAGCTGCTTCCTCTTGAATCTGTATGCGTCGAGGGAATACGGAATATTGAAGCCGAGGATGTTGCGCTGCTGTCTCAGGCAGGCGCGTCCATTAAGCTTATTGCTTACACCGAAAAAAATACCGAAACCGGCGCGATATATGCCGCGGCAACGCCGCGCGTGGTGATGCCTTCCTGCCCGCTCTGCCACGTTGACGATGTATTCAACGGCGTGCTTATTGACGGAAATGTGCTTGGTGAGACGATGTTTTACGGACGCGGGGCGGGAAAGCTGCCTACCGCCAGCGCTGTGGTGTCCGACATCATAGATGCCGAAGAACGTCCGGCGGCTGTTCAGCAGCGGCTT
>ERZ779869.1974-NODE-1974-length-17817-cov-5.922362_pt1 | contig 17817 bp, 14 predicted proteins | sample MGYA00511557_ERZ779869 | MGnify/ENA primary metagenome ERZ779869 (study PRJEB29588, sample SAMEA2154620) | human gut metagenome | biome: human gut; feature: human-associated habitat; material: faeces | place: Denmark | collected 2008/2010 ...
TAATATGCTGTATAATAATACTTAGAAATTTTTATATTGGTGGTATTATATATTTGTTACATAGTTTTATCTTACCGAGTTTCGTTTCTTTTAATATGGGCGGTGTTAGTGTAAATACAAATGATTTATTTTTGATATTTATGACAGCGTCGTTTCTTATTCATAAATCTTCATTAAGTGCGAGCTACCCTATCACAAAGGTTTTAAAGCTATTTTCATTTTACGTTATTCCAGCTGTACTGGTTTGTCTATTGGCTTCTTTTGTACCTAAAGGAATTCAGTATTATCAATTCGCTAAAGGTATAATATATCACACTGTTCTTCCTGTTCTTTTCTGTTTCTATTTCTTAAACACTATAGATACTAGGGTAAGATTTATCCGTTGCTTAACAATTGTGGCAATAGTAATCGGTTTTTATGGAGTAATGTGTTATGTTCTTAAAGAAAACCCTTATATAAAAGTTCTTAATCTTTTGTATTTTAAAGAATATGAATATGAATATTTCCTTTATGAAGTTAGAGGTGGTTTGTCTGGGCGAATATCTGGAACAATGAACCATCCTTTAACTTGGGGGCAATTGTGGGGTATCTTAGTTGCTTTTTTTGTAATGGTAAAAGATAAAATAAATCCTGTGCTGTTTAAAGCTGTTATTGTGTTAGGATGCTTAAATGTCTTGTTTTCAGGAAGCCGAACTGCTTTGGTAGCCTTGTTCCCTATATTAGTATGTTATGCAGTAGCTTCTGGAGGCTTAAAAGTTTTTCAAAAAATTGGCATTTATGCTTTTGTAGGTGTAGTCTTATCGTATTCGCTTTCTGATAAAATGCAAACTTATATAGAATCAGCAGTATTCTTTTGGGATCAATCAAAGAGTGATGCGGCGGAAATAAATGGCAGCAATGTAGATATGCGTATAAATCAAATAGAAACAACAGTATTTGATGTATCTAAAGAAAATCTTTTATTCGGGTATGGCTTGGGGTATCTGGAATATTCTAGTAAAAAAAATATAAGAAACTCGGCAATGCTAGGTTTTGAGTCAGTCTTCTTCCAGATAATGTATGAACAAGGGGTTGTTGGTGTTATCTGTTTTTTTGTTTTTCTTTTTCAATTCTACTTATTTGGAATTAAAGGGTTTAAAAAAAATAAGAAAATTTTGTTTTTAGGTTATTGCTCTAGCTATTTGTTATCTATATTATTTACAGGAATGCAAGATACATTTTCTTCTTATTTGTTCTTAGGCACTTTTCTGATAGTGTTCGGTGCTAGAGAAAATGTATGTGAAAGACAAATTGGTAGACTTACTCGCTCATAGATGGCGGCTGGCTACTGTTACTGCTTGGGCATAAAATCAAATGATTTTTTCTTAAAAGATAATAAAAAGCATTCATTTATGGCTTAACGTACCTAAAGTGACCGCTTACCCTCAAAGGAGGGGAATATCCCAAAATAGATATGTACAAAGTTTATTAAAATTATGATTAAGAATATTACAATTCAAAATATAAAGGGCTATGGTTATCCGCCTGTAACTCTTGATGTGGAACTTAAAACCAATAGGGTGAATATTTTGTTCGCCCCAAATGGTACAGGTAAATCTTCTTTAGCTGCGGCTTTTAGTTCTTTGAAAAGAGGCACTTTGTCTGTAGATAAAAACCTGAAATTTCATAAAGACGAAACCCTTTCATCGTCATTGTCTTTAGAGCTGAATGATGTGGTTTATACTGCGGACAGTACTAAGAACGAAATATCTCCAGTTCTTTCTTGTTGGGTGATAAAAAGTGGTATAGATAGCGAAGCGACTTTGCAAAATATGGGGAAATTTGCTACAGCGACAAGTTATATAGATATTACAGATATAGAAATAGGTAAAGTTGTAAAGTTGGTTTCTACAGGTTATTCAATTAATGCTATAAAACGTAATTTTGGAAAAAATAAGAAAATTCTTCAAAACCTAGGAGTAGAAATGGAAAGTCCAAAATTCCTTCATAGATTGAAGTTTATATATACTCAATTGGATACTTTCTTATCGGCAAATTCTAGAAGAGCGTTAATAGAAAATGTATTGCAAAAAATCAATAATCTGAGAGGAAATGAACAAGAAGTCTTAGCTGCGATAGATGAAAACTGGTTGTCTGAAATTGAAACAGAGCCTCGATATCAGAGTATTGTTCAGCAATTGGCTTTATTGTACCCTAATGATTCGCCTTGTAACTTGTTTTTGCGTTTTTTTCAATTGATATATCATTGGAAAGATAACAAAGTGAAAATTAAATCAGCCATAACTTATTGGGACTATATTGATTTCAAAAATCATATTGATAGGGAATTTAAGCTGCTAGATACAACATGGAAAAATATACATACTGAAGAAGTTAAGGATAAGCTAGTAGTACGTTTCCCACATGCTGATGAAATATCAAATGGGCAACGTGATTTGTTGACTTTTGTTGTGAATATCATTAAGTTTAAAGCAAAGATACGTCCAGAACATAAATACCTGCTACTGATAGATGAAGTCTTTGACTATCTTGATGATGCCAACTTGATAGCTGCTCAGTATTATCTGACAGATTTTCTCAATCTATCAAATAATAATTTGTATTTATGTATTTTGTCGCATCTGAATCCTTATACTTTCCGTTCTTATGTGTTTTCAGAAAAGAGAATAAATCCTCAATATTTAAGGGCGACGGTTCCAACTGCAACTAGAAAAATGTTGGCTTTTATTGCTTTCCGTGAAACCATGAATCAGGAAGGCAAGAGAGGGGATGCTAATAAACTGCAACTTTATCACAACCTCTCACATGATTTGTTTCATTATAATCATTTGGTAAGTGATTATTCAGCAGATATAGCTACTTATAAAACAGACCGTAATCTAGATGAGACTTGGGGAAGAACAGCTGTTCTTCACCAAATCTTGATAGATGAAGTAAATAAATATCTATCTGATCAAACTCAATATGATCCTTATGCAGTAGCAATGGCTTTGAGATTGAGAGTGGAAAAAATGATGTATGAGCAACTTCAGAATCAAAATCAGAAAACTCATTTTATTGATCAGAAAATGACTAAGAATAAATTTGCTTATTGTGAAGATAATGGTGTTGAAGTCCCGGATGTGTATAATATCGTTTCTGCTATCCATAATGAGGCTGATCATGTGAAGATGGATCATTTAACTAATACCTACGTAGAGAAACCAATGGTATATAAGCTTCAGCATGTTGCTATAAAAGGCATTCTGAAAAAAATATTTGGTTGGGAAGGGCATAATTTAAATACTAATGTAATAGATTAATTCTCATGAGAAAAAAAGTCGTTTTTTTTATTCCTTCTGGTTGTGGAGGTGCAGAACGTCAGGCTATCGTTATTTCAAAATGCTTGAGTGATGAACAGTTTGATGTTTCTTATCATATATTTGGCCCAAATAATCAGTTGGAAAAGTTTTTACCTGATAATAGAGTATGGACTTTTCATAAGGAACCGAAATTTACGCATAATTTGATAAGAAACATGCGTAAGGTTATAAAGGCAGAAAAACCAGATGTTGTTTATGGAGCAGGTATGCCTGTAAATTGGCGTCTGATAATTGCATCTGTTATTTTGAAATGTAAAGTGATTCTTAGAAATGAGAATTATCTCTATACTCAAAGTTTTACTCAGAAATTAAGACTGGCTCTTACTTACCCATTTGCAGATTATATCATTGCTCAAACTGATGAAATGAGAGATGGATTAATAAAAGGGTTGCACCTTTCAAAAAAGCTAGTTCATACGGTTCCTAATGCAATTGATAAGCAATATATTAATAAGTGCTTGGCTGAGAAAAGTCCTTTTGGAGAAGACGATGTTAATGCGAGATTTGTTGCCGTTGGAAGATTTCATCGAGATAAAGGATTTGATTTATTGCTGAAAGCTTTCTGTATTGTGAAAAGAAATATAAATAATTCTAAACTGTACATAGTTGGAGACTATAATGAGGATAATCCTGTTTGCCAAGAATTGCAAAACTTTGTAAAACATAACGAACTTCAAGGTTCTGTGGAGTTTACTGGTTTTAAAAGCAATCCTTATATATATATGAAAAATGCTGATTGCTTTGTTTTGTCTTCTCGTAATGAAGGTTTGCCTAATGTTATGATAGAAGCTTTATATTTAGGCACTCCAGTTGCTGCATTTAAGTGTATTCCTGTTATTGAAAGAATTGTTTCTGAAGGAAGAACAGGTTATTTGGCATCTAAGGAAAATGTAGAAGAGCTAGCTGCTACGATGGAAAAAGCGGTGACGTTGGGAAGGATAGAGACTACGTATAATGCAAATTCAGAAGAAAAATTTCGTAAGATATTTGCAGAATAATAATTTTTGGGCGAAAGGCTTGATCCTTTTATTTTTTGAGCTACTTTTCTGGGCAAGCTGAGTAGCCCTTTTAAAAAGATAATAATGAAAGCAATACTTCTTCAATGTAAATTCCTATTGGTGGAATTTCTTAATGTATCTTATCTATTGATACCGAATCCTCTCAGAAATTGGTATCTGCGTTTGTTCGGAATTCGAATCGGGGGGAGGCAAGTCTTGTATCCATCGAGGATGTAAGTTCTTTCATGTTGGTAAGATGAGTGTGGGACAGAATACTGTCATTAATTTTGGTTGTTACCTTGATAATCGCCGGGGTATCTATATCGGAAACAATGTCGGTATTGCCCATAATACTAAGATTTATACGTTAGGTCATGATTTGAATGACCCGAAGTTTTCTACGAAAGGTGCGTCTGTGCATATTGGGGATGATGTCTTTATCTTCTCTAATGCCTTGGTGATGCCTGGAGTGACAATAGGTGAAGGTGCCATTGTCTTGGCTGGTAGTGTGGTTACAAAAGATGTGGAGCCATGGTCTATCGTGGGTGGTAACCCAGCCAAGAAAATTAGGGAACGCAATCGTGATATAGATTACAAACAAGTTTATAGATACTGGTTCGCTTTATAATGAACAAACCGAACATACTTTTTTTGTTGAAAGGCCTTGAAATTGGTGGTCTGGAGGTGGTGACTGCCGTTCTTGCAAATAAATTTGTAGAGGAAGGTCATCAGGTAAGTGTTTTTTCTTTTCTTAGCGGAAAACATTCCATTGCCGATAGATTTGATGCTCGTATCAAACTTTATCAGCAAGACGACTATTCCCGAAGTAAAGAAAATGTTGCTAAGTTGCGAAAAGTCTTGGTCGATGATAAGATAGATATCATCATCAACCAATGGGGCTTGCCTTATACACCAATCAAAACGGCACGAAAGGCTGCTAAAGGTCTCGATGTAAAGATCATTTCCGTATATCACAATGCGCCGAGTTTCAATGGTAGAATCCAAAAATTAAATATAGCTTTAATGGGATGCGAGAATCTTATGAAGCGTTTGGCTTTACGCTTGATGCGCTTTGCATTCAAGAAGGTGACGAGCAGGGCTATGGCTTACATTTATCGACATAGTGACTTGTTTCTTGTATTATCGCCAAGCTATATAGAGGAGTTTAAGCGTTTTACAGGTGTGAGTGATGACAGGTATCTTCAAGTGTTGACCAATCCTATAACAGTAGAGCATGATGGTTATGAGTATGCTTTTAATGAAAAGCAGAAAGAAATCATCTATGTGGGTCGTTTGGACTTTGTTCAGAAAAGAGTATATCGTGTGATTGATACATGGAACTATTTGGAGGAACGCTTTCCAAATTGGCGTTTGACCATCGTGGGAGATGGTGAGGATAGGGAGAACTTGGAGAATCATGTGAAATATTTAGGCTTGAAACGAGTTTCTTTTGAGGGATTCCAAAAGCCGATAGACTATTACAAGCGTGCTTCAATTCTTCTCCTTACATCTGATTTCGAAGGTTTTCCTTTGGTGCTTGCTGAATGTATGAGCTTTGGTGTGATTCCTGCCGTTTATAACAGCTATTCAGCAGTTAAGGACATTATTGAAGATGGTAAAGACGGAGTAATTTTGCCTAAATCAGATATAGGATTTAATGCAGAAGCCATGGCTAATAAAATGGCTGTTGTCATGAACAATCAGGATAAGCTTTGTTTGATGGCTAATGCTGCTATAGAAAAAAGTAAGAGTTTCTCTCTAGATACGATTGTAAAGCAATGGGAAGCAGAATTCGTTAAAATAATTAATGGATAAAAATTTCTTTATGCTTATCGTATTTTTAAAGGAAGAAGTTCTTTTAAGTTATTATTTTTTGATGAAGATCATTGTTTATTGAAACTGTTAAAGTAATAAATAGAATGAAACAAAATCATATTAATTATTGGGCGTTTGCTCTATTAATACTTCCGGTTGTTCTGCTTTTAGTTAGTGGATTAACTTGGTGTATAGGGACTAGCATTTGTAGATTTACATTTCCATTAGCCCTAGTGTTTACGTTGTTTATGACAAATAGAATCATTAGTAAACAGAAAATTCAATATATGTCTATAGCCTATTGTTGTGTAGGCATAGTTGCTATTGGTGCTTTGTGTTATTTTGTTCACGACCCTGCTTTTGATAGCAATTGGTATCATCAACCTGGTATTTATCTGTTGAGCCATGGCTGGAATCCGATTTATCAACATCATTCAATAAATATTGGTGATGTATCTGCCAATATGTGGATAGACCATTATGCTAAGGGTCAAGAAACTATCTGTGCCACAATAGTTGCATTTACTGGAAATATGGAGATAGGAAAATTAGGTAATTTCTTCTTGCCAATCTCTTCTTTCTTCTTTTCTCTTATGGCTTCGGAGAAGATGTTTGAGGGCTGGTCTAAGCGTAAATTGTGGTTGGTTGCATTCATTGTTGCTTTTCCTCCTATCATTTGGAATCAGTTATTGAGTTTTTATATAGATTTTAATCTCTATTCGATAGTTGTCATCGCCTTATGTTCAATGGTTCTTTATAAGGAGGATAAAGTTAAATTCTTGATAGTTTTTATCTGTCTTTTAGCCATAGCTGTTTCAGTGAAGTTCAATATGCTGTTGTGGTTTGGCTTGTTGTACTTGGGATTCATGGCATATTTTTGGAGACAAGGACTGCGAAGCATTGTAGGTTATATTTTCGTATATGGTATAGTTGGGGTTATAGTGTCGGTCTTAACCTTCTCTTTCAATCCTTACATTACTAATACTGTAGACCATCAAACTCCATTTTATCCTCTTATGGGGGGGGCATAGTAATGTTGATATTATGTCTATTGTTGAGCCTGAGTCATTTAAACATTATAATAGTGTAGAAAAAATTCTTGTTGCGGATTTTTCTCGCCCAACAACTGGTTCGCAAAGTCAAAACTATCAATTTCCTTATGGTGGATATCCTTTGAAAAACTTGACTGCATGTGGATCGGTAGATGCAAAATTAGGTGGAGCAGGATTGTTATGGCTTGATGTGTTGATTTTAGCAATCATACTTTTTGTGCTGTCAAAAGCTTATAAAACACGAAAAGGAAAATGGTATATAGGGCTATCGATTGCGTTTTTGGCAACTCAGTTGTTGGTTCCTGGTGGATGGTTTTATCGCTATGTAAGCTATATTTATCTGGTTCCTTTGTTCTTGTTGTTTGCTACTGAAAGTTCAGTTGTAAATAGAAGAATGAATATATTGAGAAAAGGTATTTATAGCTTATTGCTAATCAATAGTTTTGTAGCAATGGGAGCAACTCTTGCTACTACTATAGTTGCTAACCAAATAGAAGACTATTATGTAAAATGCATCAACCACTCAGATAAATCATGCTATAGTTCAGATTTGTATGGTTTTGTACGTAAGGTAGAACCTGCTAAGCGAACTCTAGGTTTAAATAAGCCTTCAAATACGATGGAGCAGATTCCTCTGTTGCCAACGAGAGTAAGAATCTATCTTGATTATAGCGCACTGAATCGTGATGTAAAGACTAATTTCATACAAGAATTATTATTGAAGAAAGGAGTTCTAAAATGAAAAACTTAATATTGCTTCTTCGTCCTCAACAATGGGTAAAGAATACATTTATCTTCTTGCCTTTGTTTTTTCATGGGGACTTGACGAATGTCCAGATGTTGCTAAATGCGGTAATAGCATTCTTCTGTTATAGCTTTGCGGCTAGTAGCATATATTGTTTTAATGATATATATGATGTAGCCGCTGATAGAAAGCATCCTAAGAAATGTAAACGTCCTATCGCTTCTGGAGCTGTTAGTATTCCTCAAGCTTATGGATTAATGGCGTTGATGCTATTTCTTTCTTTAAATCTTGCGTTTTGGACTCTCGGAAATTCCAGTATGCAGGTGATAGGGGTTATTTGCTTCTATTATCTAATGAATATAGCCTATTGTGTAAAGCTTAAGCAAATAGCTTTAGTAGACGTTTTCATCATTGCAATTGGTTTTGTCCTTCGTGTTATTTTAGGTGGTGTTGTCAATGATATCATTCTCTCTCATTGGATAGTCCTAATGACTTTCTTGTTAGCATTGTTCCTTGCTTTTGCCAAGAGAAGAGATGATGTTGTATTGTATCAAGAAACGGGAGTGTTGCCAAGAAAGAATGTCAACCGCTATAACTTGGACTTTATGAATCAGGCATTAACTATTGTTTCTGCTGTTACATTGGTTGCTTATGTAATGTATACAGTTTCGGATGATGTTATGGAGCAGTTTAATTCTCATTATATTTACCTTACTACAGTGTTTGTCTTGGCTGGTATATTGAGATACTTGCAGATTACAATCGTAGATGTTAAAAGTGGAAGTCCGACCAAGGTATTGATGAAAGATAGATTTGTTCAGTTGTGTATTGCTGGTTGGGTTCTTTCTTTCTTAATATTGATTTATCTGTAAAGTTATGGTACCCGATTGTTTGAATACAAGACCTGCGTGGCTCATGTAGCCAATGAATATATGGTGGTGATTCAATACTTGGGTGGCTATAAAGTAGCTTTGAAGATTGGATATTAATTGTTTAAGGAAGAACAAAGGGGGTAGAAATTTGAAAAATGACGAAAAATGAATAATAATAGATTGGACATTGTGGATTTCCTTCGAGGTTTTTCTATATTTTCGATAGTTTTAATGCATCTCGTACATAGTTATCCTTTACCAGGCTTCTTAATGAAGGCAACATCTCTAGGTGGAGCTGGTGTTCATGTATTTATATTGTGTAGCGGTTTTGGATTGTATCTGTCTGCACTATATAAACCATTGACTTATGGGCAATTTTTGAAAAGAAGATTTTCTAAGGTCTATATACCTTATCTTATTATAGTTATCATAAGTGCCTTGTATTTTGGGTTGGTATGTGACCAAGATGTGCTTAACCCTTTGTTGGGTTCTGTCTTCCTATACAAAATGTTTGTTCCTTCTTTGGAATGTGCATTTGGTGGGCATATGTGGTTCGTTTCAACAATTATCCAGTTTTATCTATTTTGGCCTTTAATAGTAAGGCTGTTTAGAGTGGATATGGGGGGGCGAATCTCATTACTTATCAGTCTAATATGGGCAACGGTTACTACTTATTTAGGAATAGACGATGAGAGAATCTGGAATAGTTTCTTCTTACAGTATCTTTGGGAGTTTGTTTTAGGTATGTGGTTGGCAAAGGTATACTTTGAACATCCTAAGAAAATCAAAGTGCCTAAGATTGGTATTTTAATGGTTGCAATGATTGTAGGGTTAGGTTTGACCGGTGTAGCAGGTATTGTTGGTGGATACTGGAAATCATATAACGATATCCCTTCGTTGATTGGCTATATGTCTATGGTTCTCATTGTTTATAAATTGAGTATCAATTGGGTTAATCGTTTTTTTCAATATACCAACAAGATATCGTATGAGTGGTATCTTGTCCATATTCTGATATTTAGTATTTACTTCAAATTTGCAAGAGGCATATTGCCTTTTTATGCAGATTGGTGTCTGCTCATGGGATTATCGTATGTGGTGGCTATTGGGTATCACTGGGTGGTGAAGAGGATAAAGTGGTAATGTCTATGTTATCTGGTTCTTGTCCTCATTATCATTATTTGTATAGTCCTGTTGGGTATCTCTTTTGAAGAACTTAAAATACGAATTAGGAAGTGTGATATGCCATTTTCAAAAGGCATATAGTTTTAGATCGAGAAATGCAGTGAAAGTGAAAAACATGAGCACTTATATAAAAGGAAATGCTTTTGAATTGCGTACAAAAGCTATTATTGAGAAAATGTTATGCAATAGCGAGCTAGAGCTTAAAGTAGGGGGTGAGTCTGAATTGTGGGTAGTTCCTAAGAGCTCTCAGACGTTTCATCAAAAGAGCTATACGTATACTTTTGGGGCTTCAACAAAGACTGATATCTCTATTGAAGAGCCTACGGAAAAAGATAGCCCAACTTATTTGATAGTTATTGAATGCAAAAGTTATAATTCTAGTCATCCTGTTGGTATTGACGAAATTCAAGAGTTTAATACTCGTTTGCAAGATTTGAATGCAACAAAGGGAGTGTTTGTTACTTCTAGTTCTTTTCAGAGTGGTGCCTTGTCTTGTGCAGAGCATCATAACATTGCACTAATAAGAATCAATGAACAAAATGAGGTTAAATGGTTTCTTCATCGTATACAAAATGGAAATGGTTATGAATACCAAGATTTTGTTGATATGTTTATGCAATCGGAAATGAGCTATTCTACTCTAATTGTTGATGGGCACTTTCGCTCAACATCTTTTGTAGACTATCTGATGGATTTATTAAATATTGAGGATGAAAAGCTACAGACTTTAATCCCTTATTTGAACGATAATGACATAAAACAGAAAACCCAATCTTTCTTATGCGATAGACAATATAACAAGATATCTAATCTAGTCTTAAAGTTATATGCAATCAAACAGAATATTTTAATAGATGATAAGCATGCTTGTGATGGCTTCTTAGGCAAGTGTGATTTTATTAATCGAAAAGTTATTATTGATAAATCTTTAATGGAAGGAGATATGCACAGGTATCGCTTTACTATGGCTCATGAGTTAGGACATGCATACCTACAGCAACCGTTGCTTAAACATTTAGTAGCAGATGCTCATGATAAAGATGTATTGGATTTGAAAAATTGTTCAAAATGGGAAAAAAGATTGGAAATTCAAGCCAATCATTTTGCAGCATTCCTGTTGATGCCTCAAAATCCATTGATAAATATTTATATGGAGGTAAAAGGTAAATTAAATTATCCCTTGGAATCGCCATTGAGGATGGATGAAAATGCAACGAGTATCCATGATTGTAGAATCATGTTCTCTGTGTTGTCTGAATATTTTAATGTATCAAAGCAAGTCGCTATGATTCGGTTATTGGATGAAAAACTTATAGATGTTGGAGTAAATAATCCTTTTATGGTTGATGGAATTAAAAGTGTTTTTGAAAAATAAGAAAATGGAAACAGTAAAAGTACTAAATATTAATATTCAGAACATAACTCGTCAGGAACTCTTGGAGAACCTGAAGGAGGGTGTTCTTGTGACTCCTAATCTTGACCATCTGATTAAGCTTCAGAAGGATAAGGAGTTTTATGATGTGTATCAGAAGTCAGAATGGGTGGTGTGTGACAGTAAGATCCTCTACCTGTTTGGTAAGTTGTTGAAGACTCCAATCAAGGAAGCGATTCCGGGTTCCAGCTTCTTCACCTCTTATTATATGTATCATAAGGATGATGCGGATTGCAAGATATTCTTGTTGGGTGCTAAGGAGGGAATAGCTGCTAAGGCTATGGAGCGTATCAACCAGAAGGTGGGGCGCCAGATGGTGGTTGGTGCTCATTCTCCTTCCTTTGGTTTCGAGAAGCATGAGGATGAATGTGAGGAGCTGGTTCGCATCGTGAACGAGAGTGGTGCTAATGTGCTGCTAGTTGGTGTGGGTGCTCCAAAGCAAGAGAAGTGGATTATGAAATATCGTGATAAGATGTCTGGAGTAAAGGTGTTCATGGCTCTGGGTGCTACCATCGACTTCGAAGCTGGAACATTGAAACGTGCGCCTAAGATTTGGCAGAAAATCGGTATGGAGTGGCTGTATCGTTGCATGAAGGAACCAAAGCGCCTCTTCAAGCGTTATTTCGTGGATGATATGCAGTTCTTCTATTACTTCGGTAAGCAGCTCTTGGGAATATACAAGGATCCTTTCCGAAAAAAGTAGGATTACTTTCTTCGGAAGAACTTACATAGCAAGGCTATCGGAAGGAGGATGATAGCTGCTATGTAGGATAATATGATGCGTATGGCTTGCTTCATGCGTGCAAAAATACAACTTTATGTTGAAACAACAAAAGATTTTCTTTGATTTCTTGCGATTCTGCATTGGTTCTGCCAAGGAAATACCTGATTCCTTGAAGGAAGCGGATTGGAAGGAGCTATATGCTATTGCCAAGAAGCAATGCCTAGTGGGTATTCTCTTTGATGGTATCAAGAAGTTGCCTGCTGAATATGTAGGGATGAAGAAGGAGTTGCTACTCCAATGGATGGCTGAAAGCCAAATGTTGGAGAAAGCGAATGTTCGGTTGAACGATGCTGCCATCCAGGTTTCTGAGTGGTTCCGGAAGAAGGGATTCAGAACCTGTATCCTGAAAGGGCAGGGGAATGCATTGATGTATCCGAATCCTTATTCCCGTACGCCTGGTGATATTGATATCTGGGTGGAAGGTGGAGATGAACGGGTTATCTCCTTTGTCCGCTCTATCTCGCCACATGAAAAGGCGTGCTATCATCACATCGAGTTCCCATTGTATAAAGGTGTGGAGGTTGAAGTGCATTATCGGCCTAGCTTCCTGCAGTGCTTCTGGCATAACAGAAAGCTTCAGAAATATTATGAGAGGGTGAAGGAGGAGCAGTTCTCGCATCGGGTGATGTTGGGGGAGCAAGGGGGGATTGCGATTCCGACTGTGGAATTCAATCTCATCTTCCAGTTGACTCATATCTTCTCGCATCTGATGAATGAGGGGATTGGGTTAAGGCAACTGGTGGATTATTACTATGTTCTTTGCGACTTTTATAAAGTCTATCAAAATTCTTCGAAAATCACCCCGTCCCTCTTTACCCTTAAAGAGGGCTCCACCTCTCACCCCGACCCTCTCACCCTCAGGGGAGAGGGAGGAAACCGCCCTACTCGGTGCTCGGAACCGCTACGCTCTAAGGTTGGCGGACCATCAAAGGTCTCGCCAGATTGTGCGGGATGGGACCGCCGGGATGCTATTGGGGATATGACTTCTGCAACTGCTTCTACTGACTCTTCTGCAACTGCTGCTCGCTCTTCTTTTACTGCTATTGATAGGGTGCAGGAGGAATTGAAGGAGTTGGGATTGTGGAAGTTTGCCGGGGGTATCATGTATATCATGCAGGAGGTGTTCGGCATGCCTGCCTCTCGCCTTATTGTTCCTCCGAATGAGAAGTATGGTAGGTTTGTGCTGAACGAGGTGCTGGAAGCCGGGAACTTCGGAAGGCATGATGCCCGGAATCGGTTTGGTAGGTCACAGCTTGGACATAATCTCCAAAGGGTGTATAGGGATATAAGACTCGTGAGGTATTTTCCTGGTGAGGCTCTATGCGAGCCTTTGTTTAGGATATGGCATTACTTCTGGAGGATGAAGAATAAGAAATAATAGATATCAAAAACTGCGGTATTCCAATATAAGTGAGATAAATTCTATCACCCTGAGGGGAGAGGGAGAAAACCGCCCTACAGTGCTATATTTGCCCCACCTGTCTTCAATAGTCTTTACGACCCTTTCGGTTCCCCTTGTAGGGGACAGAAACCCCTGCGGGAGGGTCCTTACCCTATACCCAAGCCCTAAATCCCTACCATAGGGATTAGGGATGTAACCGCCCTCCGGTGCTCGGAACCGCTACGCTCTAAGGTTGGCGGACCAAAGCGGTCTTCGCCATATTGTGCGGGATGGGACCGCCTGGGAAATAGCAGTTTACAGTTAATAGTTTATAGTTTACAGATTTTTGTGATAATTTGCTGATGAGTTGCAGATTTCTTTCGATTTTCTTGGTGGTTTCGAGGAAAAAGCGTATATTTGCTGCAAAAAAAAGATTATGTATTATATTTGGTTCGATGAAAGTGATAAAGAGGGGGCATATTACTCCAATTTCTATGGCGGTATTCTCGTAGATTCTAAAAACTACGAGAATGTGTTAGCTATGTCTAAAACTTTTGTTGAAGAGTTTGGTATAACGGAGGAAATCAAATGGCAAAAAGTAAATGAATATTGGTATGAGAAGTATTTGACTCTGGTTGATTTCATCTTTGATTTGTTGGCTCAAGGTTATATCAAAATACGAATTTTTTTTCGTAATAACCAGTATACGGCTCCCTATTTAACAAGAGAACAAAGACATAAGGCTTATCCTTTGTTATACTATCAATTTATCAAGCATGCTTTTGGTTTCCAATATTCTAATCCTGAGAACAAACCTCAGTACTTAAAAATAATGTTGGATGATATTCCTTTGAAGGGTGAGGATAAGAAGGAGTTTAAGAAATTTATCTATGGACTCAACTATGATAAGGGATTTCAAAAGGCTAATATACATATTCGTGAGTCTGATATTTGTGAAATTGATTCTTCAGAACATCTTATGTTGCAATTTATGGACTTAATCTTGGGATCGATTTGCTTTCGTCTCAATAATAAGCATAAAATCAAGGATGGTACAACCAATCGCAGAGGTAAAAGAACTATTGTTAAGGAAAAGCTTTATAAATATATTAATTCCAAGATACGGGAATTGCATCCAGGATTTAATATTGGGGAAAGTACTGGCATCAGCCAAATTGAGGAAAGATGGACTTTGCCATACAGCCATTGGAGCTTCAAACCAAGTAATTATGTCCGTGATACTTCGAAAGCAAAAAAATAACTCCTGCGTATCTACACGAGTGAGCTACGGCACACGTAGCCTTTCAATACGTCAAGAGTTATTTTTCTACTGCAAAGATAATACAAATATTTATATGTTGCAAATATTCAACTTGATTTTGGGGTAAGTTTAATCAAGATTAACAAAAATCCCTATCTATTAATGTATTTGCATAGTTTTTTGAAGGGAGCTCAAAAAAGATTTTAAAAGCATGTAGGGATTACTTACATACTACCGCAGAACTGGTAAGGAAGCAGAATCATTTTGTGTGTTGTAAGAATGTAAAAATTAGATTTAGTCAGGATTAATAGTTGTGCACCATATTAATTAATGCATTTTTCCTCATTCGAGTGGCGACAAGCGCAGAGCGATACTGCGGTGGGGAGCAAATATAATTTTTTTCAAAAAACTAATAGGTGTAACTACTTGTAATATAGTGGGGACGCCGTATTGGTGATATACAAGAAGAGGGAAATCGTCCTACAGTGCTATATTTGCCCCACCTGTCTTCAATAGTCTTTACGACCCTTTCGGTTCCCCTTGTAGGGGACAGAAACCCCTGCGGGAGGGTCCTTACCCTATACCCAAGCCCTAAATCCCTACCATAGGGATTAGGGATGTAACCGCCCTCCGGTGCTCAGAACCGCTACGCTCTAAGGTTGGCGGGGCATCAAAGCCCTGCGCCATATTATGCGGGATGGGACCGCCGGGGGAGAAGAGAGTTTATAGTTAATAGTTTATAGTTGGTAGTTTACAACTTATATCCAGGGAATTTGATGATAAGTTACAGATTTATTGTGAATTTCTTGGTGTTTTAGAATATGCTTATTGGCATAGCCCTATCAATGGGCTATGCTAATGAGTTTACTAGCTGGAGTTGTTATCATAACATTATCAATAATAATCCTCGATTCGTTTCATAATTTCCTTTGTCGGAAGGCGATGGTTGGACTCCAGCAAGGCTTTAAGCTTGGTTATATATTCTTCTTTCGATAGAATATCATAGTGAAGAAGTTCGTCTTGGTATCGCTGATTACTATTTCCATTAGGCAAGAACGAAATTATGTAATACTTCCTCTGTCGTTTTGTTGAGTAAGACGGCATCCTTGGATTCTGTAATCAAGTCACTTGACAGGGTACGATAGAGAAGGTTCTCGAATCTGGTGCTGTGCTCGTCATCAATGATGCTTTTCTCTTATTCTTCTGCCAGTTCTTTCATCGCATCGTTTAATGTGTTGAAAAGAACGTTGATGTTTTCTTCTTCATTCTTGCATGCCTCCTTGAAGAGGGCAACAGGATCTTCGGTGCTGCTCTTGAGCGGAGTCTCGTTGAGCAGGATGTTGACATTGTTCAGCAACATGCCGTGAAGGGTAGGCATGTGGAGCTGGTGCTGTTCGCCCTCCTTGCTGCCACACTTCAGTCCGGCTGCGTATGCCTTTACGATGATGCGGACCAGGAGATGGATTGCCATCGGCTCGTCGGCGAGACTGATGAGAATGCCATGGGTGTAATTGCGTACATGTTCTTCAAGAGTGGTAAACTTGCCTTGAAGAAGCCAGGTGAAGTTACGCTTGTATTCTGATTCCATCGCCTTGTAAAGCTGGTTCGATTTGCAGGCTATGCGCAGGTAGTCGAGCATGGTTGGCTCAAAGGTCGGGTCAGCCTGTTTCATGCTGTCGAAGTTCTTCTTCATGCGCTCGTTGGCTTCCTCGGCAGTCTTGTAGTTGAGGCGTACGAGGGTAGAGAACATGATGTCGAAGAAGTATTGGTTTACCTCGCCATAGTGCTCCAGCATCATCTGCTTGATCTGTTTCGGGTCGTTCTTCTTGCTGAAGTCATTGCCTTCGATGGTAGCATCTATGATGCCACGTGCGTAAGCTTCGAAGAAACCTCTTACAAATGCAGCTACTGCCTGATAACTGTTGATTCTTTTGCTCATTTCTTGTCTGTGTTTATTGGGCTGTTCCTGTTTGGGAATAACAGCTTCTTATTCAAAAGTCTTAAATTCATACCCCTGTTCCATGAGCCATTCTATGGCCTGAGGGAGCGCTGTCTTCAGCTTTTCAATGCTCTTCAGCGAGTCGTGGAAGGTGATGATGCTGCCATTGCGGGCATATCGCTTCACATTGTTCACCACATCTTCTGCCGTCATCCATTTGGAATAGTCGCGCGTCACCACGTCCCACATGATGACCTTGTAAGTGCGGTGCAGCCACCAATACTCACTTGGTCGCATCCAGCCGTGAGGTGGACGGAAGAGATGGGCATGGATGATATCGTTCGCCTTATTGGTGTTGAGCACGTAGGAGATGACACGGTGCTTGAAGGCACCGATATGATTGAATGTATGGTTGCCTACCTGATGACCCTCTGCCACAATCTGGTTGTAGAGGTCATGATGGCGCAATACATTCTCGCCTACCATAAAGAAAGTAGCCTTGATATTGTACTTTCTCAGGGTCTCTAAGATGAATGGAGTTGACTCTGGAATCGGACCGTCATCAAATGTTAGATAGACAGAATGGTCTTTCTTGTCCATTCTCCAGATGGCCTTTGGATATAACCATCTGAGCCATTTGGCTGGTTGCTCTATGAACATGGATAAAACAGGTTTATATGAATAATGAAAAGTTTGGTGTCGTGTTTCGCGACACCAAACTTTTTTCTATTTTTTACTGATTGCCTTCCGGCATTCTGCCACCTCTGCCATGATAGAGACGGTAGAGGTTGTTGAGCTGCTTCTCATACTTCTGCTCCAACTGTGGACTCACCATTCCGGCAGCCTCGCAGATGCTCTGCATAATCATAATCTGACGGATGCAGTCGTGCTCTGCCTGGAGGAAACGGTCGTTTGGCAGCGAGAGATAGTAGTTGAGGTATTGTGAAGCATTCTTCCATACCGCTTCTATATATTCCTTACCCTTGGCTTT
>ERZ779869.1981-NODE-1981-length-17762-cov-7.263738_pt1 | contig 17762 bp, 19 predicted proteins | sample MGYA00511557_ERZ779869 | MGnify/ENA primary metagenome ERZ779869 (study PRJEB29588, sample SAMEA2154620) | human gut metagenome | biome: human gut; feature: human-associated habitat; material: faeces | place: Denmark | collected 2008/2010 ...
ATGCCCGATGTGATGGACGCAAAGCAGCTTGCGGAAGCGTTGCAGATTTCTAAGGCGGGCGCGTACAACCTTTTGAGCAGCCCGGATTTTCCGACCTTGCGGATCGGTGGGCGCAAATTGGTGATGAAAAATGAGCTGGTGGAATGGCTGAAAAGCCACACAAACCGAAAGGGGTGAAAACACGGTCAAGAGCTGGAAAAGTGGAAAATCAGACGATAGCACAGCCGGGAATGTACTCCGCATCGTTTGGGACATTTCTATCAAAAAATCGCTTCACTTTTCCACTTCAAGAGCTGAGAAAAAATTGTGAAAATCAGGAGGTTTTATGAGAACAGGGCTTACCAAGAAGCAAAAGACAACGGTGATTTATTTTGATGAGCATAGCCGCTTGATTGAGGTGCAGACCCACAACACCACCCTCAAAAAGCGGCTGACGGCATTTGCAGCGAAGTACCCGCAATGCTGCTGCCAAACCGACGATGACGAGCAAGGCGGGCTAACCTTTGAGATTGAAAAAGGCAGATTGAGCTTCCGTCTGACTGCGCCGTACAGCGAGGAACGGAAACGAGTGGCAAGCGAATGGGCAAAGCAGAGCGGCATAGCAGTTTTAAGGCAAGAATGTTAAAAATAGTTCGTGCTTGATTCTTGCAATCTGCAAGAAAATCTTGAATTTTGGTTCGAGTGTGATATAATAGATTTAGTACATTTCTTTACGGCTGTTAAACTGAAACGGAGGTTGTGGTATGGCAGTCAATTACAATAAACTTTGGAAAATGATGATAGACAAAAATATGAGCAAAACAGAATTGACGCACTTGGCTGGAATCAGTACCAATGCAATGGCAAAGCTGGGGCGCAACGAGGATGTCCGGGTGAATGTGCTGGAAAAGCTTTGCACTTCACTTGACTGCAAGCTGGACGATATTGTTGAATTTGAAGCAGAACAGAAGAAGTGATTCTAAAAGGAAGGGCGTGACAACATGGCCTATAGTGCCGATCTCTATGTGCATGACTTGGATAGACGGGCTACGGATGCACTGAACCAGTTTCCGAAATTCGTAAAGTTACTGGAAGCGTATTCTGCCAATTACGATGAAAAAGCTGCCAAAATCAATCTTCTATCGACTGCAATCCGTCTCAGTGAAAATCAGATGCCAGAGGTATACAGTCCTCTGCTCCCTATCTGCGATCAGCTAGGTATTGAGCCGCCTGAGCTTTATTATGTAAGAGATAAAAGAGCGAATGCGGCAACCTTTGGTAGTGTTCACCCTTGCATTTATGTGACGTCCGGACTGGTGAATACGCTTCCACTCAAATTGCTGCCAAGTGTTTTGGCGCACGAATGCGGGCATATTGCCTGCAAACATTCCCTTTACCATTCTATTGCGGCGCAGTTGGTCAGCGGCATTGACCGAAGCCCATTAGCGCGTATGCCGGCCATTGGAAAATTTCTCACGCCAACCTTGGTAAGAGCTCTGCTGTTCTGGGATCGATGCAGTGAATTGTCGGCGGACAGAGCTGCTGCTCTCTGCGACGGAACAGCGGATAAAACCATTGATGTCCTGCTCCGGCTCAACGGTTATGGTAAGAATGTCAATCGCGAAGAATTTCTGAAGCAGGCACTTGATTTGAAGTCCTTTGTCAACGATTCAAAGTCTAACAAGCTGCTGGAATTGATGCTGGTGCAGGATGAAACACATCCACGATTGGCTACCCGCGCCTATGAATGCTATGAGTGGGTAGAAACGGAGCAATTCCGCGGGATCCTTGACGGCACATACACAATTGAGGAAAAGCGCCGTGCTGAAAATCAAACAAAGGAACAGGAGGTTGTTGCTGCTGAACTGGTCACAGAAGCAGCAGGTCCGCAGCAAACCGCAGACATTGACACTCTTAACAATGCTCTGCACAGGGTAAGCTCTGAACTGGAAAGATATACAAACCGGGCCGATAAATTTGACTACGCATTTGCAGTATTCAGCGGGATCATGGCAGGTGCGATAGATGCACTGTTTGTTGGGGAGACCATCATTACGGACGGCGATATTGCACTTTCTCATCAACAGGTCAATCATTTTATTCAAGAGTATGCCAGTGCGAGGGGCTTTGATCGCGAACGTTTGAAAGATGCCATTAGCGATCTTGAAAAAGCATTTAAGGTGGCACAGGACAACGTTTGGAAAGGTGCTGGGATAGGCGTCTCTGCGAAAAGCCACCATCTCGCTGATCTGGTGCATCATCCTACCCCACTGGGACTTGTTTCTTCCATAATCGTTCAATTCTTAAGAATTGGGACATTTGTAAATAAAGATGGCGAGTGGCACTTTATCCTTGTTGAAACATCGGCAAAAGATATTGTTGAAATCCTTGCCCCGGCTGTAACAACCGGAATATTGAATTGGTTGGTGTTTATTGCAGCGAAAAAATATGAGCAGGACGAGGGAAAAGAAGTTCCTGCCGCACTCCGCAAGCTTGCTCATCTGGTGGCATCAACACCGATGATTATTGAGCTTGCCAAGTGCGCGGATAATTGGTTTGGGCATTTGGTGAGCGACATGGGCGGCTCCAAGAATACTGCTGGTGGAGGTATGGGCATTCCGGGTGTGTTCATTTCGCTCCTGTACGAATTTGCCTCGTTGCCGATTTTGAAGAATACCGGGTTGCCGATGCTTGTCAATGAGCTTTATGAAAAGCAAAAGATTGATCTTCGTCACGAAATTCCTCTTTACAAAGCGGCGGGCAAGCAAGCTATTCCAGTTGCTTTCAATGAGATTTATGTCCGCATTGGTTACTTTGCTTCCCATCTGGCGTCTGAACTTGCAGAACACGGCAATGATGTTGCAAAGGTCAACTGGAGCAATGTGATTCCTTTCCGCAGCAGAACAGTTGACCGTATGCTTGCGGTTGCCAGCATGACCTTTACCGTGGCTGATACCGCTGATGCGGCGATCCATGCTGCCATCGAATCCGGTGGAAACTGGGTGCTGTTTTCCGGGCGCTTTGTTACAAGATTTAATTATGTTGGAGCTGGTAGGGCTGCTGTTGCTATTGTCAAAGAGATTTCAAATGAGCGCAAAGAAACGCAGCTTATCCATGAAAAGATGATCCTGTCCGAAGCGAAAACGACTATTTTCTTGAGTCAACTACAGGACTTCAAAACACAGCTTGAAGAAAAAGTTTCTCAGTATCTTGCAGAAGATATAGAAACATTTATGTGTGGCTTTGACTTTATGAATCAAGGTATTGCATCCGGCGATTCCGATCTGGTGATAAAAGGGAATGTCGTAATTCAAAGAGTTCTTGGCAGAGAGCCGCAATTCACAAATCAAAAGGAATTTGATGACTTGATGGAGTCAGATATTCCTCTTGTACTATGATTTGGGAGGGATGGTTATGGCGATAAAAGATTTTGGCAAGGGATTAAAAAGTTCTCTGAATGATGCCATAGACACAGTTAAAACAAAGGCGAAAGAAGTTGAGCTTCCTGATATTAAGGGAGTGGGCGAAAAAACTTCGAAGCGAATTAAAAGCATTTTCAAAAAGGCTGATGAAGACAAGCCTTCTTCTAATGAATCGGCAGCATCAACGCAGAATATTACCAGCATCTCAGCTCGCTCTGCTATCAAAATTATATATTTTCTTATGGCGGCAGATGGAGAGATATATCACGGAGAAGAAGAGAAGTTTGATTTGATCGGCATGGAACTTGACTCGGATTTTTCAAATGTCAAGGAGCAGATTATCCAAGAGTGCCAAGCTGCTTTGGGCAAGGTTATTGACCCAGAAGATTATTACGATGCACTTCAAGACGGCGCAGAAGAAGCTCTACTTTCCTCTCAGAAAACGGAGGGGGCAGCTATTTCTTCGAAACACCTTGTATGGAATCTTTTGTCGATTGCCTACAGCGATGGAAAGTATGATGATGCTGAAAGAAGATTTCTGAAATACATTGTCCGAAAGCTCAACATTGACAAAGCGGTTTTTCTTGAAATGGAGAGCAGTATATTGACGCTTATGGATATTGAACGGGAATTGACGTGGATCAAAACAACTAACAGACCGTATCTCACAATTGAATCCATGGTCAATGAGCTTTCCGATAGAAAGAATGTCATTTCTGAAAGTATTTTAGACCTTATTGCATTGTGAGGAGGGCGCAATATGCCGTTGCCATTACTGTTTATTGGCATTGCCGCAGCAACAGGCGGACTTGGTGTCGGAAAGACTATTAAAGCCGGAATTGATGTGAACAATGCGAAGAAGACCAATAAAAATGCGAATGAAATAGTAGAAACGTCTACCGAATGGTTAAACGCGCAGCGAATGGCTTGCGGAAGTTCTCTGCGCAAGCTCGGCGAAGAAAAGCTTTTCATTCTCAACAGCAGTATCACAGAGTTCCTTGATACATTTTCGAAAATCAAAAATGTTGATTTCCGGGAATCAAATGGATTAGAAGAACTAAAAAAGCTCCATGTCGATGAGAAAGAATTCGTGGAACTGAAATCTATGGTGAGCTTTGCAGGATCGCTCGCAGGGGGCGCAGTAGCAGGAACTGCTGGTGGAGCGTTGGCTGCCTTTGGAGCATACGGCGCAGCACAAGCACTTGCCTGTGCATCCACAGGAACAGCGATTGCCTCTTTGAGCGGAGCTGCCGCCACCAATGCTACCTTGGCATTTTTCGGCGGAGGGTCGCTTGCTGCTGGCGGACTCGGAATGGCTGGTGGCACAGCAATCCTCGGCGGTCTTGTTGCCGGTCCTGCGCTCATGGTTATGGGCTTTGTAGCAGGACACGCAGCAAAGAAGGAACTTGAAAAAGCCTATACAAATAAAGCGGAGGCGTTGCAAATTGCAGCGCAACTCAACACAGCTTCTTTGCAATGCGAAACCATCCGCAGACGAACTTATATGTTTTACAATCTGCTTGCAAGGCTTGACGCCTATTTCCTTCCAATGATTTATAAGATGGAGGACATTTTCCAAGCAGAAGGTGATGACTATCAGCAATACAACGTCGAGTCTCGAAAAGTGATTGCTTCTTGTGCGAGTATTGCCGTATCCATCAAAGCTGTGCTGGACACACCTATTTTGACGGATGATGGTCTGTTAACGGATGCGTCCGAAACGACAGCGACAAGCATTGAAGGGTTCTTGCAGAACATGAGAATCAGCATCTGAATGAGTGGTTGCAGATAATCCCTTTGGAACAAAGGGCGCACTTCTATACATGGACAAGCCCTGTATGTGCGTCCTGCGGAGCAGACAGCCCGGACGATTGAAGTCCGGGCTGTTTTGCGTCACTTCGTTCCGAACAAGTGGCTGCACCCCTTGCGACGCTTGCGCGTCTATCCCTGCCCACTTTGCAGCGGAAACAATCTGCTGACGCAGACAATTCCCGCCGCAAAGTCTGAAAATCCCATATCTCTAACCAGACCGTCTACCGAAAATGTAGGCGGTCTTTTTCTATCCATCTGTCTTATCAAATCGAAGGAGGTTAACCATGCCAAAACAGGAAACCCTTGCTGAGCTGAATGCCGAGAAAGATAAAATTGAGCAGCAGCTTGCACAGGAGCGGCACAAAATCCAGCGCCTTGAGAATCGCGCCGCCTACTACGAAAAGGGAGATCGGCGCAAACGGGCGCACCACCTTATCACCCGTGGCGCGGCGATTGAAAGCGTCTCACCGCAGACAAAGGATTTGAGCGAAACCGCGTTTTATGCCTTTGCCGAACAGGTCTTTGCTCTGCCGGACACGCAAAGGCTACTCACGGAAGTTATCAGCAACCATGCCGGAGGTGACTGAGTATCGCACTGTTTCATTTTCATGTGACCCAGATCAAGCGCAGCGCGGGGCAATCCGCCGTGGCGTCTGCCGCTTACCGTGCCGGAGAAAAGCTGCACAGCGAGTATTACGGTGAGGACAGCGACTACACCCGCAAGGGCGGCGTGATCTGTTCGGAAATTCTGCTGCCGCCCCACGCCCCGTCAGAGTACGCAGACCGGGAAACGCTCTGGAACGCCGTTGAAAAAGCCGAGCGTGGAAAGAAAGCGCAGCTTGCGTACAGCTTTGACATTGCCTTGCAGAACGAGTTTTCCATGCAGGAGAACATCGCTCTGGCAAGGCAATTTTTATTGGAGAACTTTGTGAGTCGGGGCATGGTGGCGGACTTTGCCGTTCACTCGCCAGACAAAGAGGACGGCGGCATTTCCAATCCGCACTTTCATGTCATGTGTCCCATTCGCCCTTTGGACGAACACGGCAGATGGGGCAACAAGCAGCGGCGGGAATATGTGCTGGATGAGCATGGTGAGCGCATCCGAGATGAGGCTGGCAACTATGTGTTCAACGCTGTGCCGACCACCGATTGGGGCAGTCCTGAAACCTTGGAGCATTGGCGGCAAGCGTGGGCTGATCTGTGCAATCAGAAGTTTGCGGAGAAAAGTTTGGATTGCCAGATCGACCACCGCAGCTATGAGCGGCAAGGCATTGAACAGATTCCTACCGTCCACGAGGGACCGTCTGTCCGCGCAATGGAAGCGAAGGGCATCCGCACCGACAAGGGCGACTTCAACCGCTGGGTTCGCAAAACCAACGCCATGCTGCGGGAAGCAAAGAATAAAATCACCTCTTTGCTGAAATGGCTGAAAGCGGTTAAGGAAGAACTCTCCAAGCCGCAGCCGCCCATGCTGAACGATCTGCTGATGACCTATTACAATAACCGCAATAATGGCGCATACAGCACAAAGGCCAAGACAGCGAACTTACAGCGGTATGCGGATGCGTTCCGCTTTTTGCAGGCGAAGCAGCTTTTTACCACCGATGATCTGGATACCGCGCTGCATTCCATGCAGAACAGCATCAACGCAATGAAAGCGTCTGCCGGGGAAAAGCAATCCCGCATCAAGGAGCTGGACGAGCTGCTGCGCATGGCACAGTATTATGCCGATGGAAAACCGGTTGCGGACAAGCTGAGAAGCATTCGTTTTGAAAAATCCAGACAAAAATACAAGTCGGAGCATGACGATTCGCTGCGGAGATTCTACATGGCGGAGCGCAAATTGAAGCCTCACTTCAAGGATGGCAAATTGCCTATCACTGCATGGCGCAGGGAGCGTGAGCGGCTGGAGCAGGAGTACAAGGACATCCAGACAGAGCTTTTGCCGCTTTACGCCGACGTCAAAAAGCTCTGGGCGATTCATTACAGCATCTATGAAGTGCAGCATGAGCAGGAACGGCAGAATGCCACGATTCGGCAGAAAAAGCAGGAAATTGAACACTAATTTGATTAGAAATACAGGAGGCACTTATGAACGAGAACAAAGAATTTGAACACGAGATTGACCCTGATCTGTTGGCAGAAATTGAGGAATGGGAAATGGCAGACCATGACGAGCCAGCGGAATATTACTTCTCCAATCTAGACCCATATCTGAAACCGCAGCCCTTGCCGCCCAATCATCCCCGGCGCAACTACTGCTTTAATGAGGACGGACATCTCTGCGTGAAAAATCTGTCCGCTTTCTGGGTCCCCGAATTGACCGTCACCGAAGTCATTCACGGAACGTTTTACACCGTCACGGGCAGCTACGAGGGAACAGAGAGCTTTGTCCGCAAGCTGGAGCGTATCACCAGCAAAAAGTTTACAGAAAAGATGGAGGATTCCGAATGACAAATACCCGGACTCTTGGTACAATAGAAGCAACCAATCCTGTACTGACAGTTGCTCCACCAAAGGAGGATTCAGAAATGAACGGAGCAACAAGCAAAATCACAGCACTCTACTGCCGTCTTTCGCAGGAGGATGAACGAGCCGGAGAGTCTTTGTCCATCGAAAATCAGAAGGATATGCTTTTGAGATATGCGCGAGAACGCCATTTCCCGAACCCCACATTCTTTGTGGATGATGGCGTGAGTGGAGTTACCTATGACCGTCCCGGCTTTCAGGCAATGCTTGCGGAGATTGAAGCAGGACGGGTGGCTATCTGTATCAGCAAAGACCTATCCAGACTGGGGCGTAACTCTGCACTGACCGGGCTTTATACCAACTTCACCTTTCCACAGTACGGTGTCCGCTATATTGCCATCAACGACAATTTCGACACCATTGATCCCAACAGCACAGACAACGATTTTGCAGGCATCAAGAACTGGTTTAACGAGTTCTATGCGCGAGATACCAGCCGCAAAATCCGAGCGGTGCAGAAATCCAAGGGCGAGCGAGGTGTGCCGCTGACAGTCAATGTGCCGTATGGTTATCTGAAAGACACGGAAAATCCAACCCGCTGGAAGATTGATCCAGTTGCCGCCGATGTGGTGAAACGAATTTTCTCCCTGTGTATGGAGGGCAGAGGTCCGAAGCAGATTGCAAACCAACTGAAAGCGGACAAAGTATTGACACCGACTGCCTACAAGACATTGCAGGGGATCAAAAATCCCAATAAGAAGCCGGAAGACCCGTATGGCTGGGGTGACAGTACGGTTGTCAGGATTTTGGAACGCCGGGAATACACGGGCTGCACGGTCAATTTCAAGACCTTCACCAACTCCATCTGGGACAAGAAGCAGCGGGAAACACCTGTTGAGAAACGAGCGATCTTCCCCAACACGCATGAGCGCATTATCGACGATGATGTGTTTGAAAAGGTGCAGGAGATCCGCCAGCAGCGGCATCGAATGACACGCACAGGAAGAAGCAGCATTTTCTCTGGGCTTGTCTACTGTGCGGACTGCGGCTCTAAAATGCTGTACGGTTCGTCCAACAACGGCGATTTCGAGCAGGACTTCTTCGACTGCTCTCTACATCGCAAGGACAAAGAGAAGTGCCATGGACATTTCATCCGCGTCAAGGTATTGGAGCGGCTGGTGCTCAAGCACATTCAGGCAGTTATGGGGTATATCCTGCGGCATGAAGATTATTTCTGCACGATCATGGAGGAACAGCTCCGTGTGGAGAGCCGTGAGCAAATCCGCATCCGCAGAAAGCGGCTGGAAAGCAACGAACGGCGCATTGCCGAGCTGAAAAAGCTGTTTATCAAGATTTACGAGGACAACGCCAACGGACGGCTGACCGATGAACGCTATGATATGCTGAGCCAGACCTATGAAGCGGAGCAAAAGCAGTTGGAGGCAGAAGTAATCACCTTGCAGCAGGAGATTGAAGTACAGGAACGACAGAACGAAAACCTTGAAAAGTTCATTCAGAAAGCGCACAAATATGTCGGCATTGAAGAACTGGACGGCTATGCGCTGCGTGAGCTGGTGTCCGCTATCTATGTGGATGCGCCGGACAAATCCAGCGGCAAGCGGGTACAGCACATCCATATCAAGTACGATGGGCTGGGCTTTATCCCTCTGAATGAGCTGATGAAAAAGGAAACGGCGTGACTTCCGTCACGCCGCCCCTTGAAAACACAAGGTTTTCATCATTTTTTGATTTTACTGTTTTACGACCACCCGGCTATCCCGCTGGGAGTTTTTTATATTTCAACTGCTCACGCTTCAAATATGATCGGCCGGCCATCGGATCTTATGCGGCTGTCCTTGACCGTGACGCGCGAGCTGTCTATAAGGTTCTCGTATTCGCCGTCCGGTGCCTCGATCTTTACCTCCGCGCATTCGGAGCGCAGGCTGAACACGCCGAAGAAGCGCTTCCCATCTCCTCCGCGTTCGAGCACGGCGATATTGTGCTCGTCGTCCGCCGAAGCGACAAAGTAGTCCGCGCAGCCGAAGCGGCGCTTTATCTCATGCAGCCGCGCCAGCAGCGCGCTCATATCGCGCCCCGTATCGCGGTCGATCGGCTCCCGCTCAAACAGGCTCGGCAGATGGCTGTTCTCAAACTCCTGTCCGGCGTATATCAGGGTCGTGCCCTTGAGAAAATACAGGAACGCCGTGTAGTTCACGAGATCGCACTCCCGCTCCACGGACGAGCATATACGCGGCTGATCGTGGTTCTCAAGGAAGCGCAGCTTGTTATAATTTGCGGGATAGATAGCTTCCTGGAAATTCAGCATGTCGAGATAATAGCTCAGCACTGCCTCCCCGCGCAGATATTTGTCAAAGGCCTCGCGCACGTCGTATTCATATTCGATGTCGAAGGCTTCGAACTCGTCATAGTCCAGCGCGGAATATATCCCCTGCCTGCGCGCAAAGCAGCCGAAGCCCCGATGCACGGTCTCCGCGAGCCATATGCAGTCCGGATTGACCTTTTCGACCGCGGCGCGCGCCTCCAGCCAGAACTCCAGCGGCACGAACGACGCCACATCGCAGCGGAAGCCGTCGACTATCCCTGCCCACATCACGAGCGACTCTATCTGATAATCCCACAGTTCGCGTTTGCCGTAGTCGAGATCAATAACATCCGCCCAGTCGCCTATCTTGTTGCCCGGACGCCCATCCGCGCCGTGGTAGAACCACTCCGGATGCTCCCGAAACAGCGTGGAATCAGGCGAGGTGTGGTTATATACCACGTCTATCATGCATTTCATGCCGCGCGCGTGTATCTCGTCCACGAGTGCGCGGAAATCCTCCATTGTGCCGTACGCAGGGTTTACCTCGCGGTAATCGCGATTCGCGTAGGGACAGCCGAGACTGCCTTTCTTCCCCTCTACCCCGATGGGATGAATGGGCATGAACCAGATAATATCCGTCCCCAGCGCCTTGATGCGGTCAAGATCGGGAATCACCGCGCGGAAGGTTCCCTCCGGCGTATGGCTGCGGACATAGATTGAATAGATAACCTGTCTCTGAAGCTTTGGATCGGTATGTGCGGCCATGGCTTTCTCCTCCTTGATTTTTCCTGAGCTATAAATTATAATAATCAGAAACTACGGTTTTTTCAAGTATAAGCTGTAAATATAAAGAAAGAAGATCATAACTTATGGACAAAACTTATTCCGATTACGCGGCCTCAAAAACCGTAGAACTGCTTGGTATCGACAGTCCCACCGGCTTCACCGCGAAGGCCGCAGAATGGGTGAAGGCTCAGTTTGAAGCCCTCGGCTACACTGCAAGCATCACAGAAAAGGGCGGCGTGCTCATCGAACTCGACGGCGAGAATGCTGCCGACGCGCTGCTGCTCGAGGCTCACACCGACACGCTCGGTGGAATGGTGGCCGAGATCAAGAGCAACGGCCGCCTCCGCCTGACTAATCTCGGCGGGCTGTGCGCCGCAAACTGTGAGACTGAGAACGCGCGGCTGTACACCCGCGGCGGCGCGGTCATCGAGGGTACGCTCCAGCTCTGCAATGCCTCCATACATGTCAACGGCAGCTTCGCCGACACCAAGCGCAGCTTCGACACGACCGAGCTTGTGCTGGACGAGGACGTCAAGTCCGCCGAAGACACCCGCGCGCTCGGCGTCGAGGTCGGCGACTTCGTGTGCTTTGACCCGCGCACGAGGATAACAAAATCCGGATACATAAAGAGCCGTTTCCTGGACGACAAGCTCTCCGTCGGCATTCTGCTCGGCCTTGCGAAATACATGAAGGACACCGGCGCGAAGCCTGAGCGCCGCGTCTACGCGCACATCACCGTATACGAAGAGGTCGGCCATGGCGGCGCAGGCTCCGTTCCCACGGGCGTGACCGAGGCGATAAGCGTCGACATGGGCTGCATCGGCGACGGGCTTCAGTGCACTGAGAGACAGGTGTCCATCTGCGCGAAGGACTCCGGTGGCCCTTACAGCTACGAGGTGGTCGGCAAGCTAATAGACGCCGCAAAGGCCGAGGGTGCGGACTACGCGGTCGACGTATACCCGCACTACGGCTCCGACGTGGAGGCCACACTCGGCTCCGGCTGCGACATCCGCCACGGGCTTATCGGCGCGGGCGTCTACGCCAGCCACGGCTACGAGCGCAGCCATCTCGACGGCGTTTACAACACGCTGAAGGTGCTGAAGGGCTATCTCAAAATATAAATTTATATTATGTTGAATACTCTGCGCGATTCTGTTATAATTCTTCTATAAAACTCCAAATGCGAGGAGATAAAAATGGCTCTCGATCAAAAATATTTTGACGACATCAATATCGACGTCGTCAAGAAAAAATATTATAACGCCAACAAGGTCAACGCCGTGCTGGAGGATATTCGCGAGCAGGCGCTGCGTCTGGAAGAAGAAAACAGGAGCCTGCGCGAGCAGCTCGAATCTCTCAGCAGCCGCAAGGAGGAGATCGGCGACGCGATACTCTCCGCGAAAACCGTGTCCCAGCAGATCATATCCGACGCCTGCGTCCAGAGCGAAAAGCTCCTCAACGACAGCCGCCTGAAGGCCAAGCAGATAATCGCCGCCGCACAGGAGAAGAAGGAGCACCTTCTCGCCGAGGCCGCCGAACGGCAGGAATACTGCGTGCGGCAGGCGGAAAAGCTGTACTCCGGCATGCGCGAGCGTCAGCTTGAGAGCATCGAGGCGCTGGACGACGACTGGCAGAGCTTCCTCTGCGGACTGATGGACAGCGAAGGCTCCGGCCCCTCGGAGGAGGAGTTGTCCGCCAAGGTCGGCGCGATCGCGCGCGAGCTTGCGGAAATAGACGACGCCGAGTAACTCGACAATATTAAGCAAAAAATCTCCGGTCGGATGACCGGAGATTTTTTATGCCTTTAATCGGGAATTACTGAAGCTTTTCGAGATAGTCCACGATCCTGCCGACCGTATAGAGCTGAGCTGCGTCATTATCGGAGATGGCGATGCCGAACTCGTCCTCAAGGGACATGATAAGCTCAACAACGTCCAGCGAGTCCGCGCCCAGATCGTCAATAAGGTTGGTGTCCATGGTTATGGATTCGGGGTCAAGCTCAAACTGCTGTGCCAGAACGGATTTAACCTTTTCAAACATTGTTATTCCTCCAGTGTTTTTATACGGACGTCAGGCCCATTCACGGCTCTGCGGCTTGTTCCCGCCTTCGGGCTTGACATAGGACACGACAACGCGGCGGTTCGGCTCCACGCCAGTGGAGCTGGTGGTAACGCCCTCGTAATTCTGAAGCGCGGTGTGGATGACATGGCGCTCATAGGAATTCATCGGCTCAAGAGCCATGCTGCGCTTATACTTGATGGCCTTCTCCGCCATCTTCTCGGCAAGCTTGGTGAGGGATTCCTCGCGCTTGCTACGGTAATTCTCGGCGTCAACGCTGATGTGCAGATGTTTCTCGCTGCCGCGGTTGACAACGTAGTTTGTGAGGTGCTGTATCGCGTCGAGCGTCTCGCCGCGGCGGCCGATTATCGCGCCCATGCCGCTGCCGGAAAGCTCAACGTTGATCCCGCCGTTGTCACGCGCGGAAATGGCGATGTTCGCCTTGACGCCCATGCGGTCTAACAGGCCGGTCAGGAACTGGCGAACTGCGGCATAGTCGGCAGGCTCATCCGCCACCGGAGCGCTGACCTCGACCTCGACCGTCTCAACGACCACGGTCTCCTCGGCAGGCGCCGGTTCATCCTCCGCCTCGTAACTCACGCGGACGACCGCAGGAGATGCACCAATGCCCAAAAATCCGGACTTGGCACGTTCGAGGATCTCCACGGATACGTCGTCGCGGTCAAGACCCAGCTCCGCGAGAGCGGCGTTTATCGCATCGTCCTCGGTACGGCCGGTCTTTTCCAAAGTTTTGATCATATCGTAATTCTCCTGTTATTCTTCTTTGTCCTCTGCGGGCTCTTCCGCGGGAGTCTCCTCCACGGCGGCTTCGGCTTCCGCTTCGGTGTTCTGCTCGGCCTGAAGCGCGGTGTCCTCGCTGACGAGCACTTCCTCGGCGACGGTCTCGTCTATGGAGGCTGCGCCTTCGGACTCTGCCGCGGCGGCGATCGTCGCCTCTTCGGCAGTTTCGGGATGCTCGAAGCGATCCTCAACGTAGGCGCGGCCGCGGGCATAGCGGCGGTTGCCGACCTGAGAGGCGGGCTTCTCATTTTCCTTTATGCCAAGGCGCTCACGGCGCGCGGCGCGCTCCGCCTTATCGAGGGCGGCCTTACGCTCGTCGCTCTTCTGCTTCTCACTGGCCTGGATTTTCTTCTTGCTGGTGTTGACGTTCTTCTCGGTCTTGCCTTCGGCGCGGAGACGTTCGGTCTCCAGACGCTTTGCCTCCAGCTCCTTTTCACGGGCGCTGCGAGCGGCCTGACGGATCTTGTCCTCCTCGTCGAGCTTCTTCTTGTAGACCTTGGTCAGCGTGTAGTCACGGATGATGCCGAACACACTGTTTGCGATCCAGTAGATACCCATTGCGGCAGGCATGACGAAGCAGATCCAGATGGACATGAGGGGCATGACGATGTTCATGCTCTTCATGGTAGCTGCGGCCTGATCTCCGGCGGCGCCTGCGGAGGGGGTGGGGTTGATGGCATTGCTGATCTTCATGGAGGCCCAGGAGAGGAACGCGGAAATGATCGGGATAAGGAACAGTCCCAGAGCGGGCAGCCAAACTGAGGTATCGCTCCAGTCGGTGTTGAAGAAGAAGTTCCACTTCGGCTGGTCGCCGAGGTTGAGACCGAGGAAGCTGAAGTCAATATTCATCAGTCCGTCGATCTTGCCGGCAAGAGCCGTCTGGATCTCATCCCAATGCTGATGGGCGAGGTTTGCGAGCTTTATCTCCGCATAGGCGTCAGCCTTGGCGGGGATAGTGTAAAGTCCTGCGCTGACAAAATAGTCCTGAAGCGTGGTGACAACGCTCTCCGCAGCGAACATCATACGGGTGATGGGCTGGCGGATGACGGCATACAGCGCGATGAGGATGGGGAACGGAATAAGAGACCAGAGGCAGCCGGACATGGGGTGGATGCCCTCTTCGCGGTAGAGCTTCTGCATCTCCTGATTGAGCTTCTGGGGGTTGCCTTCATGGCGGCGCTGAAGCTCCTGAAGCTGGGGCTGGATACGGGTCTGGCGCATCATGCTCTTCTTGCTCTTGGCCATGAACGGGGAAAGGATAAGGTTGACGACCAGTGCGAAGAGGATGACGGCGACGCCGTAGTTGCCAGTAAGCTCATAGAGCTTGACCATCAGCCATGCAAACGGTTTAGTGATTATCGCCCACATAGTAACTCCTTAAATGTGTGTAGATAGGGGTCGATCCCGTCAGGGCACGGGGTCATAGATGTCATAGTCGTCCGAATGGAACGGATGACAGCGCGCGATGCGCTTCAAGGCCAGCCAGCCTCCCTTGAGCGGGCCGTATTTTTCGATCGCCTCAAGCGCGTATTGTGAACAGGTCGGGATGAAGCGGCAGCAGGGCGGACGCGCGGGAGATATCCTGCGCTGATAAAAGCGGATGGCGGCGAGCATGAATTTCTTCACGGCTTCGCCTCCCGTCTGAGGGACAGCTTTTCGCAGGCGGCCATGAATGCCGCGTCCATGCGCGAATACTCCGCGCCGACACAGCGGCTGCGTGCGACGATGACGATATCCCATCCGGTTTTGAGCTGATGCGAATTCAGCCGGTATATTTCCCTCAGGCGGCGGCGCACCCGGTTGCGCACGACGGCATGACCCAGCTTTGTAGACACCGTGTAGCCCACACGGTTATGGTCAAGGCCGTTTCGCCGGCAGTAGACCACCATGAACGGGGTTACTGCGCTTTTGCCTTTGGAATATAAGCGTCTGAAATCGCTGTTTTTCTTCAGCGTGCATCTGATGTTCAAAGAGACACTTCTCCCATGCTATACTTCGTCAAACATGCATAAACACCTAAAGGGCGGATCGCTCCGCCCTAAAAATATTATGCTTTGACCTGTTTCACGAGTGTGATCAGTAGCTGAGCTTTGCTCTGCCCTTTGCTCTGCGGCGAGCGAGAACCTTGCGGCCGTTCGCGGTCTTCATTCTCTTGCGGAAGCCGTGCTCCTTCTTGCGCTGGCGCTTCTTCGGCTGATAAGTACGAAGCATGATATGCACTCCTTTCAGGTGTAATACTCAACATCGGGCCGGGCCCCGAAGTAGTTGACATATAAAAATAGCCACTCGGCGACAACTGCCGCCGAGTGGCTATTATATACTAAAACATCAGGTTCTGTCAACCAAAAATTCGATTTTTAATGCCGGAAACGGAGCTTTCCGCGCCGGTCAGTCGAAATGGATGATGCTGCGGGTCAGCTCGTCGGGCGTGACGTTGGGGTTATGGTAGCGCTCGCGCGTCTCGGTCGCGCCGCCCATGGATATCGCCTGCTTGGGACAGTACTGGAGACAACTGAGGCACTGGATGCAGTCCTTGCCGAACTTGGCCTTTCCGTTAACGATGGTGATGTTTCCCTTGGGACACAGCTTTGCGCACTGGCCGCAGCCGATACATGCGTCGCTCACCTTGAGCTTGCGGCCCTTGAGCTTGGACAGCAACGGCCACGCGGCGCTCTCGACGGCATTGACGCTCATCTTCGGCGGCTGCTTTCTGCGCTTGAAGGACAGCGCGTCGATCGCGATCTGTATCGCCTTCTCCTCGGAACGCTTCTGCGCCTTCTCCGGAGAGATCGGCGGCATCATAAGGGTGTGCGGGAAGAGCCAGATGCAGGAGCACTGGTGGGAGACGCCCGCCCAGTAGGTCAGGGGGATGATGCTGTTGAGCTTATACAGGCCGCAGCCGATATAGCCCGCGTAGCTGCAAACGCCGAAGGTGTAAGCCTTGGGGTTTACCTTGATGGTCTTGGCGTACTTCTCCACATCGCCGGGCAGCCCGCCCGCGTAGCACGGGAATACGAAGCCGACGCGCTTTGCGGCGCTCACGTCCGTCACGGCGGGAGCCTTGCGCATCATTATAATATCGGTGTCACCCATGCGCTTTGCAATGTTCTTTGCGATGTCGAGACAGTTGCCTGTGCCGGAGAAACAGAAGATCACGTTTTCGCTCATGTTTACCGCTCCTTTGTTATTTATAAAATTAGTTGTCTGCATTGTACACCAAAAGCATTTGTGATACAATAGTCCCGCAACGAATGAAACAAAAGGAGAAAAAATGTACCACATCAAGCATGATAAGCGCGCGGAAAGCTCGGTCGAGCTTATCTGCACGGCGGTGCTGGAGCTGCTGGAAACAAATCCCCTCGGCGAGATAACGATAAGCGACGTGCAGCGGCGCTCGACCGTCAGCCGTTCGACCTTTTACCGGAATTTCGACAGCCTTGAGGACGTGCTCGCGCTGCTGTGCGACCGCGGCTTTGACGAGATCGCGGCAGGAAGCGGGGCGCCGGTGTATATCAGGGTGTTCCACTACTGGTTCAACAACGCCGCTGTGCTGGAAGCCCTCGTCCGCACCGGACGGGCGGACATCCTGGCCGAGAGTCTGAAAAAGCTGCTGCTCCGCTCGAAGGAGCTGCCGGGCATGGACGAAGCACGGCTCGATTACTTTGCCGCGAACACCGGCTATGTCATGACCGGCATCCTCGCCACATGGCTCAGGCGCGGCAGGCGCGAGAGCGAAGAGGAGCTCGCGGATATTCTGGCCGACTGCTTCGCCGCCGCGGGCGCGATGGTGATGCTTGGATGATATCTATACCAACTCAAATATCGAATCGTCGTTCTCGACCCAGTCGCTGACGGGGATGGTTATGTATTCGGTCTCGCCGGTGCGGATTATGACGCGGTCTATGCCGGCGTTAATTATCTGGCGCTTGCACATTGAGCATGACATCGCGTCGTGCAGCAGCTCGCCGGTGCGCGCGTCGCGGCCGACGAGATATATGCTCGCGCCGATCATATCGCGGCGGGAGGCGGAGATTATCGCGTTCGCTTCGGCGTGCACGCTGCGGCACAGTTCATAGCGCTCGCCCGACGGGATGCGCAGCGTCTCGCGTGTG
>ERZ779869.1983-NODE-1983-length-17730-cov-3.627383_pt1 | contig 17730 bp, 10 predicted proteins | sample MGYA00511557_ERZ779869 | MGnify/ENA primary metagenome ERZ779869 (study PRJEB29588, sample SAMEA2154620) | human gut metagenome | biome: human gut; feature: human-associated habitat; material: faeces | place: Denmark | collected 2008/2010 ...
ATTGGGGAAAGATAGATTTTTGGGGGTGGTGACATTTCTCTTTATATTCAAGAATCAGTATCTTCGTAATGAAAAAGAGTATAAGCACAATGATAATAAGGTTTGCAGAAGAAAAGGATATAGAGCAGATAAACAAACTTTTGGTTCAAGTGAATAGTATTCATCATCGAGGACGCCCCGATTTATTTAAATCCGGGAAGAAAAAATATACAGATGAAGAATTAAGAAAAATTATGTCCGATTGCGATACCCCGGTTTTGGTAGCGGCAGATGATAAAGATAGAGTCTTGGGATATGCGTTTTGTATTTTTCAGCAACATCGGGATAGTCATATCCTCACGGATATAAAGACTCTGTATATCGACGATTTGTGTGTCGATGAAGGCCAACGGGGCAATGGTGTGGGTAAAGTGATTTATGATGCGGTGGTTCGGTTGGCTAAGGAACAAGGGTGTTACAATGTCACTTTAAATGTATGGTGTTGCAACGAATCGGCTATGACGTTTTATGAAAAATGTGGTTTAAAACCGCAAAAAGTAGGAATGGAGATGATTTTGTAGGTCAACCTCTGTCGTTTTTGTCTCATGAAGAAGGTTAAAGGAAGCGATTTTTTCTGCGGTGAATTATTCCCTGAATCGACTTTTGTCGAAAAAACAGAGGCTTTACCCAATTCCTATGATTGGGGAGACCTTTTCGAACGACTTTCACAGTCACGGTTTCGCAGCAAATTTCGTTTAACGACTAAGGAAATAGTGTATCTGAAAGAAAAAGGAGTGGATACGATTGCCCGTCATGCCGCCGATTTTATTCGTAAACGATTGGCTCCGGCCGTGATTCCCAACGATGGTAAACAAACTCCCATGCGCGGGCATCCCGTGTTTATAGCTCAACATGCCACTGGGTGTTGTTGCCGAGGTTGTTTCGAAAAATGGCATCGTATACCTGCTGGTCGAGAATTGACCGATGAGGAACAACATTATGCCGTGGCTGTGGTGATGGAGTGGATAAAACGACAGCTCGGAGAATAGTAAAGAACACGGTTGTAGTTTATTTCTCATTTATTTTTTGTCTGTATCGGTTTAAGGTTGTTGTGTTCGGTGGCAGCCATTATCTCTTTGAACATATATTACTATTTATTTCTAATTAAACCATTTTCAGACCTATGATTGATGCAATTAATGTCGTAACGAAAAACAGTCGACCGAAAGTTGCAGGTTCATGGAAAAAGACGATGCCTACTATCACCGTACCGACAGCGCCGATTCCTGTCCATACAGGGTAGGCCGTGCCGATAGGAATTGTCTGTATGGCTTTGGCCAGAAGTATCATACTTAGAGCCAGACAAGCTAGAAAACCTATGCCCCAAAAGTAATATTCGAGGCCTACAACTCCTTTCATTTTTCCTAAGCAAAAAGCGAAACACGATTCGAAGAATCCTGCTACAATCAAAATAATCCAGTTCGTCATAAAATCGAGAGGTTAATTTGAAAACGGTGCAAAGTTATTCCAGTCCCGCCTATTTTTACTTTACATTTGATAAGAAGTGAAGTAAGTTTTTGACGATTAATGATGAATGATATCGAACGTAGTAAAAAAATCCCGATACATAACGATGTATCGGGATTCTTCGAAATATAATTAGAAAATTATTATTTAGTCACGACCAATTTGGTCACCTCTGTTTGGCTGCCGGAAACGATTCTGACGATGTAGATACCCGATGGCAGGTTCCGTACATTTATTGTTTCTCCGTAAAAATAACGAGCTTTTTCCTTGCCGGATATATCGAATATGGACAAGTAGTCATATTCACCGGAGACTGTTACTGTCTCTTTTGCCGGATTGGGGTGAATCGTTCTGCCGTTTAATTGGTTTTCTTCTATTCCGCTGCCTTCTTCCACATCAAACTCTATTTCTGTCATAGGGGTCGTTACCGAAGAAAAGACAGCTTTCACACCTGCTTTATGTTTACCTTTATTCAGACCGGAGAACAGATAATTGCTCTGTTGGGTCGTGTTGATTTTTTCACCATCTAAATAGACTTCGAAAGAGATATTTTCTTTCATTTTGTTTAAATCGACTCCTTCTGGTAACTCTACTCCGATGAATATATCGTCGACCATAAAGATAAAAATATTATTGGAGACGCAGTTAATTGTTATATATTTGGCTTCGGCAGGAATGGTATATTTATATTCCGTCCAATTTCCCATCGGAACTTCTATCGGGTTTTCTCCGTTCAGCCAGATGAAATCGGTTGCGTCATTACCGGAGACCGAATATCCTACGTTCATCAACTCTTTACCATAATCTTCCGTATAACTCTTGGCATAAAACTTCAATATAAAGTCTCGATTGAAGTTCAGTTCGGGAGAAATGATAAAGTCATTGTTCGCACCCGGACGTGCAGGGAATGAAGCTAAGTATTTTTCTCCGCTACGAGGTCTGATATTGGGATCGAAAAGAGCGATGTTGGGGTCGGTAGCGTATGGGTTAAAGATCATATAGGCTTTCGGAAGAGTCGCGTTGATGTAGTCTACGTCGTCGATTCCATAAGTTTCTTGACCGTCACCGTCGATATAAGTCCAGCCTATGTTTCCAGCCGAATTGATGACAAAATCGGTATGAGTTTCGAAATCGTCGAAAAGATGTTCCGCCACATTCCATTTGAACATGCGCTCCTGTTCATTGTCGGTTTTCACCACTTCGAGATTGAATGGATTGACGATATATTCTTGTAATATGTAGCCAGATTTTTCGTAACTGTTTTCAGTGGAAAAGTCTTCGGATTCGGCTGTGTAGTTATTGAATCCTTTTAATGAAATGTTTATATCGTAAGTCCCTTTCCATATATTGGAGAAGACGATTTTACCCGAAGCATCGGTTGTACCGGTGTATATATGTTCGCTGTTTCCATCAATATTTGTCAGAACTACTTGGGCTCCTTTCGCTTCGTTGGTAGGAGTGTTCGTTTTTATATTGAGGGTGACCCGAGTGTACATATCTTTCGTTAACGCTTGCGTGAATGCTGCCGGCGAAACGATTTCTCCGTTATTGTAAACGGTTTTGACTGCATAATGATAAAATCCTTGTTTCAAGGAACTCCAATTTGTATCGGTATAGGAATATGCCTCTACTGTTTCGGCAGTTAATAATTCCCATTGTTCCGGAGTATCTTTCTGTTCCGTGGTTAGTCTCCATACTTGGTATTTTTTATCTGTTGTGGCAGGCGGTAATTCGTCTTCACCGCTCAGAATACCGATACCGCGAATCATCAGAGAACGTTTGATATCGTGTTCTTCTGTATAAGTGAACTTTCCAGTCGTGTAATCTTCTGAAAAACAATTTGTTTTTTCGGTAAACGGATAGTCGGGTCCTTCGCCTGTATCGAGTCCTAATCCGACGTGGCCTTCATAGCTGAGTGCCAACATGTATCCATTCGGTGCATTTATCGGTTCCGGGAATTCAAAACTGCTCCATTCCATATCTTTGTTGGGAACATTCGTTTGAGAGTATAAGATGGTCGAAGTGGGCTCTCCTTCGGCATCTAAATCGAACACAAAAATATTGACCGTGTGATGTGTGGTAAGGTAGTTTTCTGTGAACCATGTCATTCCGGTTAGCTTGGTCGGTGTCCTGAATACCGAACCATATACGCTTTTTACTGTCGATCCTGTTGTCCCGAGTCTTCCACCATGTATCCCGTTATCGTGACGGAATAAACGGGTATCCATAGGTTCTTTCCATTCTAATTTTACCTGTTCTCCCTGAATTTCAGCTTGCAATGAATAGGGAGGCAGAGGCTTGTCTTTTAGTATGATGTCGTCTAAAACGATATTACTATTCTCTACGTTCAGAGTCAGTGTATCGTTGCTTAACCCGTAACGTTCGATGGTTAGTGCGTATAGGTTGGATTGATATACTTGTGGGAATATAAATGTACCGTCGGAACCGGATTCTGTCGAGTAATCGGTATATCCGGTTATCGATACTTGCGCATGACTGATAGGTTCGTTTTTACTGTTTACTATTTTACCGCTTACGGAATAAGTAGGCAGTTCCTCCAACGTCGTATTTATTTTCGCAGTATCTCCCATTTCGACGATTATATCGCTCTGTTCGATATAGCGGTAACCTGTTTTATTGAACGTCAATGTATAGTTTCCTGCTTCCAGTTCTTTAAATTCATAGAAACCTTTTTCATCGGTAGTGCATTTAGTTTCAGAGTCTTTTATGGTTACTTCCACACCCTCCAAAGGTGTTTGTCCGTTTGTTACGACACCCGATAAGACCCCTTCGCTGACTTCTTCTAATAAAACGTCGGTTACATAAAGGATAAACATGTACGGCTCAGAGTGGCAATGGAAAGAAATGTGATAATTTCCTGATTCCAACCTTTCGGGGAGAATGACTTTATATTCGACGAATGTATTGCTTTCGACTTCATAGTCGCCAAGTAAGGTCGTCTGTTCAGCGACAGAAGCTTCTGTACCCAGATGTACGGCGACCTTTTCGGGATAACCTACGTCATAGGATTGCAATTTAAACTTTAAGCGATAGATTTTGTTTTTTTCCAAATGAATCGGTGAGGAAACCAACCAATCGTCTCCTCCGGTTTCTCCATCTTCATTATAGTAATAATAAGCGGCTGCAAGAGTCGTTTCCCGTTTCCATGTGTATTCGTCATTATTGGCGTCGATCACATTCCAGAGAGCGAATTGGTCGTCTGTCGCAAAATTACATCGGTAAGGTACAGTTAAGGCCGGACCCATGACAAGTCTGTCCGTGGTTGCGGTTGGACCTGCACCATCGGGGGTAATGGCTTGTATCTGATAAGAATAGATATTTAGTTTTGTAATGGAATTATCTATGTATTCATTACCGGTCGTAGTTTCGGCTACAACGATAGAATCCGGTAGACGAGGAATTTTATAGGTGAGAGCAGGGGGATCTATCCAACCTCCGTTTGCACCGGTTTGTGGAGTAGACCATGTTATCTTTGCTCTGTTTTCATCGAGGACAATCAATGATAGTTGGGAAGGAGCTGCCGGTACGTCACGTCCTATGAATATTGCTTGTGCCGTGGTGCTGCTTGTTCCCTCGTTATTGATTGCGGTAATTCGATATACAACCGATCCATTTTGTTGTATTCCGGTATCTTGCCAATTACTTTTTTCTCCGATTGCCGGGTTTGTGATTTCGTGAACGAGTTGTTCGTTTCTATAAATTTCTATCTTTGTTAAGTTGGTTAGTTTATTCCCTCCGAAAGTTAAAGATGGATTTGTCCAACTCAATTCGGCAGATAATTCTCCATTAGCTCCCGGTGTGATTTGTAAATCCGAGATTTCGGCAGGAGCATTAGGATTCGTTTTTTTGAAGGGTATATAAAGTCCTACGACTTGTGCATAGTTCCCTAATTTACTAATCCCTTCTGCTGCTCCCGTAGAGGTATCTATCGTTCCCCAAAAATTATATCCGGCCCAATAAAGAGTATTTGTTTCGTGATCGAACTCCATAGATTGAAGATCCTCGCTTACCCGTTCACCGGTATAGCCGATGTCTGTGGCTGCCCCCGTAAATTTATCGATACTCCATAAATCTCCATAGTCTACATCGATGGCATATAATTGACCTTCATAAGAACAGGCTAAGGCTACATATTTGCTTTCGCCTATCTCTCCTGCAATGGTCGTTTCTCCGGTGGTCAGATTTACTTTCAATAGCAGCGTTGTATAGACGCTTTCATCATACCCGATGGCATACATGGTTTGGGTCGAATAGTCGTATGTCATATCCTGAAATAAAAATGGCATACCTCTATAATCTGCGACCTGTGTGGACTCTCCGGTGGAAAGATCTATGCGATTGAATGAGTAAGGGGTGGCATTATAACCGTCGGTCTCATATAGATAAACATAATAGAATCCTTCGGCGAATGCACCTGCACAGGCTACTCTTGCTTGGTCGTAAGGCCATATGGGTTGAATGTCATCGGCCGCATCGGTTTTGAATTTACAAATACCGTATTCGTCTTGGTTGTAATCGTCATATCTCAGCCAACCGTAAACATCACGACTGTCGGTTTGGGCAGAGATGGTCATGGATAATAAGGTAAATCCTAATAATACTAATAAATGAAAAAGTTTTTCTTTTCTCATATTAACCACTATTTTTTAGTTTTAATATACAAATGTAAACTAATATGCTGCTTTTCTCGAAAAAAAAGAATGGACAATCGGTGGACAGATGGCATTTTTCGTATATTTGTATCATGAAAAGAGGTTTTTTATTCGTTTGTTTATGGTTATATTCCTTTAACTTTTGGGGGCGTGAGGTTATAGGGACGTATTGGAAGCCTATCGATAATACATTCGATTCGATTGCAGATGTGCTTGAATTGGAATTTATATCTACCGATAGTATTTATTATCGGGATTCGTTGATACAGGAATTATATACCATAGCCCGAGCTCACCATAAAGAAACGGTGTACCTGTGGCGAGCTAAATTTTGGGATGCAAGGTCGCAGCTTAAAAAGAACAATTCCGATTCTACAATTCATTTAATTGATGAGGCCTATCAGCAGGTAGATTCCATACGTTATGTTTATGATTATATGCGTGTTTTTCATTTATGGACAATTATGCATAAAAATCAGCCGCATGTTGCTTATAAGAATTTAAAGAAAATATCGGAGTATTATGCCCGGACGAACAATCTGTTCATGTTGGCTCATGCTTATATCGATATGGGAAACATACTGAGTCGCCTGAAAGATTATCCTAAGGCGTTGGAGTATTTGCAGAAAGCAGATTCTTATTATAAGAAACTGAATAAGCCGGTTTATCGGGCAAAAAACCAGTTGAATATTTCGAATGTTTTATATTCGATGAATGAAGAGGTGCAGGCCGAAAAAATTCTTTATAAACTGTTGGAAAATCCTGTTTGTGTTGAAGATACGTCTTTCTATATCAATACTTTGTTATTGTTGACTGAACATGATGTACCTCTGAGTAAAAAATATGTTTCAGAAGCGTATCGATTGTCTACCGAATTTGCGAATAAAAGACTGTTGATTCAGTCGGAGTGTTTTATGGGGCGTTTTTACCAAAATAATCATAGACAGGATAGTGCTTTGTATTATTATAGAAAGGCATGCCGTAGAGTGAATATTCGGAATATCGACCTCATCGTTCCTGTCATAAAGAATATGTCGGAATGTTTTGCTGCCATACAGCAGGAGGACAGTGCTTATGTTTATTTGAACAGGTATGAACAATATAAAGATTCGTTGGACCAAGTAAACAGTTTGGCTGAAATTAGACGTATGGAAAGCCGGGCGGCCATAGAGAAACAGGAACTCGAATTGCAGCAGGCGGAAGAAAGAGGCAGGTTCCGGTTCGTTTTGATTCTTGTCGTTTGTGCATTCATACTTTGTATTGCCGCATTGGTTTGTTATATATTTTGGAAAAAGAGTAGGGAGGAGAAGATAAAGAAACAATTGAAAGAGTTGGAAAATAAAGAATTGGTGACTCGGTTGGAGAATGAGATGTTGCAGAATAATTGTTTCAAAGTGGAATTGGAGTACAAAGATAGGGAGCTTGCCTCCAATTCGTTGATCATCATGGAGAAGAACCAAGTATTGAAATCTCTTGTCGATGAATTGGAAAAAGAAAAAGATGCCGGAAATATTCAATCGAACACGGCTTTGCAAATTAGTAACAATATAAGAATGCACTTGGGGACCGACGATGAATGGGATTTCTTTAAAATGCAATTTGTAAAGGTACATCCCGATTTCTTTGTTCGGTTGAAGACTTTGTGTCCATCTATTACCGAAGGGGAGCTTCGTTTATGTGCATATATCCGTACCGGTATGGAAAATAAACATATAGCCCAAATGCTCTCTTTACAACCTGAGAGCGTTAAGAAAAATCGTTATCGTTTGAGACAAAAGTTGAATTTGGGGAAAGAGTCGCTCGAAGATTTTTTGAGAGGTATTTAATATACTTGGAATGAGTCGTGTTTTATGGATTTACGAGACATAATCAACAGCATATATCCGATATCGGAGAAATCGATGGATAGGGTGTTATCTTGTTCTTTGGAACTCGGACACCCTAAGGGGCATCTCCTATTGGAGGCAGGGAAAATCGAGTCGGATATATTCTTTATAAAAAGAGGAATTGTGAGGGCCTATGTTTCGCACGAAGGTAAAGATATAACGTTTTGGATCGGGAAAGAAGGGGCGACTATCATGTCATTGAAAAGTTATGTAAAGAATGAGGCTGGATACGAAACCATAGAGCTTATGGAAGATTCTCTTTTGTATTGCTTAAAGAGGAGCGATTTGTATCGCTTGTTTGAGGAAGACATCGATATAGCGAATTGGGGGAGAAAACTCGCCGAATTGGAATTTTTGCGAGCAGAGGAAAAACTAATTCCACTGTTATTCACGACGGCTTCCGAACGTTATAGAGTTTTGTTGGAGCGTACTCCCGATTTGTTACAAAGAATTCCGTTAGAATGTCTTGCCTCGTATTTGGGAATTACTCCTGTAAGTTTAAGCCGTATAAGGGCGAAGTTAAAATAAATTGGGCGATACCATGTTTCTTGGAGAAAGAACATTAGCTTATGTAGAAAAATTTATTCGCTTTTCATTTGTTCGAGTTATCGTTTGCATAACTGTTTGAAATCGCAATATTTACAATGCGATTCAACAGTGGTTTGTGAAAATGGTTTGTCGAGGTCGAATATATCTTCTAAACAACGAGTAAGGTATAGGTCGAATTCTTTTTCTACAAGGTTAAAGTCGGTGAGAGGCTCTTTGTCGTATTTCAAGAAGGATTCGAATTTATCGAATAAGTTACGGACAATATAAATAGACGGCTGTAAGGGTTGTATAGGGGTTTTGTATAGTTTGTACAACTTGCAGTAAAATAACACCTGCATGATTGCTTTTTTACGATCTTTTTCAGAAGGGTAGAAAAGTTCTGTTACCGATTTGAAATCGAGTCTTTCGCGTCCGGTTTTATAATCGACGATACGAATAAGTCCGTTATGTTCGTCTACCCGGTCGATAAAGCCTTTCAACTGTATGGATCGGTTGTTCCCGATCGATATGTTTTTATGTATGGGAAGTTCGGAGGCTACATAGGAAAAAGGCGTAAGGGCACGGTCTTTTTCCAGAGTTTTGTCAATCAGTTTAAGAATGATTTCCCCGGTCAGGTAATCATACCCGGTTAGCGGTTCGGGGCTATGTGGGGCTTTGTAATACTCTTTGGCAAAACATTCTTCGAGATACCGGTTGAGCAAGCCTTTGTCTTTGCGTATGGCGTCGATGTGGTCGGCGGTGACAGTTATTTTTTCTTTTTCGCCTTTGATACGGTTATAAATTTTTTGCATCATACCGTGATAAATGCTACCGAAAGTACTGCTGTCGACGCTTTCTGCGACTTCGTCGGTTTGTTCTATTTTTTCGATGTATTGCAGATAAAATTGTAAAGGACAGTTCAAATAACGATTTATTGCACTGGCCGATAATGCGCTATTTCCTCCTTGCATGAAATCGGCTAATTTTTTTTCTATGCCATATTTCCGTTTATCGATGGAGATTGTTATCGGAGAGAAGGTCGCTATGTCGCAATTGATCTGTATTTCCTGTATGGGTATGCGGTAATGGTATTTCAGTTGGTATATATATCGGCTCACTTCTCCGCTTTTGAGTCCGTCGGTGCGACTGTCGTATAATAAGAATACCCGTTTAGCCCGGCTTATCATGCGGTAAAAGTAGTAGGCGTAAATACTGTCTTGATGCTCTGTCGTAGCCATGCCGAATCCTTTTCTTAAATTGTAGGGAATGAATGTGGCGGCTATTTTCTTAACGGGGAATACCCCTTCATTCATGGAAAGGATAATAAGATTATCGAAATCGAGCGCACGAGTTTCGAGTACGCCCATGATTTGTAATCCCGATAAAGGCTCCCCTTGAAACGGTATGGAAATCGATGCGGCCATTTTCCCCAATAGCCGAAAGAATGTTTCTACGGTCATCTCTATGTCTTGCTCGGCGATAACATCACGTAACCGTTTGACGGTAATGTAGTAGTGATACATAAATTCCAGTTCTATCGCCGAGAATCCCACAGGTGTTTCTTCGTCGCCGGCTTCTGATGAATCGCTCCTATTTTCTCCTTGTTGCAAATATTCGAGCAATTCTATCAGATAGGCTGCCGCTTCATCTGTTGTACGGGGTATAAGAAACAGAAGTTTTATCAGTCGATGATTCCCTAATTCTTTCGGAGAGACGAATGTGCGATTGTTTTCGTTGATGAAATTCGTTATTTGATAGGCTTTTTCGCCTATTCGAGACGCTATGAACCGGTGTCCCAATAATTGTTTTACATCGAGATGATAGAATCTCGGCTCTCCTTTTGAGACCCGGACGCGGCGCTGCATTTGGTATATCGATTCCATGAGTGCTGCGACAGTGGTGTGTTGCAACGTATATCCCATAGTGATGTTTACCGTAGAGATTTCCGGTGGAATGGAGTATAGCATAGGAAGCAACAACTCTTCGTCGGGGAGAACGATGGCTGTATTGATGGCCTTTTCGGGAGATAAATGATTATTGTCGATAAGGCTTTGAAGTATATCTGTCGCTTGTTTCGCCTGCCCGACAGCCGACGGTATCGATATTAATTCGATCTGAGGCGTTTGTTCGATATGCTCGTCGATCTCGATTTTTGAGGGGAATCTGCGTTTATTATCGTTAAGAAAGAATGCCGCTTTGTTGTATGAATCCTGCAAGGTGGGAGCGTAATAATCCCAATAGAAATCTCCTATGCCGATGTCGCGTAAATATTCCATGAATATTTTTTCGGCTTCGGTGATAGCGTTGAATCCGATGAATACCACTTGTGTATAAGGTAGGTCGAGAGCTTCTTTCCGTTTACTCCGTTCGGCGACGTCTCGGAATACCATGCCTTCATAGGCTTTGTTTCGAGAGGATAGCTCATCTCGTAATCCGGTATAAAGATCGAAAAGAATTTGCCACAGTTGAATGAATTGCTGTTTATTATCGCTTTCGGTGGTAGGAAAAAACAGATGCCCCCAGAAACGTTTGACGATTTCTATTTGCTCTTTTGTTAATATGCACAGAGACGATTGCATGAAATTATGCAAAAGGCACATGCGCTGCCGCATGTGCCTTTCATATCGCTTATAAAAACTTCATGCTGACCAACCATTGACGCAAAAGCTGCCGCCACTGTCCGACGGAGGCATCATCGAGCGCCAGCGCTTTGCCGTGCTGTCCAAACGGGAAGATGTGCAGCTCATACGGCACGTCACATTTTTGCAGTGCAGCGGCGTAGAGCATCGAATTGATTGCCGGAACGCTTGCATCCTGTGCTGTGTGCCAGAGAAAGGCGGGCGGAGTGTTTTCTGTCACACAGCGCTGCGGAGAATAGAATTCGATCTGTGCCTCATCCGGCACATCGCCGAGTAGAAAGCGGCGGCTCCAATCGTGTCGGTACTCGCCCATGTCGATCACACTATAGCACAGGACGGTAAAATCAGGGCAGGCAGATAGATTGTCAAGCTCATCCTGCGGCGGATAAAAGGCTTCATCATAGTGGACAGACAGTGTCGCTGCCAGATGGCCCCCGGCGGAAAAGCCCATAATGCCAAGGCGCTCGATCCCACGCTCCATGCAGAGCTTTCTTGCCAGCCGCATGGCCCGCTGCGCGTCAGACGGCTGCGCCGGGGCTTTGCTTGGCGCAACGCGGTATTCCAGTACAAAGGCCGTTATCCCGATGGTATTCAGCCACGCGCCAACGTCATTTCCCTCATAGTCCGCCCGGCCGCAGTAAGCGCCGCCCGGACACACGACAATTGCCGTCTTTGCGGCGTCACAGTCATATGGCGTAAGATACGGTTCAAACGCATCCTCTACGCAGCGGTGCGGCATGGTTTGGTTCCATAGCTTTATCATGGATGCTTCTCCTTTCGCTGGCTCAAGTTCAGTTTCTGCTGGTATTCGCGCATGGAACAGCCTGCGAACCTCCGGAACACGGAATAAAAGCTTTTTTCGTCTTTATACCCGACCGCCTCCGGAATGGATTTGACATCCCGACCAGCCTCCAGCATTTGAATTGCCGCCTGAACACGGATGTGGGCCAGATAATCCGTAAATTTCTCGTTCATCTCTGTCTGGAATTTCCGGATAAAATGCCGCGGGCTGATGTGGACATACTCAGCCAGCTCCTGCACAGTCAGTTTTTCCGAGAGGTGCGACTGCATATAGACGCAGGCGCGCCCGATGGGATCGCTTTTCAGCGCGTCCTCCTGCGTGATATAGCCCTTTTCGGAAAGCAGCGCCCAGATGGCGTCCATGTACGCCGCCATTCCCTGCGCGGAGGTCAGCATGCCCAGCGGCGCAGCCATCATGTTACTTCGGAGTTGCGCGGCCAGTGCCTCATCCCTGCGGCAAATTTCTGCGCGCAGTTCCTCCATCAAAGAGCGCACCAGCAGAGCCTCCATGCGCAGCGGAGCATCGCTCAGCAGCGGCTTGACTTTGGAATACATTTGCCAGTGATCCTCGTCGATGCCCGGCTTCAGTGCCAGAAGCAGCTTCAGAAGTCTCGAAATGCACTCATCCCAGTTTTGCTGGCCGCGCAGATATGCTTCTTCCCGACTTTCCGTGTGCAGTTCCTCTGAAACGCGGATCATCGCGCTGCGCAGCGCGTCGATCCCGTCAGACTTCGGCAAATAGTCATATGCACCGCACCGGACGGCTTGCTGCGCTTCCGCAAGGTTCGGCGTGTCAGTCAAAAAAATCACGCGGAGGCACGGAAACTGTCTGCGAACATGTCTGGCAAGTTCAAACCCAGACATATCCGGCAGGCTTGTATTTGTGATGAGCACGGCCGCAGCTTCGCCTTTCTGCATCCAGCGCAGCGTTCCTTCCGCCACACATTCGCCGCGTACCATGCTGAATCCCAACCCGTAAAAGTCAATGCCGTTGATCACCTCTGTGCGGTATCGCATACAGGGATCCGTAAAAAATGCTTCAAACATAAGCTGCCTCACATCCGTCCATCGGTCCAGTATCCTCTGTATCGCATTCTAAAAGAATGCGGGTCAAAAATCATAGGTGGCGAATATGACATTTTTGCGGGTCAAAGTGTCATTTTCGCAGATTGCCTCCCTATATGCGCTGTGTTACGATACGAAAAAGCAGCGAAAAGGAGAACATATATGGATCAATTCGCACAAATCGCGGCAAACGGCATCGGCGGGAACGCTGCGCTTCTGGAGCCGGTCACGCCAATTCCGCATGAAACCGTTATCTGCCGTCTGGAACAGGCAGATGCACAGCCCATCGCAGTCAAGCCGCATCTGTCTACAACGGAAGAACTGAAAACCAAGCTTGCTGCCATGCGGGAAGCATACCGCCCGTTTCTGGAAAATCACGCGCCTGCGTTTGAAAGCCTGCGCCGGCGCATGGATCTCACGTCGTTTCTGCGCGATGGTCAACCGGTCACGATCCCGGAATACGGCGGGCCTATCGGCGCGTGCAAAAAGACATATGAAACCACGTTTGAGCTGCCTGCGCTTTTGGCGGGCCAGTCGGTCTATATCCATTTTGACGGCGCGGATTACCGTGCAGTCGTTACCGTCAATGACACATTTGGCGGAGAACACGAAGGCTTCTTCTCTCCATTCGAGTTTGAGATTACAGGTATCGTCAAAGACGGCACAAACCGGTTGAAAGTTGAATTGTATAATGACCATATTTATATGGGAAACGATCCCGGCGGCAGCGAAGAAACAGAAGGCGACAAGCTTTATGCCGCCACCGGTCTCGGCTGGGACGGTCCGCTGGACGGCTGGCACCACTGCCCCTCCGGGACGGGCATTTACAACCGCGTCTATGTGGAGATCCGAAATTCCGTCCATATCAGCGACCTCTATATCCGTCCGCTGGACGGGAAGGCAGAAGCATGGCTGGAAATTCAGAACGACAGATATGATACCCTCCCGGTCGAGCTTTCGCTTTCACTCTACGGGCAGAACTTCCCCGAGACGGTCTTTGAAGACCACCGCTTTACGCCGGAGACGACGCGCTTTGTCGGCATGGGCGACAGCCTGACGGAGGCCGCCGTCAAGTCCGAGCTTGGAAAGGGCATTCCCATGCCGCTCAAGCACGGAAAGAATCTGTACAAACTCAAATTTGACCTGCCGGACGCAAAGCTGTGGGATCTGGAAACCCCGTATTTGTACCAGCTCCATGCAGCCGTTCTTGTAAACGGGACGTGCACCGACCGCCTTGCACAGCAGTTCGGCATGCGCAGCTTTACGCAGGACACAGAAAGTCCGCAGCGCAAGGGGATGTTCTATCTCAATGGCCGCTCCATCCGTCTGCGCGGGGCCAATACGATGGGCTTTGAGCAGCAGGACGTGCTGCGCGGCGATCTTCCGCAGTTGATCGACGATATTCTGCTGGCCAAACTCTGCAACATGAATTTTCTGCGCCTGACGCAGCGGCCGGTGCAGGATGAGGTCTACGAATACTGCGACAAGCTCGGCCTTATGACGCAGACGGATCTTCCGCTGTTCGGCGTCATGCGCCGCTTCCGCGTCCCGGAGGGCATCCGGCAAGCGGAGGAACTGGCGCGCATGGTGCGTAAGCATCCGTGCAATGTCGTCGTCAGTTATATCAACGAGCCGTTTCCGAACGCCAATAACGAGCCGCACCGACATCTGATCCGTCCGGAACTGGAAAACTTCTTCACCTGCTGTGACCTTGTTGTGAAGTTCTCGAACCCCGATCAGGTCATCAAGCACGTGGACGGCGATTATGACCCGCCCACAGACGGGATACCGGATAACCACTGCTACCCCATGTGGTATAACGGCCACGGTATTGACATTGGCCGTCTGCACCGGGGCTATTGGCTGCCTGTCAAGCCCGGCTGGTACTATGGCTGCGGTGAATACGGCGCAGAGGGGCTGGACTCGGCGGAGGTCATGGAGGAGTGCTACCCGCGCGAATGGCTGCGCGAGCCGTTTGACCCGGGCCATATCGTCCGCAGCCAGACAAAGAGCTTCAGCGGCTTTTTCTATGACGCGCAGGAGGATATGCAGGGCTGGATCAGCCGCAGCCAGCGGTATCAGGCCTTTGCCACGCGCATGATGACCGAGGCATTCCGCCGCGACGACCGCATGGTCTCGAACGCCATTCATCTGTTCATCGACGCATGGCCCAGCGGCTGGATGAAGTCCATCATGGACTGCAAGCGCATCCCGAAGCAGGCGTATTTTGCCTACCGAGATGCACTCGCGCCCCTGCTGGTGTCGCTACGCACCGACCGCTTTGCCTATACGGCGGGCGAAACGATTCAGATCGAAGCGTTCCTGTGCAATGATACCGCGAAATCCGGCGCGTATACGCTTGCCTTTGAGCTTTACAACGAACAAAACAAGCTGATTCAGACCGGGCGCGTCCCCGCGCACGCGGACGCCTGCCGCGCAGCCTATATCGCCAGCGCCGAATTCCCGGCAGAGACCGCGCAAGACCGCGAAACGCTGACGCTCCGCGCCGTCCTGCTGGACGGGAACGGGGACGTTGTCAATTACGCAGAGCAGAAGCTGACCGTATTTCAGGACGTGACTGTCGTACCGAACGACAATGTTGTCATTCTGAAGCTGGAACCGGGTTTGCATACCGTCGCGGGTGAGACCGTGACCGTCAAGCCCTGCGGGATGCTTCCGCTGCATTTTGTCTCCCGCAAAACGGGGCATCCGGCTGTCGCGGAATTTAAGGAGCAGGACTTCTCCTACTGGTATGACGCCAAGGAGGACTGCATCACGCCGCTGCTGGACACGACGTTTACCGTCGAAGGCTTCACACCCATTCTTTTGTCCAACAATATGGACGAACAGGGAAATTGGGGGCCAGTACTGGCTGCGGCAGAAAATCTATACGAGGGCAAGCACTATGTGATCTGCCAGTTGGAGCTGCGGCAGGAAAACCCGGTCGCAAAGCGCTTCCTGAGAAATCTCTACAGGTTGGGTACAAAATGAACAACATCGAACAGGCACTTTCCTTTGCGCGGCAGGAATATACCCGTCAGGGTCTGGGCGCGCTCTATCAAAAGGACTTTGAGGAAGCGCTGCTTCCGGCACTTTCTCAGGCCGCCGAAATTTACAGGGCAGACACGCTCCGTTGGAGCGGCGATCCCAAGACGGATCTGCTCGCAGCGCTCCTTTGGAGCCGGAAGCTGCTTGCCGAATACCAGGCGCGGCAGATTCCTGACGAGGTGTTTTATCATACAATCAGCGACATCGGCCGCTGGGCGGCGGAATACCGGAACTACAGCGGCAGGATCGGTCTTGCGGAAAGCGCGTGGCTGACGAACCATTTGACGCTGCGGCTGTTTCAGCTCGGCCGGCTTCAGTTCTGCATGGAACCGGCAGACTTTTCCGCGCCGTCTTTCGGCATCGAGCCGGGGCAGCCGCTGGTGTCCGTGCACATCTGCCGCGGCGGCTCGTTGGAGCCTGCGGCGTGTGATGCGTCCTTTGCGCAGGCGCGCGCGTTTTTTCCGAAATACTTTCCGGCATATGCATTTTCGTATTTTAGCTGCCATTCGTGGCTGCTGGATGAAACACTGCTGCCTCTGGTTGGAGTATACTCCAATATTTCATTTTTTCAACAGCGTTTTCAAATCGTCGGGCGCACTGCGTCCAACGCAGCCGCGCGTTATGTGCTCCGTTGGGACATTCAGCCGGATGAAATTGCTGCTTTCGTGCCGCAGAACCGCTTTCAGGCGCTACTTAAAGAACGGCTTCTTGCCGGGCAGCAATTTTATGAGGCAACCGGCCTGATTGCCCGATAAGGTACCGTCAGATATAAAAGAGAGAATGGAACTCGCACTTCTTACAGTTCCTTACAAATGTAGAGAGGTAATACAAAATGAGCAAACATACACCAAGTCTTGTCATTATGGCTGCCGGAAAGGGCAGCCGCTTCGGGGGGCTCAAGCAGATCGAGCCGGTCGATCCGGAGGGGCACATCATCATTGATTTTTCCCTGTTTGACGCATGGCGCGCCGGTTTCCGCGATGTGGTGTTCATCATCAAGCGCGAGATGGAAGGAGAATTCCGTGCGTGCATCGGCGACCGCATGAAAAAATTCTTCCATGTGTCCTACGTCTATCAGGAGCTCGACCGCCTGCCGGAAGGGATTGCGCTCCCCGAAGGCCGCACGAAGCCGTGGGGAACCGGTCACGCGCTGGCCTGCTGCAAGGGTGCGGTGAACGGCCCGTTCGCCGTTATCAACGCGGACGACTTCTACGGCCGCACGGCGTTTTCGGAAATCTATGACTTTCTGGCCGCGCAGACCGACGAGAGCCAATACGCCATGGTCGGCTACCGTCTGCGCAATACGGTCACGGAATTCGGCTCTGTGGCGCGCGGCGTATGCGAGATCGAAAATAATATGCTGACCGGTGTGACGGAGCGCACGAAGATCTTCAAGAAGGGCGCAGACGCCGAATACACCGAGGACGGCGAGCATTTCTTCCCGCTGCCCGGCGACACGATCGTCTCCATGAATCTCTGGGGCTTTTCCGCGCATATGCTAGATGAACTCTGGGGCCGAATGCCCGCGTTTCTGACGGAAGCCATGCAGAAAAATCCACTCAAATGCGAATACTTCCTGCCGTT
>ERZ779869.1984-NODE-1984-length-17730-cov-3.600736_pt1 | contig 17730 bp, 18 predicted proteins | sample MGYA00511557_ERZ779869 | MGnify/ENA primary metagenome ERZ779869 (study PRJEB29588, sample SAMEA2154620) | human gut metagenome | biome: human gut; feature: human-associated habitat; material: faeces | place: Denmark | collected 2008/2010 ...
GGAGAAAAGTAAATAAACTGCCCCTGCCGTATCCTGACCGTCATCATACCAAGAGCGCGGGCGGGTCTTACGTCATTATCGGGGCGATCCCCCACCATCACCGCACGTTCAGGAGCGCAACCCGCCGCCGAAAGCGCCGCAAGGAAAATAGCTTTGTCCGGTTTGCCGACGCCAAACTCGGCGCTTGAAAACACAAGCGATATATGATCGGAAAGTCCGAAGCGGCGCAGTCGATCCGCTGCTCCCGGAAGCTGGTTGGCAATTACGCCGAGCTTGTATTTTGACGACAGCTTTGAAAGTACCTCCGCCGCATCGGGATACGCACTTTCCCCCTCGTCCGAGTACTTAACATAACTTGCTCCGATTTTTTTGCACACATCCGAGAAGGGCGAGCCTCCCTTGCGTCCGAACTCCAATGCAAGACGTTCAAACTCCTCGATGCTTATTCTCTCCGAACCGTTGCGCACTGACTCGTCAATCGCGATCCTTGCACGGCGTCTCTGCTCCCCGGTCTCATCCACAAGGGTATAGCCCATGTCAAAAAAAATCCATTCCGCGTTTCTTAGGTTCATATGCGATACTCCGCTTCTTTTTGATAATAATTATGCGTACATTATAACATATATCCAACTTCATTTCAATCGGTATGCCTCTATTTTGCGGCATATTCCGGCATAAAACGCAAAGCTCCGGGGGTAACATGCGCGACGGATTTCTTAAGATCGGGCTTTTGCCCGCAATACTGATATTTATAATGATAGCCTTTGAACCGCCGGGAGTCTCGCTCCCCTCGCTGTGCGCGGCGGTCATTCACGAATGCGGGCATCTGCTTGCCGCGCGACTGCTCGGCATTGAATTGCGCTCGCTTGATATTGGACCGCTCGGCGCAACGATACGGACGCGCGGCTCACTGATATCCTACGGCAAAGAGTGGTTGCTATGCGTAGCAGGACCGGCGGCAAATCTTGTTTCGGCTTCTGCGGCTTATATTTTCTGCCGAATCGGCGGAAAGATGTATACAGACTCCACCGCTTTCGGCTTTCTCTCGGTGTCTCTTATGCTTGCGCTGCTGAATCTTTTGCCCGTTGAGGGCTTTGACGGCGGAAGAATGCTATCCTGCGCAGTCGGCAGTCTTGCCGGTCCGCGCGCCGCCTCGGTACTGCTTGAGATCTGCTCCGTACTGTCAGTTTGCGGGCTGTGGATGCTTTCGATTTATCTGCTTCTCCGCTGGGGGTCTTCGCTGTCTCTTTTCGTTTTTTCGGCATCGGTCTTCTACCGTATTTTCGTTGAATCAAACAAAAAACAGGACGTCTGAAAAAGGCAGCAGTCAAGCCTTAGAATTTTTAAGAACGGCAGAGGTTTCGAGAGAATTTTTGAGGATTGCAAAGATTTTTTCAGCTTTTTGCGGATTTTCGCGGTCAAATTTAGATTTTTTTCGGTTTTTTTAGAATTTTCAGCTCTTTTTTTGCAAATACTATTGCAATTTAAGACGTTATCTGCTACAATATGTGCGGAAAACGAGGTACGCAGGTACACACGGCTTTTTTACAAACCGCAAAGGCTCAAGGTCGGACTTATAGGTTAAGGCTTTTGAAGCGCTCGCGGTTTGTATTGCTTTTTTCCGTTGTGTGACATAGACCCGTTCCGAATTTTTTTACTTAAAGGAAAGTATCGGAATGAACAATGAAAAGCTTGTAGAGCTTCGTTCGGTGTCAAAGGAATTTGACGGCGAACAGGTGCTCCGCTCCGTCAGCCTCGACGTTCACAACGAGGAATTCGTCACCCTGCTCGGTCCGTCGGGCTGCGGCAAAACCACCACCCTCCGCATTATAGGCGGCTTCGTCACCCCTGATTCGGGAGACGTGATTTTTGAGGGCAAACGCATTAACGACCTGCCCACGCATAAGCGACAGGTCAACACCGTTTTCCAACGCTATGCGCTTTTCCCGCATCTCAATGTTTACGAGAACATAGCCTTCGGTCTGCGTCTTAAAAAAACGCCGGAAGCAGAGATCCGTACCGAGGTCAAACGTATGCTCTCGCTGGTCAACCTCAAGGGCTTTGAAGCCCGCAAGGTCACTACTCTTTCGGGCGGACAGCAGCAGCGCGTAGCCATTGCCCGCGCGCTTATCAACCGTCCGCGCCTGCTTTTGCTTGACGAGCCGCTCGGCGCGCTCGACCTCAAGCTGCGAAAGGATATGCAGGTTGAACTGAAGCAGATGCAGCGTCAGACCGGCATCACCTTTATTTATGTTACACACGATCAGGAGGAAGCGCTGTCGATGTCCGACACCATAGTTGTTATGGCGGACGGAAAGATACAGCAGATAGGTACTCCCGAAAAAATATACAACGAGCCCGAAAACGCATTTGTTGCAGATTTCATCGGTGAATCCAACATCGTATCCGGTATCATGAACGAAGACTATCTTGTCTCCTTTGCCGGACAGAAGTTCCGCTGTGAGGATCACGGATTTGCCAAAAACGAGCCCGTGGATGTTGTTGTACGCCCCGAGGATATTGACATCGTACCCGTAAGTGACAGTATGCTCACCGGAAATGTCACCGGCGTAACCTTCAAGGGGGACTATTACGAGGTCATAGCAGATATTGACAACTTCAAATGGATGATAGAAACGACCGAGCGCTTTGCTCCCGGTCAGACTATCGGTATCTCCATTGACCCCAACGAAATACAGGTAATGAAAAAATCCGAATACTCCGGAAAATTCGGAGATTATTCCACCTTCAGCGATGAAATGGAACACCTCTCCGACGTCACGGAGGAGGAAGCGCAATGAACGGTAAAAAGAACCTTCTGCGCTCGGCAGCTGCGGCGCCTCACATAGTATGGACGATAATGTTCATAGCTGCGCCGCTGTTGTTCGTGATCTATTACGCCTTCACGGACAGCAACGGTTCTTTCACGCTTGACAACATCATGTCGCTCGGCAATTACTCTGAAACCTTTCTGCTTTCGGTCTGCTTTGCCATGATCGCCACCGTCATCTGCCTGCTCGTCGCTTATCCGCTTGCATACGCCATTTCCCGAACCGGAGAGCGCACTCAGCGCGTGCTTGTGATGCTTGCAATGCTTCCAATGTGGATGAATCTGCTTATCCGCACCTACTCCATGCTGGCTATCCTTGACGACGGCGGTATTATCAACCGCATGCTTACTTCCATAGGAATGTCCGAGCTTCACATCATCGGCACACCCGGCGCAGTCATATTCGGTATGGTCTATAACTTTTTCCCTTATATGCTGCTGCCGATATACACAACTATGTCAAAAATGGACATCAGACTCATCGAAGCGGCGCAGGATCTCGGATGCAACAGCTTTGGCGTGCTTCGCCATGTCATACTTCCCCTTTCAGCCTCCGGAGTGATCTCTGGGATAACTATGGTTTTTGTTCCCTCTATCAGCACGTTTTATATTTCCCAGAAGCTCGGAGGTGGGACATTTGATCTCATCGGCGACACCATCGAGCGTCAGTTCCAGCGTCCCGACACCTATAACGTCGGCGCGGCGATATCCCTTGTAATGATGGTGCTTATCCTCATTTCCATCGCCATAATGAACCGCTTCGCGGGTGACGATGACTCGACGGGAGGTATAATGGTATGAAAAATCTTTCCCGCGTGTATATTGCGCTTTGCTTTATTATCCTTTACGCCCCGATCGCAGTGCTCATGCTGTTCTCCTTCAACAGCACCTCAAGCACAGGTGTGTTTTCAGGCTTTTCGCTTTACTGGTACCGCGAGCTGTTCAAAAACGCAAACGTCTTCAACGCGCTGCGCAATACGCTGATACTCGCAGTAACCTCATCTGTTACCGCTACCGTTATCGGTACAGGCGCTGCGGTAGGACTTGACCGTATGCGCTCACGCCGTATGCGCGGTGTAATAACCTCTCTCACCAATGTACCTATGATGAACCCCGATATTGTAACCGGCGTTTCAATGATGCTGCTGTTCGTCTTTGTGGGGACTCTTGTCGGTGCAACGCAGGATAAGCTGAACTTCTGGACTCTGTTCATAGCTCACGTGACCTTCAACCTGCCGTATGTGATCCTTAACATCACCCCCAAGCTCAAACAGATGGATCGCAACCTGCCGGAGGCGGCTCAGGATCTCGGCTGCACTCCGCTCCAGTCCTTCTTCAAGGTTGAGCTTCCCGCCATAATGCCCGGAGTTCTCAGTGGACTTATTATGGCGTTCACGCTGTCGCTTGACGACTTCGTGATAAGCTATTTCACCTCCGGCAGTGACTTCCAAACTCTTCCCATCCTTATCTACTCAATGACCAAAAAGGAAGTCAAACCGGACATCTACGCTCTTTCGACCCTTATCATCATAACTATTCTGGCGCTGCTTCTGCTCTCCAACTTTGCGGGAAGCAGATCTGACGGACGCCGTCAATCACGTAAAACCAAAAAGGAGGTTCACTGACCATGAATCGCAAAACCGTAAAAAAAATTCTTCCCAAGCTTCTCCTGCTGCTTACTGTTGCGGCACTTATGACCCCCATCTTCTGCTCCTGCGTTCAAAGCGATGTAACTGTGCTCAATGTGTATAACTGGGGCGAATACATTTCGGACGGCTCGGAGGACTCATATGACACCAACGCCGCGTTTGAGGAATGGTATCTTGCTGAATACGGCAAGGAGGTAAAGGTAAACTACACCACATACGCCTCAAACGAAGACATGTATGCAAAGCTCAAAAGCGGAGCAGTAAAGTACGACATCGTCATTCCCTCCGACTATATGATCGAGCTGATGATAGAGGAGGATATGCTTGAGGAGATCGACTTTTCAAACATTCCCAACTATCAGTATATCGACGAAAATTACCGTAATCTTTTCTATGACCCCGACAACAAATATTCCGTTCCCTATACCTATGGAATGGTAGGAATTATCTACAACACAACGATGGTAGAGGGTACCCCCGACAGCTGGGGTCTGATGTGGGATGAAAACTACAAAGGCAAAATACTGAACTTCAACAACCCGCGCGACGCCTTCGGAACGGCAATGTATAAGCTCGGCATCGACGTAAACACCTCCGATACCGCTGACTGGGATGCCGCCTTTGAAGCACTGAAAGCTCAGAAGCCGCTGGTACAGAGCTATGTAATGGACGAGATCTTCAACAAGATGAAAGGCGCGTCCGCCGCGATCGCTCCTTATTACGCCGGAGACTTCCTGACCATGTATGACGACAACAACGATCTTGCTTTCTATTATCCCAAGGAAGGAACCAACGTATTTATCGATGCCATATGCATCCCCAATGGAACTCAGCACAAGGACATTGCAGAAGCGTACATCAACTTTATGCTCTCCGAAGATGCGGCGATTGCCAACGCTGAGTATATCGGCTACGCCTCACCCAACACACTTGTCCGCGACAGTGCTGAATATGCCGAATATATGAATGAGATACACCCGGATGCGTATGATATTCTGTATCCCGAAAATGTTGAATTTCTTACGTCATATTTCAAGAACCAGTCAAGCGAAACACGCAGCTATATGAACAACCTTTGGGAGGATCTCAAGATAGAAAGCTCCTTCGGCGGTTGGATCTACATTGCCTGCGCCGTAATAGTTGTTCTGCTTGCTGCATGGGCGATATTCAGCTCCATAAGAAAGAAAAACCGCGCCAAAAAATACGAATAAGGCGGTAATCTCATGAATGTAAGAAAAACTCTCAACCGTATAGTCTTCGGTCTGCTCTTTATCGGTGCAGGTGTAGGATATGTCTGTAAGATAGCCGGAATATGGCCTGATTTCACCATATTCTTTCCCGGCTGGTGGACGCTTTTCATCATAGTTCCTATGGTGCTTTCGATCATCAACGACGGTCCGGGCATCTTCAACATTTCCCTTCTTCTTCTCGGAGTGGCGCTCCTGCTCTCCAACGATGCGTACAACATCATTGAATTTCAGCAGTTTATCTGGGTGGCCCTTGCTGCACTGCTTATTGTAATAGGTATAAGAATAATCTGCGCGCCTATGATACGCCGCGCCAAATACAACCGCACACTACGCGCCACACAGCCCGCCGGAACCTATTACAGTGAATCAGACGGCAAGAAAAAGTTCAATTCCAGCTTTACCAGCACCACCGAAAACTATGACGGACAGGTGTTTGAAGGCGCCAGCGTGTCCGTGAATTTCGGGGAAATGACGCTTGACTTGCGCGGAGCGATCTTCAATTTTGACACGGTCATTGATGCAAGCGCCGCATTCGGAGAGGTCAACATCCTGTTGCCGGACAATGTAAACATACGGCTTGACAGTTCCTCGTTCCTCGGCGGTGTGAACAACCGCCACCGCAACCCCGCTCACAGCGATCTGCCTACCGTAATTATCAGCGCCGGAGCCTCCTTCGGAGTCGTCAATATCAAGTAGTCAGAAAAAACAGATCTCCCTCTTTTGCGGAGCGTAAGGCGCTTCGTAAAAGAGGGAGAATTTTTTAATTGTATATCATATCATCAGTCTACCGGAAGCTCATACGCCACACGGCATTCTCCGGTCTTAAGATAAACCACGCCGCAACGGGTAAATCCGGTACGCTCAAGCATACGTATCATTGGATAGTTACCGTGGTGAGTGTCTATTCTGATGCTTCCGATACCGCGCTCCGCGCAATAACCTTTAAGGAAATCAATGATAGCATCACTGACTCCCTTCCCGCGGTAAGCCTTAGCAACTGCAAACCTATGCAAAGCTATGTATGTGCCGTCAGTCAGCCACGATCCGTCAAATATCTTTTCATAAGCCGGATCTCCCGCGTCGAATGCAGCAAATGTACCCGCACATGCTCCGCCTGCCGCCATGTCGCGGGCGATAAAGGATATTCCCGCGTCAATATCGGTAAGCGCCACGTCGCGGTTGGGATATCCGTACTGCCACTGGTCGATACCCAGCCTGCCTATACTCTCCCGCGCCTCCTCGATGACGGTCATTATTTCGTCAGTGTCGCGTCTTACTGCCTTGCAGATCTTAATATCAATGTTTTCCATTATGAATCTCCCTTGCCGCATACCGAACAGACTCTTTCCTTACCCGCCGCTTCGGCATCCGATATATTTCCAGATTTAATATTGGTTGATTTTCTTAGAGAGGAACACTCGGGGCTTATGTGCCACACCTTTCCGGAATCAGTCCAGAACACCATTGCCTCACCGCTCTCGTCGGTAGATGCCGTGTATTTTTCCGTAACAGCCGCCTCCCTTTCGGAAATCGCCGCTATTATCGACTCTACCCCCTCGGGAGTCAGGGGCTCTCCGGCGTCAAAACCGGATACCCTTCTCGAATATGATGAGCATGAACACATTACCGCCAAGATCAAAAAGCACAATACAAACACAGTAAAATATTCTGTTCGCTTCATACTCTTAACCACTCAGCGCAAAAGCTTTTCAAGCAGCCCCAGCTTATCGCTTGAATATTCATACGCACCGCGATAGTCCGACATCGCACTGCAGCACCGCTCAAGATCGGAGAATATAAAATACATCACAGGTGCTTCAACCTCTGTCTCGCCGGTCAGAAGCGCCCTCAGCTCGGAATAAGCCTCCTGATAGTTTCGCTTTGCTATTGCAACACGGGCGCGGATATGCGCCGCATACTGCTTCTCTGCCGGTGTAATGCGCTCCAGATAGAGCCTTACCGCCGCATCCCCGTTCTCGCCGCCAAGCGAGTTCAGCACCGAATAATACCGGCAAAACGGCTCAATGAGTGCCTCCGGAGGAACGGCTACTGTTTCGCCGCCGAAATCCGAGTATATTGAAGGCGAGATATCATGCATATAGGCAAGATAAACCGAAGACGCCTCACATATTCCGGTAAGCGGGTACATCGACTCAGCTCTGTTAGCCGCCGCCTCATCGAACAGCGCCACGGCTTCATTGAGCCTTCCCTCACCGAACTTCTCCTTTGCCAGGTTAAATGAACATATGCAGATTATACTGCTTATCTCGTCGTCAGTACCGCCAAGCGACATACATATATCACGGCATATCTTGTAATCCCCGGCGGTATAGGCGCGCTTGATGTTCGGAATGGCATTCATTTTTTTGTAGTAGAACTCATTTCCGTCCTCGGCGAGCAGGAAACCCGCAGGAACGCCGAGCCTTGATGCAAGATATACTATTGTCGAAACCGACGGGAGCGCCGAGCCGTTTTCAATGCGGGAAAGCATATTTCTGGTTATCTGTTTGCCCGCAAGCTCGGTCTGCGTCATCATTTTCGCGTTGCGCAGCGCGCGTATTCTTTCTCCTATATTCATTTTCTGCGTCCGAATCTGAATATTCCGTTATTTTGCGTCCGACGGCTTGCCGCGCTTCGGTCATGGCGTTCTGCTGTTTTGGCGACAGACCGCTCAGCTGCGGCGACAGGCTTCTTTTCCTCCGATTTCTTTTCCGCGACGATTGGCTGTCCGGCAGCGGCTGACGGCACAGGAGCAGATTTGCTTTCAGCTTCGGCAATACGCGACTTTGCCTCGTCCAGTCTCTTTTCGATCATTTCCTCAAGCTCCGATCGCATACTGTCAACACGCGCCACAGCATCGCGGTTCTTGTCGCTCAGCTGCTCACCTAATTTACCGACTCCCTCCTCAGCAGTGCGCATACAAGCCAAGATCTCCTCCATCGCTTCGGCAGCAGTGCGGTGTATCATGGCATATATCTCGGCAAGCTCTCCGCTCACCTGCTTTTTGGTCTCCTCAAGCGCCTCAGCGTTGTCCCGCTGAGCATCGCGACGTATGCTTGCCGCCTCGGTGCGTGCCGACTGAATGACATTCTCCGCCTCAGCCTCAATGCCCGCCTGAGGCAGTGTAAGCCGCTTGGCTTCAAGCTCATCGTAGGCTGCCGCGCGGCGGCGCAGCTCTGCAAGCTCATCGGCATCCGGCAACGCCGCTTCCGCCGAGGTACAGCAGTCACGCAGTCTTTTAACCTCATCGTTCTGACGCTTTATGCACGCTTCGGCGTCCATGAGCTTCTTTTTCAGCTCCTCGCTTTTCTGGCGTGCCGCCGCCGTATCATTGCGCGCACTCGCAAGTGCCAGTGAGGAGCTGGCTTTTGTCTCGGTGAGCTTTTTTTCCGAGTCAATTGCCTCCTGCTTGGTTCTGAGGTTTTCCTCCTCCAGTCCGGATATTTTCATTTCATACACGCTTTTGCTTGTTTCAAGCTCCGCTTCAAGCTCGGCAATACGTCTTTCGGCTTGTGCAAGCTCCTCTGCGTGGCGTGCATCCGTACTTGCTATATATTCGTTTACATCCTTTTTATTGTAGCCATTTACAGAGCTACGGAACAGTACTTTTCTCATACCCGGTATCCTTCCCGATATATAATAATGGATTCCACACTTTCTCTTTTTACATTCTACCACAAAACAGCGACTGAATCAATTATTTTTTTCATTTTTGAACGAAAAAATAGCAAGAAATCTTTTTTTGCGATACCGTATGATCATCTTCTGACTTTTTTACATTAAAACACGTCTTTTTCGGATACGGCTATTTACCCGGAGACAATTTTGTTGTATAATTATATTATATCATCAGTCTGATTATTTATTGAACCTTCCGGAGGTATTCGCATGGAAATGCTGAAGCAAATGATAAAAGAACGCGGGGAGCTGCGTCCCGGCGGAGTAGTGGTGGTTTCGGGCTTTCTGAACCACCGTATGAACACAGAGCTTATCGACGATATCGGGCGTGAATTCTACCGTATCTTCGCCGACGAAAAGCCAACGCTTATTCTCACGGTGGAGGCGTCGGGTATCGGCATCGCCTGCCTTACTGCACGGTACTTCGGAGTTGACGTTCTGTTTGCAAAAAAATCGCAGTCGAAAAATCTCGCCGGAGATACATATTCCTCCCTCGTGCGCTCGTTTACCCGCGGCACGGTATTTGATGTACGCGTGGACAAAAATTATATTTCCGCCAATGACCGCGTACTGCTGATCGACGATTTTCTTGCTGACGGAGAAGCGCTTAAGGGACTTATCGACATTACAAACCAAGCCGGAGCAACGGTAGTCGGCGCGGGGATCTGCATTGAAAAAGCCTTCCAGCCCGGCGGCGACCGCATAAGGAAAATGAATATCAACCTTCACTCACTTGTTCGCATAGGTCTTGACGCCAACGGTGATATGATAATACTTGACCAATGAGCGCTCTGATACTGAAGTGCATTGCCTGCCTTACAATGCTGATGGATCACATCGGCTACCACACCGGGATCGACTGGCTGCGTATGGTCGGGCGAATTGCACTGCCGATCTTTGTTTATCTGACCGCCTCCGGATACCGTAAGACAAGCGATCCGTTCCGGTATATTCTGCGGCTTCTGGCTTTCGCACTCATCTCCGAGCCTATATATGACTACTGCTTTTTCAGCACACGTTACAACGGCGCGCAGAATATTATGTTTACATTGGCTTTGGGGCTGATGGCAATAATGTTTGTTGACAAACTGCGCGGAAAAAAGTATGCTTTTTTGCTTATCCCCATTCCGGTTGGCTTTATTATGTATCTTGCCGATCTCATGCACGCCGACTACGGTATGTACGGCGTGTTGCTTGCAGTGCTGTTTTATCTGTTCGACCCGATAAGCGAAGAAGCACGCGGGCGTAAGCCGTTCTTTATCGCAATGACGGTAATCGCGGGAATACTGTTTGCCGGCAGATTTATACTGCTTGACTATTCAACGCAGGCGCTGAAAGCTCTCGGAGAGTCAGCTTCAATATCTTTTCTTTCCGGCATAAAACTCAAACCCGTAAGCAGTTGGGGAAAAACTCAGCTTTGGGCAATAGCAGCGCTGCCGTTTATTCTTCTTTATAACGGAGAGCGCGGCGTAAATATCAAAAGCCCGGTCCTGCGCAAGCTGTATCAGTATTCATTTTATCTTTTCTATCCCCTGCACCTGCTGATCATTGCACTTATCGTGAGACACTGAAAAAATCTTTCATATCTTTTTGTGCATAAACCTCACCCCCGCGGCGGTAATACCGCTGCGGGGGTGAGGTTTATGTTTATTGTTATCTGGTATCTGCTATATTACAGTCCGCGCTTTACGTAGGAGGTATGCAGCACCTCATGAGCCTTGTGGCTGGTGGGGGGGCCGAAATACTCGTCATAAAGCTTCATGACCGCCGCGTTCTTCTGAGACTCACGGATGTCGCATTCCTTGTCGTCGTTATAGAGGACCGCAGCACGCAGAGCGCGCAGATCCACGGTATTTCTTACCGACGCGGGCTGATACGGCTGTCCGCCGCCGTTTACGCATCCGCCGGGACACGCCATGATCTCGATGAACTGAACATCCAGCTTGCCCGCCTTGACGTCGTCAAGCAGTGCCTTGGCGTTCTTGGTTCCGGAAGCAACAGCAACGTTCACAGTTGTCTCACCGACCTTGTATGAGGCGGTGCGATAGCCGATATCATTGCCGTTGCGTCTGACCTCAGGGGTCTCAAGAGGTTTCTCGAGCGGCTTGCCGAGGATGATCTCAGCGGCATAGCGCAAAGCAGCTTCCATAACGCCTCCGGTAGCTCCGAAGATAGCACCGGCACCAGAACCGACGTCAAAGGGCTGGTCAAACGCCTCGTCCTCAAGCTCACGGAACTTTATTCCCGCCTTGTCGATCATTCTGCCGACCTCGCGAGTGGTGATCGCTACATCGACATCAGGATATCCGGACGCCGCCTGATTGGGTCTGCCGACCTCAAACTTCTTAGCCGTGCAGGGTATGGCGGAAACAAAGAATATATCCTTGGGATCATAGCCCATCTTCTCGGCAAAGTAGGTCTTCATGACAGCACCGAACATCTGCTGAGGAGATTTGCAGGTGGAAAGATTATCAATAAATTCAGGATAGTAATGCTCGCAGTATTTGATCCATCCGGGTGAGCAGGAGGTGATCATAGGCAGCGTGCCACCGTTCTTAATACGACCGATAAGCTCATTTGCCTCCTCGATTATTGTGAGGTCGGCGGTAAGATTCATGTCGTAAACGCCTTCAAAGCCGAGAGCCTTGAGTGCGGCAACCATCTTGCCCTCACAGTCTGTACCCGGCTCATAGCCGAAGCACTCGCCTATCTGGGCGCGAACGGAAGGAGCGGTGCAGATAAATACGTGCTTTTCGGGATCGGCAAGAGCGTCGCGTACCTTGTCGGTATCGTCTCTCTCGTACAGAGCGCCTACCGGGCACGCAACTATGCACTGACCGCAGTTTACGCAGGATGTCTCAGCAAGCGGCTTTTCAAACGCGCAGGCGATGTGGGTATCAAATCCGCGGTCGTTAGCACCGATCACGCCGATTCCCTGCATAGCAGAGCATGCAGCGACGCAGCGGCGGCAAAGAATGCACTTATTGTTGTCTCTGATTATGGGAGAGGCGTCGTCTATTTCGTAGTGGTTGACAGCGCCGCCGAAACGGTTTTCGTCAACTCCGTACTCGTTGCACAGCTTCTGAAGCTCGCAGGTAGTGGAACGCACGCAGGAGAGGCAGTGCTTTTCATGGTTTGAAAGCACCAGCTCAAGGTTGGTCTTTCTCGCATTGAAAACGGCAGGAGAATTTGTGCGTATTGCCATGCCCTCGCTTACGGGGTATACGCAGGATGCGACCATGCGGTAAGGCTTCTGATTCTCGGAAACCTCAACAAGGCAAATACGGCAAGCGCCTATCTGATTTATGTCCTTGAGGTAGCAGAGCGTGGGAATGTCGATATGGGCGGCTCTTGCCGCTTCAAGAACGGTACAGCCCTTATCTACGGCATAATCTCTGCCGTTGATCTTTACATTAACTTTTTCCATTATCTCAATTCTCCTTGAATTATTCCTTGACGATTGCGCCGAACTTGCACTTCTGGATGCAGGCTCCGCACTTGATGCACTTGGCGGGGTCGATCTTATGCGGATTTCTCACCGTACCCGAGATAGCGCCTACCGGGCAGGTTCTCGCGCACGCGGTACATCCCTTGCAGTTTTCCTCGACTATGCGATACCGCACCAGCTTCTTGCATACGCCGGCAGGACATCTCTTCTCCACGATGTGAGCGATATATTCATCCTTGAAATAGCGCAGAGTTGAAAGTACGGGGTTCGGGGCAGTCTGACCCAGACCGCAGAGCGAATTGCTCTTGATGTACATGGCAAGCTCCTGCATCTTGTCAAGATCCTCAAGCTCACCGTTACCAGATATGATCTTATCAAGCAGCTCAAGCAGACGCTTTGTACCGATACGGCAGGCAGTGCACTTACCGCAGGACTCATCGACGGTAAATTCAAGGAAGAACTTTGCAATATCGACCATGCAGTTGTCCTCATCCATAACGATAAGTCCGCCGGAACCCATCATCGAGCCGATAGCGATAAGGTTATCGTAGTCAATAGGGGTGTCAATAAGGTGAGCGGGAATGCATCCGCCGGAAGGTCCGCCGGTCTGAGCCGCTTTGAACTTCTTTCCGTTGGGGATACCGCCGCCGATGTCCTCTACGACCTCACGCAGTGTAGTACCCATAGGAACTTCAACAAGACCGGTGTTGGTGATCTTGCCGCCCAGAGCAAATACCTTGGTTCCCTTGGACTTCTCGGTTCCCATGGAGGCGAACCACTGAGCGCCGTTGAGTATGATCTGAGGAATATTGGCATATGTCTCAACGTTGTTGAGGATGGTAGGCTGTGCGAAAAGTCCCTTTACAGCCGGGAACGGAGGACGGGGACGCGGCTCGCCTCTTTTACCCTCGATAGAGGTCATAAGAGCAGTCTCCTCGCCGCATACAAAAGCGCCTGCGCCGAAGCGGAGAGAAATATCGAAATCAAAGCCTGTTCCGAAGATATTCTTGCCGAGCAGTCCGGCACTGCGAGCCTGATCGATGGCTATCTGAAGTCTGTGGATAGCGATCGGGTACTCGGCGCGGACATAAATGTAGCCTTCGTCAGCGCCTATGGCGTAGCCGGCGATCGACATAGCCTCAAGCACTGCGTGCGGGTCGCCCTCAAGCACTGAACGGTCCATAAACGCACCGGGGTCGCCCTCGTCGGCGTTGCAGCATACATATTTCTTTACGTTTCCGCGGTTACCGGAAGCAAACTTCCACTTAAGACCGGTCGGGAATCCGGCGCCGCCGCGTCCGCGAAGACCGGAATCAAGCATCGTCTGAATGACCTCATCGGGGGTCATTTCGGTAAGTACCTTTGCGATCGCCTGATAACCGTCGCGGGCTATATAATCCTCGATCCTCTCGGGATTGACAACGCCGCAGTTGCGCAGGGCGACTCTGTGCTGCTTTTTGAAGAAACGGGTGTCCTGAAGTCTCGGTACGAGCTTGTTGTTCTCCGCCTTTTCATGGTACATATACTTTTCAACCGGGGTTCCGCCGATGATATGGGAATCAACGATCTCTTCCAGATGGTCGGGCGTAACCATGCTGTAAAAAGTACCTTCGGGATAAACGATCATGATAGGTCCGAGAGCGCACAGACCGAAGCAACCGGTCATTACGACCTCTACCTCGTCATCAACTCCGCGGGCTTTGAGAAGCTCGTTGAGCTGCTCCCTGATCTTCGGGCTGCCGGATGAGGTACATCCTGTACCGCCGCAGACGAGTATTTCTCTTTTCAGCTTGCCGCCGGTGGCATCTCCGCCGGTGCGGAGTGCCATTTCCTTGAGACAGCTTGCCTTAACGCCGTTAAGGTCTTCAATCGTTTTTATAATCTGTTCCATCTTCATGTAATCCTTTCGCCCTTGTTCAGTCACGATATTTGGCAAGAACCGTAGCAACATCTGCCTTGGTCATGCGACCGTAAACCTCGCCGTTCACGGTAAGCACCGGAGCAAGACCGCAAGCGCCGATGCAGCGTGTGGCGTCAAGAGAGTATCTGCCGTCCTCGGAAATACCGCCGACAGCAACGCCGAGCTGCTTTGATATCTCATCGAGTACATCACCGGAACCCTTTACATAACAAGCTGTTCCGAGACATACCGCGATAGCTATCTGACCATCGGGGTTGAGCTTGAACTGAGAGTAAAAGGTGGCAATGCCGTAAACCTCTTCAAGGGAAACGCCGGTTTTCTCGGCGATGATCTTCTGAACCTCCACCGGAAGATATCCGTAGATTTCCTGCGCCTCCTGAAGTATTGGCATCATCTTACCTTTGACTCCGTCATACTTGGCAATCACCGCAAGAAGCTTTTCTTCCTGCTCCGGAGTACCGTGAAATTCGACCGCAGTCAATTTCTTCTTCATGAGTTGAATTTTTCCTCCTGATTATGTATTATTTGAATATGCTTCAAGCGCCCCGAAAATCTACCGCTGCGGGCGCATCCATACCTTTTAATTATACAACTTTTTTTTGAAAATGTCTATACCGATATCTGTTTTTTCAACAAATAATATTAAAAAAATTGTGCGTTATACATACAAGACAACGAAAATCAGTAAAAAAAGAGCTGCGGTAAAAATTTGCCGCAGCCCATTTTTGTGGGAGCAGTCGCTGCAACCGATGCAGCACAGCATCTCCGGAGAAATTATCTCTTGGAGAACTGGGATGCACGACGGGCTGCTTTGAGACCGTATTTCTTTCTTTCTTTCATACGAGGGTCACGAGTCAGCAGACCGGCAGCCTTAAGGGGAGCCTTGTTTGCTTCATCAGCCAGTACGAGAGCGCGGGAAAGACCGTGGCGAATAGCGCCTGCCTGACCCGAGAAACCGCCTCCGACAACTGTCGCAACGATATCAAATTTTCCGGCGGTGCCGGTGACTTCGAACGGCTGGTTTACGATGAGGTTCATGGTCTCAAGACCAAAATACTCATTGATATCCTTGCCGTTGATGGTGATCATGCCCGTTCCGGGGTAAAGGCGAACGCGGGCAACGGATTTTTTTCTTCTGCCTGTTCCGTAGAAATAAGGCTTTGCACTTGTATACATTATTCAGTCTCCTTTTCCCTATCAGGCGTTGTAAGCAACAGGCTGCTGCGCTGCATGCTTGTGGTCAGGACCCGCGTACACAAAGAGTCTGGTGGCGGACTTACGACCGAGTGAATTGTGAGGCAGCATGCCCTTAACGGCAAGCTCCATTGCAAACTCAGGGCGCTCGGACATAAGCTGTTTGTACTGTACTTCCTTAAGACCTCCGATGTATCCGGAGTGACGGCGGTAGAATTTCTGCTCGGGCTTTTTACCGGTCAGTACCGCTTTGTCGGCGTTAACGATAATAACATACTCGCCGCAGTCTGCGTGAGGCGTAAACTCGGGGCGATGTTTGCCGCGGAGAATGGTGGCGGCGGTGACAGCGGTGCGGCCAAGAGGCTTGCCCGCGGCGTCGATCACATACCACTTGCGCTCAACGGTTTCGGCTTTCGCCATAAAGGTGGACATTTGGTGATTTCCTCCGTTTTGATAATGTGTTTTCTTTCAACTCGCATATTATACCATGACTCTTACACCTTGTCAATAGCTTTTTTCACTTTTTTTCGATTTTTTTAATTTAGCGCCTCATTATCTCTCGTTTTCTCATCTTTTTGCCCCATTTCGGGCTGATTTCTCGCCCGTCATTCACACCATTGCCTTTCCTGTTTCACAAAAACATATTTGAGACAGTGCTCTTTGCGGTATATTCCGGAAGTCTGATTAATATCATTTAGCAAAGGACCGGATTTTTCTATTAGGAAAGGAACAAAGCAACATGACACGAAAGTATAAACCCGAAGGAATGCTGATACACACACCCGAAAACAGACTTTTTTTGAATTCCGTCGCAGGCCTTGAGCGCGCAATGATGACAGGCTCAATACTTGAGGAATACGCGCTTATGTGCGACAGCGGAATGAATCTTCATCTTGACCTCGGCGGGATCGAGGGCATAATGCCGCGCGAGGAGACGGTATGGTGCAGACCGGGAGAACAGATAAAGGATATTGCCGTAATAACCCGCGTCGGCAAACCGGTGTGCTTCAAAATAACCTCGCTTGACACCGTGGAAGGAAGGACCGTCGCGCGCCTTTCGCGACGCGATGCTCAGCGTGAATGCGCCATGAACTATCTTGCCGACCTTATGCCTGGGGATATTATACGGGTGAAGATAACACATCTTGAAAGCTTTGGCGCATTTGCCGATGTCGGCTGCGGAATAAGCGCACTGATGCCCGTCGACAGTCTTTCGGTATCCCGCATATCGCACCCGCGCGACCGGCTTTCCTGCGGTGGATACGCGTACGCGGTAATAAAAACCGTAGACCATGAAAGCGGTAGGCTGTATCTTACTCAGAAAGAGTTGCTCGGAACGTGGGCGGAAAACGCCGCGCTCTTTTCCGTAGGACAAACGGTAGCCGGTACTGTGCGAAGCATTGAAAACTACGGTATCTTTCTTGAGCTGACTCCCAATCTTGCCGGTCTTGCCGAGCCGCGCGGCGAGTTGAATGGCGACGAACTTAAGATCGGAGATACCGCCGCCGTCTACATAAAAAGCATACTTCCCGAACGAATGAAGGTAAAGCTGGTGCTTATCGACGCGCATACATCACCTCAGCCACCGGCTCCGATAAAATATTTCATTGATTGCGAACGCACCTCGCACATAGACGTGTGGCGCTATTCCCCGCCCGGAGCAGCCAAGGTCATTGAAACCGTATTCTGAGCGGTACACACCCCCAAAAGCGAAACTATTATAAACGTGGCTGAGGCACGTATAATGTGCCTCAGCCACG
>ERZ779869.1985-NODE-1985-length-17714-cov-11.092701_pt1 | contig 17714 bp, 17 predicted proteins | sample MGYA00511557_ERZ779869 | MGnify/ENA primary metagenome ERZ779869 (study PRJEB29588, sample SAMEA2154620) | human gut metagenome | biome: human gut; feature: human-associated habitat; material: faeces | place: Denmark | collected 2008/2010 ...
AGTACTCGCACTGGTACTGGCTGTCATCATGGTTTGCACCATGGCTATGGCTGTTACTGTACCCAATGTTGACATTGCTAATGCTACTCTTGGCACCACCTCTGATAAGTATGGTACTGTTACTCTGAATGCCTCTAACATTGATAAAGAGGGTTATGCCTATGTTGACCTGGGCACCACCATCTTCTCTCTGCTGAAGGGCAGCACTGCTACCACCAGCGATATTACCGCTAAGACCTTTAAGATCACAGTTACCGCTACCCCTGCTGTAACTGTTGCTTATGGTGAGAATGGCGGCGCTTATCTCAGAATTCTTGCTGCTGATAAGCCCCTCGATGGCAAAGTTGAGTATTCCATCAGCTCTGTAAAGGTTGAGAAGATTGGTGCTGGCACCAACTATGCCACTATCGTAGCTGACAAGGGCGTTCTGGTTATGGATACCGTTGTTCTCAATGGTAATACTGTTTACAGTGTTTCCAAGGAAATCGGTGATGCTTCTAACTACAAAGTTGAGCTGAATGGTCAAGCTATCCCCGCTGCTTGGGATGTGGGTTATCCGACCAGTCCTGTCGCTGATGCTGGTACCCTCGTTGCTGGCTGGAACAAGGCTTCTGAGAAGGCTACTGTTATTGTTCCTTCTACTGGCGCTCTGTGCTATGATGGCGACAAGTTTGACTGTGGCAAGATCACTATGGCTAAGGACGCTACCGTTAAGATGAGCGCTTATGCTGATACTGACGCTGTTTGGACCAAGGCTAAGAATACCGCTACTGACGCTATTGCCAAGGCTGCTACTAAGCAGAAGCTGGTCAACGAGACTCCCGTATTTGATGGTGGCATTGTTCTGACTGAAGCTACCACCTTTACTCTGGCCTATGGTGACAATGTTAACCTGTATACCCTTAACAAAGACGGTACCCTGTCTGCTTCCGCTTTCAAGTTTGTTGACGGTAAGGGCTGGCAGTTGACCGCCAAGGAAATGCCCATCACCGTAGTTACCAACGCTAAGATGACTACTGTTGCTGGCACCACCACCGAGACCGGCACCACCACCAACCCCGGCACCGGCGCTAACGATGTAGTTGGCGTAGCTGCTGCTCTGGCTGTTGTTGCTCTGGTTTCCGGCGCTGCCATCTCCCTGAAGAAATAAGATAAGCCACCGCTTGCTTAAATCTCCTAAGAGATAAACCAAAATCCCCCCCCGGTTTCTCCAGCCGGGGGGCTTTCTTGCGCCTGCATATCCCCGCCCGCGGCGGCATAGCATAGGGCAAGGGGGCGAGCGCATGAGAAAAATCCTGCCAATGATCCTGTGCCTGTTGCTGCTGGGCGGCTGCGCCAAGGGGGGCGAGCCTGGCATCACACCAGAGGAAATACAGGCCCGGCTGACCGCAGATTGCTGCTTCACGGCGGCCTTTACTTACGAAAATATAGAGGGCTGCGCCGAGGTGGAAAAGACCGGCGAGGTGTTCAGCATTACACTGACGGAGCCGGAGGTGCTGCTGGGGCTCAGCTTTGTGCTGGGGCCGGAGGGCTCCCAAATGATCTACGGCGATACCGTCATTGACCTGCAGGATCACACCATCCACGAGGAAGCGCTGGCAGCGGTGATGGAGCGGGTCTTCGCTGGGGCAGACGCGCTGACCGTCACCCGGCAGAACGGGCACATTACGGCCACGGCAGACTGCACATTTTTCCATTATGAGGTGATGCTGGCGGAGGACACTGGCTATCCCACGGGCATTTCCGTGCCGGAGCTGAATATCGAGATCGCCATTACCGATTACACCCCGGCGGCCGGCGTGTAGCGGTGGGATGAGCACAACAGGACACAGCAAAGCCCCCCGGCTGGAGAAACCGGGGGGTGATTTTGGTTTATCTCTTAGGAGATTTAAGCAAGCGGTGGCTTATCTTATTTCTTCAGGGAGATGGCAGCGCCGGAAACCAGAGCAACAACAGCCAGAGCAGCAGCTACGCCAACAACATCGTTAGCGCCGGTGCCGGGGTTGGTGGTGCCGGGGGTAGCGGGGGTAGTGGTAGCACCGGGGATATTGCTAACATTCAGAGCCTTGGTGCCCTGGAAGATACCATACAGGTAATCAGTGGTCTTCAGGGTCCAGTAGCCAGTCTCAGTGCCAACAGCATTCTTCTCGATAACGAAGGTCATGCCAGAAGTATAAACTTTACCAGCCTTGGTCACGGCATAGTACAGATCATTGGAGCCGTTAGTGGCCTCAATCTTATACTCAATGGTACCAGCAGAAACAGCATAGCCCTTGGTGATCTTAGCGGTCAGACCATAGGTGGCATCAGGAGTGCCAGCAGTGATGCTCTCGAAGGTGAAATAGGTCTTAGCAGGAACAGTCAGAGTAACACCAGCAGCATCCAGTTCAATAGTGGTAGCTTTGGTAGAATTGTTGTAGTTCCAGCCCTCGGCAACGGTCTTGTTACCATCGTCAGCGATAACATCATGTGCTTCATAACCAATGTCGTACTTAGCGTTCAGCTTTTCGGTAATGGTAGGGGCAGTAGCGGTTTTGTCCATACTACCAATAATGAGTTTATCAACTACAAACTCATTAGCGCTGTTTACCTTGAAAGTAACATAGTTGTTAGCATCATACTTGATAGTGAAAACGCCGAGGGTCAGGTCAGCAACGCCATCCAGAGCCTTGTCAGCAACCTTAACAGGAACATAATAGTTATCCTTATTTTCGGCATCATAACCACCATTCAGACCGGATACGGTGAAAACATCAGCGTTGGTCTTGCCAGTGGGCTTGACAGCAGACAGAAGGTTGAAATAATCAGCGGGAACCTGCAGATAATAGGTCTCGGTGAAATCAATGTCTTTGCTAGGATCAAGAGTAATGGTAGCAACAGTGCCATTGTTGTTAACAACAAGCTTATTGCCAGTGTCGATGGTCAGGGCCATAGCCATGGTGCAAATCATAACAACAGCCAGTACCAGTGCGAGTACTTTTTTCATTGTGATTTCCTCCTATAATTAAGCGAAAGGCCGAAAACCTGTTTAATCAAGGGCTTTTCGAGCCCCTTTCCTACACCACTCACCCCCAAATTTGTGTGTAAAAAGTGGTGTAAATGGGGTGCTTATTTGGTTTAGAACAGGCCACGCTCGCCACCCATGAAAACCACAAATCACAATGTTTTTACCTTTATTATCGTCCAATAATATCCTTGCTTCACCAGTTAATATGTAAAATGGATAATACTGTCGTTACCAATTTGTAGCCTTTCCATTTTTGTGCAAAAGTAATACACCATCGAGTGGTGTAAGTGGATTTTGCTGAGCAGAGGGGAACACATAGAGGACATTTTTGCAAAAAGTTCACGGATATTCAGTTGCGATTTCCTGCCGGGAGGATTATACTATATCCATAAACCCGCAGGGGAGGAATCACTATGGATTACAAGCGCTGCTGGGCGGCCGTTGATTTGGCCGCTCTTTCTCACAACTACCACTGCATCCGCCGGTTTCTCAGCCACGGCTGCCGTTATTTGGCCATAGTAAAGGCCGATGGCTACGGCCATGGCGCGGCCACAGTGGCGGGCCAATTGCAAAAGGACGGTGCCGATTGGTTCGGTGTGGCTACGATGGAGGAGGCGCTTGATCTGCGCCGACAGGGCATCTACCGGCCCATTTTGGTGCTGGGCTACACCGATCCCGCCGCGGCCCCTATTTTGGCCAGCAATACCATCACGCAAACGCTGTTCAGCGAGGAATACGCCCTGCAATTGGCGGCGGAGGCCGCCAAAGCCGGCTGTGTGGTGGATTGCCATGTGAAGATCGATACCGGCATGAGCCGCCTGGGCTTTGATGCCGAAAACGAGAATACCGTGCTGATGGTGGAAAAACTGGCGCAGAGCGGCAGTCTGCACATCACTGGCATCTTTACCCACTTTGCTGTGGCGGATGAGAACACCGCAGTGAGCATGGCGTTTACCGAGCGGCAGTTTACCCTCTTTATGGGGGTGTGCAACCGCCTGCAGGCCGATGGCGTGAATGTGGGGCTGCGCCACTGCTGCAATTCCGCCGGCACACTGCTGCACCCGGCCTATCATCTGGATATGTGCCGCCTGGGCCTTTCGCAGTACGGCCTGGACCCCGATCCCTGCATGAAGGCCCTGCTGGATGTTCGCCCGGCCATGTCGCTGTATACAGTGGTTTCCATGGTCAAGGAAATTCCCGCCGGGGCCACGGTGAGTTATGGCCGCCAGTACACCGCTCCCACCCCGCGCCGCATTGCCACGGTGGCCATTGGCTATGCCGATGGTTACCCCCGCTCCTTGAGCAACCGTGCCGAGATGCTGCTGCACGGCAAGCGTGCCCCGGTCATCGGCCGGGTGTGCATGGACCAGCTGATGCTGGATGTCACCGATATCCCGGAGGCCTGTATGGGGGATATCGCGGTGGTAGCCGGCAGCGAGGGCGGTGAAAGCGTCACCTTTGACGATATGGCGCGCTGGGCCGGCACCATCAATTACGAGATCATCTGCGGCATCTCCAAGCGTGTGCCGCGTGTGATAACCGAATAACCAAGCATAAAGAAAGCCCCCCGGCTGGAGAAACCGGGGGGTGATTTTGGTTTATCTCTTAGGAGATTTAAGCAAGCGGTGGCTTATCTTATTTCTTCAGGGAGATGGCAGCGCCGGAAACCAGAGCAACAACAGCCAGAGCAGCAGCTACGCCAACAACATCGTTAGCGCCGGTGCCGGGGTTGGTGGTGGTGCCATTGGTGTTAGTGCCGGTAGTGCCAGTAGTGGTCAGGGTATCCTTGGTGATAACAACAGTGCTCATGGCGGGAACAGTGAAGCTCAGAACGCCATCATTGTTGGTAGCAGCAACAGACAGAACCTTACCATCAGTGCCTTTAGCATATACCTTATAAGTGGTATTAGCCTTGTCAGCCAGAGCTACCTCTGCTTTAGCAGCGAGATTCAGGGTGTTGGAGATGGGAGTGCTAAAATCGTTGAGACCAGTATAGCCCTTATCCTTAGTGGTGTCGAAAGTTACGGCAGTATCCAAAGCATAGAGCTTCATACCCTTAGTCAGAGTGTAGGTCATGCCATTGGTCTTAACTTCCAGAGAATTAACTTCCTTACCGTTCTTGTCAGAGAGGCTGGAAACTACATTGACCTGGCCACCAACAGGATTAAAGCTACTACCATCAGCTTCTACAACATTCATCTCGTGCTTCTCATAACCGAAAGAATAGCCCAGGTTCTCCTCAACCTTAGTAGCCTTGTGAAGGGTAACAAGGGTATAGCCAGTAGCCTTAAAAGTGATAGCAGAAATCTGAATTTCTGCATTATCAGCATCGGTAATCTTGGTCAGATCCTGCTTAAAGGTGATCTGATACTGATAATCAGAAGCAGCATCGCCAGTGCCGGTTTTTACCCAACCCTGAGACTGAACATACTCAGCGCCCTTAGCAAAGGTAACATTTACAACATTATTGGCAGGAACAAATTTGCCGTCCTTGACATAATAGTCTACTTCAGTATCCTCTGCATTTTTCAGTTCAACCATAACGGTCTCACCGGGCTTAATGTTTTCAATAACAGCTACCTTACCAGTGGTAGAGCCGGGCTGTGCAGGGTCACCGGGCTTAATAGCAACTGCAAACGCCATGGTGCAAACCATGATGACAGCCAGTACCAGTGCGAGTACTTTTTTCATTGTGATTTCCTCCTATAATTAAGCGAAAGGCCGAAAACCTGTTTAATCAAGGGCTTTTCGAGCCCCTTTCCTACACCACTCACCCCCAAATTTGTGTGTAAAAAGTGGTGTAAATGGGGTGCTTATTTGGTTTAGAACAGGCCACGCTCACCACCCCTGCAAACCACAAATCACAATGTTTTTACTCCATTTTTAACCCAGTATTGCCCACATCTGTCCATCTATTATACAATATGGTAAATGCTGCCGTTACTGAATTGTAATATTTACACTTAATTACAAAAATAGTCCCCGGAGAATGCTCCGGGGGTGGTGTATGGGCTATTTAGTGGTTTACGGCGCTGGTTTCCTTCTCCCGCAGGTAGGTGGCTTCCAGGTCGGCCAGATGCAGCTTGACGGCGATGGGGTATTTATCGTAGGCCACGCTTATGGAAAAATTCCCGCCCCGTGCAGCGTCATCAAAGCCACCCATGTGCCAGCGGATCGCCGTGGCTTCGGCCGGCTTCAGTCGCACAAAGCGCTCGATGAGGAACACGCTCTTTTCACCGTGGCCGTAGGGGAAGGCGTCCTCGATGGTGTAGTAGGGCACCTTTTCCCATTGGCCGGTTTTTTCATTCTTCACATTGCGGGTGCTTATTTTGTAGAATTGTGCCTTGCACACATCATGCAGCAGGGCGCACAGCGCAAAGCTTTCGGCGCTATCGGTTTCGGGGTCAAAGTGCTTTTCCATCATCACCTCGTAGACATTAACGCTGTGCTGCACCAAGCCGCTGGGGCAGGCGCAGTGATAGCGGGTGCTGGCCGGCGCGGTGAAAAAATCGGTGGTTTGCAGCCATTCCAGCAGGCGGTCGGCGCCCTCCCGGTGGATGTTGGCCTGATAATATTCGATGAATTTCTGCTTGTAATCCATAGTCGGCTCCTTTTTATTTTCTATGGATATGATACCACATCCCGCCCCCCGGCGCAATAACAAAGCCCCCCGGCTGGAGAAACCGGGGGGTGATTTGGTTTATCTCAGAGAGAATCGGATAGTCAGCCTATCTTATTTCTTCAGGGAGATGGCAGCGCCGGAAACCAGAGCAACAACAGCCAGAGCAGCAGCTACGCCAACTACATCGTTAGCGCCGGTGCCGGGGTTGGTGGTGGTGCCGGTCTCGGTGGTGGTGCCAGAGATGCTGGAAACATTCTTCAGGGCACCGTTGTAAAGAACAACAGCACTATAGGCGGGAACTTTAGCAGTTGCAACACCATCGTTAACAGTTACAGCAGCCTTAGCAACGGAACCATCGATGCTGACAACATAAATGTTGTACTTGTTGCTCCAATCAGTGATGGTAGCGGTACCAACCAAGTTGGTGTCGTTAACAGCCTGAGCGAGATTGAGGGTGCTATCATAGCCATACTTGGTCTCCCAAGCAGAGGTCATGAAGCTGCCAGTGTAGTTCTTGCGCAGAACCTTGGTGCCAGCGGTAGCCTTGAAAGCAACGCCATACTTGCTGGCAGCATCCTGCAGAACCCAAGTGTTTTCGGTTACGGGCTTGCCTTCAGCATCGGTGTTAGCAACCAGAGTGGTGAGAACGCCGACAGAGAACTTGGCATTGAAACCGGTGATAACAGTGGGCTTGGTGGTGTCGTCGAGCAGCAGTTCGCCAGTAGTCAGACCGTAGTCCATCTCATACTTAGCGGGGTTAGTGCCCTTGCCATCAAAGACATAGGTCTGCTCCAGCTTGCCGGTAGCCTTGAAGGTAACCTTGGTGATGGAGAAGTCATAAGCCTTGCCATCATAGGTAGCAGTTTCGCTATCCTTCATGGTGATCTGATACTGCCAAGAAGCAGCATCAGTTTTATCGGCAGCAACCTGAACCCAACCAGCAGATTTAACGAGGTCAGCGCCCTTACCATAGGTAATGCCAACCTTGTTGTTCTCCGGAACAAAATTATTGTTGGAGTCCTTATACCAACCGGGAGTGCCAGCGAGATCGGTCAGGGTGAAGTAGAGAACGGTGCCGGGAACCAACTGAGAATAGGTGCCGGGAGCGCTAGTGTAAGGATCATCACCGTTGGTATTAACAGTGATAGCCATAGCCATGGTGCAAACCATGATGACAGCCAGTACCAGTGCGAGTACTTTTTTCATTGTGATTTCCTCCTATAATTAAGCGAAAGGCCGCAAATCCGCTTAATCAAAGGCTTTTCGAGCCGCTTTCCTACACCACCCACCCCCAAATTTGTGTGTAAAAAGTGGTGTAAATGGTGCATTCTTTTGGCCTTCGATAAGTCCCTTTCTCCGACCAGCCAAACAACAAATCACAATGTTTTTGTTTCGCATATATCCCAATATGACCCAAATTGATCCACATAATATGCAAAATAGAAAATTGTACCGTTACCAAATTGTAATATTTACACTTAATTACAAAAATAGTCCCCGAGAATGCTCCGGGGGTGGTGTATTGGTGGTGTAAGCATCAATCCGGGCGATATGCCGTCACCATCGCTATGGCATACCCGCCATCGTGGCTCAGGGAAAGCGCCAGCTGCCAGCCTTCGGCCAGTTTTTCCACTTCGCCGCTCAGGGCAAAATACGGCGCGCCGGTCTCTCCATAGGCCACCGCCGCCTCTGACATGGCCCAGCCGCTCAGCCCCACGCCCATCGCCTTACCAAAGGCCTCCTTGGCCGCCCACAGCGACGCCGCGGTTTCGGCAGGGCACGCCTTGCGGCAGATGTACTCCTGTTCCTCCGACGAAAAACACCGCGCCATAAAGCCCGGCCGCTTCATGCTTTTCTCTATCCGCTCCACCGCCACGATATCCACACCGTTCTGCATTCTCATTCTAGGCCCTCCCTCGCTCGTTTTCCTTTATGATACCACAAAACTCCCCCTTGCAAAAGCCCCTTTGCCGTGGTAAAATAGATGCGTAAAAATGCCGTGAACCGGAAAAGTACCCGTCCATTCTCTGGCACAGAGAAGCGCTCCGCAGGTTGAGAGGGCGCACAGGGCAGGATGCGGGAAGTTCCCCGGGGAGCAGCGCCGCTGAACCCGATTCAGTTCGAGCAGTAGGCAGCGACGGAATGGCCCTCGTTACCGGGCCGTAAAGTGTGCGTCCCCATGGGCGCAAAGCTGGGTGGTACCACGGAGCATTTGCGGCTTCGTCCCTGTCGCGGGACGAGGTCTTTTTTTATCCGCCCGCCAAAAAGCTATTATTATCAAAATGGAGGGATCACTATGAAATCCGCATTGGAAGCCATTCGCGCCCGTGCGCTGGAACGGCTGCAAAATGCCGAGGATCTGACCGCGCTGGAGGAAGCGCGGGTACAGCTCCTGGGCAAAAAAGGCGAGCTGACCGCCATCCTCAAGACGATGGGCCAGCTCTCCCCGGAGGAGCGCCCTGTCATGGGCCAAATGGCCAATGAGGTCCGCGCCGCCATCGAGGAAAAGCTGGCTGCCCGCGGTGCCGCGCTCAAGGCCGCCATGGCCGAGCAGAAACTCAAAATGGAGACCATCGATGTCACCCTGCCCGGCAAACCCATCCGGGAGGGCCACCGCCATCCCCTCAATCTCGTTTTGGATGAGATCAAGGAAATTTTCCTCGGCATGGGCTTTGATGTCGTCTCCGGCCCCGAAGTAGAGCTGGATTACTACAACTTTGAAGCGCTCAATCTGCCGCCCGATCACCCCGCCCGTGATACGCAGGATACCTTCTATATCACCGATAAGGTGCTGCTGCGCACCCAGACCTCCCCGGTGCAGATCCGCACCATGGAGCAGCGCAAGCCCCCCATCCGCATCATCGCCCCCGGCCGTGTGTACCGCAGCGATGCCGTGGATGCCACCCACTCCCCCATCTTCCATCAGATCGAGGGCCTGGTCGTTGATGAGGGCATCACCATGAGCGACCTCAAGGGCTGCCTGGAAACGGTCATCAAGCGTCTGTACGGCGAAGATTCCGTCGTGCGCTTCCGTCCGCACCACTTCCCCTTCACCGAACCCTCCGCCGAGGTCGATGTCCAGTGCTTTGCCTGCCATGGCAAGGGCTGCCGCATCTGCAAGGGCGAAGGCTGGATCGAAATTCTGGGCTGCGGCATGGTACACCCCAAGGTGCTGGCCGGCTGCGGACTGGACCCCGAAAAGTACAGCGGCTTCGCGTTCGGCATCGGCCTGGAGCGCATCGTTATGCGCCGCTTTGCTGTCGATGATATGCGTCTGTTCTACGAAAACGATACCCGTTTTCTGGAGCAGTTTTAAGGGAAAGGAGGGGTAACTGTTATGAATCTTTCTATGAGATGGCTGGATGAATTCGTCCATGTAGATACACCCATTCATGATTTTTGCGAAGCGCTTACCATGTCCGGCTCCAAGGTAGAGGGCTATGAGGTAGAGGGCACCGAGATCGAAAATGTTGTAGTCGGCAAGGTGCTGGCAATGGAGCGCCACCCCAATAGCGATCATATGTGGATCTGTCAGGTGGATGTCGGCAAATCGGAGCCAGTACAGATCGTCACCGGCGCCCAGAATGTCCATGTGGGCGATCTGGTCCCCGCTGCCCTGCACAAATCCCACCTCCCCGGCGGCGTCACCATCACCAAGGGCAAGCTGCGCGGCGTGGAATCCAACGGTATGCTCTGCTCCCTCAAGGAGCTGGGGCTCACCACCCACGATTTCCCCTACGCTATCGAGGACGGCATCTTCATCCTGCAGGAAGCCTGCGCCGTCGGCGAGGACATCCGCACCGCCATCGGCCTCAATGATACCGTCGTGGAATTCGAGATCACCTCCAACCGTCCCGATTGCCTTTCCATCATTGGTCTGGCACGGGAAACCGCTGCAACCTACCGCCTGCCGCTGCATCTGCATACCCCCGTGGTACAGGGCGCCGGCGGCGATGTAAACGACCTGCTGAAGGTCCGGGTGGAAAATACCGAGCTCTGCCAGCGCTATATGGCGGCCGTCGTCCGCAATATCAAGGTAGCGTCCTCTCCCCGCTGGCTGCGGGAGCGCCTGCGTGCCTGCGGTGTCCGCCCCATCAATAACATCGTCGATATCACCAACTATGTCATGCTGGAATACGGCCAGCCCATGCACGCCTTCGATCTCAAGTATGTCAAGGACGGCCAGATCGTGGTACGCAATGCCGCCGCGGGCGAGACCATCACCACCCTGGATGGCACCGTGCGGGAGCTCTCCCCTGAGATGCTAGTCATTGCCGATGCCGAAAAGCCCAGCGCCGTAGCGGGCGTCATGGGCGGCGAATACAGCGGCATCCACAATGACACCAATACCATCGTCTTTGAATCCGCCTGCTTCAAGGGCAGCAGCGTCCGCCTCACCGCCAAAAAGCTGGGCATGCGCACCGAATCCTCCGGCCGCTTTGAAAAAGGTCTGGACCCCATGAACTGCGAAGGCGCCCTGCTGCGCGCCCTGGAGCTGGTGGAGCAGCTGGGCGCCGGTGAGGTGGTTTCCGGCGTCATCGATATCGACCACGCCAACCACACCCTGCGCCGCGTCCCCTTTGATGCCGACTGGATGAACCGTTTCCTCGGCATCTCCCTCACCCGTGAGGAAATGGTGGAATCGCTGCGTCCCCTGGAGATCGCCGTGGTGGGCAATGAGTGCATCGTCCCCAGCTACCGCGCTGATCTGGAGCAGAAGGCCGATATCGCCGAGGAAGTAGCCCGTATGTACGGCTACGATAAGATCCCCACCACCGCCCTGCGCGGCTCGGCGGAAGCGATCATCACCCCGGAGCAGGATTTCGAGCGCCGCATCAATAACGCCATGATCGCCATGGGCTACGATGAGATCGTCACCTACTCCTTCATGAGCCCCAAAATGTACGATAAGATCTGCCTGCCGGCCGATCATCCCATGCGCAAATCCGTCGTCATCACCAATCCTCTCGGCGAGGATACCTCCATCATGCGCACCACCGGGCTGCCCAGCATGCTGGATACGCTGGCCCGCAACTACAATAACCGCAATCCCGAAGCCTGGCTCTACGAGATCTCCAGCGAGTACCTGCCCCGTGAGGGCGAGGACCTGCCGGAGGAAAAGGCTGTCCTTATGGTAGGCTGCTACGGCGGCGAAGCCGACTTCTTCACTCTCAAGGGCACTGTGGAATCCCTCCTCAGCCGGCTGAATCTGCCCCGCGCCGATTACACCGCCGTTTCCACCCATCCCAGCTATCATCCCGGCCGCTTCGCCGTCCTCACCGTTGGGGATGTCGAGATCGGCTCGGTCGGTGAGGTCCACCCCACCGTGCTGGAGAACTTCGGCATCGGCTGCCGCGCCTGGATCGCCCGGCTGGATATCGCCCGGCTCTTTGCTGTCCGCCTGCCGGAGGCCACCTACCACGCCCTGCCCCGTTTCCCCGCCTCCACCCGCGATCTGGCCGTCATCTGCGATGAGAGCCTGCCCGTTGCCGCCATCGAAAAGACCATCACCGGTGCCGTTGGCAATATTCTGGAGCAGATCAAGCTGTTCGATGTCTACCGCGGTGCCCCTGTCCCTGCCGGTAAAAAGAGCGTCGCCTATTCCCTGGTGCTGCGTGCCGCCGACCGCACCCTCACCGTGGAGGAATGCGATAAGGCCATCGAAAAAGCGCTCAAGGCGCTCTCGCAGTATGGCATCACCCTGCGCGCCTAAAATTTATAAAACAGGGAGAAAACTCGTTTCTTTGCGCTTTTTCTCCTTGTATTCCCCGGCGCTTTACGCTACAATAGTATTAGTGCATCATTTAGGGCCGCCTGCCCATCCGGCGGGCGCACCCTATGCAGCACCGGGCCGCCCACAGCTTTGCACAGAAGGGAGAGTGACAATATGGCCAATACCGAACCCACCATCTCTTTTTCCATCAAGGAAGACCGGGAAAAGGAACTGAAGAGAACCCTGACCACCGTATATGAGGCGCTGCTGGAAAAGGGCTACAATCCCATCAACCAGCTGGTTGGCTATATCCTCAGCGAAGACCCCACCTATATCACCACCCACAATAACGCCCGCGCCCTCATCCGCCACATCGATCGCGATGAGCTGCTGCAGGTGCTGCTGCGCAGCTATCTGGAGCGTTAAGTGCCCTTTTTCCCCACCCTACTAAGAAGGAGGCCACCCCCATGGAAAATATGCTGGAATATAAGGGCAAACCGCTGGTGCGCAGCGGCAATACCCTCTACTATGGCAACCCGGCAGAAAGCTGCGTTGCCATGCTCAAGATCCTTTCCACCAAGGACGATGCGGAAAAAACCGCCGACCGGGTGCTGGTGCAGATCCTCTCCACCGATGAGACCCTGCCCCCCAAGGATCGCATGATCAAAAAGACCGAAAAAAACGGCCTGTACGAGGCGCTCAATATCGCCTCCATCTGGCTGGAGCGTTCTCTGAACCCCTCGGCCTGATCCCCCATCAAAAAAGCCCCCTGAAGCCAAATTCTCGGCTCTCAGGGGTTCTTTTTATTGGTTCTCTTCCGGCGGGTGCGCTATCAGGTACTTGATGCGGATCCCCTGCCCGGCAAACATCTCCTCATGCTCGGTGCGGGGGCTTTCGGCCGGGGCGCCCTCCCGGTGCAGGTCGTGGGTGCGGTAGTCCAGCACCCAGCCCGCCTCCTCCAGGTAGCCCAATGAGGCCATAAACAGGTCGTCGTCATCGGTCTTAAAGTAGAGCCTCGCGCCCGGGGCCATCAGCTTTTGGTAGCGCTCCAGCTGCCGCGGATGGGTCAGACGGTGCTTGTGCTGGCGGCACTTGGGGCAAGGCGGACAGAAGTTGATATACACCTCATCAAATTGGTCCGTCTCATCCATGATGAGGAAGATCCGCTCAATATCCACCGCCGTCATCAAGAAGTTATCCATCGGCACGCCCGCCGCGGCATAGGCCTCCTCCGCCTTGCGCTTGGCCAGCACCAGCATTTCGCTTTTCACATCCAGCGCAATGTAGTTCTTCTCCGGGTGGGCCGGCGCCATCTGCGCCAGAAAGCCTCCCTTGCCGCAGCCCAGCTCCAGCACCATCGGCTGCCGCCGGGCAAAGCGCTCTGCCCAGTGACCACGCAGCTTTTCCGGCTCGTCAATGTAGTATTCCCACGCGGCCAGCTCCGGCCGCGCCTCCGGGTTGTATCGAATCCGCATTGTCTTCCTCTCCGCCGTCGTTCAGGTCAGGTTCTTGGCGTTCAGCGAGGCAAATCCCTCGCCCAGCACCTCGTTCACATTGGTCGTTATTAGGAATGCCTTGGGATCATACTGCCGTATCAGCTCCCGCAGGCGGGGGTATTCATTGTTACGCACCGCGCATAGCACCACATGGCGCTCCGCGCCGCTGTATGCCCCGGTGGCGTTCAGCAGGGTGGCACCGCGCCCCATCTTCTCCATAATGCCCTTGGCTATGGCGGTATGCTCATCACTCACGATCAGCACCATGCGTCCGGTATTCTGTCCGCCCATAATGGTATCAATCACGCTTCCGCTGACATAAATGGCGATTAGTGCGTACAGGCCGGTCTCAATGTTCTTAAAGACCACCATCGAAGCCACCACGATCACCGCGTCCACCGCGATCATCGTCTTGCCGATGGGCATAAAGGGCCAGCGCCGCTGCAGCAGCCGGCTCACGATATCGGTCCCGCCGGTGGTGGAACCCCGCAGGAACACCAGTGCCACCGCAACGCCGATGCACACACCGCCAAACAGCGCCGCCAGGATCTTATCCCCGGCATAGGCCGGCAGGTAAGGGGCCACCACATCCACCAGTACCGACCATACCAGGATGGTCTTCAGGCTGTGCAGCGTAAATTCATGTCCCAAAAAGCGCCATGCCAGCAGCAGCAACGGGATATTGACGCAGAAGATGGTGATACCCATCGGGATCTCAAACAGGTAATTGAGGATGACCGCCACACCGGACATCCCTCCGGGGGCAATATCATTGGGGTTCGCAAAGCAGTTCAGACCCACCGCGTAGATCAAACCGCCCACTATATCCATCAGGAGATCCATCGGCAGCCGCCATTCCCGGTTTTTCATCGCACCGTCCTCCGTTTTCAGTTCTGTTTCGCGTTCTCTTTGTTGGCCGTTATCGCCTCAAAAAGCTCCCGTGCCCGCTCCTGCTCCCCATTCAGGTACAGGTAACCAAAAAGCGCCTCCAGCCCGGTCGCCTTGGCATAGTGGCCCGGGTCGGCGTTTTTTGGCGGATGGGCCCCACCGTTGCGGCCTCGGCGATATACCGCCTGCTCCTGCTCGGTCAGCAGCGGGGCAATGCGGTCATAGGCCGCCGCCTGCGCCGTGGCGTTCACATAGGCCACCGCCATGCGGTGCAGCTCGCCCACCGGGCGGCTGCCATCCCGGGCCAGCATTTCCCGCACCAGCAGGCCGTACACCCCGTCCCCCACAAAGGCAAGGTCCAGCGCACTCAGCATTTTGGGGTCAAATTTTCCGCTCATTGCCATCACTTCACATACTCAAATTCAAAGTCCAGGATACTCACGGTATCCCCTTCGTTGATGCCCATCTCCTCCAGCTTCTTGATGATCCCGCTCTGGATCAGCACCCGCTGGAAGTATTGCAGCGATTCGTAGTCCTCCATATTCACACCGGTCAGCGCATTGGCCAACCAGTCGGCCTTCACCACATACACGCCGTCCACCACTTCCACGGTGAACTGGTTGCGGCGGGTGGCCTTCAGGCGCTCCTCCTCGGTGATGGGCTCCGGCTCATACCGCACGATGGGCGGCAGCTTGGCCAACTCCGCGGCAATGGCCTGCACCAGCTCCTCGGTGCCCTGTCTTGTCGCCGCGCTGATGGGGAAAAAGCGATAGCCCTCCCCCTCCACATACTCGCGGAAGGCCGCTATCTGCTCCTCAGTGGCCATATCGCACTTGTTGCCGGCCACCAGCATGGGGCGCTCCGCCAGCTCGGGGTTAAAGCGCCGCAGCTCGGTATTGATGGTCTTAAAGTCCTCGATGGGATCGCGTCCCTCTATCCCGCTCACATCCACCACATGCACAATCAGCCGGCAGCGGTCCACATGCCGCAGGAACTCATGTCCCAGTCCCAGCCCCTCGCTGGCGCCCTCGATGAGTCCGGGGATATCCGCCATCACAAAGCTGGTCTCGCCGTCCACCCGCACCACACCCAGCACGGGGGTCAGGGTGGTAAAGTGGTAATTCGCTATTTCCGGCTTGGCGGCGCTCACCACCGAGATCAGGGTGGATTTGCCCACATTAGGGAAGCCGCACAGCCCCACATCGGCCAGCAGCTTCAGTTCCAATTCCACATCGTAGCGCTCACCGGGGTAGCCGGGCCGCGCAAAGCGCGGGATCTGTCTGGTCGCCGTGGCAAAGTGCTGATTGCCCCATCCGCCCTTGCCGCCGCGGGCTACCACCACTGGTTCATCTCCGGAAAGATCGGCCAGCACCCGGCCGGTCTCGGCCTCCCGCACCACGGTACCCTTCGGCACCTTGATGACCAGGCTCTCACCGGTTTTACCGCTGCACCGCGCGCCGCTGCCGTTCTGTCCGTTTTCGGCGGCATATTTTTTCTTATACCGGAACCCGATCAGGCTGCTCATGTTGGTGTCCGCCTGGAAGATCACATCTCCCCCGCGTCCGCCGTCGCCGCCATCGGGGCCGCCCGCCGCCACAAACTTTTCCCGGTGGAAGGAAACCGCGCCGTTGCCGCCGTCCCCCGCCTTGATGGAAATTTTCGCTTTATCTACAAACATCTTGTTCCTCGCTTCTATCATAAAAACCGTCCTACCGGCAGTTTCCCCCGCCGGCCGCCGGTTATCCGTTGCAAGAACAAATCCCGGGGTTTACACTCCGGGACTTTGTCTTTGGCCAAATTATTCTGCAGGGTAAACGGAAACCTTCTTGCGCTCTTTACCCATACGCTCAAACTTGACGCGGCCGTCAACCAGAGCGAACAGGGTATCGTCGCTGCCGATCCCTACATTCTCACCGGGATGAATGTGAGTGCCTCTCTGGCGGACCAGGATGTTGCCAGCCAGAACTGCCTGACCGTCAGCACGCTTTACGCCCAGACGCTTGGACTCAGAATCACGGCCGTTCTTGGTAGAACCCATACCTTTTTTATGAGCCATAAATTACACCTCACCTTTCTCCTCAGTTTTCTTGGCAGCAGTCTTACGGGTAGCGGGCTTTTTCTCGCCCTCCGCCTTGGGAGCAGCAGCCTTCTTGGCAGTGGTCATCTTTTCGCCTTCGGCCTTGGGAGCAGCAGCTTTCTTAGCAGCGGGCTTCTTTTCACCCTCCGCCTTGGGAGCAGCAGCCTTCTTGGCAGCAGGCTTCTTCTCGCCTTCCGCCTTAGGGGCAGCAGCCTTCTTCGCAGGCTTCTCCTCAGCAGCGGTGCCTACCGCGGTGATCTCCACCTTGGTATAGGGCTGGCGATGACCCATCTTGCGCTTGCTGTCCTTCTTGGGACGATAGGTCATTACCACGATCTTCTTGGCCTTGCCATTCTTCAGCACCTTGCCGCTTACGGACATGCCCTCTACATAGGGGGTGCCAAAGGTCATGGTGTCATCACCAACTGCAAGAACCTTCTCGAAGGTCACGGTCTGGTCGACTTCAGCGTTCAGCTTCTCGATGTAAAGAACATCGCCGACCTTTGCGGTGTACTGTTTGCCACCGGTTTCAAAGATTGCGTACATATTGTGTAGCCTCTTTCGTTAATCTCGCTGCGAAAAAACAAGGCGGCACCCCTTTCGGGATACACTTATAAAAGCCCGTCGCATGCGGCACTTGATATTGTATCATACCGCCCACAGCTTGTCAAACTATTTTGCGCAGATTTTCCTTGTTTCAAGCGGTTTTTCCGCCTGCCGGCGGCGGGGCCTTCCTCGGCCAATCGCCGTCCCGCGCCCCAGCCCCCGCGACCCCCTTCATCCCAAATTTCATCTCGCCTTCGGCATCGCGGAGTCACCGCAGGGTGACAGCCTGTACGCCTCGCCGGCGGGGCCCTACTTTTCTATGAAGAAAAGTAACCAAAAGTCACTCGGGGAGGACCCCGAGACCC
>ERZ779869.1989-NODE-1989-length-17702-cov-11.135490_pt1 | contig 17702 bp, 16 predicted proteins | sample MGYA00511557_ERZ779869 | MGnify/ENA primary metagenome ERZ779869 (study PRJEB29588, sample SAMEA2154620) | human gut metagenome | biome: human gut; feature: human-associated habitat; material: faeces | place: Denmark | collected 2008/2010 ...
CTTACAACGGTTATACATGCTATGATACAAACTGCACAAATGCATGCCCGGATGGATATTTTGATACTCGTCCTACTTTGGATGCAACACAAAGCAAATACATGGAAATCCATGAAAACAATGATGAATGTTTCACTATTTGGTGTAAATCCCCGGCTACTAGCAGCGCGTGTGCCACAGCCCCCGGACCTATTGAAAAATGTGGCAAGGTACTGGCATCTTATGATAACATAAAGTGTTATGAAGGAGTTGGTTTTTTTGAAATTGTTGTAACCGAAACTGAAGATGCTGATCCATTCTGGTCATATGAACTTTACACAAATGGAGGAGACGTTGGAACATGGACGGTTACTGCAACTTTGAGTGGATATTGCCATATTCGTGGAAGCTATAATGATAATATCAGTGATTGTCCTTCAGGCGAATTCGACTATACTCGTCAACCGTTCACTTCTAAACAAAGTAGTTGGTCCAATGGAAGTTGGACGGGAGGAGAGTTTGTCGATATGCCCGAAAATTATGAAATATTGGGAACCATGCCGAAATGTATAGATATTTTCGGCTCTGCAGAATTAATCAGTATGAGTGATGTTACAATAAACGCAAAATCAAACAATCCTAATGTGGAGGTTGTAACACGTATTGGTTGGTAATCTGCTTCATAAGCAACAGTTTTAGCAGTGTCCTGACGTTTTAAGAATTCTTACCACACCTTTACCTCAAAGATTGTAAGAGCGGCTTCTTCTACTGGTATTGTATATCCACTAATCTCATTATATGAACAGTCTTCATTATAAACGTTTCCATCACTGTATTTTATACGTTTGCATACATTTCCTATCAAGGTCATATTTATCATCTGCCACAAATTATTATATCCCGGAATCTGATGTGGATGCTGCATTCCCCATTCCATTCCGGAAAATGTAACTACTACGCCAAAATCACTACTACAGAGTCTAAATGTAAAGCTAGGATTCCAATACTCTCCTGCTTTAATGTCACTAAACTTTACTCCATTTTTCAGTTCCGTATATGTGCCTTTTGCATAAAAATAACCACCTTCTTGTGTATACATTGACATATCGTAGCATACCTCAGATTCAGAAAGAGTTGGGTACATATTGTGGTCATCATGCTTAAAATCTTGTGTTAAAGCGCCCCAGAACATGGTTCCAGGACCTGCATCCACTTTTATCTTAAATTCGGGCGGAAAATAAGTGTGGCATGTATAGCAGGTTAAACTGGAGCGCGGGGTAACAGCACTGCAAGTCATTCCTGAAACCATAGAATCGTAGTAGCCATAGTCAGAACAAGTTTTATAGCTGCAATCGGTATAGCAGGAGTATCCGTTGTAACTCTTTGAAGAGCACTTTTGGTCAGCCGGGACGGAATCGTAGTAACCACCTTCCTCGCAGGTCTTCTTCTTGTAACAGGTGGTAGCGCCGGAGGCCAGAGCAGAAATGCCTGAATTTGTACCGGAGGCAGAGATTGAGGCGACATCGGAGATGGAACGAGAGGCCGAGGCGGCATTAGGCTGGCCGGCGTAGCGGGTATCGGTTACCGAGAAACAGTCGCTGCCCTGACAGGAGGAATACCAGCCGTTGGAAGTATTGCAGCTGCATGCAACATAACAGGTCTGACCGCAGGTATTACTGTATCCGGGGTCTACCTCATCTACAAAGACATCGTTGTAATTATAACATTTGCCATCTGCGGTGCATACCTTATCAGTTTTGTGGGTGGATACATAAGAGTTATTATACGACCCGTTTCCACTACAACCGTTTATCTTATAACCTGTTGTTGTTCCGCAGGTATGGCCACTGTCGGTTGTATAATACTTATATTGTCCAGAACCTTTCTCAGCTGAAGATATTACGCAGTCGCCACGCCTTACCGTTTCGTTTTTCAAACACGTTCTGCTACCACCACAACTTGTAGAGGTTGTAGAATATGTAAAGTAATTCTGACATTCAGACGTTACACTATATTTACATCCAGTTGCCCAATAACAATACCTTGTTCCGGCGGAACTATTTGCAGAGTCATAGTTTGTATTAAAGTATGATGTACTCGGTTGGCTACTACAATAGCTTCCAGCGCATCCTGTCGGATTATAGCACCGTTCTCCGCACCAGTCTTCATAATCACAGCTAAAGTACGAACCACATGAACTTTCATATTTACAGCCGCTTCCGGTTGGGATGTAACAGGTCTTGCTATGGCCGCAACCACTCGTGCTAGTTGTTGTATAAGATGCAGAGGTAAAGTAGCTACCCGGCGTATCTGAGCAGGCGTAACCATTACCACGACATCCACTCGGATAAGATGCAGTGAGAGTTTGACGCGTGCTGGCATTTGCACCACCATTCACCGAGGTTTTATCATAGGTAAAGTGTGTTGTATCATTTGCCGAACACAAGGTGCTAGTATACTTATGGCATGTCACATTAGACTGACTACAGTGAACACCTGAAGATGTGGACGTATAAGCAAAATATTTGTTAATCAAATCGCTGTTAAGACTACTGTACCAATAGTAGTAATCGTTACATCCATTCGGCCAAGTGGCTGTTAAAGTAGAACAACCCGCAGCCGCTGTTCCGCCTTGTACTGTTGTTGATGTTGTCTTAAAGCGCGTTGTATCGGCAAAAGTACATTTCGGAGTTGTGTATTTATAGCAATTTCCAGAGGAATGGCTACAATTGTCGCTTCTAGACGTTGCCATATAGTTGAAATATATATTCCTTGTCTTGTTACCATCATTAGACCAGCAGTTAGCCGTATTGCAACCGATTAGATATCTCGCAGTATCCTCTACGCCATCGGCGGTTACATTTGTTTCTCTTGTGCCATACGCAAAGCGTACGGAATCATCTTCATTACACTTTTGCCCTGTTGAATACTTACAGGTTACACCATTAGACGTGCTGGTTGTCGTATTAAAGTACTGGTCTTTAGGTTTATTGTTATCTAGAACCATATCAGCACGGCAGGTCGATGCTCTATAACAGGTTTTACTGGTACTGACAGAATGTACTGTGTTAAAGATATTCGCATTCGGGGTATAAACACAACTTTCCGCACGATAACATCTTGAACCACTGGCAAGCGAGCTTGACGTATGGAAGAAGTTTGTATTCGGACTGAATGTGTAGGCACCTCGGCTGAACGCACAGTTCTGACCACGAAAACACTGGACGCCTGTCGCATACGATGTGATAACATCAAAGAATGTTGTATTCGGGCTGGATACATAAGCACCAGCATTGGTACGGCAGCTTTCACCGCGATAGCATCTTGAACCACTGCTTATTGAATGCGACGTATTGAAGAAGCTCGTGTTCGGGTACGAACTGTACGCACCTCTGCCCAGAGCACAGTTTTGACCGCGATAACAGGTAATACCTGTCGCATACGACGTGATTACATCAAAGAACTGGCTGTTCGGGCTGGATACATAAGCACCGGCATTGACACGGCAGCTTTCGCCACGATAGCAGGTTGAACCGCTGGCTATAGAATGTGACGTATTAAAGAAGCTCGTGTTCGGGTATGAAGAGTAAGAACCACGTGTCGTTGCGCAGCTTCCGCCACGATAACAGGTCGAATCCTGCTGAGCGTTAGTAGATGTCAGTACGTTGAAGAACGAGCTGTTCGGAGCCGACGTATAAGCACCGGCATTTGTACGGCACCCGCCCTGTGCACGGTAACAGGTTGAACCGGAAGCGGAAGACTGTGTTGTTACAAAGAAGCTGGTATTGGTTACAACCGCCGACGAGGAGGCGCACTTCGCCCCACGGTAGCAGGTTGAACCGGAAGCATAAGACGTATGGACAACAAAGTATGTGCTGTTCGGCGTCGAGGTATAGGCACCAACCGCAGCATCAGCCACTCTGTCCGCACGGTATGACGTTGAACCGGAGGCCAAAGACTGGATATAGTGGAAGAACGACGTGTTCGGGTGCGAACTGTATGCACCGGCCGCGATATGTACTTTATCGGAACGATATGAGGTTGAACCAGACGCCAAAGAGTGAATTACATTAAAGAACGATGTGTTCGGCATAGAACTATACGCGCCGGCGGCAATATGCGAGCTTTCGCCTCGATATGACGTCGAACCGGAGGCTAACGAGTAAATTACATAGAAGAACGATGTATTCGGTGTCGAACTATAGGCACCAGCATTGGTATGAATGCCTGATCCGCGATATGCCGTTGAACCGGACGCCAGAGAGCCGCCGTACAGGAAGAACGACGTATTCGGACGGGAAGTGTACGATCCGTTCGGGTTTGCGCTCTCGCCACGGTAGGAGATAGAACCGGAAGCCGAAGACTGAATAACGATAAAGTAGCTGGTGTTCGGCGTTGAGGTGTATGCGCCGGCAGCAATGTGCGAGCTTTCACCGCGGTATGATGTCGAGCCGGAAGCCAGCGAGCTGATGGTGATGAAGAAGCTCGTATTCGGATGCGACGAGTATGCACCGGCAGCAATGTGCGATTCCTGACCGCGATATGCCGTTGAACCAGATGCCAACGAGTTAATTACATAGAAGAAACTCGTGTTCGGCGTTGACGTATAAGCACCGGCCGCAGGATTCGTGCTCTCACCACGGTATGATGTCGAACCGGACGCCAGAGAGCTGATGGTGATAAAGAAGCTCGTATTCGGATGCGAAGAGTACGCACCGGCAGCAATGTGCGATTCCTGACCGCGATATGCCGTCGAGCCGGAAGCCGATGAACTGATTACATAGAAGAAACTCGTATTCGGCGTTGACGTATAAGCACCGGCCGCAGGATTTGTGCTTTCGCCACGGTATGATGTCGAGCCGGACGCCAACGAACTGATAGTGATAAAGAAGCTCGTATTCGGTTTGGAGCTATACGCACCGGCGGCAATGTGCGATTCTTCGCCACGATATGCCGTTGAACCGGTTGCCGAAGAACTAATCGTTATAAAGAACGACGTATTCGGCGAAGACGAGTATGCACCGGCAGCCGTGTTACAGCTGGAACCGCGATAACATCCGGAACCGGAAGCAAAAGAGTTTATGGTATAGAAGAACGACGTATTCGGTTCCGAACTGTATGCGCCGGCGTTCAGGTCTTTACAGCCTTCGCCGCGGTAGCAAGTTGAACCAGATGCGATTGAGCTTTCTACATAGAACCATGCCGTATTCGGCGAAGACGAGTATGCACCACCGGCTATATAGCAATTTTGACCACGATAGCAGGTTGAACCCGATGCATAGGAATTAATAGTTACGAAGAACGACGTATTCGGAACCGATGTATAGGAACCTGTTGCCAGATAACATTCCTGACCGCGGAAACAGGTCAAACCGGTTGCCGTTGAACTGATGGTAACAAAGAACGACGTATTCGGACGAGAGCTGTAAGCGCCAACGCTCGGCTCGCAGGACGTTGCGCGGTAGCAGCGGGTCGCATCATTACAGAGCGCGCGAATATCGCCAAACCACGGATACCAGTCATTTTCTATCTCTTCATGGTCGCGAATATCTTCAAAGTTCGTTTCACAACCAATCTTTTTATAACAGCCGGATGCATCATTACATTCATTGATTTCATACAAGCAAGCCGGATAAATTTCCTTATCTTGCAGACCGGTATAGAATTCATCCCAATACGGCGCGTTCAGCGAGCTCAGGTAAAGCTCCTGTTTTCCGGTTTTGTTATCAACATTAGACGCATTGATAAACGAACTGTAGAATCGGTTTTCTTCACTACAGGAAATCTTTTTCCAACACTGGTGCTGCGCATCATCCTGGTGGCAGTTTGTCGTAATATAGGTACAACCGTTGTTGGCGCTGGTTATGCGACACCCTATCCCTTTGATACAAGAGGAATTATTGACAGCATCGTAAGTGTTGCCGTTTTTGGTGTAAGTTCCGTAGCCGGGGTTAACATCCGCATAAAAAGCATCGTGATACGGATTGTTTTTAACATATTGGGCACTGTAGTTGTAGCCTTTCTGATTTTCAACAATTTCCATCCATTTCAGATAGGCCTCTTCCGAATCGTAAATTACGCCTTCGTTGACATGATTGCTGTACCATTTGCGGACATTGTTACATCCTGTCCACAAATAACAGTAGTTCGGCACGTCATTACAGTTCAAACCGTTACCGGTATCGTTACCGGAACCGTCCGACTGAGCATACGAACATACGATTTTGTTAGTCAAATTATAATCTTCCGTAACCAATCCGTTTCCGGTCGTATTCAGCGCCTTAATCAGCTGAACTGTTCCGGACGCGTCTTTTTCGTTGGTCATCTGGTCTTCGGAAAGATACGGAATAAAGTTGTCCCAGCCGCCTGCCAACTGAGCACTGTCGTTACGGTAATATTCCTTACCGGTATTTAATTCATCATGATTGCAGTCATATACCTGCATACAGCCGAAACCACCGCAACGGGTTTCCTGACGGTATTTACAGTATTCACCGGTATTTTCAAAAAAGAATCTTCTGTCTGTATTACACTGGGAGAAGCGGCACTTTCCTCCATAAAGTTTGCTGTCCCATGCGCACCGTGCCTCATACGGTACAAGATTTCCGTCCAAATTAACAATCGGATCGCCATTTCCATCTAAAAGCGCCTTATCGTCGGGGTCGTTTGTCCCGTCAACCTCGACAAAGCCGTATGAGCAGCCGCAGTATTGCCAGTATGTGATGTTGTCTGCAGCGCCTTTACACGACTTGCCATAGCCGACCAATGCGTCGTCAATTGAGCATTCCTGATATCCTTCATTTGCAACCAATGTGGAACAACAGTCGTTATCCTTGTACTTTGCCTCATCCCCGGCATAACAGAACGTTGCACCGGCACGAGGGTTCGCACACGTCTTGTAGGAAGAATCGCATTCTCCTTCTCCGACTCCATAAAAACCGTTAGTATCACAACTCAAATCTCCGAGTCGGCAAACCTTCGCCAATGAGGCCTCGGAGTACAGCAAGCCCAGTGCGGCAACTGTAATCAGTATCAGTTTTTTAGTCATCACATACCTACTTTTAAATAGAATAATACTCTTGGGAGAGTACCATATTTTTGGACAAATGTCAATCCTTTTTAATATGCGAATCGTAAAAAAAGCTTTAAAATGTGCAGTTTGAGATTAAATTTTATGTTTTATTTTATACTTTTTACTGTTTAATTTTTGTGCGCAGATTTTCTAAAAGCCCCTCTACCCCCTTAGGAGATTTTGCAATAAACGAGGTATATTCGTTGCGCGCCGTCTGAGCCAAACTTACATTTTCAATAATAATATCTATAATTTTAAGCTTGCCGTTATGATTGTAAACACGCCATTTCACGCTGACCGGCTTACCTTCCGGCATCGGGACTTTGGTATTTACAAAAATCTGGCTGGGATTGCTTGCCGGGCTCGTCCCTTCAAATACAAATTTCTTACCTTTGAATTCATCAAACCGCTTTGACCACGTCTGAACATTAAATTCCTTGTACAGGTTTATGAACTCCGCCTGCTGCTTTGCCGAAGCAGTCCGCCAATAGCGGCCAAGCACATATTTCCCGATAAAATCCAAATCCAGGTTCTCCGTAAACAACTGCTTGAATACTTTATTTTTTTCTGTCGAAGAAGCGTTTGAATTTATAATCTTTTCAATTCCTTCCCTGGTCAGATTTTCCACCATTTCCACCGCTTTGCCGCCATCTATCCCTGCAGACGCAGCCTGAGCAAAACCAAACATCAAGAATAAAAATGCCAGTATTTTTTTCATTTCGTCCCTCTTAAATTCTAAAAATCGTCGTTCATTTCGCCCATATCAAAATCATAATCAGGCACCGTATTTTCCTCATTCCGGCCGCAAGCCTTTATTTTGCCCCGGTTTTGCAGATATGCGGATTTTACGGCTTCATAATAGTCAATCGAGCCTTCTTCCAGACTTTCAAGGAATTTCAAGTTCTCAGCCATCAGATTCAGATACTTCAAACCGCTCGCCGTATAATATACGAGCCATGCGTCCTCCCCTCCGCTCTCCTGTGCAATCCAGTACCCGGGAGAAGAGTACCCGTCTACGGTAAACCCTACGGCAGCGCGCGGGGTGCTCGGGCCAACCACCGGCAAAACAATAAACGGGCCATCAGGCACGCACCATGTCGCCAGTGTTTCATCAAAACCGGTCTTATCCTTTTCCATCCCCATAGAAGACGCTACGTCGTATAAGCCGACAAGACCGAATGTCGTGTTAATAACAAAACGGCCAAGATTATTGCCGGAATCAGCAAGTTCCCCCTGAAGAATATGGTTTGCCGCAGATATCGGTTCATCAATATTACTAAAAAAATTTGTTACACGCTGGCGAAAGTACTCATTTGTTACCGCGCGGTAGCCTTTTGCCACAGGCCGGATGACGAATTTATCCAGTTTATTATTAAAAGAAAACATTGCCCGGTTATATGTTTCCAACGCCGTGTCATTCTCCGGCGAAACAGTTTCAGAGGCAGGCGCTCCGGCGCATCCACCCAGTCCAAGCAATAATAATAATGCAGTATATGTAAAAAACTTTTTAGTCAATTTTCCCTCAAATCTCAAAAAATATTTTGGTTTAATATAGCGGCTTTATTTGATAAATCAACTATAAAATTCTTACTTGCTGTATGTAAGCAGACATTTATGCCGCTGTTCCGGATTAAATGAAGGCATACCTGTCTAAAAATGCAAAAATATTACAAATTGGAAATGTTTTGTGTTTTGCAAAACAAATTTCCCGCGCTAGTATTCATGTATGTCATAATTTTTGAGAGGAAGACACTGATGACTACATATAACGGAAAAATCAATCTTTTCGACTGCGCCACCGCGCAGAAAGTAATCGGCCAGGAAACATTTTTAAATGCGTTCAAAACCGTTCTTGACCACGGCGCTTATTGTCAGGGACCGGAAACCAGAGAACTGGAAGAAAAACTCGCCCAATATTCGGGAACAAAATATTGTGCAACAAATGCTTCCGGTACAGATGCCCTGACGCTGGCTCTTATGGCCTGGGATGTCAAACCCGGCGATGCTGTTTTTGTTTCTTCGTTTACGTTTGTCGCTTCTGCAGAATGCGTCGTCTTGCTTGGCGCCACGCCGATTTTTGTTGATTCGGCACCGGACACGTTTACGATGGATCCGGCAGACTTGAAAAAAGCAATTGAAGAAGTCAAGAAAGAAGGGAAACTCAATCTGAAGGCCGTCATTGCGGTAGACATCTTCGGTTCGCCCTGCAATTATGACGAAATTATGAAGATTGCCCATGAAAACGGGATGAAAGTTTTGAGCGATGCCGCCCAAGCTTACGGCTCCACGTACAATGGCAAAAAAGCCGGTTCCATTGCAGATATGACTGCAACTTCATTTTATCCGACAAAGCCTTTGGCTTGCTACGGAGACGGCGGTGCAACCTTCACAAATTCCGAAGAAGAATACGAACTTTTAAAATCCTGCCGCGTTCACGGTATGAGCTCAACAGACCATTATGATAACGTTCGCCTCGGCGTTACGGGACGTATGGACTCTTTCCAAGGGGCTGTTTTATTACAAAAGCTTAAAATTTTTGATGATGAACTGGTAAAAAGGGAAAAAATTGCGCAGACGTACGATAAAGAGCTGAGCCCTTACTTTGGTAAACAAAGAGTTCTTGACAATGCCACTTCCGCCCGGGGGCTGTACACAATTACCTGCGAAAAAAGGGATGAGCTGATGGCGTTCCTAAAAGAAAACAACATCCCCTGCGGCGCATACTATCCGCGTCCGGTCAACACACAGACTGCTTACAAAAAGTGGAATACGAGAAGCCTTCCCGTATGCGAGAAACTTTCCAAAACAGCTTTAAGCATACCGATGCATCCGTATTTGGAACCGGAAGCGCAGGAATATGTCATCAGCAAGATGAACGAATTTGCCGCCAAGTACGCTCAAACCGCTGCATAATCCGTTTGTCCGACATTGCATCAACAGACGCCGAAAGGCGTCTGTTTTTTGTATCTCGAAAGCCCCGGATAGACCGACGGGGTCTTTTTTGTCGGAGTTTATACACTGGGTTTACATACTGCATTATAGGCAATTGTACAGATGGTATCGCTATGGTTATTGATTTTTTAAGTAAATTATCCTATATTACAGTCAGAATCATAATTTTAGAAGAAGGGGAAACCAAATTATGTTAGAAAGTAAAGAATTTGCCGCATACAGCAACGGTCAGGTTATTGACGAAGGCTTAAGGAACTTTATGCTGAAGATTTACAACTATATGGCCGGCGGTTTATGCGCTACGGCTTTGGCCGCTTATATAATTGTCAGCAACACCTCATTGTTGCGCCTGTTTTTTAATGAATCAGGCTACTCGGCATTCGGCTGGCTGGCTTTATTTGCACCGCTGATTTTAGTATTTGCCTTTGGCTGGGTTTTACAGAGAGGAACATTGCAACAAGTTCAAGCCATGTTTTGGGGGTATTCCGTATTGATGGGCGTTTCTCTTGCACCGATTTTTCTGGTATATACCGGTGCCAGCATCGCCCGTGTCTTTTTAATCACGGCAGCAACGTTTGGCGCTCTCAGCCTGTACGGATATACGACGAAAAAAGACCTTAGCGGCTGGGGAAGCTTTTTGTATATTGGCGTATTCGGATTGATTATCGCCTCTATTGTCAATATCTTTATGAAAAGTTCCGGACTTGATTATGCCTTGTCCTATCTCACGGTATTTATCTTTGCCGGACTTACGGTTTACGATACGCAGAATATGAAGTCCCTGTACTATGCAAACGGCATGGGCGGTGATATGGCAGCGAAAGGTGCTATTGCCGGTGCATTGTCATTGTATCTTGATTTTATCAATATGTTTATGGCGTTGTTAAGACTGCTTGGCGACAGAAGATAAGACAAAACAGCAGGCCGGTTTTAACAGCCGGCCTTGCTTTTATAATAAGAGGAAGAGAAGATGGATAACAATATTTTTGATTTGTATGCTAAAAGGCACAGTTTTTATAATATAACCAATGATTGCCCGCTAACCGCGGAAGAAATTGAGAACCTAGTTCAAAAATCTTTAGAACTGTATCCAAGCCCATTTAATTCGCAAAGCGCCAGAGTTATGGTTTTATTCGGCAAAAACCACAAAAATTTATGGTGCATTACTCAAACAGAGCTTTTAAAAGCTGCACCAAAAGAAAAGGTTCAGGCAATTTCGGATAAAATTGCAAGCTTTGCTAACGGGCACGGAACTATTTTATATTTTACAGATACTGACGTCACCCGTGCACTACAGAATAAATTTCCGCTTTATGCTGCAAATTTTGATAATTGGGCTTATCAGTGCAATGCTATTTTGCAATTTATGGTGTGGACCGCTTTGGCCAATTCCGATATTGGCGCCAACCTGCAACATTATAATCCTCTTATTGATGATGCTGTTCGTCAAGCTTTTAACATACCAAACAATTGGGAACTTGTTGCCCAAATGCCTTTTGGCGGCATTGGCGCGACTCCTCAAGCACACAGTGTTGAAAATATAAAAGAAAAATTTATTATTAAAACATAGATTACAAGGTGTGAACACAAGAGTCTGCCTTTTGTGTTCCCCCATCCTGTTTCAACAAGACTAATTGTTCTGTTTTGTGATATATTGAGGCGGGATAATACCATCTTTAACAACTATCAGATAATAGGGGACAACCGAAAAACGCAGCCCTAATTTTTCATTACATACAGACCAATCTACCGGAGATGTATCTATATCGGCAACTGAATCCAGTTTCACCAAACGTTCATCAACATCTTGTGGTAAATCTTTATCTAAATCCGGACGAATTGCCGGTGAAACATAAACGGCTTCTATCAGTCCGTCTTTCATCAGGCTATTCACATCAATTGCGAACAAATCGGCATTTTCAATAAACGGCTTAAACATATTAATACTTTTTTCAGTGTATTGTATTGGCTCAGAAAAAGCTCTGACAGCACGACTTCTTCCTTTAAAACACCGTTCCATCCACTGACATATCCCGTTATGTGTGGTTTCACCGGAGCGTTTGTAATAATAGCTTAAATCAGCATAAGGATTTTTGGCAAAGGATAATATTCCGTCTGTCAATACTGTATTTCCTTTGGCTATGTAATGATATAATTGCATCTTTTTCTCCTCTTTAACTTCGTTTATATTATTGTGAATTATTACAAATATTTTTTTGTTTTCAATAACTAAATCATTCGGCAGACAATTAAATTGATAAATAATACAGAATACCGTGTAATTATCACATTAATGAGTATGAGAAATTCTAACAAAAGTGACAACGCTTTAAGAAGAACCCAATTGATTAAACAAAGCGACGGTAACGACTAATGTTTCAGCTCGATTAAGAATTTCATTAGATAAAAATAGTTTGATTTATATTGCGGGAAAGTTCTTATCAAGACTTCTAATCTCAAATGTGATATTACAATAAAGCTGCATGGCTTTAACGAACAGATAAAAAACCTTATTCTGCTGCTATTGCCATATCCAAGGCAAATGTGATGAAAAAATGTATAATGAACTGAAAACTGAAATTGAACTTGAAAAAGAAAAATTGCAAAAAGATATGGACAGATATCTTGAGATTGATACCGAAACCGATGAAATTTTGGCAAATATCGCTGAAGTAGCTGCAAATGTTGGAAAATTCTTAAAAAGTCCGATTATTTCGCAAAAAAGAGATATTTTGAAATTAATATTATCGAACTGCAAAACTGATGGAAAAAATCTTTGTTTTACAATAACTAAACCGTTTGATAAAATGCTAAAAACGCCTGAAATTGACAAATGGTGCGCGATACTGTGCGATTATCGGACTAATAAATATGAGGATTTTAAGGAATTAATAAGAAGAATTGAGTTGTTTGAGGATAGTTTCTTTGTCTCTTTGTTTTTTTATTAAATATTATCGAATCCTTAAGATATTTATCTTGCTTTTCAAAATCAATAGCCTTAACCTCAAACTTATAACAAAGGAGGTAACCAACCGTTTGCACCATTTTTATCATATCCTTTTTTAGTTTGGAGCATATTGTTGTATTTGGAGCCTTTATATTCTTTCTTCCCATTACAAACAGATGTCTTTAATGCCTGTTGGATCTTATCATCTATTTCTTCATCAAATACTTCTCTGATACCGTGTAAAAGAGAACAAGGACAATGGCAATCCTGCGCTCCGGTCGGTTATTTAAATATACCTAAAACCAAAACATCTCCGGCAGATATAGTTATTGACCCCGACCGTGCGCCAAAAGTTAAAAGGCTTTTTGAAGAATATGCTAAAGGCGGCCGGACTTTGCAGGATATTACCAATTTAGCCAGTACATTGGGTTTATGCTCAAAAATGTGCACGGTTAAGAAAACAATCAGTCGGGCACAGGTGCAAAATATTCTTAAAAACACCTTTTATATTGGCTATTTCACTCAAAAAGGCAAAGTTTATAAACATCATTATCCGCTTTTTATTGATGAAGATTTATTCCGTATTGTGCAGGATACGATGGAAGGCAGGAAACGAGCACCGAGTAAGTTGTACTATGGCGATAAGCAATACATATTCTCCGGTTTAGTCAGATGTGGATGTTGCGGCAGTTTGATGACTTGTGAAACCAAAGTAAAAGATGATAAACACTCTTATAATTATCTTAAATGCAATAAATTACGCTCAAAATGCTCGCAAAAACCAATCAATGAAGCTAAAATCCTCGCCCAGCTTGAAAAAGAATTATCGTTACCTCTTGCCATTAGTGATGAGATGTTAAAAAATATCAAGTCAGAAGTCAAAAAGCAGCTTAAAGAAGAAAGAGTAAATACGGCTTCCTTAAAAAGAGACATCACAATCAAATTATCCGGACTCGATGAACAGCTTAAAACCTTGTTTCGCGGCTATATCCAAGGCAAATGCGATGAGAAAATGTATAATGAACTCAAAACTGAAATTGAAATGGAAAAAGAGAAACTGCAAAAAGATATGGACAGATACCTTGAGATTGACACCGAAACTGATGAAACCTTGGCTAATATCGCTGAAATCGCTGCAAATGTTGGAAAATTCTTAAAAAGTCCGATTATTTCGCAAAAAAGAGATATTTTAAATTTAATATTATCGGACTGCAAAACGGAAGGAAAAAATCTTTGTTTTTCAATAACTAAACCGTTTGATAAGTTACTAAAAACACCTGAAATCAACAAATGGTGCGCGATACTGTGCGATTATCGGACTAAAAATTATGATGATTTTAAACAGCTAATAAGAAAAATTGAGTTATTTGAAGCTAATCTCAATATGAGTTAATAAAAGAAACTTATTGTCATTTATATCACTAAGTTATGCTATCTACAAAATAAAAATATCCTTAACTTTAATCTAAGGATATTTCTATGGAAGAAGTGTAAGTCATATTTATTTACAGCAACCACAACAGCAACTTGTTGGCTCATTAAACCATTTGTTGACTTCATCTTCTGAAGGGATACCTCCGACAAAAGCAACTTTACCGTCAATGACAATCGCAGGCGTTGACATCACACCATAAGAAATAATCTCGGCAATATCCTCAACTTTTTCTATTTTCCCCTCATAATTATGTTGTTTTGCAATTTTCTCAACAAGCTGCATAACTGTTTTACATTTTGAGCAACCTGTTCCTAAAATTTTAATATCTTTCATTATAATCATCTCCTTACAATAAGTTTAATAAATAACCGGTTGCCATAAATGCAACAAACAAATAGCCAATAAAAATCATTAATAGCTTATAAGTAAACACTTTTTTAAGCATCATTATTTCCGGAAGCGATATTGTTGCAATACTCATAAAAGCCACCAATGCAGTCCCGATAGGCACGCCTTTCATTAAGAGTACCTGAACTAATGGAACAATCCCTGCCTGAGATGCATAAATAGGAATTCCGGCGAAAGCAGCGAAAGGAACGGCCCAAATATTATCAGCTCCCATATATTTTACAAAAAATTCTTGTGGAATGTAGCCATGCATGAATGCCCCGACAACCAAACCGATAAGGATATAAATCGCCAACGACTTTACTGTATCCCAAGCAAAATTATTTGCATATTTAACTAACGCGACCGCCTTTTCTTTAACACTTTTACAACCACAAACCGATGGTGTCGTTTTCGGTACGTTTAGAGCCAAATATTTTTCAATATTAAATTTATCAGCCAAATATCCGGCCAAAACAGAAATCATCGTTCCGGATATAATATAAATAGTCACAATATAAACGCCATAACTCCCCATGGAAAGTAACATAAAAGCGGCAATTTCGCTAATAAGGGGCGAGCTGATTAAAAAAGCCATACTCACACCAAATGGGACGCCTGCGGCTAAAAATCCCATAAACAATGGAATGGAAGAACAAGAGCAAAACGGCGTAACCACACCTAAAAATACAGCCAAGAAATATCCGCTCCACCGAGATTTACCGGATAGATAATCTCTTACTTTTTCAGGACTAAGTTGCGCTCTGAATAATGAAATAAAAAAGATTAAGACATAAATCAACACAAAGATTTTTAATGAGTCTTCAATAAAAAAGTGTACCGCTTGTCCCAAATGCGTGGTTATATCTAATCCCATTTTTGCTGTAGACCAATCGGCAAACCAGGTAAAAATATCTAACATAAACAACCTCCCTCACAACAATCACTCAATAAGAATCTGGTGATTTCTTTAATTAACTGGCAATTCGGTTTATAAAAAATCTGCTTTCCCTGTCGTTCAGAAAAACACAAATTAGCATTAGCCAATAAAGTTAAGTGAAAAGATAGAGTATTTCTCGGAAAATCATTCATTTCTTTGGAAATAGCAGTTGGCGTAATTCCTGTTGCACTATTTCTAACCAAAATTCTAAAAATCTGTAATCGGTTTTCATTGCTTAACGCATCAAAAACAGTTGCGATATTTGTTAAATCACTTGTCATAATATACTCCTTAAAGTGTAATAAAATCCCACAATAATAAAAATACCAGCCGTCATTAAACGAGCATATTTTTCAAAATTTGTCGCCATTTTGAATGTCTTGCTGATTTTTTCCGCACAGAAAGATAATACAAAAGCAAATATTAAGACAGGAAGTCCTGTTCCAATTCCATATAACATAAGCACCAAAGGGGTGCCTTGGCTTTGTATTAAGTTTGAAAAGAAAAACGCCGCACTAACAGGACATAACATCATAGCAAATAAAAATCCAATAGCAAAAGAACCTAAAAATCCGGCTTTATTAAGTTTATCTTGTGTTTTCTCTTTTAATTTAAACGCGGGGATACTGATTTTTATGATGTCAAGCAAGATAATTCCTAAAATAATCATTATCGGACCCGCAATATATTCAATTTTTGTTTGCAAAAAATCAGATACAACAGGAATCATATTTAAAAAATACGATAAAGAAACACCAATAATCGTATAGAAAGCGGTTCTGCCAATCGTGTAAAAGACACCATTCAAAAAAACAAAATAAGGCTTCGTCATCTTTCTATTCAAAAATGAAATAGCAGCAATATTTGTTGTTAATGGACAGGGACTGATAGAAGTCAAGATACCTAACCATAAAGCTGTCAAAAGTATTTGCATTATTTTACATCTTTCAGAAAATTTTGCACTTCTGATTGAATATACATCTTAAATTCCTGCTCATTTCCAACATAATTCCAGATTTTATCAAGATTTTTCCATTTTCCGGATTGACTGTCAGATATAACAACAGATTTTGAATAAAGTCCGTAATCTGTCAAAAAATGTTTATTTTCCGGCTCATCAGTATTAACACGTTCAAACACAACAGGAAGATTCTTTACAGCTTCCGATGACCATGTCTCCATTTTGCGACAAGTTGCACAACGTACCGAATTGTGAAAATATGATACATTCGTTTCTGCATAGGCTATGGAACTAAACAAACATATTCCTAATAAACTAAAGATAATCTTTTGCATTTTTACCTCTTAATATATTTCTATATTATTAGAAATATAGAATCATTTTTATAATGTCAATATATTTTTATTTTAAATTCCCCAATTGTAGCAAAATGTCGTTGGCAGGTTGCGTTTTAGGGGCTCCCGAATAAGAAAATACACCGCATAATTTAAATAGTTAATGAGCAAAACAACTATTTATGAAAGGAAAAAGTTATGTGGTATGTAAAACTCAATGACACAATAATCCCAACACCTTATCAGTTTTTCAGCGACTGCCTGTCTGAGTGCCAAAGATTAAAGCAGACAATGATTGCGGTTTGTACTGAGCCTGTTTTTATTAACTAATTTGATGATAAGGAGGTTGTGTTATGTTAAAGAATTTTGAAAATTGGTTGTTAGAAAATAAATACTCTGAGTTAACTTCTGCCGATTATATGGGACGCATTGAAAGATTATGCCGGAAAGAAGGTTATACACTTGCTCATCTGGTTGAAAATATCTCTTCTATCCTGCCCCAATATGAAACAGCCGGTGAAAAATCAAGTTATGGTAAAAGAAGCCATACATCTGTTCGTCAGGCCTTAAGAAAATTTCAGATGTTTATCCAAATGTCAAATTCAGTAGAAAATATATAAACTGTTCCATAGATAAAGCTTATAATTTAGCCCGGTTTGATTGATTTCAGGTCGGGCTTATGTTTTACTTATTT
>ERZ779869.1993-NODE-1993-length-17683-cov-44.778477_pt1 | contig 17683 bp, 16 predicted proteins | sample MGYA00511557_ERZ779869 | MGnify/ENA primary metagenome ERZ779869 (study PRJEB29588, sample SAMEA2154620) | human gut metagenome | biome: human gut; feature: human-associated habitat; material: faeces | place: Denmark | collected 2008/2010 ...
GATTACATTACCGGTCTGGAGCAATGCAGATACGGAAAAATAACAGTCCCTGAGAGCTGTTATCTTGTTCTGGGCGATAATTCCTCCGAATCCTATGATTCACGCTACTGGGATAATCCATTTGTGCTGAAGGAGGATATTGTTTGTGTTGTTATTGAATTATATTACCCGTATCAATAGAATTTTAAAAGCTATTGTTATACTCCGCAATCTATAGTGTTGTTTGTTTAATTGTGAATTTATAGCCGATTAATATATTAGTCTTCGGTTTTTGACCGCACTTACTATACCGCAAGTAATCAGAATAAATCCCGTTAGACCAAATGCTCCGAAAACACAGTATACTATTTTCTGTGTGGTTTCTGACGGCATACAATAAATTTCCTTTGGCTTTTCGGGAACGACCAGCCCTACAAATTCTTCACCGACATAGGTAGACTGATTTCTGATGACCTTTGCAGTTATCTGATTACCCGATTCATCAGTGTATATAGCCTCGACTGTTTGCTTTCCCTTTCGCCCCTGAATCACGGAACTGACTGTACATTCAACTTCTATTCCGTTTTTCTTATAATTCTGTATTTTTGTTACATTTTTATAGGCTATAAAGCCCACAATAAGCAATAAAATCAAGCCTATCGTTATGTACAATTTGGCGTTTGATTTATTTGTCATACTAATTCCTCCATGTTCAGATTTTAGATGCGTCAATTTTATAGCCTTGATGCGACAATTCCTTTATCAAACTAATTGACACTTCATCAACCTTTTCTTTAAATGGAATATATATCAATCCTTGAATATCTGATGGCTTTTCAAAATTTTTATCTTCTTTCAATAGGATTGCTACTTTTTCTCTACCAAGTTTTGCAAGAAACATTCCCAATTCCAAAACAACATTTTGGCGAACCCTAAGCTTATTCGCTTCTTCGGAAATTGACTTTCCCTCATCATCAGGGGTTGCTAAAATAATAGCATAGCCAACCTCTTTGCTGCATTCTTCGAGTTTTTCAATAATTGTTTGCCCACCAGAAGCTACCTGATCCAATATGATAGGCTCTAAATCCCAGCGTCGCAACAGTGCTTCAAGCTGTGTACGTGCAATATCATCATGACCGTAAACAACAAAAATCTTACGGCTCATAACAATCTCCGGAGATTCTAATATTGTTTTTATTTCGTCTTGATTTTTACCCTGAATCGTATGTTTTCCCGTTTTAAAGCAATTGACGATTCCTCCATTACTCAAAACAATCTTTTTTCCATGCTGAATATCATCAGTATTTTTTACGGTAACTGTACCGCTTGCGTTTATTTTTTCAATTATTTCTTCGTAAAACATGATTTTTTTCTCCTTTACAACTTTATCTTTCTCTATTGATTTAAATCACCGATAGTAGTACTAGCTCACCATTTGAAAGTACAAGCACATCTCCGACTTTAAGACTGCCTGCAAGCGTCCAACCAAACTTGTAAACATAGAACGGATGACTTGGTGTCGCGGAAATTGTTTCTCCATTTACGCCAATATGAACAAGCTCGTCTGTTTCATTGACATAGGTTTCGGTTACAGTTTTAACTGCTACTTCGCCTGTCATCTCCAAATACGCCCAAAATGTCATGTCCTGTAATTCCGCTGAGCCAATTAAGCAGAGGACTGATTATGATTTACTAATTTAATTCAAGATTATTAATAATTTTATCACTGACAACTTGCCCATTCTTACCATAAAGAGCAACCTGATTTTTCGAAATCCATTTAATCTTTCCAAGATACATATGATAATCCCATTCATCAGGTTTTGTCGATACAATCAAACTTTTTGAAATCAGTTTGCTATCCTTATCAATTATTAATAAGTATAGATTTACGATTCCAACCTCATGTTCACAAATAACTTTTGCTTTATACTGTCTTGATGAATTTGACTTTGTCTGCCATACCCATTCATTGCAGTAATTCTCGGATATTATTTGATTTTTAACAAATTCGAACGATGAATAGTCGCAATCAAATTTTTCAGCAGCTAATAATAACGCTTTGTCTATTATTACCAGTGCATCTTTTTTCTTCTCGAAATCAGATTTTGCAAAAAAATCATTATAGTCATACTTTACATTTATTTCTAGAATTCCATCACAAAAAATGTATTTACCATGATTCTCATTATGATTACAGCACTTAACAATAACCTTGTTAAAGGCATAGTCAGAGGACTTAAAATTCTCATACATCAACCTGGAAAACATTGAGCACATACACCGAGTTGCATAGGAAAATCTACGCCTTTTTTCAAAAAAATTTTCTTTATAATATAATACACGTGCTTCATTAAAAGTAATCCCCAACTTTTCTGCCAATGTATTTATAACATCGTCAGAATATTCATAGAGAATACTGATTGAAACTTCATTAAATCTCATTTACTTATTCTCCCATGGCCTCGGTCGTTGATGCTTATTTAATTCATAACCCTCATCATGCAATCTTGTGGCATTTTGTTTTTCCCATTCTAAAGCAGTTGCTCTGTCAGGCATATCGGTTTTCACAACTTCTGCATAGTATCGTCCTTCATTACCAGGTTCTTTGTTCCATTTATTAACTTGAGAATTTGCCCTCCTTGACGATTCATCTTTATTTAATTTACCTCCGCTAATTCCCGTTTTTACTGGTTCTCCAGAAAACGTATCGTATATTTCATATCCATGTTGTGACTTTTTACTCTCTTTAGAATTTCCATGAGGAATAGATTCATCTCCACACCCATTATGGACAAAAACCGAGTTCTCACCAACAAAGTAAGTATGCCAATCCTCTACCTCAAAGTTATAAACCTTGATAGGCGATTCAAGAATTTCGTGCTGAACCCATTCGACTACAACAAGTTCGCCATTAGATAAAACCAGTACATCGCCTGCACGAAGTGACCTTGCCAGTGTCCAACCAAGCTTATCAACATAGAACGGATGACTTGGTGTTGCTGAAATTGTTTCACCGTTTACACCGATGAATCAGTTATTAATTAAAACGCTTTATAAAATTATACAATTCAGATTTAAAATCTTTTAAATTCAGATAAAAGACCCCTTGCTTATACCTAAATTCTACATCTTTATAATTATAATCAATATTATTCCAAGAGATTTCTATGTTATCCCCAACTTTACAAAACACAATAAATGGCATACAAAACTCATCCTTACATGAATCAATTGAATGATGCCAAATCCAACGCTGTCTTTTTTCATGAAATGTCAGTGAATGTTCATAATTTTCAGGAATATAATCATCACTATAAAGCCACATATCTGCTCCCGTTTTACCATTCGTCTTAACAGGAAATGGTTCATCTGAAAGAATGTATTTTAAATTATCATTTATCCACTCTAACAATTTGCTAATTCTGCACATACCATAATAAATATTTCCGTTATATAAATATTCGGAAATGTCTTGTCCATTAACAATAATATGTATATAACCATATCCTTTTTCTAATGCTTCATATTTTAATGTAAACAACGTTTCCTACCTCCATACTAATTAAAGATATTTATGATTTCTCATTTTTAATTTGAGAAATCATAAATAATCATAAGAACATATACAAATTTCAAACAACTGTTTATATTAGGCATCTATTTGTTCTTTAAGAACTTTTTATATTGAGGCTTTGATATCAAACCGTCATTTAACATATTTTTTAAAACTTCTGATGGCACCTCTTTAGCTGTATTAGTAACCGCATAAGCATGCCATCCTGTAGCGGTATCAGGCTGGAACTTAATTATTTGGTCATCGTATATATTATATAATTGTTTATTTGATGACGATGAGTATGCAGTATCAAGTAAATGTTGACCTGTTTGCATGTCCGGAATCGGATTATCACTACCCCAACCATGTCCTGGCACATGCTTATCACTAGGATGATAAACTCTCGGTACATCATCTGAATTTTGTGAACTTCCTGATGGCGTACACTTCTTCCCGTTATGAACAAGAATACCACTTTCACCGACAAAATATGTATGGAAGTCAGTGACTTCAAAATTGTATACATTTATCGGTGATTCAAGAATCTCATGGTCAATCCACTCAACTGTTACTAATTCGCCGTTTGACAGAACCAGTACATCACCGGCACGTAATGCCCGAACTGTAGTCCAGCCAAATTTATAAACATAGAATGGATGTGTGCCTGTAGCTACTATTTCTTCTCCATTTACATGGATGTGATAGAGTTCATCAGTTTCGCTTACGGATGTTGCATAGACCTCTTTAAAAGCTACCTCTCCTGTCATCTCATTTTCAGAAAGAACCTTATCCCCGACTTCAATTTCTTCTATCGGTTTCTGTCCGTCCTCGGTTGTCACAAGTGTTCCTGCAACAAAGCAATACAAAGAGTAAAAATCCTAAAATATTTAATCACTGTAAAAGACGTCTTAATACTTCTTTTCTTACATCTTCTTTAATATCAAGTTGTTCTAAAACTCTGTCAACAAACCTCAATTGGCAATAATATCCATCATAAAACCCCTCATGTCGCCCTTTACACCTGTCGTCACTGACAACCCATGCATCAGATAAAAGTTTAACTCCCCAATTTTCGCCGTCAAATGTAATTTCCGCCTCCCACTCTTCATTATCTTGATAAACTATTACACGCTCTCCAATTTTTAGATTTTTGCCTCTTATAACAATATCATCTATCCAATATGTTCCGTCCTCATTATAAGAATTGGTGTCAAAAAGTACAAGTTTCAATAACATTACCTCCAGGAATTATCAATTGCTTTAAACAAAGAACTTAAAATTTCAGCTTCCTCATCTGTCATTGGATTACTCGATGGAACAATAGATGCATGGTAAGGATTTGATCCACTTGGGTCTGGTAGCACATCCATACCTTTTTTTCGTATTTCTCCAACTGTTGTCACTGTAACTTTTCCATTTTTAAATGGCTGCGGAGTTGTTGCAAGATCATCAAGTGATACACCATTTGCGGAATTTGCAGAAATATGTCCTCTGGGATCTTTTGACTGATTAGTCTTAAGATTATCAGGAGAACTTTGACCACCTCTAACTACAAGAGCATCATCATCTAATTCACACATATTATGAACCAGAACACTCGACTCGCCCACAAAGTAAGTATGCCAATCCTCTACCTCAAAGTTATAAACCTTGATAGGTGATTCAAGAATCTCGTGCTGAACCCATTCGACTACAACAAGTTCGCCATTAGATAAAACCAGTACATCGCCTGCACGAAGTGACCTTGCCAGTGTCCAACCAAGCTTATCAACATAGAACGGATGACTTGGTGTTGCTGAAATTGTTTCACCGTTTACACCGATATGAACAAGCTCGTCTGTTTCATTGACATAGGTTTCGGTTACAGTTTTAACTGCTACTTCGCCTGTCATTTCATTTTCAGAAAGAACCTTATCTCCGACTTCAATTTCTTCTATCGGTTTAAATCCGTCCTCGGTTGTCACAAGTGTTCCTGCAACAAAGCAATATGACGTTCCGAAGTCCTTGGCTGAACCCCACATAGATGTGCCCGTCAGCGCTACCGTAAAGAGGTCCTGCTTTATTTCGTCCTCAGTATAGTTGCCGTCGCCGAACAGATATTTATCCGCTATAATACCAAATGTATAAGAGCCAATCATCAAATTTCCTGTTGCTCCGGCTTTGTGGAACGCAGTTACAAGCTTGCATGACTTTCCCGCTTTTGAAAATGCACCAAATGCATCACCTACTCCGGGCAATGCTGACACAAAGCTGCAAGTTGCATTAAAATAGTCGCCCTCTGACACATACCAAGCCGCATTGATTCCGTCAAATACAAAGCCAACGCCCGGAAGCATTCCAAATAAATTAAGCCAAAAATGTCAGTCTATCCAACTGTGAAAAGACATAAGTCCGAACAGATAGTCAAAAATCTGATACTGTAACCATTTATCATTTTCCATTAATCTATCAATAAAATATGCTAATTCCCAAACAGCACAACACTCCAAATCCTTACACTCCTCATAAGTTGAAGAAACAATTTCGCCGTTTGCATAATAAATAGAATACTCGCCAGATATACAATCTTTTATAAATTTGGGCGGTGCAATTACTTCGTCTTCATAATCATATGGTCTTTTTTCAACATATTTCATTTTGGTAACTGAGCTATTATAAACACCCACAATAAAAGCATAGTCCTCACTTTTAGGCAAATCTCTTTCGTCTTCTCCAATATGCTTGTAAAACGCAACATCAGCATATTTTAAAATTCTACCAAATCCATACTTACCATTTGGGAGCTTAAAGACTGCAACATTGCCAACTATTCTTCTCATGGCAATTCTCCAAACTCATCTGTAGAGGCTTTATGTATTATTTCAAATTTAATAGCCGTATAAAATATTTTTCATCACTAACTTCAATATCAAAAACAAAATTATATTCTAAATCTATAACGGTTTCAAATAATTTGTCTTTTAATAAGCAATTTGAAGTTACTTTCACATCAGTTATTTCAAATTTAATCCACCACATGCTTCCTCCAAAATATGGAATAAGCCATCTGAAATTACTCCTATCCTTATTATAATTATATGGAGCATATATTTTCTCAATAACATCCACATATAAATTAGTCCGATTAAGCTCGATTGACACCGGATAATCTATTGCAATTATTCTATGCAAAGCTTCTTCGTATGGTTTAACTAATGATTCATCAAAATAATACATATTTAGTATTTTAAGGCCAATAATTGAGTTTAATTCTCTCTGGATTTTTTTGGCTCTTATTAGATCATATCTGAAATCTCTTTTCATAATAAATATCGCTCCAATTCAATCATAGTAAATATGATGATCTTTTGTTGCTGGATTATCAATTTTTTTATATCTATCTTTCTTAAAATCATATGTATATGGATTAACACCCTTTTTAGGTTCTCCAGCATGAAAATGCGATTTACCATCATTAGTATGTTCAACCATAACCCTTTTACCGTTAGGCGTATCATACTCATAATACCTTCCATGACTTCCCGGATTGGAATCATATTTGTAATTAGCATAATTACCACCTTTTTTAGTTATATCATCACCAACTCGCCACTGTCTTGATGGTTGTTGACTTCGTGGAACACCAGCCAAATCTTTTGCTTCATTCATAGCCTCTTTTCTATTTGCTACACCGCACTTCTTCCCATTATGGACAAGAATACCACTTTCACCGACAAAATATGTATGGAAGTCAGTGACTTCAAAATTGTATACATTTATCGGTGATTCAAGAATCTCATGGTCAATCCACTCAACTGTTACTAATTCGCCATTTGACAGAACCAGTACATCACCGGCACGTAATGCCCGAGCTGTAGTCCAGCCAAATTTATAAACATAGAATGGATGTGTACCTGTAGCTACTATTTCTTCGCCATTTACATGAATATGATAGAATTCGTCAGTTTCACTTACGGATGTTGCATAGACCTCTTTAAAAGCTACTTCGCCTGTCATCTCGTTTTCAGAAAGAACCTTATCCCCGACTTCAATTTCTTCTATCGGTTTGAATCCGTCCTTGGTTGTCACAAGTGTTCCTGCAACAAAACAATATGACGTTCCGAAGTCCTTGGCTGAACCCCACATAGATGTACCCGTCAGCGCTACCGTAAAGAGGTCCTGCTTTATTTCATCCTCAGTATAATTGCCGTCGCCGAACAGATATTTATCCGCTATAATACCAAATGTATAAGAGCCAATCATCAAATTTCCTGTTGCTCCGGCTTTGTGGAACGCAGTTACAAGCTTGCATGACTTTCCCGCTTTTGAAAATGCACCAAATGCATCACCTACTCCGGGCAATGCTGACACAAAGCTGCAAGTTGCATTAAAATAGTCGCCCTCTGACACATACCAAGCCGCATTGATTCCGTCAAATACAAAGCCAACTCCCGGAAGCATTCCAAATACGCCCAAAATGTCATGTCCTGTAATTCCGCTGAGCCAATTAAGCAGAGGGCTGAGTCCAAACGGGTCATTCAAACTTATCGGGTTCCCGTTTACATAAGCATATCTGTTCAATGTCGGGCTATCGGTAATACTTCCGATTACAACGTCCTGATTGACAAAACGCTTGATCTCGGGGTTGTAGTACCTCGCCCTCATGTAGTACAAACCGTTGCTGTCCGTGGCAACTCCGACTTCACCGTTATACAAGAATATTATACCACAAGCATTCTCGGAAAGCAACTCACCGTAGGGTCCGTATTCAAACTTTTCTGCAATTTCTCCGTCGATATTTGTCACTGCTACAGTGCTACCTATGTTGTTAAAGTGATAAGTCAGATAATCATCATTGCTCTCCTGTGCAAGAAGTCCTATTCCGTATATAAAATAGGTCGTATCATCTCCCTTTGTCATCACAAGAATACGAGTAAGAGTGCTGCTGTTGCTGTCAACAACATAGCTTGTTCTCACATCGTTTTCAGTCTGTGAAATTCTCCAAATATGGAAAACGGTAAAATAAAACAAGGAAATATAAAATTCTTATACGGAGAAATAGAATCCATTGATGATTTAAAACAAAGCATATATTTTAATGAATGGGACTTTGCCAATCCAAAAGAAACTAAGGAATTGAGACTAACACATAATCTAATTGCTAATACTGCTGGCTTTTCAAAACTTATGGAAATTTATGATAAAGATCCTCTGTTGAAACTGAAATCAAATTTTATTGCATATGTTAAAAAAAATAGCATAGATGTTGATGATTCACATACCTTTGATTATGTAATGAAATCTATAGATTGGAGATACAGTGAACGTGCTAAAAACAAAGAATATCGTAACAAAAAATACATTGATGTTTTCTTAGAAGATGCTAATAATACTATGCTGTACAACATTGTAAAGAACAAACCTTTTGGCGATGTAAGAAAAATATATTTTGATAAGGATTGTCTAATTGCCGATAAAAAAGAAGACAATGAAAATAAATCTACGCTTTCCAAAAGAGATAAGTTAATCAGACATTTTTTTAAAATTCAGAATATTATTACTTTATACGAAAACAAACAATATAACTATTTTTTAAGAAAAACTTCATTTTGCATAACTAACGTATCTGACAAAAAAGTCATTCAAGAAAAGATAAAACACCTTATTGATATGAAAAGCAATACTATTCAAGAAGTTATTGAATACGCTAATAAAAGTAATCTGTGTATAAAAGATGATAATATCATTGATTTTATTGCTTCAAATTCATATCTTTATTCTAGGGTGGCTAATGTCCCATACAGCGAATTTATATCTTTATATAATTATTTAGAAGGGTATACCCCATTTTCTACGCAACATAAAATTAAAGGTGAACAGTATAAGAATGTTTTTATTATTTTAGATAATGGAGAATGGTCTAACTATAATTTTGAATATCTCTTAAACCCCAAACATCCAAAATGCAATCGAAATGTCTTAGAAAGAACAAGAAAACTGTTTTATGTTTGTTGTACAAGAGCTATGGATAATTTAGTTGTATTTTGTGCTGCTCCAACTCCTGAAATGATTAACACAGCAGAAAATTGGTTTGGCAAGAAAAACTGCATATCTCTATGCACTTAAAATAATAACAGCGGCAATTCATTTTATGAACTGCCGCTGTTTTATGCAGGGAGATACAGTTTATATTTGTACAATTTAATAAGTGTGTTTTCGTAGTGTTGCGATGTCTTAACGCATGAAAGGATATATCGCTGATCTTGCAGTTATTAAGTATTCTTTTGAATTTGTGCTGTAACGTTCTTGGCTCAGTAGGTTTTTCCCTACCAGATAAAATGAAAATATTTTGTGCTTGCTTAAAATGTTTAAGCATTTCAATGATAAATAACGGTATGTAAACCACCCTGACAGAGCTGTCCGTCTTTGGCGTATCTATGGAAATAACGGTCTTACCGTTACCAAGCGATATTCTCTGAACGGTTTTGCAGACTGTAAGACAACCCCGTCTGAAATCAATGTCTTTCCATTGCAGACCGCAAAGCTCTCCTACCCGTAAGCCTGTGTAAAGGCAAAGCAGAATGCAGATATTAGTCAGATTCTGATTGCTTAAAAGGTACTTTTCAAGCCTTTTACGTTCTCTGTCCGAAAGCGTTTTTGCTTCGGGCTTTTTTATTCTTGGCATAGTTATACCGTCGCAGATATTTTTCAGTCCATATTCAAGCTGAGCAAACTTAGCGATTGCTCGCAGAGCCTTGATAATATCTCTTGTCATACTTACCGACAGACCGCCTTTTCCGTCTTTTCTGCCGGATTCCGCAAGTTTAGATATGTATTTATTGATGTCGCTTTTATCAAGCGATTCATACTTCAAATTTCCTAACGCCGGAATAATATGATCGTTTAAAAGTCTGCTGTAATTAGCATAGGTAGACGGTTTAACGGTCATTTTTTTATTTTCAAGCCATTGCTCGCCAAGGTACTTTATTGTCATGTTTTTCTTTCCTATAAGCCCAAACATAGTTTTTTCTCCTTTTGTCGAATTGTAAGTTTTTACACCTATTACAAAAATCGACAGTAAATTTGTGCAAATTGCACAGTTATAACTTGTCTAATTTTGGTATATTAACAGTTTACAATTTTAAATTAATATGTTATACTATAAGCAGTTAAATAAAATCAATAAATACCATAAAACGATTCATTTTACGACATCTTTCGACGGGTATCTTTTCGGATACTCGCTTTTTTATTGCCTTATTTTTAACTGTATTTTAATTATATATCAACGGGCTGGGTTTTTCAAGGGAAATTTATTTTAATATAATAAAGAAATACCGCTTGTATAGAAACAAGCGGTATCTTTAGTATTCATTAATTTCCTTACAGTAAAATTTTATATCTTATTTACTGATATTTTCCCGGTTCATCGAATAGTCGTAAAATAATATGTCCTTCCTCATCTCTAAACCATAATTTTAATATACCTATGTTTGAATTATTCTTATCATCAACTACTCCATAATAAAACTCCAAGTTATATGTTTCGTTTTCATCTGTTAGAATTTGATGAACATCTATCTCAAGAATTTTAAAAACATAACGACCATCACGAGATTCGGTACTTGCTTCATTTCTTCGGACTTCATTATGTGAGACACTTTTACCTTTATAGAAATCAAATAACTCATCAATTTGTGCATCTACATCTTCCTGCGATAACACAGATTCTGAAAGCAGCGCTTTCAAGCCTTCCTCGTCGCTTTCATTCAGACAATCGACAACCTTTAATGCTGTTTCCTCTGCAAAAGGGTAATCATTTGCAAATATATCTGCTGGATCATATTCTTCGGATTCCTCCATAACGGAAGAAATCATACCGCAGGAGGATAGCATAATGCAGAATAATACCGGAAAAATAAGTTTTATTATTTTCATAAAGGCAGCTCCTTTTTATCACCAGACAATCCAGACTGTTTTATATTCATCATCAAAAATCATTTCAGAAAAATTTGTTTCTACAGGATTTGTATTCATATAACTTTCTCTAAGCGCATAATACATACCTTCATTCTCCGAAAAATCAACTGAATTGATTATGGTCATAATTTCAGGATTTGGCTCAGTATAGTTGGGATTAAAACCTGTTATCCACCACTGTTTTTGATTCGGAACCCAGCTAAATACGTTTTCCACACGATCGCCATAGGAATTAAATAAAGATAAGGTCATTGGCAATTCAAAATCAACCACGTCATATTGATCATTTCCATTAACCGTTCTGTCATAGACATATAGCCCTGTTTCGGCGCCGCTTTCCAGATTCCAATAATCGCCTTTCCACGACCATAAAATATATTTGTTTCCATTGTAGACAAAAGTAATCTTGTTTCTTTGCATATTTGATCCGTATTGAAAAACTTTATCATACAAATCATTGTAGCCAAAATCTCTTTGCCAGTTGGATACCTGAGAATGATATACTGTGCCTTGCTCATCTAAAATGAAATCAAGAAAATCTGCACCTGCTTTTGCGGCGTCTCTGCCACTCGCAAAATCTTTAAAGCTATTTTCAAGGAAATTAATTGCCGTTTCATTCGCCAGCCACGGATTTTCTAAAAGTATATCTACCAAGTCATCTGCATAGTCTGTGCCGAGATATTCCATAAATTCATTGAAATCTTGCGTACTTTCCGCATAATTGACAGGTATATTGCCTGTTAGAGCAAGTCTTCTCTGTGCATTCCAAACCCCTTTAGGACCGTCGTATTTTGTCGGATTGGGATCAACAGGGACCAACACCTTTCCGTTATAATAGACGTTCTGATTATCGTTTAATCCATCCCCATCCGTATCAGCCTTAGCAGGATCAGTATTATAGAGAATAGCTCTGACATACTCAGCCATAGTCACATTGGAGGTAATACCGCTGCCAATATAGTTCAGTTCAACGTTGTCATCAAGCCCGTCACCGTCTGTGTCTCTTGAATACGGATTTGTATTGATCGGCTGTCCGTTCGGCTTCAAGCCGTAAAGCTCCACAAGGTCGGGAATGCCGTCTCCATCTGAATCCTTGCCGATAAATTTCTCTGGTGAAGCTACAAAACCGCCGGACTCGTAAGTCAATTCTTCTGCACTGGCAACATTGTAAACATCTCCGTGTGTCTCATGTACAACATCTTCAATGCCGTAACCGATTGCACCTGAATCCATGTTCACAATATTTAGAATCACATTATCCGAAAAGTCATCTGATGAAATGGAATTGAACGTAATATTGTTATTGGTAATAACAATCAAGCGGTATAAATCCGTAGTGTTTTCCTGCACATAAGACAGCGCTGCGTTCAGAGCAGTATTTAAATATGCAGTTCCGTTACCGTTGTGAATTTTCGGTATCGCATTCTTCAGATGCTCTTTGTCTTTCGTATAACCGGAATTGAAAACAATTGTATCTGAAAATCCGATAATCGCCGAATTGTCTTCAACGCCCTTGTTTTTCAGAATGTTATAGCAGATTTCCGCACGCTTACACCAATTTACGCAGTAATAATCAACATCCCATTGGCTGTTTATGGAATATCGTATTTCTTCAATATTTTCTTCTGTTACACCGTTATATCCGACTACTAATGACGGACCGCATTTATCCGAACTTGACATACCGGAAGAACAATCCACCAGATAAATAGTATTCAGATTTCTCTTGTATGATGTGCCTGCAACCCACATTTTGCGCAGCTCGTTAAAGCTTTCTTCCCAATTATCATACCACTTCTCGCTGTCCACAATAAGATACTGTGAAAAATGTGTAGTAGTCGTGCTGACCGTTGAGTTCTCCCAGCTTCTGGTGGTCGGCATTTCCTCAAATACTTGTTCTTCTTCATTATACCAAAGTATAATTAAGTTGTCAAACTTGGAATCACCCAGTTTAGACTTGTTAATCTGAAAGGTAATCGTTGCGAAATCAAAATCGGTTTCCGAAGTAAAGTTAAACGGCTCGCCTATCATAGCATAGACATTGCTTGACATTGCGTCAATTCCGTACATACTTTCGATTGTAAGATTTCTTTCAAGGCTGCCGCTTGTGTTCATGTCAACCTTAATTTCGGTTATCGCTTCATCATTGGTCGATACAGTCTGCTTTTTCGACTGTCCGAATACTTCGGCACCGTCAAGTATGCCGTTTCCGTTTGTATCAGGATTCAGCGGATCAAAGTAAACGCCGTACTTCTTGTAGATCTCTCCGTCAAAGCCCTCCTCACCGTCGAGCAGCTTATCGTTGTCTGTATCGGGATTCATAGGGTCAGTTAAATAAGTATGAACTTCGTCACCGTCAAGAAGTCCGTCCTCGTCGGTGTCTGAATTATAAGGTCCAGTTTTGTTCTGATATTCGCCAAGATTGTTCAGATTGTCATTATCAAAATCTTCGTCACCGTCGAGTATTCCGTTTCCATCCGTATCTATTTCAAGAGGGTCAGTATTTAACGTTAGAACCTCATACCCTTCAGGCAGTCTATCTCCGTCTGTATCAGGGTTATCAATTTCAGTGTCGATTACCTTTTCATAAATATCAAAAAGCTCATCCTCGTCGGTATCGCCAAGCCAAGATTCAGGCAGGTATTCTAAATCGCTGAAATCGTATTTTTCCGATTCCGTACCAATAAAGCTTGCAATGTCATCTTTATAGTTTATATTTATACTGCTTCCGTTAATTACAATTTTATCGGCAATGATTACACCGTTCAAGTTGATATTCGGAGAATCAATCGTAAGCGTTCCCAGAGGGCAGTAAATAAGTCCGTTAATGTTGGCTGTTCTGTTGTTTTCTATGGTAATATTCCCGTATTTTGCATAAACAATTGAGGTATTAGCGTTCTTAACTTCTCCGTTTACATTGATATTCATCAGCGTTCCCATATTGGAATTAAGCGCAACATTACCGTTAAGCTCGATGTTACTGTAACTGTAAATAGGACTGTTAATATGTATGTTCATTTCATCACGAACATAACCGTCCTCGTAAAGCTCACAGTTTTTGAAATATGTTTCGCATATTTTTGTATCTGCGTAAACGTGCTTGATTCTTTTTTCGATGTCGGCTCCGGTTTTGATTTTGCCGTTTATATTGCCGTTTGCCTTTGTTATTTCCACTTCCTTGTTGGTGTGTATATTACCGTTTATGCACAGATTTTAGCTTGCTGTCATTGTAATTCCGTTCCGTCCGAACATCATGTACGGGTACTTTTCAGCTTCCTCGGCTGATACTGCCATATTCGCAAGATATGGTATCATAATCACAAAAACAAGCAGTATAGACATAATCTTTTTAATTTTCTTCATTTGTTGTTTACTTCCTTTCCTTTGATTGTTTTTTTAACAATATAGTATAAATTATATAATACTTTATACTAAAATGCAACATATTTTTTTAATTTTGTACACTTATATAACTAATTGTGCTTTTATTTGTGTAATTTTACTAACATAAGGATAGCTAAAACAAAACCCAGCCTGTTACCAGACTGGGTTTACCTTTTGTCACACATATTAAGAGGAGGTATGGCGCAAAAGCTTATGCGGAGTTCCGTAAGATTTCCCCTCGCTACTTGCTTGTAAGACATAAAATAACCACTGTATATAAAACATTAAGAAAAAGAGAATAAAAAACGAATAAGTTTTGGAACTCCGCACAGAATAGCATTGCAGCGCTGGAGAGGTTTTCGCAAAGTTTGCAGCTTTGCGAATGGCATTTTACCAATTTTTGTGCTGCAACATTTGTATTATATCATAAAAAAAGAGTACTGTAAAGACTTTTTTGACATTTTTAGGTATAACATTTCGACAAAATATTAATAAAATGACGATTTAAGTGTTTTTAAACCGTCATAATTTTAGTCCGGAGGAACATCAGATGTCAAAGAGAGGCAGCAACATCTACAAAAGAACAGACGGAAGATATGAGGGACGAATTAAGCTCGGCTATGATGAGAACGGCAGGCTTAGGTACAAGTATGTTTATGGGAAAACTCTTTCGGAAGTAAAGGACAAAATGGAGCTTTCATATACTTTGAAAAAGCCTGAAGCCAAAGCGTATATCAGACTGACCGTCAGGGAGATATGCCTTGAATGGCTTGAAATCAAGCGGCTGACCGTTAAAAGCTCTACCTATGCAAACTATTGCAGACTGCTTAAAAACCACATTTATCCCTTGCTTGGGGAACAGGTTTATTGTCTGCTTTCAAAGAAACAGGTAAACTCATTTGTTTCAGAATTATTGTCTAACGGCAGAACAGACGGACAAGGCGGTCTTTCAGCTAAGACTGCAAAGGATGTAATAATTGTGCTGAAGTCAATATCCGCATACGCTCATCGAGAATACGGACTTGAAAACATCTGCGAGGATATTCAATCGCCAAAGGTCAGAAATACTGAAATCAAGACATTAAACGAGATTGAAATACGCAGATTGAGCCTGTATCTAAAACACAATCTTGACCTGACGAATTTAAGCATACTGATATGTTTATACACGGGTATCAGAATCGGAGAAATGTGCGGACTTAAATGGGAAAATGTCAATCTTCAGGAGGGCTTTTTTGTTATAAATAAAACTGTTCAGCGGGTTTCCATTGACGGCGAATCAAAGATTGTGGTTGACGTTCCAAAGACAGAAAGCTCCGTCAGGACGGTTTTCATGCCTGATTTCCTGACTGAAATAATGTCAGATTTTAAGCGCAGTCCGTCAATTTATGTACTGTCAGGCTTGAATGTTCCTAAGGAGCCGAGGATTTTACAGTACAGATTTAAAAAGGTTTTAAAGGACTGCGGAATAAAAGATCTTCCATTTCATGCGCTCAGACACACATACGCTTCCGTCTGCATTAAAAAGGGCTTTGACCCTAAAGCTCTCAGTGAATTATTGGGACACAGCAACGTTAAACTTACTCTTGACCGTTACGTTCATTCTTCCGATGAGATAAAGAAAAACTATGTAAGCAGCCTGCTTTTAAGCTGAAAATGCGCAGTCGGATTTTAGTCAGAAAAATAAAGAAAACGGCTTAAACAAGCCGTTTGTTGAGTGTTTGTAGTAAAGCTGTAAACTTTGCGAAAACAGTATAACAAAAATCAACAGGTCAAGAGTTTTTTCTTGACCTGTTTTTAGTTTATCATATTGGTTTTTAGGCTTCTATGGTTTTGTGTTAATTTTTCTGAACAATCTTTATACATAAATTCCGTATATTATTCGGTAAACAGCATTGAAAACTTCCGTCACAAAAGCACCAATATGTGCAGCTTGATTCGTGCATATTTACAAAACTAATGTTCAAATATACGTTCAACACCAACAAAAAATGGACAGCAAAAAAGCCCGCAAACGCTTTGTTTACAGGCTTTTCTCTTGGCTCCCCAAGTTGGACTCGAACCAACGACCCTGCGGTTAACAGCCGCATGCTCTACCGACTGAGCTATTGAGGAATATATTGAATATTATTACATTTTAATGTATAAATATTCATTTTTGTTTTCCATCTTTTCTCAACCGGTTTTACGTTGTAAATCAGTTACATTCGTCCTACCGACTGAGCTATTGAGGAACATTTGTTCTATTATCACATTTTTATGCAATAATTTTTTTGATTTTCTTCCCTCTATCTCCGCCAATTTTTACGTTGTAAATCAATTACATTCGTCCTACCGACTGAGCTATTGAGGAATATAATGAATAGAGAAAGTGAAGAACACTTTCTCTATTTTTTTGCAAAGAAGTCGGCGAGACCTATTTTACCGGGCCGTTGCCAGCCAAGTATCGTTGGCGAAGATGAGCTTAACTACTGTGTTCGGCATGGGAACAGGTGGGACCTCATCTCAATCATCACCGACTAAAGAAGCTTAGTGATAGCTTCAAAATTGAATAATGTGAAAAAGTGTTTAAGCAAAGAGGGAAGGTTTAACATAATAAAGGTTAAGCCCTCGACCTATTAGTACTCGCTAGCTTAATACGTCACCGCACTTACACTTTAAGCCTATCAACCTGGTAGTCTTCCAGGGGTCTTACTCCATAAAGGAAGGGATATCTTATCTTAAGGGCGGCTTCACGCTTAGATGCCTTCAGCGTTTATCCGTTCCGCACATAGCTGCCCAGCTGTGCCACTGGCGTGACAA
>ERZ779869.2001-NODE-2001-length-17648-cov-3.505656_pt1 | contig 17648 bp, 20 predicted proteins | sample MGYA00511557_ERZ779869 | MGnify/ENA primary metagenome ERZ779869 (study PRJEB29588, sample SAMEA2154620) | human gut metagenome | biome: human gut; feature: human-associated habitat; material: faeces | place: Denmark | collected 2008/2010 ...
ATGCTGCCGAACTTTCCGGCGAAGAACTGAAAGAAGCACAGGAAAAGGCCGGAGCCTTTAAAGATAAACTGGACGGAATGGCGGGCACGGCAGTAACAGCGGCAAAAGCGTTGGGTGCCGGGTTCGTGGCAGCCGCTACATATGCAACGAAGTTTGAAACGGATTGTGACAAAGCCCTAAACACTGTAATCACACAGACCGGGGCGGCGGATGCGGAAGTTGAGGGGTTGGAAGAAACCCTTTTAAGCATTTACAAGGACAATTTCGGCGAGGATATAAACGATATTGCAACGGCCATGTCAGCGGTGAAGCAGCAGACAGGGCAGACCGGGGAAGAACTGAAAAACACCACGGAACACGCCATTTTAATGCGTGATACCTTTGATATAGACGTAAACGAAAGCATCCGGGGCGTAAATGCTATGATGAAACAGTTTGGCATTTCCGCAGATGAAGCATACAACCTTTTGGCACAGGGGGCACAAAAAGGATTAAACCAGAACGGGGATTTGGCCGACCAGTTGGCAGAATATTCCGTTTATTATGCTGATTTGGGACTTTCTGCCGAGGACGCTTTTAATATGATTGCCAACGGAGCAAAAAACGGTACATTCCAGGTGGATTACTTAAATGATGCCGTGAAAGAGTTTGGCATAAGAGTGAAAGACGGAACGGCAGATGACGCATTTAAAACCCTGGGGTTAAATGTTGACGATTTAAAAACAAAGTTTGCACAGGGGGGAGAGGGTGCAAAGGAAGCGTTCCAGATTGTAAATACGGCCCTTTTCTCATGTGATAATGAAGTGCAAAGAAACCTTTTGGGCGTGGCACTGTACGGAACCAAGTGGGAAGATTTGGGAGAAGATGCCGTGCGTGCCCTGGTAAATACACAGGGAGAGATTACCGCAACCAATGACGCACTGGGAACGATAAATGAAACAAAATATGATGACCTGGGAAACCAGATTGAGGATTTAGGGCGGAATATCAAGGTTGACCTTATAAAACCCGTTGGCGAAGAATTAAAGCCAGTTATCAGCGAGGTAATAGGAGAGGTAAAAAGCAAAATCCCAGAAGTAAAAACCATTGTGCTTGCAGTCATCAGTAAAGTAAAAGAATTTATTTCTTTTCTGGCAAAAAACGGTCCAACCATTATTTCTATTATTGCCGGAATTGCCGCCGGGATGTTGGCATGGAATGTGGTAACTATGATACAAGGGCTAATATCCGCATTTAAGGTGTGGAAAACCACCACAGAGGGATTGACGATTGCACAAAAATTATTAAACACCGCAATGGCGGCCAATCCAATTGGGATTGCAATAACGGTGGTTTCTGCATTAGTGGCCGCATTGGTTACACTTTTTGCAACGAATGAGGATTTCAGAAACAAGGTAATTGCAGTATGGGAAGCTGTAAAAGAAACGGCGGTCAAGGTATTTGGAGCCATAGCGGATTTTTTTACCGTAACAATTCCAAACGCATTTAACAGTTTCATAAATTTTGTGAAATCGAACTGGCAAGCACTACTTTTATTTATAGTAAACCCGTTTGCCGGGGCGTTCAAATTGATTTATGACAATTGTGCTACTTTTCGTGAATTTGTGGACAATTTTGTGGCGAATGTGAAGCAATTTTTCCAAAATTTATGGGACGGGCTTGTTGCGATATTTCAAAATGTGGGTCAGTGGTTCACTGACAGATTTACAGAAGCATACAACGGAGTGACAGGCGTGTTTGCATCCATAGGGCAGTGGTTCGGTGCCAGGTGGCAGGACATTAAAAATGCCCTGGCGTTGGTGGCAACCTGGTTCCTTACTATGTTTACAAACGCATACAATAACGTGACCCGTGTATTTGCGGCAATTGGTTCCTGGTTCGGTGCCAGGTGGACAGAAATTAAAACCGCACTGGCAGCAGTGCCGCAGTGGTTTGGCACGCAGTTTCAGAACGCATGGACCAATATTAAAAACGCCTTTGCAAATGTGACTTCTTTCTTTTCTGGTTTATGGGATAAGATAAAAGGCTGTTTTGTGGATGTTGGCGTAAAAATTGGTTCAGCGGTAGGGGATGCCTTTAAATCGGCAATCAATTCCTGTCTTGCCACAATAGAGGGCGTTGTAAATAAGTTTATCCGCATGATAAATGGAGTAATTGGAATTATCAATGAAATACCAGGAGTTTCCCTAGGAAGTATCGGGGAATTATCATTGCCACGTTTGGCAAAGGGCGGAGTGTTGCGAGAGGGAACGGCCATGGTAGCAGAAGCCGGACCGGAACTTTTAAGCATGGTAAACGGAAAGGCAGTTGTTACGCCGCTGACAGGTTCAGCCAGAAACCGAAGTCTGGAAAACACAGGAAGCGGAAAGGGCGGATATAGCCAGACAATCAATATTTCAAGCCCAAAAGCGTTAAGCCCTTATGAAGTAGCAAGACAAACCAGATTACAGACAAGAAGCATGATTTTAGCAGTACAAAGGGGGTAAATGAAGTGTCAGACATTAAAGTGATATGCACAAGTGACAAAAACGTGTCCATAACCTTTACCTGGGACGAGTTTACCCCGTTCCACCTGGTAGACATAGAGGGGATTTACGGAATAGAAGCCAATGTGGTAACAAGTGAGAACACAACCACGGACGGAAGTACATACCAAGGAGCCACAGCAAAGGAAAGAAATATTGTACTGACCGTGGAAATGGACGGGAATTACAGAGAAAACAGAAATCTTTTGTACAGGACATTCCCTATTAAAAGGACAGGGAATATGCAGTACATAGAGGACGGAGAAGCCAAAACCATTGAATATGAGGTGGAAAGCATCATACCGGGTGCAACAACGGGCGTTGTAAGAGATTACACCATTTCATTGAAGTGTACAGACCCGTATTTTAAAGACCTGGCAGATATTGAAGTGGTAATGGCTTCATGGGTAAGTGATTTTTATTTTCCGGCGTGTTTCCCGGAAGAGGGTCGCATATTTGGGCACAGAGAAGCGGACCTGGTAAAAGAAATTGAAAATGACAGCGGAGCCGACAACATAGGTATTGTGGTAATCTTCCGGGCAGACGGAGCCGTGAAGAACCCGGCCATATATCATGCAGAAAGCGGAGAATTTACAAAGGTTGGATATTTGGACAATGATTTTACCATGGCATCCGGCCAGTATGTCATCATAAATACATACACAGGAAAGAAAAATGTATATCTTTTGGACGGAGTGACCCAGGCGGAAATTGAGAGTTACAAAAACGCCTATGGCGTAATTGACTGGGACACGGTAATTGAAAAGTTCGGAACTGTTATAAATGAATACCTAGACGAGGACGGGGACTTTATACAGTTACAGGACGGAACAAATACGTTGACCTACTCAGCGGACGAGGGAACCAATTACCTTTCTGTTTCCGTGTATTACAGAATTTCTTATTTGGGGGTGTGATGATATGGAAATACACGTTTATGACAGGAATTTGCGGCGTTTAGGCCATATTGAAAATCACACATCCCTACAATGGCACCGCAAATATTATGAGTGCGGAACATTTGAACTTCATTGCCCAGTAACAGCGGAAAATTTAAGGCTTTTACAGCCGGGGAATATTATCACAAAGGGAGATAACAAGGCGGAAGCCGCCGTGATAAGAGGGGACCAGGCAGAGGAAGAAAGCACCCTTGTAAATGAGATAACCAGAAACGGGCATTTTTTACCAATATATCTGGGGGACAGGCTGACCGGGCCGTTATTCAATTTTAGCGGAACGGTAGAAGATGCCATGCACTACATGATAAACCGTATGGAAAAAATACCGCTTTTGCAGATTGGAGCAGATACGGAGGACACAACCAAAGTGCAGTTCCAGGCCACTTATAAAAATGTACTGGAATATATTATAAAAATGGCGAAGTATGCGGAAATAGGTTTCAGAGTGGTGCCGGATTTTAAGAAAAAGACCATGACGTTTGAAACCTACAAAGGCATAGACAGAACCCAGGCACAAGGGAAAAACCCAAGGGTTATTTTTTCTGAAAGTTACGATAATCTGAACCAGGCAAAGCATAATTACAGTGACGCAACCATGAAAACAAAGGTTATTGTGGGCGGTGCCGGAGAGGGGGCAAACCGTGTATATGTGACAGTAGGCGGCGGAACCGGGTTTGATTTACGGGAAGTGTTTTTGGATGCCAAGGACATAAACAAAGACGAACTGACAGAAAAAGAATACCTGGAAGCATTGCGGAGCAGGGGACAAGAATATTTGAAAGAAAATAAGATTTTTGAAAACTTTGAAGCAGAAGCAGAAGCGGACGTTAATTTTATTTACGGAAAAGATTATGACCTGGGGGATGTTGTGACGGTAAAGAAGAAAAAGTGGAACACTACACAAAACCTAAGAATTACAGAACTTTGCGAAGTTTACGAATATGGGGGAATGTATGTGGTGCCTACTTTTGGGGATGCCCTACCCACCACAATAAAATGGGACGAATAAACGGAAAGGAGAGAAAAGACCATGGCAGTTAGAGGATTTTTTTACAATGCCACAGACCTAAACGATAAAGAGCATATGTACAACGGCCAGGATATGAACGAGGACAAAGCCCCGTTTTACAAAGAGGGCGTGGCATATGGGCATTTACAGGTCACGGCAGCAGGCGGAAGCATGGAAGTGGTGGTGGACGGCGGCACCCGGACAGGGTACGCATACATCAATTTGCACACCATACACAATACGGCACCGCTGACCCTCACGTTAAGCCAGGCAAGCGGTACACTTCCGAGGATTGACCGCATTGTGTTAAGGAATGACGAAACAGAAAGAAAACCAAGCATTTATGTTTTAGAGGGGGCTTTTTCAAGCAATCCGCAGGCCCCGGAACTTTTAAACAATGATGTTATCCAGGAAAAGAGCCTGGCACGCATTTATATTCCGGCAGGAGCCGTGGAGATTACACAGGCAAACATAACAGATGAAAGGCCGGATGATACTGTGTGCGGCTTCATTGGTTCCCAGTTTGAAGAATTGGACTTTTCACAGTGGAACGCCCAGTTTAGCAAATGGTTTTCAGAAGAGAAAAAGGCAATGGAAAAAGACCACGCCAATTTTGTAAAACAGTATGAAAATCTGACGCAAGGGTTTATGGATGAACAGGCAGCAGAATGGAACAAATGGTTTGAAGAAAAGAAAACAGAACTTGCCGGGGATGTGGCCGGGAAATTACAGTTGCAGATTGATGATTTAAAAACCAAAGTTCACAACATGGCGTACAAAGTGTACATGGAATATTTTTTGGAGAGCATCACAACGCCCGTTACCATTACCCTTACAAATACCACAACGGGGACCGTACAGACGGCAGAGGTTACGAAAAGCGGAATTGGATTTTATGTTACTGAAGCAGGGGAATACACCGTGGAAAGCAACATGGAAAGCGTTATGGCGATACCAAAGAAATTCAAGGCAGACAATACGGACCTTATGCACACCATAACCATTGCTTTGCGTGAGGGAACAAACATGGCTTACATAGGAAACTATATTGGCACCTATTTATTAAAAGAAAGTGAGGAAAAGAGAAGATGAAAGGATTTCCAAAAGTAATCAAAACAAAATCAGACCTGGTAAACACGTTCAAATTGGTAAAGCGTGGCCGACTGGAAAAAGAAGATTGGTTGGCAGCAGTTGAAAAACTGGAAAATCAGAACTGGATTATGTGCCCGGTCATTGAATTATCAGAGGATAGAAAGACCGTAACCATTATGTATTGTGCAGAGGTAGAAGAGGGGCAGAAAATTAAAAATGGGGCAGTATATCCGACTGTACAGGGAATTAAAATCGTACATATCAATAAAGACACGGGAGAAGAACAGACAGCGGCAGAAAACCTGGAAACAGGACAGAACAATGATATTGTCCACACCGTTCTTTCTATTTCAAAGGCACTGAACATGGGCAGCACAGAAATTGGCATCCCGGCAGAAGTGACATTTTATGACCGCCTGGGCATCACAGAAGAGGAAGTGGAAGCAATGAAAGGAGAGTTGGCATAATGAGCAGATTATTTATTTATGATGAAAACATGGTGGATGAAAGGGCAAAAATCACAGTTGCCAAAATGGCCGCCGTTTCTGACATTGTAGCCCCGGAAAAACAGTATATACAGTACACCAATAAGGGGGAAGTTACCGTACTGGCCGGATGCGTCATTGCCGTGGGAGAAAACGCAGTATTTAAGACAGTAGAAAAAGCATTAACAAAAGCAAACTTGGACCAGGGGGCAGATTTTGAACATGGAAAGGATTATTATATATATATTTGCGACCCAGGAACAAACAGCCAGGATGAAGTTTATTTGATTTCCTTAAATTCCACATTCCCGGACGGGGAAACCTGGGACGATACCAATACAAGGAAAATTGGCGGATTCCACTATGGAAGAGTGCGTAATACAGACGAACACGGAAGAGCCATAAACACTTCCGGGTCCGTAAGGGGAAGCGGTTGGGAAAGTAATACCCGTGTGGATATTCTGCCAAATTCCGTATGGACAACAAAACACCGTCCAAAATGCGACCCGTCCGGCATGGTCTACCTGGGAAATGCGTTATGGGGGGACATTTACCTTTCCAGTGATGACGGAGCCAACGGCTTACAGTCCGTGTATAATAGCACACCGATTACAGGAACCGAGGGACTTAACTGGTATATTGCCGGAGAACGTGCAAGACGTGTGGGAAAAAGGTTGCCGGATTACATGGAATTTACAGTGGCAGCAGACGGAAGCCCACAGGGACTTGACAATTCCAATGCAAATGGGTGGACAGCGAAAACCAATAAGGCCAGAACGGCAGTGGGGAAAATTGCAAATGCTATCAGTGCATTAAATATTTGCGACCTGGTGGGAAATGTCTGGAAGTGGTTGAATGAGTTGATGCATGACCCAACGGCGGCATCTGGTGCCTGGTATGATGTATTTGGCGGCGGTTACGGTCAAGCGTGGATGTATTCAAGCACTGGCTTGCGCGCCCTCGTTGGCGGCGGCTATTGGGCCGACGGCGTGTATTGCGGTTCGCGGGCCGTCCTTTGCGGCTGTTACCCGTGGAACGTGGACACGAACGTTGGCGTGTGGTGCGTGTGTGACAGTCTGTAATCCCGTTGGGGTGGGCGAAAGCCCAACCCCAACATGGAAAGGAAAATGAATAATGGCGGCAGAAAAGAAACCAGAAAAACAAATTGATGCCTATATGGAAAGTATGAAAGCATACCAAAAGACATATGAATTTCTTTTATATATTTATCCAATATTGGCACAATTTCCAAAGTTTGAAAAGTTCGCATTGCAGACGCAGATTAAGACGGCCATATTTGAAATGTTAAAGGATTTAATCCGTTTCAAGAAAACGGGAACAAAAAGCCACCTATATGCGGCGGATATAGAGTTGCAGTTTATAAAAACCCTGGTGCGGCTTTCTTATGATTTGAATTTACAGGGAATGAATTATAAAGCAATGAGCAAACACCGTTATGAGGTCATAAGCAGACACATAACAGCAATAGGAAGTACGCTAAACGGAATAATTGAAGCGGTAAAGGCCGGAACATGGAAGCCGGATAAATAAGAAATATGGGGAAACTGTTAATTCGCACCGGGCCTTTCCTGGCTTGCACGCCCTCATTGGCGGCGGCAATTGGAACAACGGCGTGTATTGCGGTTCACGGGCCGTCAATTGCAACAATTACCCGTGGAACGTGAACACGAACATTGGCGTGTGGTGCGTGTGTGACTAATCAGTATATTACAGGCACAGAAACATTATTTGTTACTGGCAAAGATTTATCTATTTTTTCGATAAGTCAGACGGTTTTCCCGTTCCGGGACACACCTGGACAAAATAACAAAGGCACCGCCTTTTAGTAGAAGAGTATTTGAAAATTGGTAGGGCAATTATGAAAACAGTTAAAGGATTACATGAGAAAATGCACACCTTTGACAATGCCAATACTTCTTTTAGAAAGGCCGCAAAATGCAAGCGGTACAGCAAAGAAGTATTGGCTTTTTCTATGTCAAAGGAAGAGGAACTTTTGAGAGCGTGCGAGGAAGTGAAAAACCTTACATACACCCAGGGAGCATACACCATATTTAAAGTGTGGGAACCAAAAGAAAGGTTAATCATGGCACTGCCGTTTTATGACAGAGTAGTGCAACACATGATTGTAAATATCATAGGGCCAGTATTTGAACAGGGATTTTATTATCACTCTTATGCTTGCCGTGAGGGAAAGGGGATGCACGCAGCAAGTGAACAGTTATCACAATGGATGTATGAATTGATGATAAAAGAGGGATTGCGGCTTTATGGATTTAAAGGGGATATACACAAATATTTTGCATCAATTCCACACGATAAATTAAAAGAAGAAAACAGGCGATACATAGGGGACAAGAAAGCCCTGTATTTAATGGATGGTATTATTGATAAAAACGGAATACTGCCGGACGGTGTAGGAATACCAGTTGGAAATCTTACAAGCCAGTTATTTGCCAATGTATATGGGAATAAACTGGACAAGTTTGTGAAGCATACCTTACACGCAAAGTATTACATCAGATATATGGATGATTTTATAATACTTTCCGCAGACCTGGAACAGTTGAAAGAATGGCGGAAACGGATAGAAGAATTTTTAGAAAAAGAAATGGAGTTACAAATAAATCCCAAAAGTACCATTTTATATGCCGGAAACGGGATTGATTTTTGCGGATATATCCACCACCCGGAATATAAAAAGGTTCGCAAAGCATCCGTGCGGAAGTTAAAGAAGAACGTAAAACAATTAGAAGCCGGGGAATTGGAACGTGTAGAGTTTGAAAAGAAATATCAAAGCAGATTAGGACATATGGGACACGCTGACACCTACCACCTTACAAAGGCCATTGAATATGAATTGTTATTCTGGGAATGGGAACAAACGGAAAGCGGCATTGCAATTCCGGCATAGCGTGAAGAAATAACCGGGTCAGAATTTGAACACGGCAAGGGGTATGATGCACATAAGGGCAAAAAGAAAGGAGAGGACAACAAAATGGATTTACAAACACTTTTGCTTGCTATGAGCATCCCAAGCGGTGTGACCGCTTTTTGTTTTTGGCTTGTCGAAGAAAAGATGAAAAGAGAAAGGCGAGAACAGGAAGAAAAAGAAAAAGTGCGGCAGAAAAGTGAAGTCTTATTGATTAAAAGTGTTATGGCTTCCATAGCCCTGGGAGAAGCGGCAGCCACCGCACTGAAAAACGGACACGCAAACGGGGAAACAGAAGCCGCCCTGGAATACGCCCGGAAAATTAAGCATGAGCAAAAGGACTTCTTAACAGAACAGGGCATAAAAGGACTTTATGAGTAACAGCAGACAAGCGGAAAGGAGAAAGCACAATGAAAAAAATTGATTGGGTAAGAAAGTTGACAAGCCGGAAGTTATGGACGGCGGTTGCATCCTTTGTTTCCATGATGATTGTTGCGACTGGCGGAGCAGAGAACCCCGCCACACAGGTAACGGCACTCATTATGGCCGGGGCATCCGTTGTGGCCTATATCATTGGCGAGGGGCTTACAGACCAGGCAAACGCCGGAGTGGAAACAACGGTGGAAGTGACAGAAGAGGAAGCGTAAGGGTATGGAAAAACAGGAATTTATAAAACAAATTGCCGGATATGTGAAAAAGTATGCTGCCGGGTACGGGATTAAAGTACATAGCCCTATTATTGCACAGGCAATACTTGAAAGCGGTTGGGGAGAAAGCAAACTGGCCGCCGTGTACCATAATTATTTTGGACTGAAATGTGGGACAAAATGGACCGGCAAGAGCGTAAACCTTAAAACCATGGAAGAATACACGCCGGGAACCCTTACACAAATTAAGGATAATTTCCGGGTGTATGACAACATGGAAGAGGGTGTGAAAGGATATTTTGAATTTATCCAGTTAAAACGCTATCAGAATTTGAAAGGCATCACGGACCCGGAAGAATACCTTAAAACCATTAAGGCGGACGGGTACGCAACAAGCAGCAAATACGTTGAAAATACCATGAGGATTGTTACACAGCACAATCTGCAAAAGTATGATACGAAAGGGGAAGAGAGCATGGCAAAAAAAGCAAGTGCCGTATTAAGCCAGGCAAGGGCCTGGATTGGAAGAAAAGAAGCAAATGGAACGCACAGGGAAATCATTGATGTGTACAATGCCCACAGACCGCTTGCAAGAGGGTACAAAGTAAAATACACAGATGCGTGGTGTGCAACCTTTGTTTCTGCCGTAGCCATTAAATGTGGACTGACAAGCATTATTCCAACGGAATGTGGTTGCGGACAGATGATTGAATTATTCAAGAAACTGGGAGAATGGCAGGAAAGTGACAGCAGAACGCCGAAGCCTGGGGATATTGTATTTTATGACTGGGACGATACGGGAGCCGGGAACAATACCGGGTGGCCGGACCATGTGGGCATTGTAGAGAGTGTAAGTGGCGGCAGCATTACCGTTATTGAGGGAAACAAGAACAATGCCGTGGAACGCCGCACAATTTCTGTAAATGGCCGTTATATCCGTGGGTATGGTGTGCCGAAGTATGACAGCGAAGCAGGAACCGGGACCACACAGCCTGGAAAGAGCGTTGCAGAGGTAGCCAAAGAAGTAATTGCCGGGAAGTGGGGAAACAACCCACAGAGAAAAGAACGCCTGGAAGCCGCCGGGTATGATTACCAGGCAGTACAGAACGAAGTAAATCAGTTCTTGAAGTAAAAAGAAACACTTCCTAAAGGTCAAAGGAAAAAGAATATGTCACACAGGGCACGTCAATAAAAGGCGTGCCCTATTATAATGCTATGCGTCCAATAATTCTTCATAGGAAGTAGATAGAACATCACGAATGCCACGCAACTGGGAAAGTTGTATGTGCTGAATACCACGTTCTATTTTTACCAAGGCTTCCCGTGTGATTTCAATATCAAGTAATTGTAATTCACGCACTAAGGCGGTTTGCCCCATGTGGCGAGATTTGCGTATTCGCCGTATATTGCGGCCAATTGTATTGTTTTCATCTTCTTTTATTTTGACTTGAAACATTTACGGCCCCTTTCTGGACTAATACCAGTCCTTTTTACTTTATTTTAGGGGCATGGGTGTGATATAATGGGACTAATACCAGTCCAGTTTTTTAATTGACGTTAGATGACAGGGTATAAAAACGATAAAGGAGAATAGGCCATGGGACTTTTTGGAAAGAAAAAAGAAGCAAAAGAGCAGAAACCAATTGAAGAGGTTATGGCACAAAATGTTTTCGGAAAAACACTGATGCCAGGAGAAAAGATTGATTATTGCATCCAGGGTAAAGGCCAGGCGGAAAAATTAGTTTTTTCAACGGCAGTATTGGCAACAACAGAAAAGAGGTGCCTTTATTTTGAGCAGGACGGAAGCCAAACAAAAACGGAAACGCTTATGTATGACAAGATTGTTGCCATATCCCAAAATACAGGGTTTGAAAAGAAAATGGGAAACTATATTGGAATAACAATTACAACGGCAGACGGAAAAGACAGAATTGTGCGTTGTGTAAGCAATGAAGCAAACCAGGCAAAAATAAATGAAATCATTTTCGTAATAGAAAGTAGAAGATAAAAGAACCCCCAATATGCAAAAAAACAGTGTATTGGGGGTTAAATAATTTTATTAAAATATGTCGTAATATGTATTGACATATGCCGACATATGCGATATAATAAAGACAGTTAAGGAAGAACCTTAACAAATACATGGGCAAGCATAGAAAGGAGATAACATGGAAGAGAACATGACAGATAAGCAAATGGAAGTCATTTTAAATCTGGTAGCCGACAAGTTCAGTAATTGCAAGAACATGGAAGAGGTTGCCAAGGCCGTGCAGGAAGTCAGAAACATGGCAAAAAAAGAAAAGCCTAACGAATAGGCTTTAGGGGTTCAGAAAGGGCGGTGGACTTGCCAAAGCCGCCCAATCTGTTAAAAGAAATTATACACCATTTGGCAAGAGAAAGGAAGCGTGAATTTGCCAGAATAGAAAGAGGTTGAGAAAATGCCAAGAACAAAAAGCGGAGAGTTTAACCAGATTGCGTACCAAAATGAATACAACAAAATGAATTATGACCGTATAGAAATTAAGGTGCCAAAAGGGAAAAAGGCAGTAATAAAGGAAGCGGCCAAGGCAGCAGGGCAAAGCGTAAATGAATTTATAAACCAGGCAATTGATGAACGAATGGGAAAAACAGAATAAGCAGGAACCAGGGCGGCCAATGTGTCGCAAGAAAGGACGATATTATGAAAACATGGTATTGCGTAACATCTTCATTTGATGATAGAGGAAGAGCCATAGCGGCAATTACAGCAACAAAAGAAGCGGAAGAGTGCCCAGAAAGCACATACACAAACACAAGCCGAAAAGACATTTATAATGATTGGTTTGGAAGCGAAGAGGAAGCAAAGAAATGGGTTGAACAGGCCCGCTGTGCATAGCAGAAAGGGCGGCAACTACGCCGCCCGGCAATTAAAACGGCCACGTTGTCCATGGGCGGCGTGAGGGTCCGAAGCCCCTATAAACAGTTGACGGGTTGCAATGGTGGGCGTTGCGGTGTAGGTTGACAAGTTACAGCCAGGGTTTAATGAGAACCGGGCGGCGTGCAAGCAGGACAGGCAAACAGGCGGCACGTCTGGGCGGTTGGGAACCGTCCTAATCAAAATATAGAACTGGGAGCCTGGACCCCACAACGCCCATAACAATGCAATATAAATAAAAAGTATAATCAAGGGGGATAGAAGAAAGCGAGGAATTTGACATGGGAAAACACTTAACACAAAGCGATAGAATTAAAATGGAAACCATGTTAAATTCCGGGCATACGCCGGAAGAGGTAGCAAAGTATTTAGGAGTACACAGAACAACCGTTTGGAGAGAAAGAAAAAGGGGAGCCTATACACACAGAAATAGCGACTACACAGAAGAGATACGTTACAGCAGTGATTTAGGGCAAAAGGCACATGACTGGAACGCCCAGGGAAAAGGGCGAAGTATTAAAATAGGAAATGATTTGCCGCTTGCGGAGTATATAGAAAATAAGATTGTGAATGATAAATACAGCCCGGAAGCCGCACTGGCAGCAGTGGCACAAAGCGGAATTGAATTTAAAACAACCATAAGTGTGCGGACACTTTACAGGTATATTGATGACGGCATTTTTCTGAAATTGACAAATAAGGACTTGCCAGTGAAAGGAAAGAGAAAGAAACACAATAAAAAAGTAAAGGTACAGAAACGGGCGGCAGCAGGGCAGAGCATTGAAAAACGCCCGGAAGAGGTGGAAAACCGGGAAGTGTTTGGACATTGGGAAATGGACACCGTGAAAGGCAAAAGAGGGGTAACAAAGTCCTGTATGCTTGTTTTGACAGAGAGAAAGACCAGAAATGAAATAATAGTAAAATTGCAGGACCAGAAAGCAGAAAGCGTGGTGGATGCCCTGGACAGAATAGAACGGAAATGGGGCGATATGTTCAAAAACATATTCAGAAGCATTACGGTTGATAACGGCGTGGAATTTTCGGATTGTGACGGCCTGGAAAAGTCAGCAATACACCCAGGAGAGAAAAGAACATTTCTGTTTTACTGTCATCCATACAGTAGTTGGGAACGTGGAAGCAATGAAAACACAAATAGACTAATCCGCCGCCATATTCCAAAAGGGGAAGATTTTGACGAAAAACAGGACAGGGACATTGAATATATAGAAACCTGGATAAATAATTATCCAAGGGGGATTTTTGAGTTTCAAACAGCGGCAAAACTCTTTGAAGAGGAAATAAGGAAACTGGCATAATTTTTTTTGAAAAACTTGTTGCATAACTATTGACAAAATATAATGGTAAGTTGTAAAATCAAATGCAACAAGAGTAAATAAGTTGTTGCATCTGATTTATAAATTAAATCGAGAGAGTGTAACAAGAGAAATAAAAAAACTCTTGTTGCACTCTTTTTTTATTGCAAAAAAACAGAAAGAAAGGTGGAAAACATGAGAAAAGGAAACAAAAGACTGACCTTTGCAGATAGGGAAAAGATTGAAAAGATGCTTAAAACCGGGGCAAGGGTTACAGAGATTGCAGAAGCGGTGGGCGTGCATAGAGCGACTATTTACAATGAAATGAAGCGTGGCGGCGAACCGTACAGGGCAGAGGTAGCACAGAGGACGATTTAAGACAGTAGCAGGAAAGCGAGGAACTTAACATGAAAGCCAAAATATTAAGAGATACCACAATAGACGGACTGGCAGAAAAAATAAACAGAGAGTTTGAAAACTCAAAAGCACCATTTTTACAGCAAGTATGCACGCAGTACAAAACGGCGGTAGTTCCTAAAATGAGAGGGAAAGAAATTGTGGGGCACGAGGTTGAGTATTCAGCACTTATTTTCATTGAAGAGGTAGGAGAAACAAAGAAACCAGAGAAAGAAGCAATGCGGCAGCAGGAAAGTTGGATATATAGACCGTTAAGCACGGACCCGGATGTGGAAAGAAAATTGGAAGCGGTGGAAAAAGCCCTGGGGTTCAAATTGTTTATTTGGCAAAAAACATTTATTGAAAGGGGAGTTTTCCGGCAGTATGGAGAAACCACAGCCAGGATTTTAAAAAACCTTTTGGACACAAAAGCACAGCCGTTGGACTATGCAGAACCTTGCGGAAGTGTAAGAGAAAATTTTTACCGCATGGAAACCAGAAATATAAAAGAAAAACTGGATAATGCAGGAATAGCAACACGGGTGGTTTTCTTTACTAAGGAAGAAAAAGTGGCATACATGAAAATGAAGAATTAAGAAAGCGAGGAACTTAACATGACACTGGGAAGCCTTTTTGACGGTATCGCAGGTTTTCCACTGGCAGCAGAACGGCAGGGAATAAAGACCGTATGGATAAGCGAGATTGAAGCGAATTGCATAGAGATAGCAAAGCGGCACTTCCCGGATGCGGAGAACCTGGGAGATATTACCGAGATTGACGGGTTTGACAATCTGCATAATGCTGACGGAATAATAAAAGAAGATTTTAAAAGAGCGGTGAAGCTGTTCGGGGCTGACGAGACGCTTTTTCTAGTGAACGGAAGCAGTGCAGGAAATATGGCAGCAATATGTGGTGCATCAAAAAAGGGTGATACTGTTATTGTTGCCAGAAATGTGCATTGTTCGGTTAATAATGCGTTGTTTTTAAATGAATTGAATCCTGTATACATATATCCTGAAATTGACGAAATTGGTATATGCACAGGAATAACGAGGGAATCGGTTCGTGCAGCACTTGAAGAACATCCAGAGGCTTGTGAGGTTATTATTACTTCTCCGACATATGAGGGGGTTGTAAGCGACATTAAAGGAATTGCCGAGGAGACTCACAGGTTCGGGGCGGTTCTGATTGTCGATGAAGCACATGGAGCACATTTTAATTTTCACGATAAGTTTCCCGAAAGTGCGGTAAAATGCGGTGCAGATGCAGTTATTCAGAGTATTCACAAGACACTGCCGTCATTTACGCAGACGGCACTTCTTCATCTTAACGGAAATCTTATAGATAAAGACAGGGTGAAGAAATATTGGAATATTTATCAGTCAACAAGCCCGTCATATATATTGATGGCGGGAATTTCAAGGTGTCTTACGTTTCTTGAAGATGATATGTGCGATTCGGTGTCGTCAGGTTATATGGACGAATATGTTTTTAGACTTACAAATTTAAGAAAAGAAATAAAGAAACTTAAATATATAAAGCTGCAGGAAGTCGATGACATTTCTAAAATTGTGCTGGTTGTAAATGACGGAAAAAACCTGTATGATAAATTATTGAATGATTATGGAATACAGCTGGAAATGGCTTCGGTCAATTATTGTATTGCGATGACAAGCGTAGGAGATAAACAGGTATATTATGACAGGTTTATTGAGGCATTGCGGGAACTTGACACGCCGGAAAATGAGTATTCCGGAAGTTATAGTCCTGCACTGGTAAAGGCTGTTGTGGCATTGAATATGTATGAAGCTGACAGCTGCGATAATGAAACTGTCAATATCTGTGACAGCATTGGGCATATTGCGGCTTCAAATATATGTTTTTATCCGCCGGGAATTAATCTTGTAAATGCAGGTGAGGTTGTGACGCAGGAAGTTATGGATGTTATAAAAGACGGACTTGGACATGGGCTCAGTGCAATCGGAGTTGAGAAAGCGGCAGACGGCAGCACGTTGATTAAATGTGTAAAACAAAGAACAGTATTATGATTAAATGCATAAAACAAAGCTGAAGTAATAGAAATGTCAGGTTAAATATAAAAACAGGAACAGTAATTATGAATGAAATAGTATTTATAATGGGAAAGAGTGCCAGCGGCAAGGATAGGATTTATCGTGAATTGTCAGAGGATAAGGCACTCGGGCTTAATAAGATTACAATGTATACAACGAGACCGCTAAGAAGCGGTGAGGCTGAAGGCAGGGAATATCATTTTGTTGATGACGATACTGTAAAAAGGCTTGAAAATGAGAACAAAATAATAGAGATACGCTGTTATGATACTGTATTCGGAGTGTGGAAATATTTTACGGCAGATGACGGACAGATTGATTTGGCTTCTGGAAAGCGGTATATTGTAATCGGAACGCTTGAAGCATATGATAAATTCTGTGAGTATTACGGAAATGAGCATATTATGCCGATATATATAGAAGTGGATGACGGAGTCAGGCTCATAAGGGCTGTAAAACGCGAGATGGAGCAGGAAAATCCGCATTACGAGGAACTTTGCAGAAGATTTCTGGCAGATGCAAAGGATTTTTCGGAGGAAAATATCCGTAAATCCGGTATAACAAGACGATTTGCTAATAATGGAGAATTTGATGACTGTGTTGATGAAATCAGGCAGGCGTTAAAAGAGTTGGTTTATGAATAAGGATGTGATATAATATGGATATCAAGGTAAATGATGTAGCAAAGACACAGCAGGTTGAGACAAAGCAGGCAGAAAAGCCACAACCGGAAGTGCAGAGCGATGCTAATGTAGAAAGCAAAAGTACAGAACCGGCAAAGGACGTAACTGATAATGAAGCAGAGGCGGATAACTCTGAGGAAGCGAAGTCAGAAACTGCAGCAGATGAAGAAATAAACAATTCAGAAGAGACAGAATTATAAAAATTGTAATTTACATAATACGGAAAAGGTCGTTCCACAGTGGGAACGGCCTTTTCGCGTACAGGAAACGATTATTTATTTTCTTCTATGATCTCTGCGGTATCTAAGATCAGCTGGGATGCTTTCATACGAAGCAGATCGGACTTCAGCTGAACGGCTGGAAGAACCTGCTTTACCACATCGATTGGCTGCTGATACTTCTGTGAAATGAGTTCGTACTGTTCGTTCATTTCATCCTCAGAAACTGTGATATGCTCGGCTTTGATGATTTCATCCAGAATCACTTCAAGCTTTGCCTGTTTGGAAGCGTAAGGCTTTACTTCTTCGCGGAAAGCTTCGGTTGTTTTGCCCATCATCTGCAGGTACTGTGTGAGCGGGATTCCCTGCTGTGCAAGCTGGGCTT
>ERZ779869.2015-NODE-2015-length-17507-cov-4.240889_pt1 | contig 17507 bp, 12 predicted proteins | sample MGYA00511557_ERZ779869 | MGnify/ENA primary metagenome ERZ779869 (study PRJEB29588, sample SAMEA2154620) | human gut metagenome | biome: human gut; feature: human-associated habitat; material: faeces | place: Denmark | collected 2008/2010 ...
GACTATATTAAGTATACGATGGAGCCAATTTTTCGCGAACTTGCTAAGGGGCGAAAAGGCGATAATGGCGAAGATGAGTTTACAAAACTGTATCCATCAATGCTGGGTGATGTGATGATTCCACTGCCGGTCGATGAAACAGGGAGAATTGACATTGAGGCACAACGAATCATCGCTGGAAAGTATCGAACATTGGAACAATGCAAAGCTGATATTGTGAATAATTTGGATGTACTCATAAAACAAAATATAGAATTATGATGACACATTTTACGTGTGTGGTCTATTACATTAGGTGCAAGTATACCGCTTGCGCCTTTTCTCGTGCCTATACTGTTGACTACCGTTGGTAATTGCAGACATCATATTGTCGATTTAAGCGACAATATGCATATAAAGCAAGCAGCCCTCCCCCAAATATATCAAGGCTTTCGGCTGTTCAGATATAGTCTAGCACAGAACAAGCGGTATTTGCAACACGAAGTCACGACAAAATTGTATGCGGTCAGGCTGTATCGACAGGCGGGGGACGTGCAATTCGTCTGCCGGAGGTATCACATCTCGAAAGCGTCTCTGATGCGGTGGAATCGTGCGTATGACGGAACAAAAGAATCGCTGATGCCTAAATCTCACAGACCGCATTCTCCTCATCCAAACGCTCACACCGAGCAAGAATTGAAATGAATCCGTGATTACCACAGAAGAAATCATGACATTTCGATCTGCGAACTTTACGGTAAACTGCGTTAAGATAAGGCGTACAGCCGTCACCCCGGCTCTCTGTATCGCGTTTTTGTTCGCTTGGGATTCAGAAAAAAGGCGTAGTCTACAAAGAAAAAATCCAAGCATACCGGGAAATACGACACGCCGAAAACCCTCGGTGAGAAATGGCAGAAGGTTATGAAAGCCTTTGAAAAGGTCGATCTTCTGATCTTGGACGAATGGCTGATTCGCTGTCTTACTCCGGAAGAAACCTGTGCCATGCTGGAATTGATTGAAACGCGCACGCGGCATGGCGTGACGATTTTCTGTACCCAATTCGAAACCGAGGGATGGTATTCCCGCATTGACCCCGATACGGAGTCTGACAGCCCTATCTGTGATGCGATTATGGACAGTGTGATCCATAATGCTTACCATATCCTGGTTGACGGCAAACAATCCATGCGGGAACGACACGGCCTGAAGTCGGAGAACTTGTCATGATGATAACCGCAACCGAGCTTGACACTAAATACGCCGACTGGTTCCGAGAAAAATGGAAAACCGGGCAGGCTAAGCGGGAGATCCTGCAACGGTTCTCAACAGAGCCTGATGACGCGTACCAATGGATGAACCAAGATCTCTATGAACAATGCCACATAATCATTCGCTATTGGAATAACCAACCAAACAGCCCAACTGGGTCACTTGTCTCTGTCTCCTGCAGGGTTGGGGTAAGCGTATTCACCCGAACCCTGCATTCCCACAGGCTATCGCCTGCGCTCCGAGCCGCTGTGGCGGTGGAAAAGTCTCGGCGGGTGGGGCTCCATTCGATTTTAAGGTGTGGCTCACCTTTCCGTTTTGGGTGGCTCTCTTCGGGCGTTAAGGTGGCTCTATTTCTCCGTGCAAGTGGCTCTCAGAAGACGTTTTTTACACTTTGAGTGTTATTCTGTGAATAGAGTCGACAAATCCACAGTAAATGATAATTGGGGCATTTGCGCTATAACGTGGGATAGTTCTGGCGTTACTATAATACAACCCTTTTTGAAAAATCAAAAGAGCCGTTACACAAACATCGATTGAAATAGAAGTCAAACACTTTCGCTCGACCTTGACCTATTCCAGTGCTTATGTAACGGCTTTCGCCACATGAAATGTTATGTGTATTTGGGAACCCTATATGGTGCTGTCTCGTAGGGTTTCTTATGGCTATGGCACGGGTATTACTTGTGATGCACTCTTGTCCCGTTTATATGCATCTGGTGGCTACAGCAAATGCGAGCTTGTCGCAACCACCATTTCCATAGATACAGAACATCGGAATACTGCCATCCGAATGCGAAAATCATTCATATCCACCGACTACATAGCATTCATCCCTGCAAACCGAAACACCGCCGGCATATCCTACAAATGTGAAAACATATGTCTCGCCGGATACGGCTTTATTTTCGCTTCCAAGGTCAACTGTCACAGGAACATCCACTGTCGGCAATCCGATATCAAGGTTTTGGATCATTTCACTATATGTCCCATCATTGTTCTTTTTCATGACGGTCAGTTTTATGTCATTGATACTATAATGTTTCAGATTAACATTAACCTGTGAGCTTCCGGGCGTCAAAACCTTGTCGATAATATCGGCATCCATGGCATATGGGACAGCATCAAGACAGCCAAACTCGACTGCAGTACTAATTCCGGCAGAAATCGATGCAGACATTGATACCGCCGACAGCAGCTTCGCCTTTATCTTAACCTTGTTGCCGGTTGAATGTCCAAGCGGTTTGAGTGAATAAAGCTTCACCGTAACTTCGCCGGCACTCAGCGGCGTGACGATTATGTAACCATTATAACCATGGAATATTCTACCGTTAACCTCGGCATATGAGCCTTCTGGCAGCGTGTCGCCGTCCAGCGACAGAATAACCGCATATACACTGTCGTCATATCCAACGTATGTCGTGTTGACAGTGGAAGAGCTTTCCGTAACTGTAAGCTTCACTTCAAACGGTCCGACACTTGCGACGTTTTCGTTTTGAGCTGTGGCAGTGAGGGACGTCGAATCCTCACCGATCACTACCGTTTTATACTCCGGGCTTATGGTTACGGCAGAGTCGTTGCGGTAAACCAGCGATATTTTACCGCTGGGAACGGTATTTGCAACACCGACGCAGTCAACTGCAAACAGCAATTTCGCTGTTATTTCCTGAATATCCTGACCTGACGGTAGTAAAAATTTTTCGTCCTTTGAACCGAGTGAGATAAAATCTGTGAGGGCAATCTCTTTGATTGATTCGTTAACGATAAAGCAGTAAAACCTCGGCTCATCCGCATTGGACTTATCAATCATCAGAATTCTCGTTCCTATGGCAAAGTTCTGCGACTCTCCTTGAGCATTGAAGAAGCAGAGCGATGCACTTAAATTCGTATAGAACGAAGGCGCATATGCCGTTTCAACATAAAGGGTAAAACTGCTCTCTGGCGTTATGGCAATTATACCACTGTGGTTGACATAGGCGAAAATATCCTGATAGTGCTTGCCCGGCGCAATCCATGAATCCTGTTTCGATTTTTTCAAAGCAAGCTCGACGGTCGTATCCACCGCCCCTAAAAGCTGTTCGTAAACTTCGCCACGAACACTGTACCCGTCCTTACTGCTCTCATTCACGCTCACTGAATAAAGACAGTTTTCAGGCAAATACCAAAAGACGGCTGAATCTCCATCTTTCACATATATCGTAATCCGCGCCTCTCCGGATGCATCGGATCGAAGCAGAGTCGGATTTGTAACTTGTTCGTCGTTCACGGTGATTGTATCCGTTACCAAGCCCGATATTGTATACAAATGACTTTCACGCAGACTCGAAAAACTACAATCTATCGCAATGTACTTGTCAGGTTCACCGGAAACCGTGGTGTTTATGGTAAAGTCATGACCGGAAAGTTCAAAGCGTGCATAATAAGTAGATACGCCTTTATCGACAACCTTGTATGTATAACTTGGGTTTCTGCTGACCAGATTGCCATCTTTATCGTACCAACCGTTAAAAAGGTAGCCCGGTTTATTCTTTGCCGTTATATTGATATATGTACCATCTGCGGCGGCAAAAACATCCTGACCGACAATAAGCTCCTCGCCCCCAATAACTTTTTTGTAATCAGTGGGAGTTGAAGGATTTACATCTTTGGTGAAGGAAATCTTAACCGCTACATCTCCTCCTTCGGTACTTACCGCATAGGATGAACTTGATTTGTTATAAGTTTGGGCAATTACTCTTTGTCTGAACTTCCATTCTGCAAAGAAGATGATACCTTCATTAATCGATATACCTTTATTAACAAGAACCGTAAAGTCACCTTTATCGTCTTTTTCCCATATGCTGAGTGTTGATACTTCGGAAAGTTCATCAGCAGGATCACATTTCACCTTATGAACTGCATCGACCAGGTGAGTGATAGAATTTTCACCTTCTATTTCAATATACCGCCACCCCAAGAACTCCCATCCGTCATCAGATTTGGGTACGTGTGAGATGTACTCCGAGAGCAATGATGTGTCATTTATTCCCATCGGGATCTCGCGGCCGGAATTGGGATCAGTTAAGTCATATTGATAAGTGTAATTGTTTCGCGTGTCATAAATGACGTTTTTTGCTTGATATACTACTTTGACAGCAATTGCATTATCAGTCGTATAACCAAAAGAATATACGTTTTTTCCCTGTTCAGTTGTTGTTATAGTCCAAAAGGCATTATCCTTAGGATAAAATATACCGTTTACGTATGCTCCAATAAAAGTTCTGCCTTCCTCTTGGAAGCTAATGGTAATTCTACTGCCTGAAAGCGACCATCCGACCTCATTACTATCTAAATCGGTAGAGATATAATTATTAGGATCATCCGGCGTGACATGTACATATCCAATTTCTTCATTTCCGTCATGTTTGGCATCTACATAGTAATACTCCTTGAATTTTATATTATCCAAAAAGTTTCCGTATGATTTGCCCTTTGTACCTGCTGCCTTCACGGAAACAAAGCCGAATATGGTTCTATTCTGTCCCTGAGGAACAATGTAGTCATATTCACCGTAATCATGCCATGAAGTGTTGTCCGAAGAAACGATCCATATAGACCATTCCTCGGTATGCGTTTCATCCTGATACCAACTGAAAGTGTTACCGTACTCGAATCCGCCGCTATTATTAAACTTTGACGTATACAGTTTTATCTCGGCGCTGCAACAATTATCCGGTATGTCCAGCACCACGTCTTTTTGTTCATAAAGCCAATACACAATCTGCATCAATTGATCTTTGGCTGTTATGCTTGCTTTTTGTGGCGAATAGGACTGCTCCGGACCGATGACCAACGCCATGGTGTCAATTCCGTCACGTCCTCTGTGTGAGAGGCCCCATTTATACATCTTACCCGGGTCTGTATTTACAACTTGATACAGCGAGCTCTCCTGATCTGCATTCAGCTCCGCAAACTGATATCCATCCCGAATCGAAGGAGGGTTATATACTGACGTATCAAATGTAACTCCGAGACCGTACGCATCTTTTCCACCCTTCAATGTGCCGATCTCCACAACAAAATCCGATGCGGTAGAGCACCAACCTATTTTTTCAAACGGAGTGGGAGCATTTGCTGCCTTTGCCTGGAAATAACCGTTTGTGGCAGATACCACCGCATCATCAAAACCGGCATTTGCAAGCAAATTTTTATTATCGTAAACGCTGGAAAAGCATATGTTGTCAACCAAATTGCCCGAAGTTTCAGAAGATGAAGCAGATTTGAAGCAGGTCATGGCAAACAGAGCATTTCCATCCGCCATGGGTAGATAATCACCTGAGTATACCCCCCAATCCGCTTTTCCGGTGCTCATCAAATATACTTCGAATTTGACTGTATGTTCCGAATCGTAATCAAAGGAAAAGTAACCGGCATCGGACGCTGTAAACTCGCCGTTGTCACGTAAGGCAGTGGTATAGACTATGTATGACACCATCTCACCCTCCGCCGGTGCGGTTATGCTTTGCGGGTTCGCTTTCATCCATTCAATGATTTTTTGAAAATGATCCGAATCGCCAATGTCTGATTTTACATAGTTCACACCCGTGTCCTTTACGATGAAAAGCGCCAAGGTGTCAACACCGCTTCTTCCGCGGTGATTAACCGTCCAATTATATTGCATTTCCGCCATTAATGACAAGCTTTGATAGATGGTACTTGCTTCATTGCCAATGGTCTCGGCAAATTGCCAACCGTCTGAGGCACCGACGCCAGATACGATTTGCGTCACCACCGTTGGAACCATGTGGGGCGATGTTCCGTTCCCTCTCAGCCAACCAAGCTCAATAGCTCCCGATAGGGCCGTGGTGTTCCATCCGGGTATTTCATCCTGGGGAACGTTTGCATTATAGCCTTTCTGTGAGTTTAATGCTAAATTCAAATCCTCCACGCGATAATTTGCAGGCTCTTCAAAGCTACCGTTGATGATATTGGATTGACCGCCTTGAAGTTCCCCCTCCTCGGCATAAACAGAGATGCTGAAATGGGTGACCATGGAAAAAATCATCAAAGCACTAAGAAAAACGCATAATACTCTCTTCGTTTTCATTTTTCATCGGTCAAGCTACACAGTCAACGCCATGAAAGCTTCCCCTTTCCTCCTTTCGCTTGTTTTCGTTTGGTTTAGTATAAAAACATACCGCAACTTACGGCATAATGATCGTGTCGCTAAACTTTGTCTCAACGCAAGAATAATTCTTGTTAATATCCGTTTTGAAAAACGCTATCTTGACTGTGGTGTAGGCGGGAATAGTTACGGATGCGGCGTTTTTGTCTGCGTTCAGAGATCCTCTACACACATAGTCGTTGGTTTCATCAATTAAAAGATTTTCTTTAACCCAATTAACCTTAACTGTCTGCGCCGTATCTCCCGTATAGATATAAAGCTCCGCATAATAACTTCCGACAGAATCGATTATTTCATATCTCAGAACAGATTCTGCGAAAACAAATTTTGCCTTAAGCTCCTTGACATAGGGAGAACTGCTTGTGACGGTCACGATGATTTCTTTATCGGCTTCCTCTCCGCTGTATGTCAGCGTGATTGTATCGAAATGCGCGGTATTGGAGGTTAGTGTTCCGCCGTAAGATGAGAGTGTTCCGTCGCTTGCGGAAACTGTGTATACAATATCAGACGCATTGACTCTGAAGCGATCAATATAATTTCTGATTTCAAACTCAACGCTGTTGCCGGAAATTTTATATTCGGGAATCACGCTCTCGCTAAGGTAATCGCTTGTAAAATAGAACTCATAAGAATTGAGTTCCATCTGTTTACCCTGCTCCGTTGTGTATTTGGCAAGTACCGAGCCAAGACAGAGAATGAACAAAACAAATAGCGACGCAGAGACAACTGCTATTATTTTCTTTTTCATATAACAGTGGACTCCTTCCTTTATGTTTTAATCAATCTGCTCCCAAATAACCGAAAGGTAAACTGCATCGGTCATCCCGGAAAACTTTGCATCGTTTTGTGTGTTTGACCATTCCACTCTTAATTTATAGTCATGAGCCTGAGAAATTCCGGGGCTGAATAGAATCGGACATTCATATTCGTAATTCTGATTTTCGCTGATACCGTCGCAGCTCCAGTCTGCAATGACGCTTTCGCTACTGTCGAGAACGGTAAAGTGCAGAGGAAGATTTCCAGTGGTTTTCAGAACAATTTTATATTTCATCGTCACTTCGGAAACATTGTCGCCAGAGAAATTTTGCACCCTAAATATTTTATCGGTGCTGTCCCCTGGCTTTCGTATCTCCGAAATATCTATTATGTTATCGGAAACGAGAGAGGGCGAAAACTTCGCCACCGAAGTGCCGGCATTGCCGCTTACCTCGGAAGCATACTTTGCCGCGGTTATCCCTATCGATGTCAATAAAAGCAATGAAAGGCATACAACTATCGCCGCGTGTAATAATCTCTGCGAAATTCTTCCTTTTTGTAAATGCATAAAGCCCCCTCCTTTCCGTTATTTTCAAATTCAAATATATTGCTGTTTACAGCTTTTTTCTCAATTCATCATTTTCTGCTTTGATACTCTCTATCTCCGCTCTGATTCTGTTAATTTTTTCTCTTTCTTCTTTTTCTTCAATAAACATCCACGTAAATGCCACAGCCATCAGAATGAACACGACCGCCATAACAAACGGTGGGTTGGTAACAAATCTAATTATTTTTCCGCCGTTTGGTATCTTCCCGGTATAAACGCCCAAAACAGCAGTTTCGGAAAATGGTTTGTCCTCCGTATTGTTGGCGTCACCTTGTGTTGTGATAATATCACCATCAATTTTCGTTATTCTATGGAGAACGTTGCTCTCGCCCGTGTTATAAAGCACTACGTCGCCAACGTGCAGTTCTCCGGGCTTTTTGACAAACACGAGATCATCCGTGGAAATTTCGGGTTCCATACTTCCGCTAAGGACGAAGGATGCTCCGAACCCAAACGGCATGGCAACCCCCTGCGGGTTTTTGATTTTTACAACGGCAGTAAAAGCCACAGCATAAACAACTGCGCACAGCAGAACAGCGGAAACGCAATAGCCCACAGTTTTCAGTATTTTCTTATTTTTGTTTGTCTTCGTCACGCTGCCGCCTCCTACGTTTTTTAATACCGTCGTGTATTTTTGGCGAAACGGAACGCTTACTAGCAGAGCGTTCCATCTCGTTGAATGGGGTGTAAAAATGAAATTAGTCAACCTGAGTTGCGGTCACTCTTGCTTCAACCGTGAGAGTTGCAGTTGCTTCAGCACCAAGAGGCGTATCAATAGTATCATCTCCATCGAAGATCCACTTCCACTGTACGGTAACTGTTTTCTCTTCCCCAATATTTATTGCGACACCAGCCACATCAAGGTCATTAATGTCAGTTTTCCAAGTAGTTCCGTCAATAGAGAACTGTACAGGAATGTTTTTCGTATTTGTTACCGAATAGTCGATTGCATATGTTGCATTTACCTGAGAATCGTTTTTGATCACGATATCGAATTTCCCGCTTGTACCGGGAGCGATGATGCTGCCATCAACAGGATTCATATCGTTTTCCGGCGAGGTCTGGTCAGAATCGGTAATGGTCTTGAAAAGGTCAAAGGTAAATGTATCGGTTATTGCAATATTCGCAGAATTAACCTTAATGTCCCATCTTGCAACAGTTGCACTATCAGTACCCGTAGCGCTACTGGTGTACTTTGCAAACGTACCGCCGACGAAGCACATGGTGAACATCATGGTAACGGCGATAACCGCTAGCAAACGAACCATCATGGGATTTCTTCTTTTATTGTTCATTGTTTTTTACCTCCATATAATAAATTGATTAGTGACCGATCTGCTATGTTAGCTCGCAAAGCGGTCTATGTAAAACAGCAAAATTTGTGCCGTTGTTACCGTAGTTTGTTACTCTCTGGATTTGAGTTTTGTGAATTAATTTTCGATGCTTTATTTTCAATCTGTGAAAGCAGACTTTCTCTCTCTGCTTTTAATGACTCCAGCTCGGCTAAAAGTATACTTTCTTCATCATCTGCCAATGCAGAATCTTTGCCTTTTTTATACAAATACAATTCGGTCAACACAATGGTAGGAATCACCACACATATCAGAAACCCCGGAATTGTGGATAAGAAATAGATCACATATCCAAGAAGCGGTATAGAGAAACGATATTCTCCAATGACTTCATCAATAGAGAGTTGGTAAATTTGTTTATTATGTGGTGAAAGCATCATTGCATAATTGCCGTCAGCTGATATAAACGAGGCTATGCACATTGTGCTACAGCTGTCATCTGCAAAATGCGTGACAAGTTTTCCTTCCATTATCTCATCTATGTTATCCACATCATCGTCGTCGAATTTTTTACAAATAATAAAATCCCCTTTTTCTATATTAATAGATGATTCCTCATCAAGAGATATTAACGGAAAATAGCCACAAATATTAGGGACTTCTTCCTTTAAGATGTAGATTTGAACGATTAAAATTGTATTAATGATTATAATCGGAATCATCAGAAAAAATGCCACGGCGCAACACACGGCCGTAATTTTTCCACAACCTGATTTAATAATTTTCATGCTTGCTTTCCATCTTTCGAATTTTTATTGATGAAATCTTGCATTGATTGAATTTTTCGATGTATAAAATTTTTCTCATATATATAAATACACATCAATGATATATTATTATACTACGTTATCAATGTGATTGCAAGATTAAAAGTATATTTTTTCAACATTTTTTCCTTTTTATTCTCAATGGTCAAGCATGCAGTGAGCACACCGCATTGGCTCGGTTGCCTTGATTGGTTCGTCGATTTGCATATTGGGAATTGTACTGTCAAATATGAAAGCATTTCGTGTGACTGCTGTCATCCTAACAGAGGTTGGTTTTGAATTTCCTTCAGTTAGCAAAATAGCATAACATCCATAGCTTTTTTTGAAATTGTCGAGATGCACTTGACCGTATTTGCTAATAGACTTCTGCTCGGAAAGTTCTATGTCCGGTACAATGTAGCCGTTACCATCTCGGTATAATACTCCGAGTTGTTTATATACTGTCTATTTTTATTCCTTTTTATTTTTCTTCCACACATTATAGTCATCCAAAGTTAATAGAGCCACTTAGCGAATATTTAATAAGAATGATATTGTTTTTTCATACATACTCAGGCTGATTTGTTTGAATTCAAAAATGTATGCGAACTATTGATATCCACAGTCGTGAATACTTACTTTCATTATTGATTTGATGCCAGTTATAACACTGTTTATCCTGTCGATTCCACTGTTTTTCCTCCAGCTCGTTTCCTCGATCCAATACAAGAATTAATTCTTTTGTTTATACGAATCCGTTTTTTCAAATATCGAATAGTACAGTTCTATCAGGAAATACGCGGTTGATAGTGTTGGAGATAAATCGAACATGATAAGCACTTTCTTTAATTCCACCGCTCTAAGCTTGTCCTGATGCTTTAGCATGGGATGTCTAATACTATATTATTGCCGCATGCAGGTAGCTCATTTCCTCGCTGACGTCAGTAAACATGTGTTTTATCTGGGCTTTTCCCACAATGTGGGTGTGCAGACTCTTTTCTTCTCTAGTTCTATTTATAATATATTTCTTTTACATAACTGCTTTTTACGTTTGCCTCTTGCAGTACGAAAAACTATTCTATATAATGTGAATTAATCATATCTGAAGCGTCCGGTAATGTTGGGTTGGATCACATAATATTTTATCAAAACTTTTTAGAAATGATTTTTATCTCCACTTTTTGCTATATATGTTTTCCCCAATACCTGTTATATGTCCTTTTTCCCTTATAAGGTGTATGGGCAATGAGAGATCATCTAACAAATAGCTATCGTATCATAAATAAAGTGCCGTCGTTCCTGTTAATTAATATTCACTTTTCACTTCACATGAAATATATAAACTAAAATAATATCTCTGGAACGACAACATTTATTTCCTTCGATTTTTCTGCATCAGCATTTACATCTTCAGGTCGATGGAATGTCGGAACAACTTTGTGAAGGGCTTCTCGTGCTTTATTATCATCACCATTCACGAGCGCTATTTTGAGATCCGTCAATTTTTCCGCAAGTTCACTCTCACTAACAGGCTCGTCCCGTTCTATGAAAATAAGGCTGTTTTCCGTTTTGTAAAGTTCCTCAGTATTTACAAGCAGTTCCTCGTATAGCTTTTCTCCCGGACGCAAACCAGTTTCCACTATATCGATGTCACGGTATGGTTCATATCCGCTCAGACACACCATGTTCTCTGCAAGATCAAGGATTCTCACTGGCTTGCCCATATCTAGCACGAACAGCTCACCGTTCTTTGCCAAAGCACCAGATTGAAGCACCAGCTGGCTTGCCTCAGGAATAGTCATAAAATATCGGGTGATTCGCTTGTCCGTCACCGTAATCGGACCTCCATTCAGTATTTGACGTTTGAACAGCGGAATAACCGAACCAGCACTTCCAAGCACATTACCAAAACGTGTTGCACTGAATGTTGTGTAACCTGAGGTTCGGCTATGACTCTGCACTATCATCTCACACATCCGCTTGGTTGCCCCCATAACATTAGTTGGGTTTACTGCCTTGTCTGTGGACACCATCATAAACCGCTGTACACGATACTTTTCCGAAAGCTCCACAGTATTGAGCGTGCCGAACACATTGTTCTCAATTGCTTCACAGCAGTTATGCTCCATTAGTGGAACATGCTTGTGCGCCGCCGCATGAATTACGATTTGAGGACGGTAAAGGTCGAATATTCTCTCAAGCGCAGGACGGTTGCATACAGAAAGGATTTCAACACGAATATCCAATTCATCTTTATATGCCATCTTCAGTTCCTGCTGAACATCGTATGCGCCATTCTCATAGATATCAAGAATAATCAGCTGTTTCGGCGACATTTTGGCAATCTGACGGCCAAGCTCGCTTCCGATGCTTCCGCCACCGCCGGTAATCAGAACCACCTTGCCCTTATAATAAGCATTGGTTCGCTCGTCGATCACAACAAGGGGTTTACGAAACAGCAGTTCCTCTGCATCAAATTCGCGCAAATGACGTTTGTTGTCACCTGCCTGCTGCATGGTCGGGTAGTCATACACCTTGATTTTACATCCGAATGACTGATACTTCTCATACAGTGCTTTCTTTTCATCAGAGGACAACTGAGGAAGCGCAAATACGATCTCCTGTATTCCATAATGCTCTAACAGTTCGCTGGTTGTGTTATCATCGGCAACAATCGGAATCCCCTGGATCTGCCGCCCGATTTTTTGAGGATCTTTATCGATAAAGCATTTCGGAATATATGCCGAAGTATTGCAGTTCAAGAGTTCCTCTGCAAGGCTGACGCCAACTTTCTCCGCACCGAAGATGGCAACACGGATTTTGTTTGTCGGTGTATTGTCATCAAGCACTATACGGTTTCCCGCAAATATCTTGACAAGCACATTCAGAATTTTACCGAGCACCGAATCTTTCCGACAGCACTTGTACGCATAGCGGTACACCATGCGAATAGCAAGCGCGCCAAGTAAGGATAGGCAACTGATGCAAAGCACCATCGCAAATGAAATATGCCGGCAGGGTAAAAGCTTTTCTATCAAATAAAATAGAAACAATCCACAAGCATCTGAAACAAGCAGCCGGATATAACTCTGAATTCCGCCATAACGCCAGACCTGCCGATATATCCGCCATGCAAAGCGCATAGAAAGGATGGAAAGCATTGCCACCGCGCTCTGCATCAGGATGTCGGTCAGTTCAAGCTTATTCCCACCTTTATAAAAAACAAGAAGGATAATATTCACAATAATGCATAGGATGATATCATAAAAGACCAGACGCCACCGGTTATCAATACGGCGTCCTCCGGTTATTTTCTTTTTATCCTTTGAAATACTCTTGTTCTTCAAAATGATGTATCCTTTCTATTCGTAATTCATGAAACGAAAGCGACGAATATTTTGATTTTCCAATTCCGATAGCCCAGTAATCACTTTATCTGCAATCGATATTCTCATATAATACCGCTTTATCACGCCCCGGAACGCAGACGATGATAAGCCTCAAATGAGTATTCCGTAAAACACTTGCCCTCGCGTAAGATTCCGGGCTGAACGAATAAGAATTGCTATAGGCAGACACACACAGCCTATTCCCGCTACTGCAATTCATATACTCATACGAATGCTTCTCTATGGCAACAAAAAAGCAATTAGGATTTTCTCCACACCATTTTATCTACAACGCCGGTGTAGCTTTGAATGATCTTAACCACCTTCGAGGAAACATTCTCCTCAATATAGTCCGGCACGGGGATTCCGCAGTCTCCGTTGCGGTTCATCTCAACCGCCGTATCAACCGATTGTAAGAGTCCCTTTTCATCAATACCGGAAAGAATGAAGCACGCCTTGTCAAGCGCCTCGGGTCGTTCGGTGGAGGTGCGGATGCAGACTGCCGGGAACGGATGCCCGATACTCGTGAAAAAGCTGGATTCTTCAGGGAGCGTACCGCTATCCGAAACCACGCAGAAAGCGTTCATTTGCAGGCAGTTGTAGTCGTGGAAGCCCAAGGGTTCATGCTGAATCACCCGACGGTCCAGCTTGAATCCGCTTGTTTCCAGGCGCTTGCGGCTTCTCGGGTGGCAGGAGTACAGAATCGGCATATCATATTTTTCCGCCATCTTGTTAATTGCAGTAAACAAGCTGGTGAAGTTCTTTTCGGTGTCGATGTTCTCCTCGCGGTGAGCAGACAGCAGGATGTACTTGCCCTTTTCAAGTCCGAGGCGGTTGTGAATGTCGCTCGCTTCGATTTCGGCAAGGTTGCCCCGAAGTACCTCTGCCATGGGTGAGCCGGTGACATAGGTGCGCTCCTTTGGCAGTCCGCAGTCGGCAAGATAACGACGTGCGTGTTCGGAATATGCCATGTTCACGTCGGAAATGATGTCTACAATGCGCCTGTTGGTTTCCTCAGGCAAGCATTCATCTTTGCAACGGTTGCCGGCTTCCATGTGGAAAATCGGGATATGCAGTCTCTTTGCCCCAATGACCGACAGGCAGGAGTTTGTGTCGCCGAGAACCAGCACAGCCTCCGGCTTTATCTGTACCATGAGATTATAGCTGCTGGCAATGATATTCCCCATGGTATCGCCGAGCGTGTCGCCCACCGCGTTGAGATATACCTCCGGGTCGGCAAGCTTCAAATCCTTGAAGAACACGCCATTAAGGTTGTAATCATAATTCTGCCCGGTGTGGGCGAGAATCGTATCAAAATACGTGCGGCACTTGTTAATGACCGCTGCCAAACGGATGATTTCCGGCCGCGTACCAACGATGATAAGCAGCTTGAGCTTGCCGTTGTTTTTGAATTTGACGTTTGAATAGTCGAGTTTATTCTCCATAGATTCTGAACCTCCCCTACTTATATAAGACCGAAAAATTTCCGTATTCTTGCCCATAGCCCATAGGAATACTCGATTCCGGTTTTATTGTATTTGGAATTCCTCAAATTGCTGAAAAAATAATATGAAGTTTTGCCTCCGTACTGCGTTTTCCATTCAAGAAGATAAGCGGGGATTGCCTCTCTTCTTTCCACAATCATACATAATGGCGACGTAGGCGTGATGTTTCGCACCACTTTGACCGTCTTATACTTTTCTTTTCCGGACGGTATGCTATCCTCTACCACTTTTTTGATTTTCATCTTGCGGATGATGGCATTTTTAGGGATGAAATAATTCACCGTTATTTCTTCTCCGTTCGTTTCATCAAAGTCACGATAGAACAACGGATATACCGCTTGATTTTCAAAAGCGGATTCTTCCTCATAGTCAACATCCGGACGATAATCATAAACTTGGATCTCTACATTTTCTATCCATTCCACATTGGAATTGAAGAATACCCAAATGAATCTTATGATAGCGACCACCAGGCTGATCGCGCCGATAACAACCAGAATATCATCAAGCAGGGTGAAAAATGTATTGTCTGTCGAAGTAACCGTAGACAAAATATTGGCAAATATCATACTTTCTCTCCAAACGTATCCGGCTTATTCGGATCAAACGGCTCGTTCGCCCACATAACGGTGACCAGATTTTCCGTCTCGCTCAGATTGATAATGTTGTGTGTATAGCCCGGAAGCATATGCACTGCTTCTATCTTGTCACCGCTGACCTCAAAATTCAGCACTTCATCCGTGCCGATTTTGCGCTCCTGAATCAGTCCGTGGCCGGAAACCACAATGAAAAACTCCCACTTCGTGTTGTGCCAATGCTGCCCCTTGGTGATACTCGGCTTTGATATGTTCACGCTGAACTGCCCGCAGTTTGCCGTCTTAAGCAATTCGGTAAAACTGCCGCGTGCGTCTTCGTTCATCTTCAACGAAAACGATACTTTCTCCTTCGGAAGATAGGAAAGATACGTACTGTACAGCTTTTTGGCGAAACTATTATGGGGAATCTCCGGCATCGCAAGCGTCCGGGGCTGTGCCTTGAAACTTTCAAGTAAATCTACAATCTCGCCGAGTGTGACCTTGTGGGTAATCGGTGCAGCGCAGTATCTTCCATTATCAGTCAGCACTGTATCAATGCCGTCAAAAGTGCAGTGATGCTCCCTGCCCTCCAGTGCATCGAGCATTTCGGTAACTAAATCATCAATATAGAGTAATTCAAGCTGTGCGTTTCTATCGTTGACGGTAATCGGCAGATCGTTTGCGATGTTATTGCAGAAAGTCGCAACTGCGCTGTTGTAGTTCGGTCTGCACCATTTGCCGAATAGGTTCGGGAAGCGGTAGACGAGGACTTTTGCGCCGGTATCCCGTGCGTAGTCAAAAAACAGGTTTTCTCCGGCAAGTTTGCTCCTGCCGTAATCGCTGTCATAGCGCCCGATCAGGGTCGCCTGAATCGAGGAGGAAAGCATTACAGGGCAGTTGTTTTTATGCTTCTTCAGTGTGTTTAGAAGCGTTGAGGCAAAACCGAAATTGCCCTGCATGAATTCTTCGGCATTCTGCGGACGGTTTACGCCTGCAAGATTGAACACAAAATCAGCTTTTGCACAATATTCGTCAAGTAATGCGATATCGGTGTCGATATCGTATTCATAGATTTCGCCGATCTTCAGCTCAGGGCGAGTTCTGTCCTTGCCGTCACGCAGATTTTTCAGCGTGCAGACAAGATTCTTTCCGACAAATCCGGCAGCGCCGGTTACAAGTATGTTCATATCATTTCCCCATCTTTGCAAGTTCGTCCTGTATGTAGGCAAGAGATGCAATTTTGGCTTTTGTATCCTCGACATTCAGAATGCGGGTGTTGTTGGAGTTGAATTCGGTCAGCGTATTGCGCTTTTCGTCGCCTTCTTTGAAATACTTGTCGTAATTCAGTCCGCGGTTGTCGGCAGGAACGCGATAGAAGTTGCCCCTGTCGATTGCCTTTGCGCATTCCTCGTTTGTCAGCAACGTTTCGTACATCTTTTCGCCGTGACGGATACCGATGACCTTGATGTCCTCTTTCTTGCCACCGAACAGCTCGCAAACAGCCTGCGCTTGCGTTTCAATGGTGCAAGCGGGAGCTTTTTGGATAAACAAATCGCCGTTTTCACCGTGCTCAAAGGCAAAGAGGACGAGATCGACCGCTTCTTCCAGCGACATAATAAAGCGAGTCATTTTCGGCTCTGTAATGGTGATCGGGTTGCCATTCCTAATCTGATCGATCCACAGCGGAATGACAGAACCGCGGCTGCACATAACATTGCCGTAACGGGTGCAACAGATCTTTGTTTTGCCCGAATTGCGCGACTTGGCGATTGCCACCTTTTCTTCAATGGCTTTCGTGATACCCATAGCGTTGATCGGGTACGCCGCCTTGTCGGTGGACAGGCAGATGACGCACTCCACGCCTGCTTCAATCGCTGCTGTCAGCACATTATCAGTACCGATGACATTGGTGCGCACTGCCTCCATGGGAAAGAACTCGCAGGACGGCACCTGCTTGAGCGCTGCCGCATGGAAAATGTAATCCACACCGTGCATCGCTCCGCGGCAGGATTCAAGATCACGCACGTCGCCGATGTAGAATTTGATTTTGTCCGCCACTTCGGGCATCTTCGCCTGAAACTCGTGGCGCATATCGTCCTGCTTCTTCTCGTCACGGGAGAAGATGCGGATTTCCCCTATATCTGTTTTGAGGAAACGGTTAAGTACGG
>ERZ779869.2028-NODE-2028-length-17407-cov-5.604023_pt1 | contig 17407 bp, 18 predicted proteins | sample MGYA00511557_ERZ779869 | MGnify/ENA primary metagenome ERZ779869 (study PRJEB29588, sample SAMEA2154620) | human gut metagenome | biome: human gut; feature: human-associated habitat; material: faeces | place: Denmark | collected 2008/2010 ...
GAAAAAATGGATGAAAAAAACAAAAAATAATTTATAATATAATTTTAAAGGGAGGGAAAAACATGGCATACAAAATAACAGATAAATGTATATCTTGTGGAGCATGTGCAGCAGAATGTCCAGTAAGTTGCATAGCACAAGGAGAAGATAAATACATAATAGATGCAGATGCATGTATTGGTTGCGGTACTTGCGCAGGCGTTTGCCCAGTAGAAGCACCAGAAGAAGAATAAAATAATTAAAACAAAAAGAAAGCAAAGGTTATATTTTAAACCAGTGCTTCTTTTTTTATTACTTCTTTTTAGATTTCTCTACAACAGAAGTAATTTGGTACATTCCGAATCCGGAGTACATTAGAGCTGTAATCTCAAGAACTAAGATAACAGCGGTTGTAGAAGTATCAGCGTTACCACTAACAATTCTACAGGCCCAGCAACGTTCTGCAAAGTCACTTTTAACATTTGCTTCAATTTCTTCTATCGTTTCAGGTGTGCCATAAGGAGACATTGAAGAGGCTCTACTGAGTTCCATCCCCGCTGCCTTGTCATACATGAGCATACCAGCTGACAGTACAAACCGAACTGCAACCAAAAGCGAAATTGCGAGCATTACTAATGTAAGAATTGCGAATACTAACCGTGCTTCCTTAGATCTAAACATTTTTTTTGCCTCCAAAAATTTATTTAATATAATTATACCACATATTAAATAAATATTCAAATTTGGGGTCAAAGTAGAAAAATTCAATAAAAAAGAAACATAATCCAAATTCATTGGCATTTATGTTTCTTTTTAGAAATCAGCGAGAAAACTTTCGCTTTATTCTTTTTGAGAGAGCTTTAAAGAAGCTTGGCATAAGCTTAGCAACTTCAACAAGTTCGTCTTCGAACTTGATAACTTTCTCTTCAAAGATGAGGCCAAGTATTGCTAAAACTATTAGGGCAAACTCCAAAATAGTAGCTAACCACTGTGATGCACTCATTGATATGACCATCCTTTCAAATATAATGTTATTTTAATTATACCACATACCAACTATAAATTCAAATTACACTAAAAGAACAAAAAGCAACCGATACCTTATTGGAATAAAGTATCGGTTACTGGGGAGGTTTACCACAGGTATTTGTCAACACATTTTTTTGCAAATGGTCTTAAATTTTTCCTGTAATAAATGAAATCTTCCTTAGAAATTTTCTCAATGATTACCCCCAGAGCTATGACCCAAAATATAGGGCTCAATAAGAAAATGGATAAGAAAGCAAGAACTGTGGCAACAGAGCTAACAATAAATATTAGCAGAATGTTAACTCCAACCTTTCCAAGAGCAAAAGCCAGCCAGAAAAATAGTATTGCCACTGCGAGTAAAAATAAGGCTGCTAATGTTCTGAGAAGTGACCGAGATAATCGGTCGTTTGGTATTTTCATTTTTCCATACCTCCAATATGATGGAATATTATCCATATTAATACTATTATAAAACATATTGATATTTTTTTCAAATTTTCAATATTGACTTTTTAAATGTTTAGTTATATATTTAACCATGTAAAATAGATTTTAAGAGGGGAGATAGAAAATGGACGGGTTAATAGAAATTAGATGGCACGGACGTGGAGGCCAAGGTGCAAAAACAGCATCACTTCTTTTAGCAGATGCAGCATTTAATACAGGTAAATACATTCAAGGATTTCCAGAATACGGACCAGAAAGAATGGGTGCACCAATTACTGCATACAACAGAATAAGTGATAAACCAATTACAATACATAGTAATATTTATGAACCAGACTACGTAGTAGTTGTAGATGATACTTTATTGGATACAGTTCCAGTAACAGCTGGATTAAAAAGCACAGGAGCAATAGTAATAAACACAACTAAAAATGCAGAAGAGATAAAAAAATTACTTAAAGGTTATGAAGGAAAAGTATATAAAATAGATGCAAGAAAAATATCAGAAGAAGCATTAGGAAGATATTTTCCTAATACACCAATGCTAGCAGCAATAGTAAAAGTTAGTAAAGTTATGTCAGATGAAGAATTATTAAATGATATGAAAGGATCATTTAAGCATAAATTTGCTAAAAAACCAGAGGTAATAGAAGGAAATATGAAAGCATTAGAAATGGCTTTAAATTCAGTAGAAGAAATATAGAAAGAAGGATGTGATTTTACATGGATATCAATCCAAAAACACCAATGGAAGAATTAACACCAGGTGGAGATATATATACAGCAGGAAATGCAAGAGAATTTAAAACAGGAGATTGGAGAAGCCAAAAACCTATATTCTTATCAGAAAAATGCAAACAATGTGGTCTATGTTTTCCTGTATGTCCAGATGACGCAATACCAGTAGGAAAAGACCAAAAAAGAACAGAATTTAATTATGATTATTGTAAAGGATGCGGAGTTTGTGCTAAGGTTTGTCCTTTTGGCGCAATAACTATGGAGTAAAACAAATGAAACAGGACATATGTCTGTTTAAAATAAAAAAGGGAGGAAATGAAATGTCTATAAGAGAACGTTTAAGTGGTAATGAAGCAGCAGCTATTGCAATGAAACAAATAAATCCAGATGTAGTAGCAGCATTCCCAATAACACCATCAACAGAAATACCACAATATTTTTCAACATTTGTAAGTAATGGAGAAGTAAATACAGAATTTGTTGCAGTAGAAAGTGAGCATAGTGCAATGTCTGCAACAATAGGAGCAGAAGCTGCAGGAGCAAGAGCTATGACAGCAACTTCTGCAAATGGAATGTCATTAATGTGGGAAATGATATATATTGCTTCAAGTTTAAGATTACCAATAGTAATGAGCTTGGTAAATAGAGCAGTATCAGGACCATTAAATATTCATAATGACCATTCAGATGCAATGGGAGTAAGAGATGCTGGATGGATTATGTTGTTTTCAGAAAATAACCAAGAAGCTTATGATAATTTAATAATGGCACATAGAATAGCAGAAAATAAAGATGTAAAACTACCTTTAATGGTATGTCAAGATGGATTTATAACATCACATTCAATAGAAAATATAGAATTAATAGAAGATGATAAAGTAAAAGCTTTTGTCGGAGAATATAAACCAGATGAATACTTGCTAAATAAAGATAACCCAATAGCAGTAGGACCACTTGATTTACAAGCATATTTATTTGAACACAAAGCACAACAAGCAGAAGCAATGGAAAATGCAAAAAAAGTAATATTAGATGTAGCAAAAGACTTTGAAAAAATGACAGGTAGAAAATATTCTTTCTTTGAAGAATATAAACTAGATGATGCTGATATTGCAATAGTATGTATGAACTCAACAGCAGGAACAACAAAATATGTTGTAGATAATTTAAGAGAAAAAGGAATAAAAGCAGGACTTCTAAAAATAAGAGTATTTAGACCATTTCCAGCAGAAGAAATTGCAAAAGCTTTAGAAAATGTAAAAGCAGTTGCAGTATTAGATAAAGCAGATTCATTAAATGCTGCTGGTGGAGCTTTATTTGAAGATGTAACATCTGCAATGTATGTAAATAAAAAACAAGTTCCAATGGTAAACTATGTATATGGAATTGGCGGAAGAGATACAAAAGCAGACGATATAGAAAGCGTGTATAACGATTTGGCTCAAATTGCAAAAACAGGAGAAATAGATAACCCATATAGATATTTAGGATTAAGGAAATAGGAGGAAATAACAATGGCATATAATTTAAAAGAAGTAATTGCAGAAAAACCATCAAGATTTACAGCAGGTCATAGAATGTGTGCAGGATGCGGAGCTCCTGTTGTAGGAAGAATGGTTTTAAGAGCATTAAAACCAGAAGACCATGCAGTAATATCTTGTGCAACGGGATGTATGGAAGTTTCAACATTTATCTATCCATACACAGCATGGACAGATTCTTTTGTACATACAGCTTTTGAGTGTGCAGCTGCAAATGCAAGTGGAGCAGAAGCTGCATACAAAGCATTAAAAAGAAGTGGAAAAATACCAGAAGATCAAACAACTAAATTTATAGCATTTGGAGGCGATGGAGGGACTTACGATATAGGACTACAAAGCTTATCAGGAGCAATGGAAAGAGGACATGATATGGTATATGTATGCTATGATAATGGTGCATATATGAATACAGGAATTCAACGTTCATCTGCTACACCTAGATTTGCAGATACAACAACATCACCAGCAGGAAAAGTAATTCCTGGCAAGATGCAAAATAGAAAAGACTTAACAAATATAATGGCAAACCACCATATTCCTTATGTTGCTCAAACAATTGCATATAATAACTTTAAAGATTTATATGAAAAATCAGAAAAAGCAATATATACAAAAGGACCAGCTTTCTTAAATGTACTTACACCATGTCCAAGAGGATGGGGATATAATACAGAAGACTTAATGCAAATAAATAAATTGGCAGTAGAAACATGCTACTGGCCACTATATGAAGTAATAGATGGAAGATATGTAGTAAACTACAAACCAAAAAATAAACTTCCAATAGAAGAATTCTTAAGACCACAAAAAAGATTTAAACACATGTTTAAACCAGGAAATGAATGGATGATAGAGGAATTTCAAAAAGAAGTAGACAGACGTTGGGAAGAATTATTACACCTAGAAGAAATAACAAATAAAGAAGAAAATTAACCTAAAAAAAGCCTAATATAGGCTTTTTTTGTTGAATATATAATAAATTTATGCTATTATTATATAGTAAAATAAACAAATGGAGTGATTTGTATGCAAAGTAAATATGATGTAATAGTAGTAGGAATGGGGCCTAGCTCAATTTTTTGTGCCTATGAACTAATACAACTAAAAAAATATAAACATGTACTATTAATAGACCAAGGAAAAAGAGTAGAAGACAGATATTGCCCAATAGAAAAGACAAAAAAATGTGTACATTGTAAACCAATGTGTAATATAACAAATGGATTTTCCGGAGCAGGAGCTTTTTCTGATGGCAAATTATCACTATATGATAGCAAAGACGATGATATTCATGTTGGAGGAATTTTACACAAATATATAGGGGTTCCAAAAACAAAAGAGCTAATAGATTATACAGACAAGATTTACCTAGACTTTGGAGCAGATAAAAAACTAGAAGGAACAGAATATCAAGAAGAAATTGCTAAAATATCTAAAAGAGCAGAAAAAGATGGAATAAGATTAATAAATATTCCAATAAGACATCTAGGAACAGAAAAAAGCCATGAAGTATATGGAAGATTAGAAAAATATATAGAAGACAATGGCGTAGAGATGCTTTTCGGAACAACTGTTGGAGATTTAATTGTAGAAAATGGCGAGATAAAAGGTGTTAAAATTAAAGAAGCAAAATATATAGAAGATGAAGAATATCCATTAGAGAGTGTATATGCAGATAAAGTTGTACTAGCTGTTGGAAGAAAAGGTGCAAATTGGCTAGTAGATATGTGCAATAAACATGGTATAAAAACAGATACAGGAATAGTAGATATTGGTGTTAGATATGAGCTTCCAGACGAAATTATGAAAGATGTAAATAAATACATGTATGAAGCAAAGTTTGTTGGAAGAGTAGGACCATTTAGAGATAAAGTAAGAACTTTTTGCCAAAACCCAAGTGGATTTGTATCAGCAGAAGTTTATGATAACAATTTAACATTAGTAAATGGACATTCATATAAAGAAAGAAAAAGTACAAATACAAACTTAGCAATACTTGTATCGCATCACTTTACACATCCTTTCGATAAACCAATTGGATATGGACGTAATGTTGCTCAAAACTTAAATGACCTAGGTGCAGGAAATATAGTAGTTCAAAGACTAGGGGACATACATAGAGGAAAAAGAACTTGGGATTATGAGCTAGAAAGAAATTCAGTAGAACCAACATTAAAATCAGCAGTAGCAGGTGATATTACATTTGCATTAGGTTATAGAACAATGGTAAGTATACTAGAATTTATAAGAACAATAGACAAAGTTGTAGAAGGATTTGCAAATCCAGATAATCTTTTATATGCACCAGAAATAAAATTTTACAGTAATAAAGTAATAATAAATGAACAATTTGAAACAAATATAAAAGGATTATACTCAATAGGAGATGGAGGAGGAATGACAAGAGGTTTAATGATGGCATCATGTTCAGGAATCCAAATGGCAAGGAATTTATAAACATGGAAGTTCTAGAAATTGCAAAATTAATTGAAAATCGTGGAGGTAGGCTTTATTTAGTAGGAGGGGCACTTAGAGATAAACTATTAAATAGGCCTATTTTTGATGAGGATTATTGTGTAGTTGGTTTAGAGAAACAAGATTTTTTAGAATTGTTTCCAAATGCACATATAAGAGGAAAAGCCTTTGAGGTTTTTGAATTAAATGGACATGAATTTGCACTTGCTAGAACAGAGAAAAAAATAGGAAAAGGTCATAAGCAATTTGAGATTACAACAAATAAAAATATAACAATTGAAGAAGATTTATTAAGAAGAGATATAACAATTAATTCAATTGCACAAGATGTTTTAACTAAAGAAATAATAGACCCATTTAATGGACGAGAAGATTTAAAAAATAAGATAATAAGAGCAACAAGCACTAGCTTTAAAGAAGATCCATTAAGAGTATATAGAGTAGCTAGATTTGCAAGTGAGTTAAATTTTAAGGTAGAGAAATTAACTATACAAATGATGAATGAATTAAAAGGAGAATTAAATTCATTATCAAAAGAAAGAGTATTTTGTGAATTTAGAAAAGCATTAGCAACAGAAAAACCATCAATATTTTTTTATGTTTTAAAAGAAGCAGGAGTTTTAGATATACATTTTAAGGAAATATATGATTTAATAGGAAGTATCCAGCCAATAGAATATCATCCAGAAGGAGATAGCTATAATCATACAATGATAGTACTTGATAATAGCGCAAAATTAACAGATAATTTAGAAATACGATATGCAAGTTTAGTCCACGATTTAGGAAAAGGCTTAACACCAAAAGAAATATTACCACATCATTACGGACATGATGAAAGAGGTGTTGAACCAGAAAGAAAATTGTCTAATAGAATAGGAGTTCCAACTTCATGGAAAAAAGCAGGAATTACATCATGTAAAGAACACATGAGAGGTGGAATATTTAGTCAAATGACTCCGGAAAAACAAGTTTCTTTTATAGAACGAGTAGAAAAATCTATGTTAGGATTACATGGATTGCAAATAGTAGTATATTGTGATAAAAATAGAACAGGAACTTCAAGTGAAGAAAAAAGAAAAAAATGTACATTTGAGCAAATAGGGCAAGAGCTACTAACAAAAATAGATGGAGAATATATAAAGGAAAAATATAAAAACATACAAGGACAAGAATTTGGAGAAAAACTACATCAAGAAAGAGTAAGATGGATGAAAGTGCAACATAGAATAAAATAGGGAAAAAGGGGACAGGAACCTTTTTCCCTATTTTATTGTTACAACAGTTACTCCCATTTCACCTTCGCCAAATGTGCCCATTCTATAAGATTTAACATGTGGATGCTTTTTTAAAAATGCATGTATTCCAGCTTTTAGTTTTCCTGTTCCTTTGCCATGAACAATTCTAACTGTTTCTAATCTTGCAATATTTGCATCATCCAAATATTTGTCTACTAGTGGAATTGCTTCATCTACTGTTAAACCAATTACATTTATTTCGTTAGATATGTTTTTAGATTTTATTATTGATTTATTTTTAGTAGGTTGAACAGTTTTTGCAGTTTCTTGTTTTGTTCGTACAAGTTTATCAATAGAAATATTTGTTTTTAAGCTTCCTACTTGAATTTCTACTTCAGAAGAGGCATTTGGAAGTTTTAGTACAGTTCCAGTTTTGCCAAGAGGAATAACATATACTTGCATTCCAACTTTTATTTCATCTGGTGTTAAATTACCTTTTTGATTTTTGCTATTCATAGAAAAGTCTTTTATCTTATCATTTACTTTACTTTTTAAATCATACATTTCTTGAACAGAAGCTTTGTTATTTTCCTTTGAAAGATTGTTCATTTCTTTTATTATTTGTGTTGCTTCATCTTGAACATCTAATAATATGTCTCTAGCTTCTTTTTTTGCATTTTCAACCATAAGGATAGCTTTTTCTTCATACTCTGAATAATCAGTTTCAAGTTTTTTTCTAAGCATTTCTATTTGATTTAAATTTTTAGTTGTTTCATCTTTCTTTTTTTCAATTTCTATTTGATTATCATAAATTTCTTTTAATAAATCTTCTATACAAATATTATCATTATCAATTAATGATTTTGCTTTCTCTAAAATACTTTCTTTTAAACCAAGTCTTTTACTTATTTCAAAAGCATTACTTTTACCAGGAATGCCAATTAATAATTTATATGTTGGAGATAAAGTCTCTAAATTAAATTCGAAACTTGCATTTTCAAAACCAGTTGTAACAATTGCATATTGCTTTAATTCTTCGTAATGAGTAGTGCTAATTACAATTGAACCTAAATTATAAAAATAGTCCAAAATACTTATTGCTAAACGACTTCCCTCTATTGGGTCAGTACCAGAGCCAAGCTCATCTAAAAGAATAAGACTATTTTTAGTTGCTGTTTTAGTAATTTCAACAATATTTAAAATATGAGAAGAAAATGTACTTAAAGATTCACTAATACTTTGTTCATCACCAATATCCGCAAAAATATTATCAAAAACATATATACTGCTATTTTCTTTGCAAGGGATTAAAATTCCGCTATAAGCCATCAATAACAATAAACCTGTAGTTTTTAAACAAACAGTTTTACCACCAGTATTTGGCCCTGTAATTATAAGTGAAGAATAGTTTTCTCCAATAGAAATATCAATTGGAACTACTTTGCTTTCATCAATTAAAGGATGACGTGCTTGAATTAAATTTACATATTTTTTGTTGTTAATATCAGGTTTAATTCCATTTAGTTTTTTACTAAAACTTGCTTTAGCAAATATAAAATCAATTTGACCAATTAATTCAACATTGCTTTTTAATTCATTAGTAATTGGCATAAGTTTTCTAGAAAGTTCTGTTAAAATTTTTGCAATTTCTATTGCTTCCTCAGCTTTTAAGTTATTCAATTCGTTGTTAAGTTCAAAAACAGCAAGAGGCTCAATAAAAACAGTAGAACCACTTGAAGAAACATCATGAACAAATCCTTTAACAAAACTTCTATATTCTTCTTTTACTGGAATTACATATCTTTCATTTTTTATTGTAACAATACTATCTTGCAAATACTTTGAATATGTAGCAGAATGAACCATTGAGTTTAATTTATTTTTAATTTCTACACCTAAATTCTTTTGAGATTTTCTAATCGAGTTTAACTTTGAAGAGGCGTTATCTGAAATAGTATTCTCATCTAAAATTTTATCGAAAATTTCTTTTTCTAATAATTTGTTAATATATAGTAGATCACAAGAAGGAAGTATTAAATCACATGTTTCGTCAAGGAAATATTCCTTTAATTCTCTAGAAGTCTTTAAAATACTACCAATTTCTAATAAATCCGAAGCTGTTAAAGAAAAGTTAGATTCAAGATTTTTAATTGCAATATCAATATTAGGAATAGAAGAAAGAGGTAAACTTCCTTTTTTATAAATTAATCCAAGAGCCTGATTTGTTTGTTCTAATAAAAAAGATACATTTGTACTTGGATTTAGTCTTCTACATAAATTTTTACCTAAATATGTTTTAGCAAAACCTTCTAACATTTCTAGTATTTTATTATATTCTAATTTATCTAAATACTTTGAGTTCATTTTATCAATCTCCTTAAAACATAAATATTATACTATTTTTTAAAAAGAAAGGCAAATTGGAATTTATCTAAATTCATTTGAAAAAACAAAAAATCTATTGTTTTTAAAAAACTATTACAGTATAATAAAGTTAGATTTTATTGGAGGTAACAAATGAAGAAGTTGAAAAGTGAAAATGGTGCAATTGCAATACTTGTTTTAATTTCACTAGTATTTTTAACCACTTTTTTAATAAGTAGTTATGTAATAATGTCAAATAAAATGCAATCACAAAGAAAAGTTATTAGTGACACAAAAGACATATATGAGAATTATGACTTAAATCAAATGTATGAATCTTATTTTGATAAGTCAAGAGATGGACTACCAGATAATGTGGAACAATTAGAGTATATTGAAAGCACAGGAACACAATATATAGACACAGGAGTGTTTCCAAGTAATAATTTAAAAATTAATATTAAGGTTTGCTATACAAATAGTAATGCATTATATATGCTGGGAAGTGATAATGCATATAATGCTGGTGTAAATATCTGGTGGGATCCAAATTATAAAACACAAGGGTATAAGGGAATATTTGGAACCCCAATAATGAGTACAGGTGTTATTCCACAAATTAATGTACCTGTAACAATAACATTGCAAAATAATAAAATCTATGTTGATGGACAGCTAAAAGGCTCTGGAAGCACACAAGATGTATCTAAATATAGCAAAAGTAGTATATATGTATTTTGTACACATAGAGGAGGAGAAGCAAAATATAATGCGAGTATGAGATTATATGAACTACAAATGTATAATGGAGATACATTGATTAGAGATTTTATTCCAATTCTTGACCAGAATAATGTAGCATATTTATATGATAAAGTAGAAAAGAAATTCTATTATAATTCAGGAACAGGAACCTTTAATTATAAGAAAAAAGATAGTCAAAATATGCAACTAACTAAGGTTATTTATATTGAAAGTACAGGAACACAATATATAGATACAGGAGTAAAATTGAATCAAGATTCAAAAGTAGAAATGAAAATAGCGCTTGCAGAGGGCATGACTAACATATTTGGTTCCAGAACAAGTGCAACCCAGAACAATTTTACAATTGGGTTTGCTAGTTCTACAGGTGTTATGATGGATTTCCAAAACTATTCAAATAATAGGTTATCAGTTGACATTCCTGTTTCTTTAGATTCACCAATATATTATAGTATATCTAAGGATGAACTGAAGATTGGCGATACAGTAAAAACTGTTCAAAATTATAGTTCATTTGAAACTCCACAAACAGCATATATTTTTGACATTTCGGGGAACCCATGGCTTAAAACAAAGGCAAAAGGCAGATTATATTATTGTAAAATATATGATGGAAACACATTAGTTAGAGATTTTGTTCCTGTTATTGATGGAAGTAATATAGCATGCCTATATGATAGAGTTGAAAAGAAATGCTATTATAATGCTGGAACTGGAACATTTTCATACGGAGAATAGGGTTAGAGCATAAAAAACAAATAACAATAATGGCTTTTTAGTTGACTTTTTACACAAAAAATTATAAAATAACTGTATTGAAAAATGCAGTTATTTTTTTAAGGAGGAAATAATAAATGGGTGAAGTAATAGTTATAACATCAGGGAAAGGTGGCGTAGGAAAAACAACAACAACAGCAAATTTGGGATCAAGCTTAGCAGAAGCTGGTAAAAAAGTTGTTTTAGTAGATACCGATATAGGATTAAGAAATCTAGATGTTGTTATGGGACTAGAAAATAGAATAGTTTATGATATTGTTGACGTTGTAGAAGAAAAATGCAAATTAAGACAAGCACTAATTAAGGACAAGCGTTTTGAAGAATTATTTTTACTCCCAGCCGCTCAAACAAGAGATAAAACTGCAATAAATGAAGAACAAATGAAAGAACTAACAAAAAAATTAAAAGAAGATTTTGATTACATATTAATAGATTGCCCAGCTGGAATTGAGCAAGGATTTAAAAACGCAATAGCTGGTGCTGATAGAGCAATAGTAGTAACAACTGCCGAGATATCAGCAATTAGAGATGCGGATAGAATAATAGGATTATTAGAAAGTTCAGAAATTAGAAATCCGGAATTAATAGTAAATAGATTAAGACCAAACATGGTAAAAAAAGGTGAAATGATGGAAGTTGACGATATAGTTGACCTATTATCAGTTGACCTAATTGGCGTAGTTCCAGATGATGAATATATAATCACACAAACTAATAAAGGAGAACCTGTTATAAAGAACAAAAAAGCACCATCAGGAAAAGCATATATAGAGATAGCAAGAAGAATTCTTGGAGAAAATATAGATGTTACAATACCAGGAAAAAAACAAGGATTATGGGAAAAAATAAAAGGATGGTTTAGAAAATAACATAAAAAGTGAAGCATAAAATCGCTTTTAGAAAGGAAATAGAAATGTTCGAGAATATAGTAAACTTTTTTAAAAGATTAAAAAAAGCAGAAGAAAAAAATGTACCTAGTAAAGATACAGCAAAAGAGAGATTGCATTTAGTTTTAATGCAAGATAGAGCAAATGTTTCTGCTGACTTTCTAGAATTAATGAAACAGGAAATTATAGAAGTTATAAAAAAATATATAGATGTAGAAGAAGAAGCAATTGATGTTAGACTTACGAATGAAATAAAAGAAGATGGAACAACAGGTGCACCATCACTTTATGCTAATATCCCAATTGTTAATATAAAAAATGAAATGAAAAAAGAAGTAGAAAAAGAAAAAATAGAAAAAGAAAAAATAGAAAAAGAGAAAAAGGAAGAAGATAAAAAAGAAGAAGATAAAAAAGAAGAACAGAAAGAGACAAAGCAAGAAGAAGTAAAGGCAGAAGAACAAGAAAAAAGCAAAGAAGAAATAAATGAAGAGGTAAACAAAGAAAAATCAGAAGAATGCGAAGCTAAAGAATCAGAAGAAAATAAAGAAACAGAATCAGAAAACAATGAAGAAGAGAAAAAAGTAGAAGAGGTAGAAGCAGAAGAAAAATCAGATGGTGATAAAACAGAACCAGAAAAAGAAGATAAAGCTGAAGAAGAAAACAAATAATTAGATAAAAAAATAAAATAATAAGATTAGGTGGAAGCAATATTCCACCTAAAAAAATATTTTAGAAAGGTTAAGCATGAATAAGAGAAACTTAAAAAATATAGAATGGAGCATTTTAATTTGCATATTGTTATTAGTAATAATTGGCTTAATTGCGTTATATAGTGCAAGCCAAGGAACTGAATTGGATGCCTTTAAAAAACAATGTATATGGATTTTGATAAGCATTCCAATAATGTGCGCAGTAATGTTTATAGATTACAATGTTATTGCACGATTCTCTTGGATTTTTTATGCAGTTTTTATGATTTTATTGGTTGTGGTATTATTTACGGGAGCAATTAATGGAGCAACTAGCTGGTTTAATATGGGATTATTATCTTTTCAACCTGGAGAGCTTGCTAAAATATTTGTTATACTTTTTTTGAGCTACACAATTGTAAATATTCAGGCAAATGGAAAAAATCAAATAAATAGACCTAGCAAGTTAGCAATTGTATTGTTAATAGGACTAGCACCAACATTTTTAATAGCAATTCAACCAGATTATGGAACTGCATTAGCATATATGGTTGCAATTACATTAATTTTATATGTTGCTGGAATAGATAAAAAATATATAATAACTACTTTTGCAATATTAGTTATAGCATTGCCATTATTGTATTTTTTTGTATTACCAGACCATGCAAAATCTAGAATAGAAGTATATTTAAATCCAAATTTAGATCCAAGAGGTGCAGGATATAATATTATCCAATCAAAGTTAGCAATAGGAGCGGGAAAACTTTTTGGAATGGGATGGCTTAATGGAACGCAAACTCAGTTGGGATTTTTATACCCAAAAACTACTGACTTTATATTTCCAGTAATAGGTGAAGAGGCAGGATTTATTGCGTGTTGCTTAGTTGTAATTATATATGTTGTATTAATTACAAAAGCAATTAATGTAGCAAAAACAACAAGTGATGATTTAGGTTCATATATAGCAATGGGAATAGTGCGGAATACTTTTATTCCACGTTGTAGAAAATATAGGAATGACAATAGGATTGCTTCCTATAACAGGTATACCATTACCATTTATAAGTTATGGTGGAACATCATTAATTACTAACTTTATATCAATAGGTTTATTATTAAATATTAGTAGCAGAAGACAGAAAAATATATTTTAAAAAGGGATAGATATGTATATACACAAATTAAAAATAGGAAATGTAGAATTAGAAAATAATATACTACTTGCACCAATGGCAGGAGTAACAGATTTAGCATTTAGAAAAATTTGCAAAGAGTATGGAAATCCAGGGTTAGTGTACACAGAAATGGCTAGTAGCAGAGCCATTTTCCATAATGATGAAAAAACCAAAAAGCTTTTAGATGTAGAAGGGGAAAAAAGACCAATAGCAGTTCAAATTTTTGGAAATGATCCTAAAATAATGGCTTTTGCTGCAAGCAAGGTGTCAGAAATTGCTGATATTATAGATATAAATATGGGATGCCCAGCACCAAAAGTAGTAAAAAACGGCGATGGAAGTAAGTTATTATTGAATCCAGAATTAATAGGAGATATAGTACAAGAAGTAGTAAAAACAGTGGAAAAGCCAGTAACAGTAAAAATGCGAAAAGGCTGGGATAAAAACAATATAAATGCAGTAGAAGTGGCAAAAATTATAGAACAAGCGGGAGCATCTGCAATAACAATACATGGGAGAACAAGAGAAGAGTATTATAGCGGAAGAGCAGATTTAGATATAATAAAACAAGTAAAAGAATCGGTAAATATACCGGTAATAGGAAATGGCGATATAAAGAGTATAGAAGATGCTAATAAAATGTTTGAGTATTGCAATGTGGATGGAATTATGATAGGAAGAGCAACAATAGGAAATCCATGGATTATAAATGACATAATAAAAGGTGAAAAAAGAGAAATTTCAAACGAAGAAAAATTAAAAGTATTAAAACAACATATAGAGTTAGCAGTAGCTGAAAAAGGAGAGTATATAGCAGTAAGAGAAATGAGAAAACATATATGTTGGTATATAAAAAATCTTAAAGAATCAAGTAAAATAAGAGAAAAAATAAATAGAATAGAAGATGTAAATGAACTAGAAGCTTGTCTAGAAGAATATTTTAAATCATTATGAATAAAGTTATAAAAGAATAGCAATTAGCTATTCTTTTTTTCTATTCTTCCCACTTTGCACTTCGTGAAATTCCAATTTACAATTATAAGGAGGTAATTAAAAATGAAAAAAATAATTACTATTATAACAATAATAATTGTTGTAATAATTGCTTTTTTTATTAAATTTACAAACTTAAATAGCACAACACATAGAGTAGGTTAGATTGAGAATATAAACAGTATTATTAAAAAGAACTGAATGAAGCTAAACTATTTTCTTTCTACTTTTTATTAAAGAATAAATTTCATAACATGCAACCAAAATAAGAAAAAAGCCAAAATACTTTCTTAAATGCGAAACATCCATATTAACAGAAATTTTTGCACCAATTACAGCTCCTATTATTCCCATTAATGTTATAATTTTAGCTAATTTTAAATCAATATTTTTATTTTTCAAATTTATAATAATTGCCACAACACAAGTTGGCACAAAGAACACCAAATTTGCACCTTGGGCAACATGTTGTGAAATTCCTAAAAATGCAGTAAGCAAATAAATAAGAACAGTTCCTCCTCCGCATTCCCATACTGCTAATAAAACCTGATATAGCTCCAAAAAGAATAGGCATATTATGCTCCTTCCAATCTTTTTTATCATCTTTCCTATCTAATAATTTTTACTAAAATTATTTTTTAATCATATAAAAACCAACATAAAACAAAAATATAGCAAAAGAAATTTTTAAAACATAATCTGGAATTTTCTTTAATTTTTTAGAACCAACAAAACTACCTATTGCTCCACCAATTGCACAAAAAATTGCAAGCTTCCATTCTATATAATTATTTTTGGCATAAAATAAGCTAGTTGCAAGCACCATTGGAAGAATACACGTAATGGATGTGGCTCTAGACTTTTTGGTATCCAATTTTAAAACATACATAAAACTTGGTACAAGGATTAGCCCTCCTCCTGTTGAAAACAGCCCTGAAACCAATCCTGCAACCAACCCAATAATAATCTTTTTTAAAGTTTCCATTTACTTATTATGCCAATTTTAAAAAAAATAATTCACATCATATTATTTGGATTCACATCTACTGAAATGCCCACACTTTTAAACACGCCTTTATCAAAAAGCTTTTGCAAGCACTTATTAATTACAATACTTACTTCTTCATTTACTACACCTTTTGCAATAATCCTCCACCTAAACTTATTTTGAATTTTATCAATCGGTGCAGGAACCGCTTCAAACACATTAATTCCATACTTTGGAAGATTAACCTTTAGCAATTTATAAAAAACATTACTTGCATTAATAACCTCCATTTCATTTTCTCCAGAAAAACTTACCAAAATAATATCTGAAAAAGGTGGATATTTCAACTGTCTTCTAAGTTCAATCTCCGTTTTATAAAATAAATCATAATCCTGTTTTTTAGCATACTGAATTGCAAAACTTTGTGGATTATATGTTTGAATAACAACACTTCCTGGCAAATTTTCTCTTCCTGCTCTACCGAGCTACTTGCACTAATAAGTCAAATGTTCTTTCATTTGCTCTAAAATCTCCTGTATTCAAACTACTGTCTGCTGCAATAACTCCTACTAATGTTACATTTGGAAAGTGGTGACCTTTTACTACCATTTGTGTTCCAATTAAAATGTCAATATTTTCGTTTTTGAATTTATTTAAAATTTGTTCATGTGAATTTTTCTTGCTAACTGTATCTATATCCATTCTAATTGTAGTTGCATTAGGATACATTTTGTTTATAAGCTCTTCTAATTTCTGTGTGCCGCTTCCAAAGTGCTTGATATTTTTGCTCTTGCATTTTGGGCATATTTTAATATTGTTCATTTCATATCCACAATAATGGCATTTTAGCTTATCCTCTTTTATGTGGTATGTTAAACTAATATCACATCTTTTGCATTTTACAGTATAGCCACAGTCTCTGCACATTACAAATGTTGAAAAACCTCTTCTATTTAGAAAAAGTATTGTTTGTTTTTTATTACTTAAATTTTTTTCTATGTCTTCTTTTAACTTTTCACTTATTATTGAGCGATTTCCATTTGCAAGTTCTTTTCTTAAATCTACCACTTCTACTTCTGGCAAGTTTGAGTTATTTGCTCTTCGAGTAAGTCTTATAATATTTTTAGATTTATAATATGTTGAAATATCTGGTGTTGCACTTCCTAAAACAACTGGAATATCATATTTTTTTGCCAAATATTTTGCAATATCCTTTGCGTTAAATCTAGGTGCCATGTCCGATTTATATGATGTATCATGTTCTTCATCAATTATTATTATTCCCAAATTATCTATTGGTGCAAATATTGCAGACCTTG
>ERZ779869.2030-NODE-2030-length-17404-cov-3.666494_pt1 | contig 17404 bp, 18 predicted proteins | sample MGYA00511557_ERZ779869 | MGnify/ENA primary metagenome ERZ779869 (study PRJEB29588, sample SAMEA2154620) | human gut metagenome | biome: human gut; feature: human-associated habitat; material: faeces | place: Denmark | collected 2008/2010 ...
TTTCCTGCAAATATGTATTCATTGTTTATAACTGGAAGCCAATATCATAAACTTCCGGTAACTTATATGACTTATAATCCGGTAATCAGCTCAACAATAAAGACGCCGAGACATGCGAACAAGGATACCTTCAGCAGGCTCTTGCCACGGTAGGCCAGAAATACGGCGATGATAAATCCGGCAAGTGCAGACCAGATATTCGCAGTGGCACTGAGGATTGCCGGGAATGTCATAGCAGCAAGCGTCACATAAGGGGCATAGTATAAAAATGATTTGATATACGTGCTTTTAATCTCTTTGCGGATCAGCGTCAGCGGAAGCATACGGATCAGGTAAGTAACTGCCGCCATCACAAATATGTAAATGTAAATATTATGATTCATGGTGTGCCTCCTTTGTACTGTCACTCAATTCGCCAGCTTCTTCCAGTTCATCGTACTCGTCCTCTTTCACCGGGAAGAAATAAGCCGCAATTCCTGCAATGATCAGAGTAATGATGATAATACGGAATCCGGATGAAATATTCCGAAGTCCCGGTGTCTTATCAAATAAAAAGCTGGCTGCCATGGAAATGACAACAACACCTGCGAGTACACGGTTGTTACGGGCCGGCGGAATGATGATCGCCAGAAACATACCATAAAGTGCGACACTTAATGCACTGACAACACGAGCCGGTAATATATTACCGGACAGGATGCCAAGAAATGTACCGAATACCCATCCGAATACAGAGATAAATATAACCCCGTAAGAATAAAACGGACTCAGTTTTCCACCCTTGCAAACTGTGACGCCGAAGATCTCATCGGTCACACCGTAAGCAATGAGAAAACGGTGGAACAGCGGCGCTTCCGGATCAATCTTCTGCGAAAGCGCACAGGACATCAGACAGTATCTTAAGTTGATGATAAGCTGTGTGATGGCCATCTCTATATAAGAAGCGGTCGATGCGATCAGTGACAGCCCTGCAAACTGCCCGGCGCTGGTCACATTGGTAAGAGAGATCAGAACCGCATCAAAGATCGAAATTCCGACTTTTTTTGCCATGATCCCAAATGTAAATGAAACCGCTATGTATCCAAGACAGATCGGTATTCCGTCCTTGAAACCGGCGGTGAAATATTGTCTTCTGGTCATAATAAATTCCCCAATCTTATGTATAGTTTCTGTAAATACCGAGAATATTATAAGCTTTCTGGGAAGAAGCGTCAATGATGTGAAAAGTGGAAGCATATATGAATGATGGGAAAATATAAGAAAAAATTAGAAGATGATATCCGGTGTCCGCTCGAATATGGCCTGGCTATATTTGGTGGAAAATGGAGCGGTATTTCAGATCTGTAATTGTGAAGAACACGAAATATAGGTGCCGTTAAAAAATATAAAATAATGTGATCAGTCTGACTTGCAGGACGAAAAACAGAGAAGTATACTAAACATGAAAATTTTAAATTCATTCATAGTACACCGGGGAATCATCTACGGTGCAAGGAGGGCAATATATGTATACACCTGCAAAAGAACGATACAACATCATGGAATATAACCGCTGTGGAAGAAGCGGATTACTGCTTCCCAAGATTTCGCTTGGCTTATGGCATAATTTCGGAGATGCTTCCGATTATGAAAATATGAGACAGCTTTGCTTCACAGCATTTGATAATGGTATCACGCAGTTTGATCTTGCCAATAATTACGGTCCGGCTTACGGAAGTGCGGAGAAAAATTTCGGCAGAATATTAAAAGAAGATCTGATGCCATATCGTGATGAACTGATCATTACGACAAAGGCCGGATTTGATATGTGGGAAGGCCCTTACGGCAACTGGGGCAGCCGCAAATATCTACTGGCGAGCCTGGATCAGAGCCTGAAACGTATGGGACTGGATTATGTGGATATTTTCTATCACCACAGAATGGATCCGGAGACACCGCTTGAGGAGACAATGGGAGCTCTGGCAACAGCTGTTTGTCAGGGAAAGGCACTCTATGTAGGACTTTCAAATTATGATGGAGAGACTTTGAAACAGGCAGCAGCGATCCTGAAAGATCTGAAATGCCCGTTTGTGATCAATCAGAACTGTTATTCTATATTTGACAGAACAGTAGAAAAGAATGGATTAAAGGATATGACCGGCAATCTGAAAAAAGGACTCATTACATTCAGTCCTCTGGCACAGGGACAGTTGACGGACCGTTATCTCAATGGGATCCCGGAAGACAGCCGTATTCGAAAGGACGGAAGATTTTTGAAAGAAAGTATTCTTACCGCAGAGCGTATGGAACAGATTCGTAAGTTAAATGAACTGGCGGCTCAGCGTGGTGAGAAGCTTGCGGATATGGCACTTGCCTGGCTTCTTCAGAAAAAAGAAGTTACCAGTGTCCTGATCGGTGCATCAAAAACGCAGCAGATCCTGGATAATATAAAAGCAATACACAGTGCGCCATTTACAGAGGAAGAATTGCAGAAGATTGATGAGTACAGTCTGTAGTCCTTGACATCCCGCCCGCTTATATGCTACGATTTAAATTACGAGTGGATATATGACAAACGCAGTGATGAAGAGAGTATGTAACAGGAAATCTTACAGAGAATCCCGTGAACTGCCGGTGAGGATGCCGCAGTGTGCTGCTGAGAGGGATAGGTGGAACGTTACAGAAGATGGCTTACTGAGCGGTGTGGATGAGCATTGATAAAGATAGATAAAGATGTAAGTTCACGAAGGGCTCCGCCCTTTACAGCGGTGAGGTGGAGTGAACAGCTTCACCCGCAGAGACTATCAGTTGCGAGACTGGCAGTGAATGGAAGTGGTAACACGGATTTTCGTCTTCCCTGAGATTTATGAATTGTAACAGAAGTTATGAGGAGTGAATTCAGGGAAGATTTTTTGTTTATATAGAAAAGAAATCTGTTGGCAGCCAAAGCCTGCAGGCAGCAGGTTATGTAGATATTCAGATTCTGCGAAGGAAATATATCCGGTAAACATAAAAGGAGAGAAAAAGACATGTGTGAAAAATGTAATAAAGGAAAATATTATATTACAACAGCAATCGCTTATGCATCAGGCAAACCGCACATCGGTAACACATACGAGATCGTGCTGGCAGATGCCATCGCAAGATATAAAAGAAGTCAGGGATACGATGTATTCTTCCAGACAGGAACAGACGAACATGGACAGAAGATTGAGCTGAAAGCAGACGAAGCAGGTGTTACACCAAAGGAATTCGTTGACAATGCATCAGGCGAGATCAAGAAGATCTGGGATCTGATGAACACTTCTTATGACAAATTCATCCGTACAACAGACGAAGATCATGAAGCACAGGTTAAGAAGATTTTCAAAAAATTGTACGATCAGGGAGATATTTACAAAGGAGCTTACGAAGGAATGTACTGTACTCCGTGTGAGTCTTTCTGGACAGAGTCTCAGTTAGTAGACGGCAAATGCCCGGACTGCGGACGTGAGTGTAAGCCTGCAAAAGAAGAAGCATATTTCTTCAAGATGAGCAAATACGCAGACAGACTGATCAATTACATCAATGAGCATCCAGAGTTCATTCAGCCTGTATCCCGTAAAAATGAGATGATGAACAACTTCCTGCTTCCGGGACTTCAGGATCTGTGTGTATCCAGAACATCCTTCAAGTGGGGAATCCCGGTAGACTTCGATCCAAAACACATCGTATACGTATGGCTTGATGCGCTGACCAACTATATCACAGGAATCGGATATGACTGTGACGGCAACAGCACAGAGCTGTTCAACAAGAACTGGCCTGCAGACCTTCATCTGATCGGAAAAGATATCATCCGTTTCCATACGATTTACTGGCCAATCTTCCTGATGGCACTGGATCTTCCACTTCCAAAACAGGTATTCGGACATCCATGGCTTCTGCAGGGCGACGGTAAGATGAGTAAGTCCAAAGGAAATGTACTTTACGCAGATGAACTGGTAGATTTCTTTGGAGTAGATGCAGTACGTTACTTCGTACTTCACGAGATGCCATTTGAAAATGATGGTGTAATCTCATGGGAGCTGATGGTAGAGCGTATGAACTCTGACCTTGCAAATACACTTGGAAACCTGGTAAACAGAACTATTTCTATGACAAATAAATACTTCGGCGGTGTTGTAACAGATAAGGGTGTTGCCGAGACAGAAGAAGAAAAGGCTGTCGATGCAGATCTTAAGGCTGTCACAGAAGATACTCCGAAGAGAGTCGATGCGAAGATGGATGAACTGCGTGTCGCAGATGCAATCACAGAGATCTTCGTACTGTTCAAACGCTGCAACAAATACATCGATGAGACAATGCCATGGGCACTTGCAAAAGACGAGGCTAAGAAAGATCGTCTGGAGACAGTTCTCTACAACCTGATCGAGAGCATCAAAGCAGGAGCAAAACTTCTGGAATCCTTCATGCCAGAAACATCTGAGAAGATTCTTGCTCAGCTTGGTGATGGAAAAGTAACAGAGAAACCAGAAATCCTTTTCGCAAGACTGGACGTCAATGAAGTAATGAAGAAAGTAGAAGAACTTCATCCACATGTAGAAGAGAAGGAAGAGGCAAAAGAAGAAGCTGACGAAGAAGTGATCGACATCGAAGCAAAACCAGAGATCACATTCGATGACTTCGGAAAGATGCAGTTCCAGGTTGGTGAGATCATTGCCTGCGAAGAAGTGAAAAAATCTAAGAAACTTCTCTGCTCACAGGTTAAGATCGGAAGCGAAGTAAAACAGATCGTATCCGGAATTAAGAAACATTACTCAGCAGAAGAGATGGTTGGTAAGAAGGTTATGGTTCTTGTGAACTTAAAACCTGCAAAACTCGCCGGAGTATTATCTGAAGGTATGTTACTGTGTGCGGAAGACGCAGAAGGCAACCTGGCACTTATGACACCGGAGAAAAATATGCCGGCCGGTGCAGAGATCTGCTAATGTAAGTATAGAAAGATACAAAGAAACTGGTTGATAATAGTTGGCTTTGTATATGAAAGAATGAAAATGAGGACGGAGGATTTTTGGAATCACCGTCCTTGTTTGATATATATCTCCAATATCCGACATCTATATACAGTATCTGTCACACAAGTTATCCACATGATGTGGATAAGTATGTGGAAAACCTTGGGATAAGGGTGGGATAACCATGAAATTCCTTGGGATAACGTGTGGAAAAGATGGGATAAATATTGGGATACTGGGGACAGGACATTTTTGATTTGGGACGGAGGATTTAAGACATTATTTTTGAAAATCCTCCGTCCCCGGAGGGATATATGATATTTGATACACATGCACATTATGACGATGAGCAGTTTAATGAGGACAGAGTAGAATTGCTGAATTCTATGGAAGAGCAGGGCGTTGGCACAATTATAAATGTCAGTGCAACATACAATTCATGCAGAAAGGTTATCGCACTTGCAAAGGAGTATCCATTTGTATATGCGGCAGTCGGGATTCATCCGGATGAGGTCGGAAGCCTGAATGAAGAGACCTTTGCACAGATGAAAGAGCTGTTTAAAGAGGAGAAAGTGGTTGCGGTAGGCGAGATCGGTCTGGATTATTACTGGGACAATGAGCCGAGAGAAGTGCAAAAAAAATGGTTCATACGGCAGCTGGAACTGGCAAGAGAGTTGGATCTTCCGGTTCTGATCCACAGCCGGGAGGCAGCGGCAGATACCATGGAGATTATGAAGGAGCATGCGAAAGGACTAAGCGGCGTGATCCATTGTTATTCTTATTCAAAAGAAATGGCACAAGAATATATCAAGATGGGATTTTACATCGGCGTTGGCGGAGTGGTAACGTTCAAGAATGCGAAGAAGTTGAAGGAAGTAGTGGAAAATATTCCGCTGACATCAATCGTACTTGAAACGGACTGCCCGTACATGGCGCCGGAACCAAACCGTGGAAAGCGCAATAATTCTGCTTATATCCGTTATGTGGCAGAGAAGATTGCGGAATTAAAGGGCATTACGTATGAAGAAGTAGTCGAACAGACGGAGAAAAATGCCAGAGATATGTACCGTTTGTAGCTGACAAAACACGGTAAAAACATACAAAATTATCATAGCGTGCTATGAAATGTGAAATCAACAAATTGATGATCTGGGCAATCTGGTTACAAAACTTAATGTTCCGTCATACAACGGATGAATTCCTGACAGATAGAGGAATTTATCCGTTTTTTCGTGCCGGCAATTACGACAGGGAGCTTTACCGGAGGCGTAAGCGGCAGTGTCTTTACGTGCTCATGATGAAAGAGCTTGAAGTTACTGTATGGAAGGAGGCTTACGCCCTCCCCGATGGCAACGGCGCTGATGATTGATTCGACACGTCCGGTTCTTAGAATCTGTGGGTGGACCAGCACATTTGCGAACAGTGCCTGACAGATCTGATAGACGGAGGTGTAGCGGTTCATCAGGATGAATGACTCGTCTGCAAGAGCGGAAAGTGATACGGGTCCGTCAAGCGGATGTCCAACGGGAAGGACGGTGACAAGTTCATCGTCCGCAAGATAGACGGAAGAAATGTCGCTCTGATCAGCTATCATCTGTTCCCGGCAGATAATAAGGTCATACTGGCTGGATAGCAGTCCTTTTTTTAAGTCATTTTCTTCGACTTCATCGAGAATGAGATGAATGTCCGGATGGGATTCGGTGAACTGACGGAAATGTGCGGTCAGTCCGTACTGTGTCAGGATCGGCAGTGTTCCGACACGGAGTTCATTTTTATTTCTCGTGAAAATCTGATACTTCTTCATGTGTCTGTTCATGATCTCATACTGCCGGCGAAGGGCCAGGGCGTCCTGGTAAAAGGTCTCTCCGGCGGGGGTAAGGGAGGCCTTGCGGCGGGAACGGTCGAGCAGGGCGACGCCAAGTTCTTTCTCTAGTTTTATGATCTGTTTTGAAAGTGCAGACTGCGAGATATTTAGTTCTTCTGCGGCGTCAAAATAGGTATTGCATTCAGCGATGGCAATAAAATACTGAATCTGATCAAATGTCATATCTGAGGTCTCCTTATATTGTACGAAAATTTCTTGCAATTCATTCCATTTTGGAATCAATTATAGCATAAGTAGAATTGATTTTGCATCTGAAAATCCTTAAAATTGGAATAAAGAGTATGAGTAATGATTTCAATAAAGAATGAAAAAACAGGAGGATTATTTTATGGCAGCAAAAGTCACAGATCTTAGAAGTGCATTAAAAATGTTAGAAGATATGCCGGGACAGCTGATTGAAACAGATGTGGAAGTCGAGCCGATGGCAGAGCTTTCCGGTGTATACCGTCATGTCGGGGCGGGCGGAACCGTTATGCGTCCGACCAAAGAAGGACCGGCAATGATATTTAACAATGTAAAAGGACATCCGGGAGCAAGAGTTGCGATCGGCGTGCTTGCGAGCAGAACAAGAGTCGGTGCATTGCTGGAATGTAATCCGAAAGATCTCGGAAAGAAATTATATCACAGCGTGGATAACCCGATCCCGCCGGTGCTGACAGAAGAAGCAGCACCTTGTCAGGAAGTTGTACACAAAGCGACAGATCCGGATTTTGACTTATACAAATTAGTACCGGCACCGACGAATACGCCGGTAGATGCGGGTCCGTACATTACGCTTGGAATGTGCTACGCATCGCATCCGGATACCGGAGTAAGTGATGTGACGATCCACAGACTCTGCATCCAGGGGAAAGATGAATTATCGATCTTCTTTACACCGGGTGCACGCCACATCGGAGCAATGGCAGAAAGAGCAGAAGAGCTTGGACAGCGTCTGCCAATCTCGATCAGTATCGGAGTAGATCCTGCAATTGAAATCGGCTCTTGCTTTGAGCCGCCGACAACACCGATGGGATACGATGAACTTGCAGTTGCAGGTGCCCTCAGGGGTGAACCGGTCAGACTTTGCAAATGCCTGACGGTAAATGAACGTGCGATCGCCAATGCGGAGTATGTGATCGAAGGGGAAGTTGTTCCGAATGTAAGAGTACAGGAAGATCAGAACAGCCATACCGGATATGCAATGCCGGAATTCCCGGGATACACAGGACCGGCAAGTGACCAGTGCTGGATGATCAAAGTAACAGCTGTAACACACAGAAAGAACCCGATCATGCAGACTTGTATCGGACCGAGTGAGGAACATGTATCTATGGCCGGGATCCCGACGGAAGCAAGCATTTACGGAATGGTGGAAAAGGCAATGCCTGGAAGACTTCAGAACGTATATTGCGCTTCACCGGGCGGCGGAAAATATATGGCCGTTCTGCAGTTTAAGAAGCTTACGGCCAGTGATGAAGGCAGACAGAGACAGGCAGCGCTTCTGGCATTCTCTGCATTCAGTGAGCTGAAACATGTATTCCTGGTTGATGAAGATGTAGACTGCTTCGATATGAACGATGTACTGTGGGCGATGAATACAAGATTTCAGGGAGATGCGGATATCATCACAATTCCGGGAGTCAGATGCCATCCGCTGGATCCGTCCAACGATCCGAGCTGCTCCGGCAGTATCCGCGATCACGGAATCGCATGCAAGACAATCTTCGACTGTACTGTTCCGTATGATCAGAAAGACAGATTCAAGCGTGCACAGTTCATGGATGTAGATCCGGAGCATTGGGTGAAATAAGATGTGCAGGGAGAGTAGAGAAGATAAGGAATGTCTTCTGACGAAAAGCAGAAAAGACAAAAAGGACAGAAAACGCATAGTTGTGGCGGCAACCGGTGCGAGTGGTCTTCCGATTCTGAAAATGTGTCTGCAGATTATCCGGGAGGATTCAGACTATGAATCCATTCTGATTTTAAGTGACAGTGCGAAAATCACATTACAGCAGGAAACAAAAGACACAGTAGAAGAAATCGAAGCACTTGCAGATCAGGTATGTGATACAAAAGATATCGGAGCCGGACCGGCAAGCGGATCCTTCCGTACGGAAGGAATGCTGATCGTTCCATGCAGTATGAAGACTGTGGCAGGTATCCACAGCGGCTATGCAGACAATCTGATCTTGCGAGCGGCAGATGTGACGATCAAGGAACAGCGGACACTGGTTCTTGCAGCAAGAGAGACTCCGCTCAGTGCGATACATCTGCGTAACCTTTCCGAACTTGCGACGATTCCGGGGGTCCGGATCATTCCGCCGATGATGACATTTTACCATCAGCCGGAGAATATCGAAGAGATGACATATCATATTGCGGCAAAGCTGGTGGAACTGTTCGGGATAGAGGCGAGAGAATACCGTCGATGGACCGGATTTGTGTAGAGAATGGCGTATTGCAGTGAGGATATGGACTTGTGTAGAGTAGGAAACATTATATTATGGATGAGGACTTATGTAGAGAAAGGAGCGTCACCGTATGGAGTTGGAGAACTTCTGGAAAATAAAGAAAAAACTGACATTTACGGATATCTGTGTGGAAGTTCGCAGACTCGGCGATGATTACCACATATTAGTAAGCGGTGGGGAATGCCCACATATAGGCTGTACCGTCCTTGCAATTCCAAGACCGTCTCTTGACGGTAGCGGCAAGATGAGCAGCACGGCATCGGTACTGAACGTGACGGGGCATAAGGACGAGGAAGTATGCCGTTATCTTGCTGAAAAAGTATCGGCAGGAAAGAAAACGACCGTGGTGTGCACCGGAGGTATTCACATGGACGGGATCACGAAAGAACAGATTGCGGAAATTGTGGAAGCCATGCGAATAATTGCGGGGGAAATCGTGGACAAGTAAAAAGGGACAGGGCAATTTTAATTGGGGACGGAGGATTTCCAGAAATCCTCCATCCCCAAAAGGGGTAATATGTTTAATAATTACGAAATTGTAGAATACACACACAGCCTTCCATTCCAGATCCAGAACTTCACAGGCCGGATCATACAGGACGACCGGGGCGATATCAAAGACGTTCTGGAACACTGGCATCAGGAGATAGAGATGCCGCATGCCGGAGACTACGACCTGGAAGAGTTATTCGCATGGATCGATAAGATTTGTGGATAGTGTGAATATGAAAACAGGAAGGACGTATGAAAAAACGAAAGTTTTTTCATACGTCCTTTTGTCATACCATAGTATACAAGAGATTAATCAGGTTCCAACTTATTAGTATTCCGCCAGCTTCTTGGCGAAGTCCCATAAACATTCTTAAATGCTCTGGAAAAATGTAACTGATTTGGATATCCTACAGCATTCCCGATATCAGCAATAGACAGAGATGTTAACTTCAAAAGTTCGGCAGCTTTTGTCATACGGTAACTGATCAGAAATTCCTGTGGCGATTTTCCGATGGTATCGTGAAATATTTTCCCAAAATAACTCCGGTTCAGACCGCAAAAGGCTGCAATATCTTCAATCGTAATATTGTTCTGGAAATTCTGTTCAATATAAGATAAAGCTTCTTTTATGTAAAAATCCCTGATCTTTCCACTCTGATTCATGCGCACGGTAGCAGCGGAACGCATGAAATAATCTAAAAACAGATATAAATGACCGATCATATGAAATGGCGACTCGGAAGAAGAACCCGGATGCCGGGCAATATATAGCATTTCGTTCATCATTTCATTGCGAAGGTCTTTTGAACCGGCGTGATAGACCGGATGATCGGGACTGAGTCCGGCGGTAGAAACAATCTCTTTAGCGCGGAGTCCGTCAAATTCAACCCAGGTATATTCCCATGGCAGATCCTGATCTGCAATATAAGTATTGATCTGATTAGGAAATAACATAAAACCCTGTCCGCTTTTAACTTGATATTTTATCGTGTTACCAGAAGAATCATTGGCCATTAAGGTACCGGTGCCGGATATTACATAATGAAAGACATAATGATTTCTGGCAGCAGGTCCGAAAGAATGTGAAGGTTCACACTGTTCCCAGCCGTACTGATACAAACCGATATCTACAAAATTCTCATTTGGAAAAACAGAAAATAAAATGTCACTCATACGACACCTCCTTTTTCATCAGTATATACCAAAATGCTAGATGACTTCAATATATAACGGGAAAAGTTGCATTTTACTATAAAACATATAAAATCAAGATATTTATAGACGCATTATGATATGTTACAATTCATTTGTAATAGATGAAAAGCAAAAACCTGACGATGAAAACAGATAAATATCCCGGGAAAGGTTCAAAATCAGGAAGGAACGGAGTAAAAAGGAGTTTTGGAACATGCATAGGAAGTACAGGAAACTGGTAAGTGCCGGACTGGTTCTTACGATGGCTGGGGCTATGATGCTGCAAGGATGCGGACAGAAAAAAGAGACAGGAAAGACAGAAATAGAACTTGTGCAGTATAAACCGGAAGCAGTAAAAACTTTTGAGAAAATAGAAGAAGAATTCAACCGCACACATGATGATATTCATCTTACGATTGAATCTCCGAATGATGCAATGACTGTTTTGAAGACAAGATTTATTCGCGAGGATAACCCGGATATCATCGGAATCGGAGGAGAGGTAAGCTATTCGAACTTTATTGATTCGGACATGTTGATGGATATCTCAGACTACAAGGGACTGGATGATATCAAAGAAGCATACAAAGAAATTGATAAAAACCTGGAGTTTGTTCCGGAAAAGGGAACTTATGCAGTCCCGTATGCGGCAAATGCAGCAGGAATTCTTTACAACAAAGCAATGTTCGAAGAACATGGATGGAAGATTCCGACAACATGGAATGAACTCATGAGCCTGTGTCAGGAAATGCAGGATGAAGGAATCCAGCCATTTTATTTTGGATTTAAAGATACATGGACCTGCCTTGCACCATGGAATGCGATCGCGGTAGACCTTGCACCGGCAGATGTATGTGCACAGGTGAATCGTGGAAAGACAACATTTTCGAAAGAATATAAAGAAGTAGCGGAACGTATGCTGGAACTACTTCCGTATGGACCGGATGACCCGTTTGCATATGATTACAACGGAGCATGTACAGCATTTGCAAAAGGTGAATCTGCAATGTATACAATCGGAAGTTACGCAATTCCACAGATCCAGACGGTGAATCCGGATATGGAGATTGATTCGTTTGTAATGCCGGCAAGTAATAACACGGAAGAAAATCAGTTGAACTCAGGAATAGATCTTCAGTTCTGCGTCATGAAAGACTGCAAGAACAAAGAGGCAGCATATGAAGTGTTAGATTTTCTATTGAAAGATGAAAACGTACAGGCGTATCTGGACGATCAGAAAGCAGTCCCTTGTAAAGAAGGAGATTTTGAACTGGCATCAACACTTGAGGGAATGAAAAAATACATAAAAGAAGGAAAGATGTCTGATTTCCAGGATCATTATTATCCATCGGAAATGGCGGTAGACGCACAGATCCAGACATTTCTGATGAAAAAAGATCCAAAAGCATTTCTTAAAAAATTCGATACAGACTGGGTAAGATACAATCGTGATATTATCCGTAAAGTCGAGGATTACGAGAAATCTCATAATAACTAAGAGAAAAAAGTTACTGGTAATACGGAAATTTAAGGAGTTAGTACGATGAAAAAGAATAAATTAAATGATAGAAAGCGGACATTTCTTCTGATCACGATTCCGATTGTTGCATTATTTTTCTGCTTCAATACGCTGCCGCTGATCAAAGGAGTGATCTATAGTTTTACCAACTTTAAAGGTTATGGAAGTTATGACTGGGTAGGACTTCGGAATTATAAGGATCTGTTTACGGATTCCAGAGTCGGAGGCTCCTATATCTTTACATTTAAACTGGCAATTGCGGCGACAATCCTGACAAATGTACTGAGTCTTCTGATGGCACTCGGATTGAACAGTAAGATTAAGTTCAAAAGTGCACTAAGGGGTGCATATTTTATCCCGAATGTACTGGGAGCACTGGTGGTAGGATATATTTTCAACTACTTCTTTACTTATATTCTTCCGGCGTTTGGAAAAATGATCGGAAGTGAGACATTTAGCTCCAGTATGCTTTCGAATACAAAGCTTGCATGGATTGCAATCGTGATCGTGTGTGCATGGCAGTCGATCGCAATGAATACAATCATTTATATTTCGGGACTTCAGACGGTTCCGGAGGATGTGTATGAAGCAGGAGCCATTGACGGTGCCACAGGATGGAAGAAATTCAAGAACCTGACATTTCCACTTATCATTCCATTTTTCTCTATTAATATGGTTCTGAGTGTAAAAAACTTCCTGATGGTATTCGACCAGATCATGGCATTGACCAAAGGTGGTCCTGCCCAGAGTACAGAATCTATTTCATACCTGATCTATAATAACGGAATGAGCGGCGGTCAGTTCGGATTCCAGAGTGCGAATGCAGTCATTTTCTTTATTGTGATCGTAGTGATCTCGGTAGCACAGATGACCATCACCGGTAAGAAGGAGGAACAGTTGTAATGAAAAAAGTTGGGAAAGAAAGAATAAACTGGCCTGTAACGATTCTTTTGATCGCAGGGGTGATCACTGTCATATTTCCGTTATATATGACCGTTGTCATTGCACTGAAGAAGCCTTCGGAGATGACAAATGATATTGCGGGAATATTATCGCTTCCAAAGCATTTCAGCCTGAGTAATTTTGCAGAGGCAATGAAAGTAACGGATTTCTGGAATTCACTGGGAAACAGCCTGCTGATCACGATCGTGACGGTAGTGTTTGCCATTCTGATCCACTCACTGCTTGGATATGCAATTGCACGAAATAAGGCACATAGCAAATTTTATAAATTCATTTATTTTTACGTTGTCAGCGGTATGTTCGTACCATTTGCAATCCTGATGATGCCGGTGGTAAAACAGACGGCGCAGATGGGACTTGCGAACAGAGCCGGAGTTATTATCTTATATCTGGTCTTTTATATGCCGATGAATGTGCTTTTGTATTCCGGATATCTGACGAATATTCCGATGGCACTGGAAGAAGCAGCATGTGTGGACGGAGCAAGTACATGGACAACTTATTGGAAAATTATCTTTCCAATTATGAAACCAATGCATGCGACAGTAGCGGTTCTGACAGCACTCGGAACATGGAATGATGTAATGACACCGTTGGTTATCATGTCAGGAACCGGAAAGAATACATTGCCGCTTGCACAGCTTAATTTCCAGACACAGTTTGGAACGAACTACAATCTGGCATTTGCTTCGTACCTGCTGGCACTTCTGCCAATCCTGATCTTTTATTTGATCTGTCAGAAACATATTCTGAATGGCGTGGTGAATGGAGCCGTAAAATAATCGGAATGCAAATAGAACTTGAGACATAAAAAGGAGACAAAGAAATGGGAATTGTTTACTGTGAAGCAGACAGGACATTTACAATACAGACAAAAAATACAACATATCAGATGCAGGTAGACCGTTTTGGATTCCTTCTTCATCTGTATTATGGAAAGAAGACAGATGGAAGCTGTATGGATTATCTTCTGACATATTATGACAGAGGATTTTCAGGCAATCCGTATGATGCCGGAAGTGACAGAACCTATTCGATGGATGCACTTCCTCAGGAGTATCCGTGTTACGGAACCGGGGATTACAGAAGTGTGGCTCTGATAATTGAAAATGCAGACGGAAGTACAGCGTGTGATCTTCGATACCGTTCACATCAGATTTCTAATGGGAAATATAAGATTCCGGGACTTCCGGCAGTCTATGCGGAAGAGACAGAAAGTCAGACACTTGAGATTACAATGGAAGATGTGGTTACAGGAGTAGAAGTAACACTTCTGTATGGTGTACTTCCGGACTATGATGTGATCACCAGAAGTGCAAAGATTGCTTATCATGGAGATGGAAAGATTTTTATCCAGAAAGCACAGTCTGCGTGTCTTGATTTCCTTTATGGTAAATATGATCTTCTGACATTTTACGGAAGACATGCGATGGAAAGAAGGATGCAGAGAGAACCAGTTACGCATGGAAGCCATGTGATCGGAAGTGTAAGAGGAACTTCAAGCCATCAGTATAATCCGATGATGATCCTTGCAGATGAACATACAACAGACAGCTGCGGAAACTGCTATGCAATGTCATTTGTGTATAGTGGGAATTTTAAGGGAGAGGCATTGAAAGACCAGTTCGGTCAGACACGTGCACTTCTTGGCCTGCAGGATGAGATGTTTTCTTATCCGCTTGAAACAGGATCGGTGTTTTATACACCGGAAGTGCTCCTGTCATTCTCGGGAAGTGGAATGAACCAGCTTTCGCAGAATCTGCACCGCTGTATCAGACAGCATATCTGCAGAGGAAAGTATAAAGAAAGTATCCGTCCGATCCTGGTGAACAGCTGGGAAGCAGCGTACTTTGATTTTGACGGCGATACCTTATATGAACTGGCAAAAGAAGCAAAGAATGTAGGCATTGATATGCTGGTGCTGGATGACGGATGGTTTGGAAAACGTGATGATGATAACAGCGGTCTTGGTGACTGGTTTGTTAATGAGAAGAAGCTTGGCGGAACACTGGGAAGTCTGATACAGAAGATCAATGATCTTGGGGTAAAATTCGGAATCTGGATAGAGCCGGAGATGATCTCAGAAGACAGTGATCTGTACAGAGAACATCCGGATTGGGCACTTACAATCCCGGGAAGAAATCCGGTTCATGCAAGAAACCAACTGGTGTTGGATTTCTCCAGAAAGGAAGTTGTAGACCATATATTTGATCAGATCTGCAAAGTATTGGACCAGGGAAATATTGAGTATGTGAAATGGGATATGAACCGTAGTCTGATGGATGTATTTTCGAGGGGAACGAAAGATCAGGGCAGGGTTATGTATGATTATGTTATTGGTCTGTATGACTTTCTGGAAAGAATCGTAACCAGATATCCAGATCTGCTGATCGAAGGATGCAGTGGCGGCGGCGGAAGATTTGACGCCGGAATGATGTATTATACGCCACAGATCTGGTGCAGTGATAATACAGATGCATTGGACAGATTACAGATTCAGTATGGTACATCGTTTGGCTATCCGATATCCGCTGTAGGTTCACATGTATCGGCAGTACCGAATCATCAGACAGGAAGAATTACATCTCTGCATACCAGAGGAGTAGTGGCAATGGCTGGAACATTTGGATATGAACTGAATCTCGGAAAACTTTCTGAAGAAGAAAAAGAAGAGATCCGGTCACAGGTAGAAGAATACCGGAAGTTCGCACCGCTGATCCAGACGGGACTTTATTACCGTTTGTCTGATCCGTCGAAGGAAGAATATGCAGCATGGGCATTCGTATCAGAAGATCAGAAAGAAGTACTGCTGAATGTAGTGATGCAGGAGATTTATGGAAATATGACTGTGAATTATGTAAACCTTCAGGGATTGAAATGCAGTGCGGTTTATCGTGATACGGAAACAGGAAAGACTTATAATGGCGCAGCACTTATGGAAGCAGGAATCCCGATGCCTGTAGAGATGGGAGAATTCAAGGCGTACCAGATGCATCTGGTGGGAGAAGAATAGAATACAAGAACCTGTAAATGCAGGAGAAGCTGCTGACAAGCAGTTTCTTCTGCATTTTTTACAGGAAAATAATGCATAGGAAGATTCTTTAGAGGAAGGAACAAAAGAAAATGGAAAAAAGAGAAAAGAAAAATGACAGTATCTTTCAACATAGATTAGAGAGACATCATGATGAACTCAGATGGCTTTACATGGAACTTTATCAGAATGGTGATATGTTTGCAGAATTGTGTTCGCAGATGTATGAGTATTACAACTGCCGCAGTAAAAAATTAAAAGAACGAGATCTAAAAAGAGAGAAAGGACCAGATTGGTATCACGGAAAAGATATGCTTGGCATGATGCTTTATACAGATAATTTTGCAGGGAATATGAAAGGTGTAAAAGAAAAAATTCCGCATAAATGTTATCTGAATGATTATTTCACGGGAAAAATCCGGATTTGAACACGATGAAGAAGCAATGAACGCAGCAGTCAGAGAAGATATCATGCTGCATGCATATATGTTGACCCAGTCAGGGATCCCAATGTTATATAGTGGTGACGAACTGGGACAGGTGAACGATTATAGTTATAAGAACGATCCGGAAAAATGTGCTGATTCAAGATATATCCACCGGGGAAAGTTACCGTGGGAACTCGCGGAGGATAAGGAAGATGTCACAACGGTTCAGGGAAACATATTCCAGACACTTGACCGGTTGGAAAAGATCCGCAGACAGGAGATAACATTTGATAAAGATGCAGATGTGTATACATACGATGTGCATGATGACAGTGTCCTTTGCATATTACGTGAATATAAGGGAAGAAGATTTTTTGGAATATTCAACTTCAGTGATCAGGAGAAGACAGCGTGGATGCAGGAAGATGGAGTATATCGTAATCTGCTGACGAGTGAAAAGATG
>ERZ779869.2038-NODE-2038-length-17372-cov-9.605301_pt1 | contig 17372 bp, 13 predicted proteins | sample MGYA00511557_ERZ779869 | MGnify/ENA primary metagenome ERZ779869 (study PRJEB29588, sample SAMEA2154620) | human gut metagenome | biome: human gut; feature: human-associated habitat; material: faeces | place: Denmark | collected 2008/2010 ...
AATCGCCGCCAGCCAGATGAGCGGATTCCACCAGTAGACGATCACTGCGATTGTCCGGCAGAGTGACCACAGGAAGTCCAGATGATGCAAATGCGTCAGTTCGTGGCGCACAATCAGCTCAGTCGTATCGTTCCTCAGCACGTCTTCCGTCAGGTAGACTGCCGGAATCAGTCCGGCTAAACACGGCGATTTGACCGCGTCGGAAACATAGATGCACGTTCCGCCGCGCTTGCCGACAAAACGCCGGTCACAGTGCAGCCGAATCGTGAACACCGCCCACGCACTGAACAGCCAGAGTCCAAGCAATGCGCTGCCACTGAACCAGACAATTTGAAGAATTTGTGCCGTCGCCAGCGGATTTGCAGCCGGTTTTGAGGTTTCATGTGCCGGGGAAACCTGCTGCTGCTGCGCGGGTGTTTGCGGCTGTACCGCCTGTGCGGGCGGTTGGGTGACCGGCGCGGTCTGCGCCGGGAACTCCGCGCGCTGCACCGGCGCGGCGGTCTGCTCTGCCGGAAGGACCGGCAGGGAGAACAGCGTCCCCGGCATGCAGAGCTTCAAAAGCACCACGAGCCAGAGCGCATAGATCATCCGCTTCGGCACGCGGTCTTTGAACACCGCCCGCACCAGCAGGACGGCTGCGATCAGCGCGGAGAGCGTCAATGTTTCTCGTATCATGGCAGCTCCTTTCCCTCAATTCCCCGGCCGGCTGTCTGCCGGGCGTACCGTAAACGCTTCGCCGGGGCCTCCCGCGTCATAATAGGAGAAGAACCCCATGCGGCAGATCGCGCCGTCCTGCAGCTCGTATTCAAAGCTGCCCCAGAGCGCATTCATTGTTTCTGCTGCGTTGGCCTCCGGGTCGCCGACGCGCAGACCGCGCGGCGAGGGGTAGTCGGGGCTCGTCGTATAGACGCAGCTGACATAGCCGTCCAGCCCCTCCCAGTCCTCCTTGCCCGCCTGCAGGCGCAGCACGTGGACATATAGTCCGTCGCGGCCGTATTTGACCACGTCATAGTCCTCCCGCGAAACGCCGACCACACCAAGCTCCGCAAAGCCTTCGGTCACCGTCTGCGGAAGAAGGTCCCACCTGTCCCAGACGGAAATGCCGCCGAGCGTATGTTCCCCGTCAGGGCACATCACGGAGCAGGCGCGCAGGAGATAGAAGCCGCCGTCATAGCATTGCAGCGTGTATTCCTTCCGCGCGTACGCACGATGCTCTGCCTTGGCAGCCGCATCCGCGTAAAAGTCGATAAGGTAGGTCACAAGGTCTCCGTCCTGCGCTTTTCCGGCGAGCCGCGCCGTCCGGTCGTCGTCAGACCCGGAAACAGATGGGACGACGACCGTGCCGGTTTGCCTGTCGTACGCCCTGCAGGCTGTGATATCAAAGCAATAGCCGCTGAAATAGCAGTCGAGCGTCCGGCGGATGACCGGGGTTGTGAAATAGAAGTTTCCGTCATCCGGGTCCTGATATTCCTTCAGCGTATCTTCATTCGTCCACGCCAGAAACAACTGAAACAGCTGCTCCGGGGAAAGATCTTCCGGCGTGTTGAACGTCAGGCCCCGTTCCTGCGCAAGCGCCGTTTCCGCGCCGCGCAAAAAGCTCACGACCCTGCGGTCCGGCGCCTGCACTGCGGGTCCCTGTTCCACGGATACAAACTTCGCGCGCAGCTCCGCGTCGCGCAGGAAAGTATCTTCCGTTTTCCACCAGTCGGCGACAGCCGGTTCGCCGTAAATTTTGCGGAAGCCCTGCGAGCAGAGCAGCGGCTCCAGGTCGTTATAGTAGTACCGGATGCCGGAGTCGACGCCAAAATCCAGCTCCAGCATGCCCCAGTAGGTGCTCTTGTCCGCAGGATCGATGTTCCGCGTCTCGATGTAGGTCTGCTCCTGCTCTGCCGCAAGCTCCAGAAAGTCCGGATCGTCCATGGTCCAGCACAGCTCGTGATTGGAAACGGGGAACAGCAGAAGGTCCTCCGCATCCGGGCGGACCTCGTCATAGAAGACGTCCAGCTTCCCTTCGGGCGCGTACAATCGGCAGAGGCGGATGCTGAGCTCTCCCTGTTCGGCAAAGAAGAGCGCGTCCCCGGCAGCCGCCATCTGCAAAATCGCCCCATCCGTCGCGCGGTAAATCGGCTCTGCCGCTTCCCCGCCATAATCGAGCCGGTAAATGGTCTGCTCGTCGAACGCATAGAGACAGGCCTGGCCGGCCGACCAGCCGAGCGGCGCTTCCACCGGGTAAGCAAACAAGCGGGTCAGAGTCCCGTCTTCCGCCTGGTACAGGGAGAGGACGCCGTCCTCTGATAAAATTTCATAGTTTCCGTCCTTCATCCAGTCCGGCACGTCGTTCTCTGCCGGGTCATAGGGGCGGAGCTCCGCGAAATAGTCTTCATAGGAAAGCGGCGCGTCCGCTTGTTCGTCTGCCCACGGCGCTTCCGCCGGCTGCGTTCCAGGCTGGGCCTCCGGCGTTTTCTGGCAGCCCGATAAAAGGAGGCTGATACAGAGCGTCAAAAGGAGAATCCATTTTTTCATTGCGCGCGCTCCTTTTCTGCTGCGTCCAGAATGGCTTTCAATTCCTGAATGTCCTGCTCGGACAGTGTGCCGCGGTCGACGAGGTTCGACACCATCATGCCCACGCTTCCTCCGTAAACCTTCGACAAAAATGCTTCCGTTTCCTCGGGTTCAACATCTGAATACGTGATCGCGGCGCTGTATTGCTGAAATCTTCCGCTGTCGTCCATCGTGACCGCGCCTTTGGCGATGAGCCGCTTGAGCATCATGAAGATCGTCGCCCGGCTCCAGCCGGTCTCGGCGTCCAGCGCTGCAACCAGCTCCGCAAGCGTGCGCGGCTGGCGCTGCCAGAGTGTTTTCATCAGCTTCCATTCCCCGTCGGACAGTCTGAGATGTTCCATGCGTTTCGCTCCTTCCCGTGTGTTAACATATGTTATATTTCTAGGATAGCACAGGTGTTAACGTTTGTCAACAGAAAATGTGGCATCACCCACGCGCGCTTTCTCCCCCTCCGCTCAGCTGGCTTCGGCGATGAAAAGGGCGGCGCGGCTGTCCATGATGCGGGCGGCCTCCTGCGCGGTCTTTCGGCCCTGGAAGAAGGCGTCCGCTTCGTCGAGGATGATGGTCAGGATCTCCTGATTGCTGCAGGCGCGGCAGTCCACATGCTCCAGTACGTGCATGAGGTCCGCCGCGACGGCTTCGTCAAACAGGAAGGTCTGCGTCCCGGCCTCGCCGACGTCGACGCGGCCTTCTTCGCGGATGGCAGTCTGCTGATAGGTCTTCTGCGCGTCGATCTCCTGCTGCAGCTGTGCCTGCAGGACGGCCGTGCTGACCGGGAAGGCGTCCGTGATGGTCTTCTGGAAGCTCTCTGCGAGCATGGCCCGCAGGGCCTGCACCGCGGCCTCCTGCACAGAAGAGGCTGCGCAGACACCGAGCTGCAGCACGGGCTGGTAGGTCACGCCGCCGTCCGCGCTGAGGGAAAGCACGCGGAACGCGTCGCCGGTCTGCTCGTACCAGCTGTTCTGCATCTGACGGTACACGGAGACGGAACGCATGGGCTGCTGCATGATGCTGTCCGGGCCCAGCTCCGACGGCTGGATGTTGGCGCAGGCGGTCAGAAGGTCCAGAAATTCCTCGCTTTCAAACGAAGCTGTACCGGTATCGTAGTCCAGAAAGCGCTCTGCTGCGTGGCGGCAATAGACGCCGAGCAGATCCCTGCCGCCCCAGACGAAGCGGACATCCGGGATCGCGCCGCGCAGCACATCCTCGACCGAGGTCTGCAGCGACGCGCCGAGCCTGGACGCGGGACCGAACAGCGGGTCGAGCGTGAACGCGCCGACGATGGAATAGCGCTTCCCATCCACCTCGCAGGGCTGCTGCACGCCAGACAGCACCCCTTCCTCCGGCATCCCGTCCAGCGGCAGCAGGATGCCGTTCTTTGCGTACCCGGCGTACTGCGCGCCGCTCAGGTCGCTGCAGTCGAGCAGGTCGGGGACGTTCCCGGCCATGAGCTCGGTCGTCCGGCGCGTGACGGCGTCCGCATAGCTTTCGGCGCCGTCGGCGTAGTTGACGATCTCGATGCGGACGGGCGCGCCGGAGGCATTATAGCTCTGGATCAGGCCGCGCAGCAGCTCCTTGTCCGCTTCAAAGTCGATGAGACCGAGGGTCAGGGTCTGCTCTGCCTGCTCCGGCTGCGCCGGGCTGGCCGCTGCCTGCGGCTCCGGCAGTTTGATCTCCGGCTGGGGCTGCTTCTGACAGGCGGTAAGCAGAAAGGCGGACAGGATCATCAGTAGGCACAGCATTGCTTTTTTCATCATGTTCTCTCCTTTTCCGGCGTGTTTTGTACTTCCACTATATCACAAATTTCCGGAAAAATTTCTTAATTATTCCTAAGATTGCTTCACTGGATCCGGTAGCCGGAGAGGACGAGGGTCAGGATCAGCGGCCAGAATTCTTCTCCGGCGGCACAGAAATAGCGGGCGGCGGGGATCGCGTGAAAGGATACGACCCGGTTCGTCTCGTCCAGCCAGGCTTCGTAGGTGCGGTCTTCGTTCATGGTTCAGCGGCCTCCAGAAAATCGAATATTGTCGTAGTATATACTACGACAATAATGATTAAAATGCAACGATTTTTCAAAGTATAATAAACGAAAAATCGTAGGTGGTGATCGCGTGACAGACATTCTCGGCCTGATCCGGAAAAACCGCGAGGCCAGAGGCTGGACGGAATATCAGCTTGCCGAGCGCTCCGGCCTGCCGCAGTCGACCATTTCCTCCTGGTACAAGAAGGGCATGACGCCATCGTTTTCCTCGCTGGAAAAGATCTGCGAGGCCTTTGGGCTGACGCTCTCGCAGTTTTTTGCCGACGCCGAGGACCGGCTCGCGCTGACGCCCGCGCAGCGGGCGCTGCTGGACAAATGGAGCCGCCTGACCCCCGGCCAGCAGAGCTCTTTGCTGGCACTGATGGACGTAATGCTGGAAAAATAACAGATCAGCGCCGGACAGCGATCGCTGCCCGGCGCTCGTTCGTATGCTTTTGGCTCCCCCGAAAGAACAAGCGCCCCAGCACACTGTGCCGGGGTGCTTTGATCGATCAATACATTTTTGCGCCTGCGGGGATGTGGGGGTCGAGCATGAGGAGGTGGAGCTTTTCTGCGCCTTCCTCGTGGTGGACGGCGCTGATCAGCATGCCGCAGGAGTCGATGCCCATCATGGGTCTGGGCGGCAGATTCACGATGGCAACGCACGTTTTTCCAACCAATTCTTCCGGTTCGTAATATTCGTGAATGCCGGAAAGGATAACTCTATCCTCTCCAGTTCCGTCATCCAGCACGAATTTCAGGAGTTTTTTGGACTTCTTGACCGCTTCGCAGGCTTTGACCTTCACGGCGCGGAAGTCGGACTTGGAGAACGTCTCGAAGTCCACGAAGTCCTTGAACAGCGGCTCGATCTCGACCTTGGAGAAGTCGATGACTTCCTCCTTTTTGGCTTCTGCCGGAGCTGCATCAACCTTCGTATTTTCTTTCTTCGGAAGATCCAGAGGCTTCATTGTCGGGATTTGCCTCGGACTCTCACATATCACCTCATAAGTTCGTATATCTCCACGGTTCCACAAGATTTTTGGACTATTCATCGTTTGTTATCTTGTAACTTTTTAAGTCTTTTCGGTGATTTGTCGTAAAATCTGTCGTAAATCAGCTAATCTTGATCTTCCCTTCGAGGTTCGCAAAGCTCGCAACTTTCTTTTCCTTCGTCGCTTCATTGTAAATGTTCATCGTAGTTGAAATATCTGCGTGGCCCATAATTTCCTGAATGACTTTCAAGTTGGTTTCGTTTTCACAAAAACGAGTACAGAACGTGTGGCGTAGGTTATGCACCGTAAAATGCGGAAGTAGTTCCGGCGTTCTGTTCTGCATCTTTGCCTGCTGCTCTTCCTGCGCATTATAATCGCGGCTTATCCGTTCAATCGCGCGGTTAATGCAATGCGCGTTCAGGCATCCTCCATACCTGCTCTGAAAGATAAAACCCGCATATCCGTCAATCACTGTTTGATTGAATCCCGTCCGCATTTGTTGAAGTCGGACTTCCTGCAATGCCTTTTTGACCTCTGAGAGCATCGGGATGATCCGAACGCCAGCTTTTGACTTTGGCGTTGTGATATGATACTCACATTTGCCGCTGTCCTGCATACGGTAAATCAGGTTGTGATTGATAGAAATAATGTCATCCGCAAAATCGCAATCTTCCCACCGGAGTCCGACAATCTCCCCGACTCTGCACCCAGTTCCCAAAAGCACAGTAAAAACAGGCAGCCAATGACGGTATTCCTTGCTGTTGGAAATGAATCCAATAAAGGCTGATTGCTGCGCTTCTGTCAGAGCATGGCGCTTTCCCTTTTCCCAATCACGGCTCTTTTTAATCTCAGCCATAACGCCATCCGTCGGATTTGTCCGAATCAGGCCGTCACGAACCGCTGTTGTAAAAATGGGATGAAGAATTGTATTGATGATCTCCATGCTGGCCGGTTTGAATCCAACGTCGTTGATGAGATGGATATAGAACCGCTTAATGTCACTATACTTGATTGTCGCAATATTCTTTTGCCCGATTTCATCACGCACATATTTCTTGTACATGTACTTATAGTTGGTTCTGGTAGACTGTTTCAGCTCATATTTCGTTTCAATGTAATCGTCAAAAAAGCTGCTGAGCGTCGTGCGATAGGCCGTGAATGAATTGATTCCATCTTCTGCGTCTCTGCGTACCTTTTTCACGAGTTCCCGAAGGGACAAACTGTTCCGTTTGCCATCCGGCACTTTGTCCGTCTCCACCAATTTCCAACTGTAAATGCTCCGCCTCACGCCCTTTACATCGACATACTTGTACTCATATTTTCCATCGCTGCGTTGGTATTCCCCATCACGGAGGATACGCCCTTTATTATCTCGCCTTTTTTCGGACATTTTGAACTCCTTTCCGAAAAAAAGAACCTGATACGACTATAAGTATAGCATATCAGGCCCTTTTTTCAAGTTGTCAAATCAAATTTAACCTGTCAATAAAATTCTCAAACTTCTTGCGTTTGATCTGCGGCCTGTTCCCATTCCATAAAATGAAGTCTGCATCGCTGTCTTCGCTGATGATTTTCCGGAGCTTATTCTCTCCGATTCTGAAATAAGCAGCAGCTTCCTCGACCGTGAGCGTGTACCTTTCCCAAAATGGGATGCTAGTACGGCCCGTTGTCAAATCGGTTTCGTGAGCCATACGTCACATCCTCCTGATTACAAGGTGTCCTCGTCGAACAGATAGCCCTGAAATACCGTTCCATCACCTGTAATGAAACGTCCCCGTGCGTCCTTTGGAATCTGATCGGCGGCGCTGGTGTTGTCGAGGATGATTTGAGAAAGCACGCTGTCCGCTCTGCCACAAACACGGAAATCCATGTTGTTGCGTATCTGGCCGGGGATGATTGTTGCGTCTGGGCGCTGTGTGGCGAGAATCAGGTGGATTCCAAACGCGCGTCCCTGCCGTGCGAGCGTTGCAAGCTTGATCTCAATTTGCGCAAGAATTTTCTTACGCTCGCTGTCTGCGCCGGTCTTGTCCAGCATTTCCGCGACCTCGTCACAGGCAAAAATCAGCCGTGGCAGTTTGGTTGCCGACTTTTTGTTATATTCATCAATATTCGGGACACCCCAAGCCTTAAACTCACTCTTACGGTATTCAAGGGCATTTACAAGCTGCTCCAAGTTATAGCGCACAGCCTCCTCGTTGAGAAGCAGTCGGCATTTTGCGTGCCAGACGGGAGAGAAGTCTACGCCACCTTTAAAGTCCGCGATATAGACCTCCGCGCCTTTGTGGAGCGCCTGCATGAGCAGGAGTTTGAGCAAAACGCTTTTTCCGCTGCCCGTGGAGCCGCCCACGAGAATGTGCGGGATATTAGCGAGGTTGACCGTCACCGGCCCCATGTAACCCTCTCCAAGCACCAGCACAAAGTTTTTGCGCGAAAGATTCTGCTCTTGCCATTCGATCCTTTCCGGCAAGTCGCTTTCGGCGGAAACTGCATATAGGAGAACACGGCTTTTGGCTTTCGTGTATGCCATTTTGACAATCGTAATTCCTAATGCAGTTTCGATTGCAGCACGTTTTTTCTCCCATTCGTCCAGCGGAATGCTCGCGCTGTCAAACTCCCATATTGTGACGCGCGAATGGTCTGTATCAATCCGCTTGCTGCGCAGCTCCGGCGGGATTCCTGCATGATTTTTCAGGCCGATGCACAGAAACCGTTCCCGCGCTTTTCTTCTGCCAAATGGGTAGGTGCGCAGCACCAGCCATGTAGTTATTCCTGCAAGCAGGTAAACCGCTAAAGTGTGCTGCATGATAAGGCAGAACAGCGGAGACAGCAGCTCCATATCGGCGGCTACGGTACGCCACGCGGCCTGACGGATGCAAATATGGACTGCTCCAATGATGTAGAGAGTAACAATCACAAGTTTCCGCCGAATGTCGGAACTGCGGAGCTTGTCTGTCTGATATGTCTGTTTTGAATTATGGCTCATAGGGCAATTCCCCTTTCTTATGTGTAACGGTTGTGCCGTCTGGTAAATATTCGATGATGGTCTGGATCCGCCGCAGAAGTGCTCTCCATGTTTCCCACTGGAACCGTTGTATCTCGCGATACTGTTCCTCCAACGGAAGATTGCTGGTAATGTAGACTTTCGTATAACAGGCCGTCCGGTTGTTGTACCTGGCCGGAAGTGTCAACGGATAAACGTCCAGATAGTTCAGCATATCTGCAATGGGTATCTGTGAACGAAATTCCTCAAAGACCAGAACGTCTTGACAGTGATAATTGTCAAAGCGAACACCATTGCGTCCTCCATAGTCTGTGATTCGACAGATGGTTTTCGGGTCGTGCTTCGAAAAAATGCCCCATGTCTTTCCCGTTCCGCTTGCGCCATAGAGATAGGTCACTTCCAGCGCACGGTTTTCGGCGCTGTACGTGTCCTCCAAGATGGTCTGACGGAGTATTTCAATCTCCTTGATCCGGAATGCGAGTTTCGGCGTGTCCTCAATGATCTCCATAACTGATTTCCCGTTGCGGAGGTCGTGAATGAGCCTGAACATTTCCGGAGCATCTTCTTCCTTTTCGTCTGGAAGGTCACCGCTTTCCTCGAATGTTCCAGCGACCGAGGTTTCCGCTTTATCTGTATCGGCCCAGCGGCCTTCCTTGCGGATGTAATCTCTGTTTTCCCGCGCGCTGCCATACGCTTTTTCGATATGCGCCACCGGAAAACGTGCTTTTATGGTGCTGAACCGTATCGGCGACGGAGAGTACAGAAATATATGCGTATGGTAAGTCCCAGTGCTCGCTATCTCGTCGGCCAAGCAATAATAGGTCAGTGAAAACCGTTGCAGGATTTCCCGGATAGCATCGTGGTCAAGTTCCGCATCCTTTGGATTGTTGATGACGAGCGCCCATTTGCGGGACTGCGTATGATTTCCCATGGGAGTCTCCTTTCTGCTACATGCTACATGGTTGCCATAAGGGTAATACTTACCCTTATGGCAAGAGGCGGCATTGACCCAGCAGCCGGAGGGGACATCTCGCTTGAGGCGATCTGTCTGACCCTCCGTCTGCTATGCCCCTGCCGCCTGTTGGTTAGGCGTCAGCTTTTCCGGATGGCAATGCCAGTCGCTTTGGCCGTGAGCATCGCATGGCCCTGAGATTCATAGACACGCACGTCAAGGCCCGTGAAATCAACTGCGGCAAATTCGTCTGGCTTGTCCAAAAGCTGTTTTCCGTCAATGCGGACGCCAAGCTTTTCAAGGCCATGTGCAGGCAGAGCGACGATGTAGCGGTATCCGGTCACGGTATCCGTCCGCTTGCCGTCCTTATACTCATACGCCGGTGCGATGTCTACCAGCAGCTTCACGTCGCCCAGCGACGCGGGATCAATGCGTAAATCACGAATGTTCAACATAATAAAAAATCCTCCAATCATAAATCCGGTGCGGCAGTGATCAGATGCCGCTCAGTCGTTGTAACAAGCAATCCTGATTGCACTTTTAGGATAACAAAAGGCAGAGAGCTTTGCTTATTCCGAATCGGAATAACTTTTGCCCTCTGCCTTGTCTTTTATAAATTACAATCCGGCAGCGCCGGAAATCCTCTTGCTGCCAAATACGAATCCGCTTCTTCTAATATCATTTGTAATTTCTCAATGGGAACATTGTGGTAGTCCTGCTGCTTCTCCGAATACATCCGAATCAACGCTAGATAGCATTGATGGACAGGCTTCGCCGGAGAAAATGCTCGCTCGCATCGCGCAAGATAGTCTATGGCTTCGGTTTCGCTCAATCGTAGCACCAAGCAGAGATTGACCAACGTATCGACCGGAACATTCCGGATGGCTCCGTTTACAATTTTGTTCAAGCGCGGTTGATTGATCCGCGCGCAGATGGACAGCTTGTTTTGGGTCAGGCCCACTCTCCTTGCGTAATAGTCAGTATACAGCCATAATGAGGCTGTTTGACTTGGTTTAGTCGGTTCTGGCCGTGGCGAGCAGAACAAGCGGCATCCAGCCTGTTCTAAAAGTCACGCAGACCGTTTTTCTCATTGTGTTATTTAGACGGCCCCACCGTCGGAGGTGTTTGGGTTATGGGGAAATGAAGATGCAGGATCGCTTGGAGACTGCGATATATCACCATACGCACCACCTCCTGTTTGAAATGGGTTTGTCGTTGGATCGTTTTCCCTCCAACGGCAAGGCCGAAATTTTCTTCTTTACAAACAGAAAAAGCACGGCTTTTTTCAAAGTCGTACTTCTGATTTTACGGGAAAAGGGCGTACTTACCCCTTACCCCGTGGTCATTCGGTATCACCTGCCGGATCGGGTTTATCACTGCATAAGTGAATCGGCAGGCTATCGATCTTCCAGACTCACCCAGCGGGATTGCCGGAGCGCAACCACCTGTCGGATCGACTTGCAGGTGGTACATTTGTCGGGCAGGAACGCGGAATCGTAACAGGCAATTATAATTGTGCAAAATTTGGATTTTCGGTCATATTCCCTACCGGCAGCCAGCCGATTCCGTCCTGCAACGTTCCGCTTCGCGCACAGACGGGGCATGGTTGCCGTATCTTCCACTGTTACTCGCTTGCAGCAGACTGCACCAATGCCCGATGCAGCTTGCCTCCACGCAGCTTCTGATAAATTTAGCATAGCGTTAATCTGATGAAATGTCAAGGTTTCGGGCCGCAAACGTAAGAGAGACAGAATGGAGAGTCTCCTGAGAGACTCTCCATTTTTGTAAGCTTTTCTGCATCAGTGGTTGTTGGTTGCTTCCTGCACATCGAGGTAGTACCACGCGGCCTTGTCGGCATTGTCGCTCCACGTCCGTGCGCCGTCCCTCGGCGTGCGGCTGGTCGCACGGTTGACCATCGCCATCATTTCAGCGCGGGTAATCGTCGCATCGGGACGGAACGTGCCGTCAGGATAGCCGTTGATCCAGCCGAGGTTTGCGCAGACCGTGATGGCGTATGCCGCCCAATGCTCAACGGTCACGTCCGTGAAGGAATATGCGCCGCCCTTCGTTTTGGCGAACTGCGCCAGCATCGCGGCAAGTTCAGCGCGAGTGATCGCGTCATCCGGACGGAAATATCCGTTGGAGCTGTCGGTAATAACCCCCGCATTGTTGAGTGTTGCAACATAGGTGTTGTACCATTTGCTGGAATCCACATCATAGAAGCCGCTCTTCGTCGTGACGTAGGTTTTGCGGCTGTCCTCGGCCAGCAGACGATAGAAGATCGCGGCAACCTCAGCGCGGGTGATCCGGCCGTTGGGCTTTACTGTGCCGTCGGGATAGCCGTTGACATAGGCCGTGTGTGACGTGGTGTTCAGCTCCGGCGCTTTCTTTGTAATCGCGGGGATAATGACGCTATAAGGCGGGACAGGCGGAGCGGGCGGTTCAGGCGTAAAGCTGTTGACGGTGTACATGCTACCAGACTGATTCACGACATACCCGTCCACAACGTACTTTGTCGGATCCATGGTAAACGAGCCGCCGGAGATCTCGATTTTGTAATCGACTTCTCCGAAGCTGGGGGCATTGAAGATGCCACCAGTGATGGAGAGCTTCGCAGCAGCCGGAGTCCCTCCCGTGGCCTGACCGAGCAGGAAGCTCGTGCCTGTGAAATCGCCGCCGGAGATCGTCAGCTTACCCTGATCGGCATCATTGTTGTAAGAGCCGTTACTGATGGGATAGGAGCCGATGAACGTGCCGCCGGAGATTGTTGCGACATTCCAGTTCAGGATTGTCGTAGCGTCGCTGGTTCCCGTGTTGCTCGAGCTGTCGAACGTGCCGCCGGTGATCTCCAGCACGCCGTAGTCGTCGTTTTTGACAACGGAGCAGCTATCGGAACCGGCCTTGCCGCTAAAGTCGCCGCTCTTGATGGTCAGCTTTACTTCAACCGCAGAGGTGGGGTAGTCCTGGTTCATGTCGTTGTCAGAATTGTTGTACCAGCCGTTGTCGATCAGGCTGGATGTATCCGTGCTGCCGTCCGGCTTTTTCACGGTAACGGGGCCATCAATAGTCATAGTGCCAAGGTTTTTAATGACATACCAATTACTTGAGGAATATGTGCCGCCGTTCAGGTTCGCGACAGCGCCCGGGAAGTTCGCAACAGCCGCCTTTTCAGCTGTAACTTTGCCGTTTCCAGTCACCGTCAGATTGCCCTTGTTCATAATTGCGCAGCCGCTGTTGACCGTGATGTTCTTGCCGTTCAGGTCGAGCGTGCGTTCTTTGCCTTCGGGGATGGTGACGTTCTCCGTTACGTCCTTCAGCAGCATGATCGTATTGCCGTCCTGCGCTGCGGTAATGGCAGCGCCAAGCGTGGTGTAGCCAACGCCGTTGACCGAAGCAGCAGCTTCTTCCCACTTGGCGTAGTAGGTGCTGTTAGCTGTGGGCGTATCGGTAAAATTCTGTGTGCAAGCCTCGTCGGTGTACCATCCGTCAAAGATGCAGCCGTCCTTGACCGGTGTGGCAAGCTGTCCCTCGATGAACTGGGTCGTAACCTGGAATGTGCCGCCATTGGTGATGGCAAAGGCTGTGCGACCATCTGTGATAGCAGCAGCAATAGCTGATTTCTGAGAATCACTGTTCACATAAATCGTGTTGGGGTTCCTCAAGCTATGAAATGCGGAGTCTCCATACGTTACCGAACTGCTGACAGCCGTGATGTCGAGAGAATGAATACTGGTACAATTTTCAAATGCAGACTGACCGATCTTGCTGACAGCTTTGCCAAGGCTGATGGAAGAAAATTGGAGACCGTTGAATGCAGTCTTTCCAATCGTTGTAACACTATCGGGGATCGACAGATGCCCGCTATACGTACCGGATGTATTAAGGGCACTCTCTCCTATTTCAGTGAGTCCATTTCCCAATGAAAGCTTTGCAAATTTGCAATTCGTAAAGGCACTATTACCAATAGAAGTTACAGAATCAGGAATAGATAGCGTTCCTGTAAATTTGCAGCCGCTAAAAGCACTATTACCAATAGACACCACAGAATTTCCAATCGTCAATGTGCCCGTCAGCTTGGTGTCATTTGCAAAAGCACTTCCCCCGATTGTCTTTACGCTATCTGGGATAACCAAATCCCCAGACAATTTATCACAACCGGAAAATGCAGATTCACCGATCGTTTCCAGCTTATCAGGGAAGGAAATAGTGGTCAACGCATCGCAATCGCTAAATGCCGTTTTCCCGATTTCCTTTAGACCGGAGCCAAGCGTGATAGAAGTCGCACCTGTACAATAATTAAAGGCCTTTTCGCCGATTTTAGTTACACTATCGGGAATAACAATAGAAGTAACATTCTGATATGCCTCAAAGGTGTGTGCGCCGATCTCCGTAATCCCATCGCCGATCTCGATCGCAGTAATGCTGGGTCTGATATCAGGCACTGCAATGTTATTCTTTATAAGCTCAAAATGCCACGGCCGTCCGAACGACCAGCTCGTCCCAAAGTCGCCGACCGCTCCTGTGCCGGAGATAGTAAGCTTGTATGCCGGCTTTGTACTATCACTCGGCATAGTTCCATTTTCTGTTATCGTCCAAACTGCATTGCTGTAATATGTTCCAGTAAATGTTTGCGTAGTATGGTTCCACTCTGTTGAGTAATTATAGGTCTGGCTCTCATAAGAAGTATCGGCTCCGCAATAGCCTTGCAGGACCGGTTCTGCTGCCAGGGCTGTTGTCGGCAAGAGCGACAGCGCCATAGCAAGGCACAGTAAAATGGATAGCAGCTTATGTTTCATAATGGTCCTCCTACAATATATGTTTTCCGCGGCTCCCCGCGGTTTGGGCAATTATTTCACCGGCTCAGCCGGGGATTCACTTAATATCGCCGTGCATTGGCTCAAAGGTCTGCCCGCACAGATCGGACAGCCGCAACGCTGCTTTCCCGTGCGGCAGCTGACGACCGCCCGCCATGCGTGGCCGTTTTCGCACTGCCACCAAACCCTCCGGCTGCTGCCAGGCGTCACCTGCTCCGGTGTAAGCTCGCCATTAAGCGTCGGATGCCACTGTGAAGCCACGACCGGCTCCCTCGTTGCAAGATCATTGAAACCGGCGAGAACCTTTCGACCAGCGCAGTACGGACACCCGCTTTGGGCCTTTACGCGGTGCGCGATGACAGAGCAGAAGGAGTGTCGCTTTTCGCAGCGCCACCAGACGCGACGGTTGGATTTTGGCGTCACCATCTCCGGCCTTAGCTTGCCGTTCTTCTTTCGGTTCCACTGTGCGGCGAGCTTCGGGTATTGTGAAGCGAGGTCGTTTTCGCTGGGGATAACTACTTGACCGGCACAGACCGGACAGCCTGTGCTACCGCCTGCGCGGCTGTAGACCGCCGCCTGCCATCTGTGACCCTTTTCACAACACCACCAGATAGCCTTGTGGCTTCCGGAGGTAACGCTTTCCGGCGTGAGCGGCAGATTCTGTTCCGCGTCCCATTCACTCAGCAGCGTATCTTTATGGTATTGTCTGCAATAGTCAAATAGGCTCTGCCTCATACACACGTCTCCGTTTCAGCTCCGGTATCTGTTCCGTCCGCACAGACCAGACAACCGCTTCCGTTCATCGTGCGAGCGGCGATCACCGCCTGATAGCTGTGTCCCTTTTCGCAAACCCACTCGCTGGAAATCTGGTACTCTCCGGCGTTTCCTCCCGTACCGGTGTACCAAGTGTAAATCTGGCGTGGTCTATGCCGCCATAGCCACCGCGTGTAATAGCGTCAGCACGAGTCAGAACGCCAAAAGTAATTACCGGCAATCTTCTTTTTGCGGACTCCTCCTTATATTTTCTCGTATCTACGAACGAATTACAGGTTTATCATAGCATACTTTCATCAAAAATCAACTAATATATGTATAAATAATTTCTATCGGAAAATATTCCTCGTGTAAACTAAGAGTGGCAGGAGGTATTTCAGATGGTTGATTTTTCGCAGCGCCTCAAACAACTCCGGAAAGACAAGCACCTGACGCAGGCACAGGTCGCACAACGCATCGGCGTCACCGCATCCATGGTGTCTTCTTATGAAACGGATATCAGACTTCCATCCTATGAGGTGCTGGTTCGAATTGCGGATGTATTTGGAGTAACAGTTGACTATCTCTTGTGCCGTCAGGAAAAGCGATTTTTGGATATATCAGAGTTAGGTGATGAAGAAGCCGCTGTTGTCTGTGGGATGATTGAGTTGCTAAAACGAAATAAATAAAAGGCACATTCAAGACATGGGAATCCCGTGCGTGAATGTGCCCTTATTGTCTGTATTAAATATCGACTACCTATGTAGTCAAAATTCTGCTTTTCCGGAAAAACGAGGGCGGCACTTGCAATGTGCCGCCCTCGTTTTGTATCAGGTTCTTTGTTTTGTCGTAAATGTGTCGTAAATTCTTTGTTTTTCGCTCGTCTCAAAGCTGGAACCCATTGATATTCCTAGCTTTCTTCATCCTTGCGGCTTCATTGTCGGGAAGAGGATGACGTCGCGGATGGTGTCTGCGCCGGTGAAGAGCATGACCGCGCGGTCGATGCCCATGCCCATGCCGCCCGTGGGGGGCATGCCGTATTCCAGCGCCGTCAGGAAATCCTCGTCGAGCATTTCGGTCTCGTCGTCGCCGCGCTCGCGCTGCTCGACCTGCTTCATGAAGCGCTCTCTCTGGTCGATCGGGTCATTGAGTTCGGAGTAGGCGTTGCCCATCTCCGCGCGGCAGATGAAGAACTCAAAGCGCTCGGTCAGTCTCGGGTCAACCGGGCTGCGCTTCGTGAGCGGCGAAACCTCGACCGGATACATGGTGATGAACGTCGGCTGGACCAGCTGCTCTTCGACCTTCTGATCGAAGCAGGCGTAAAGCGCGTTGCCCCATGTCTTTTCGGCAGCGTCCGCAAGCTCGACACCGACTGCCTTTGCCGCTGCGACAGCCTCTGCGTCGTCGGAAATGGCGCCGAAGTCGATGCCGACATACTTCTTGACGGCTTCGATCATCGTCAGCCGCGGCCAGCCGGGCGTCAGATCGACGGTTTCGCCCATCCATTCCAGCTCATACGTGCCGAGGTATTTCTGCGCAAACGTGGTGTAGACGCCCTCGGCAATATCCATCATGTCGTGGAAATCGGCATATGCCTGATACAGCTCGACCGTGGTAAACTCGGGGTTGTGCTTGGGGTCCATGCCCTCGTTGCGGAAGATACGACCGACCTCGTAGACGCGGTCCATGCCGCCGACGATCAGGCGCTTGAGAGGAAGCTCGGTCGCGATGCGCATGTACATGTCGATATCGAGCGTATTGTGGTGTGTAATAAAGGGTCTTGCCGCTGCGCCGCCTGCGATGGTGTTGAGAACCGGGGTTTCGACCTCAATGTAGCCCATGTTGTCGAGATAATCGCGCAGATGCTTGATGAACTGCGAGCGGATGACGAAGTTCCGCTTGACCTCGGGGTTGACGATGAGGTCGACATAGCGCTGGCGGTAGCGGGTTTCCTTGTCGGTCAGACCGTGGAACTTCTCCGGCAGCGGCAGAAGGGATTTGGACAGCAGCGTGATGTGCTTGGCGCGCACGGACATTTCGCCGCGCTGGGTCCGGAAGACCTCGCCCTCGATGCCGATAATATCGCCGATGTCATACTTCTTGAAGCGGTTGTAGTCGTCCTCGTCCATCTCGTCCTTGCGGGCGTAGAGCTGGATTCTGCCTTCCTTGTCCTGCAGATCGCAGAACGAGACCTTGCCCATGCCGCGCTTGGACATCATGCGCCCGGCGATGGAAACAGGTTTGCCCTCCATGGCGTCGAAGTTTTCCCTGATTTCGC
>ERZ779869.2040-NODE-2040-length-17353-cov-5.065672_pt1 | contig 17353 bp, 7 predicted proteins | sample MGYA00511557_ERZ779869 | MGnify/ENA primary metagenome ERZ779869 (study PRJEB29588, sample SAMEA2154620) | human gut metagenome | biome: human gut; feature: human-associated habitat; material: faeces | place: Denmark | collected 2008/2010 ...
GAAACTGCCGCTTTCCTTGTCGTAGACTGAGTAGCCGATAATGTCCGACGGAACGGTGTCGGAGGTGAACTGAACGCGCTTGGTGTCCAGTCCCAGCACCTTGGCAAAGGTCATGGCCGTGGTGGTCTTACCCACGCCGGGAACGTCCTCCATCAGCACATGGCCGCCCGCCAGGATCGCCATCAGGATTTTCTCTACGATTTCGTTCTTACCTACAACGACCGTTTCGATCTGCCGCAGGATCTCAGGAATTTTCTCATTCATTGTGATTCCCCCTATTTTTTATGCATCTTTGGGAAAAGCCAGTTCAGGAAGAACATACGCACGCTGTACGTATCCTCTCCGGTTGTCCGGTAGTCTTCCGCGCCGCAGACGCCGCAGTAGCGGACTTCCTCCCCGTCCCCCGCGGGCATCCATTCGCCCCAGCTGTGGCCGGTGGCCGGGAGCGGGTCTGTATGGGAGTCCCCGCAGTCGCAGGTATACTCGACGTAGCCGTCCTCCGTGCAGGTCGGCTCAACCCGTTGCGTCTCGTGGTAGGCGTGTTCATGCGGCACATGATCCGGGTCTTCCGCGCCGCAGTACCGGCAGAAGCCGTCCACGTAATCATGATATTCGTCGAAGGTGCCGGGCTTCGTCATGTCATAGCCGCAGCTGTCGCAGTGGTACACGATTCTCTGGCAGGTAGCTTCCTGAATCGTCAGGGCGCCGCCGCAGATTTCTTCGTGGAGCACATGGCAGATACGGCACTCATAATCGTCCCAGTCCTCACTATATGTGTACTCATGATTTCCGCGCCCAAATTCCTCGCCGCAGGTCGAGCATTTCTGATAGTGCTCCAGTGCCGTGTGGTTCCAGCGATTGTCCAGCGTGTGCCCCTTCGCTTCGGCTTCTTCTTCCTTTTCCATGCCGCAGACGCTGCATCTGACCGTTCTGACGCCCGGCTCGGTGCAGGTGGCGGTGTTGGTGCCTTCCACTTCCTTCCAGAAATGCTGCTCCGCCGCGCCGCACTCCGCGCAGACGTGGCTGTCCTCCGTGTCCCCGGCGTCGTATGTCCAGTTGTGGGGGAGCGGGTCGCCGATGACCGCCTGACAATCCTCGCAGAGCAGAATATGGGTTCCGTCCTCCAAATCCTTGTAGGTCATATGCGCGTGGGGGCAGTCCTGAACCATGCCGCAGCAGCGGCACACGTAGCGAACGGAGCCGTCCGGGTCTTCTGCGGTTTCCCATCGATGGTTAACATAAATTGTGCCATTGCGCCCTTCGACACAGTATCCCACAACATTGCCGTAATTGTCGCTGCCGCCGCCGATGTCCCACCCGTAGGCCAGGGTATAGCGCAGGGTCAGCACATCTCCGTCCCTCAGATGCACCGCAGACATGGACTGACCCGGGTAATAGCTGCCGCCTATCGAGTACATCCACCCGGAGCCGCTGGTATAATCGAACTCGCCGAAGGTGCTGCCGGAGCCGGCGCTTTTGTTCAGTCCGTTGCGGTACAGGCAGCGCCACAGAACTGCAAGACCAGTCCCCGCGCCGAACCGGGCGTCGATGGCCGCAAAAACCTCCTCTTCTGTGCTTCCCGGCCAGGTCGCATCTTCCAGCGCATCTGCGTGATAGTCGGTATTCAGGCTTTGCAGATAGAAGCCGGTATCCAGCGTCCCGGCGTAGCTGCCACGCCAGCCGAGGGTATCGCTTGCCGCACCGAAGGGTTCGCCGGTGTCCATTCCCATGATCGCCTTAGCGACCACATAGGAAATCGGCTCGTCCGCCAGAACCTCATAAGGGATAGGGCCGACAACACCGACCCCCAGCACTGTCATATCTACATAAATATCGGCTTCTCCGATTTTCTGTCCGGGTTCTACGCGGAAGCCAATCAGTGTCAGTTTCTTTTCACCCCAGTTGCCGTAAGCGTCCTCGGCATAGACGTAAAGGGTATGTTCATTTCTATCCCCAGTCTCCGGGTTGGATGGAATCAGTCCATACTCCCACGTGTCTCCGGAACGGGTAGGATCAACGGCCTCGATTCCATCCAGTGAAACCTGAATAAATTCATTCGTTCCCTTTGCCGGAATGCTGACCGTATTTCCTTGCGCATTCTTGCCATGCGCAGTAACCCGCAGAGTGGTTTTGCTTTCGTTAGGGATTTCATCACCGTCTTCAAGGTCCAAAATAATTTCTATACTGTTACTCCCCTTATGTTTATAGGGAATATCGATTGTAAAACTGTATTCGTTTTCCCCCTGCGCTTTGATCTCAAAGAAATTATGTCCCGCCTTTCCAGCATTCAGCAGAAGTCGAATCCGCCCTCTCCCCAGCTGATTCAATGTCTCGACGCTTCCAGACTGATTACATGTGACGGAGGTAATCTTAACGCCGTCGGCATCAGAGCCGACGATAGACATTTCATATTCCAGAAATCCATCTGTCAATTGGTTGTCATACACGGTATCCGCCGTTTTCGACTGCTTATTCTGGCAGAAAACCTTTCTTTCACTGCCGTCATCGAGGATATAGCGCATTTGCAGCGTTACATCATTTCCAAAATGCAGAATGACTTCAAAGTGAGCCGTATGCCCGTTTGCAAGGGCGGAAACCGAAATCCGATAGGTATTGGAGGTTTCCCCCTCCGGCATTTTCACCTCCAACCGACCTTGTCCATCCCGCCAATTCAGCTCGCCGCTCTCGGAGGCCGCATCGGAGGTATAGCTGGCGCTCATAATTCTCGCGCCCGCGCTCTCGGCGTCCGCGCCGACCAACTTCATCTCGTAGCGTATCCCGCCACCGGCCAGCTGATTGTTCTTGATTTTATCCGCGGCGCTGCCACCCGGCAAACAGAGCAGTGTGCCTTTGTGGTTTCCGGTTCCCTGCCATGTAAAGGAAAGCTGTACATCCGGGAGCTTCTGATACGTGATTTTATACCGGAAAAACACGTCCCGCTCCGGGGTTCTGACTGTGAAGGAAACCTCGTAGACCTCCTTGTCCGTTCCCGCCGCCGGCGCCATGGGCAGCGACCCCCTCGGCCAGGTCAGCTCCTTTGCCGTTTGGGTGGATTCGGCGACGGAAACGCCGCCCACGATCTTTGCATCCTGCGCCTGTGTTCCGGTCAGGCTTACGCGAAACCGGAACAAGTCCTCGTTCAGCTCATAGCTGCTTACGGAAAACGCCTGCGTGTTGCCCGCGGCACAGGCAATGCCCTTTGCGTTCCAGGTCAAGACCAGCGACAGCTCGGACGGAGAGATCTCCCCGCCGTCTTCGCCCTGATCTCCGTCCTCCTGACCGTCGCTGCCGTCGTCCGTGGAGGAATCGGGCTGGGTTTCTTCCGGTCGGGTCTCGCTGGCCTTGTCATTCGGCTCCGTGGATTTTGTCTGACCGCCGCTGGGAACCGAAATGGTGTTCAGCTGCTCCAAATTCTCCCCCAGCTTCAGCACCGTGATCTCCCGGACACCCTCCCCTTGCAGGGGGTCATCCGGCTGGGCCTCTTTCAGCCCCGTTCCCGGAAGCCACAGTCCCAGCAGGATCGCGGCGATCAGCACTGCGCACAGGCCGCCCCGCAGATATTTGCTGTGAAATAATGAATTCCAATCCATACTGCCATTCCTTTTGTCTTCGGAATTTGCCCCAATTCACGTGCCCCCGCAGAATGCACGTGTGCCCCACCCGGAAAAATCCGGGTGGGGACGCATGAACTTATAGCCACTTTGCGTAGAGTGTCATATTATCTTCAACCTTGTCGTTATCAAAATCCCAGCGCTTGGTACAGCTCTCATCTGCGTACCAACCGGCGAAGGCTCTGCCGGGGCGAACCGGCTGCTCGGGACGTGTCACCGGACTGCCCTTCTTCACCTTCTGATCCTTGACTTTGCTGTCGCAGCCGGTCTCGAAGTGAACCGTCTTTCTGCCCAGCAGCAGGAGAAGCAGGAGCAGAAGCAGCAGACCAAGCAGGCCCAGCCCCAGCAGCCACCACAGGCCGCTGCCGGTGCCGTCAGCATCCGTCTCAGGCGCGTCGCCCTTCTCCCATCTTGCGTACAGGGTCACATTGCCCTGAACGGTGTCGGTGTCAAAATCCCACGGATTCTGGAGGTCGATATCCGAATACCAGCCCACCAGATGGTAGCCCTCCCGGGTAGGATTGTCCGGCCGCTCCACGGTCTCGCCGTACCGGACGGTCTGGCTGGGAACCGCCGTGCCGCCGTTTGGCTCAAACGTGACCGTGCAGTCGGTGGAAATGATGATGGTCACATCCTGACAGGACGCCTTATATTCATCGGTTCCGTCCTTGGTGGACACCAGATAGTCCTGATTCGTGATCTTGGACACGCCGGACGTGGCGATCACCTTCAGCTTGAAGGAGCCGACCAGACGTTGGGCGTTCCATTCCTCGCCGCCGGACAGGGACACAAAGTTCATGTAAAATTCCCGGTAATTGTCCCGCAGGCCGATGTCCGTCGTGGAAATGCCGTTGCTCAGCAGGGCGCTGCCCTCCACCAGTTCGAAGAAATTGCTGTCGTAGCGAATTTCGTTCTGCATACCGTACATGGTGTAGGCGTCGCCGCTGTCCGACCGTTTCAGGTTGAAATCCACCTGAATGATGTCGCCGGGCTGTACCTCTTTCTTATCGCTGCCGTCCACGGACAGCTCGAAGAAGAAGTCACGGGCGTTATCCACTGCCATCGCCGTGGGAATGCAGGTTAGAAAAAGCATGACCGCAAGTAAGCAGGACAGAACTTTTTTCATCATATTTCGCTCCTTTTCTGTGGGTCGGGTCATTCCTGACCACCCGATACGATCCCATAAATTGCCATTATGTCAAGCGCGTTGATCATACCGTCCCGGTTGACATCCAGACGGTCAAGATCCTCTTCCGAGAAATCCGTGCCGCTTATCACAGCTCTGTACAGGCCCATGACGTCAAGCGCGTTTACCGTTCCGTTCTGGTCATAGTCTCCCACCAGAACCGTCGATACGGTTCCGCTCACGGTCGTGACGGGAATGGCGTCAAATACAGACAGCAGCCGTTTGTTGCTGCGCATATACTGCACCACCGGCTGCACCGCCGCAGTGCCGGAAAAATCCCCACTGACCCGGAACGTGGCCGTGAACAGAATTCCGTCTGCCGTCGCGGCTTCTTCCAGAGCAGCCGTGACGTAGCCAAAGGTCTTCTCGTCCGTACCTGTCCATTGGGTATTCACGGCAACCGTCGTGCCGCAGAGATAGGGCGTTTCCCCTTCCGCCGTCTGGATGCTCAGCAGCTCCAGCTGCTCCCGGTCATAATCCAGAGCAATGCCGAAATTGGTAAAGCCCCGGTTCCCGGAAATGCGGATGGGTACAGTCACAGTCCCCCCCGCCGTCGCCGACACGGAATCGGCGGACACGGTGCAGTCCGCGATCTCCGCCGCCATGGCCGTCACGGCCAGCGCGAATATCAGTGCGATGACCAGAATGACACTGGTGATTTTCTTCATATGTCACGCTCCTTGCTGTCCGCTGAGAATGCGGTTGACGATCCACACCGCATCCTTTACGTCCACCTTCCGGTCTCTGTTGACATCTGCGTTCAGGAATTTGTGCATCACCATGCTTACCAGCGTGTATCTCGCGTTGTACACGTCGTGGTCGAGATGTACGTCGTCCACATCGATGCGCCCGCTGAGATCAACGTTGCCGGAGTAGTCGATGGAGGCGGCGGCCTCCCCTTCTCCGATGATGATACTGTTCCGGGCAGTCCGCACGACCTCTTTTTCATCAGCGGAGGAAATCACCAGCCATGCGTAGGCGTTGTAGGCTTCCGACCAGTACATATTCTGTCCGTCGTACATGGGGACATGCCCATCTTCAACGCTGCCGCTGTAAGTCACAAGGTACATGCTCTGCTTATCCAGCGTGACGTATACGTTGACCTCCACCGGGGCGCCCTTCGTAATCGTGATGGTGATATCTCCTGTAACCTCGCTGCCCGAAATACGGTAAATATTCTTTTTACTGTCGTAGGTGCATTTGACGGTGACGCCGTTGACCCTTGCGGAAATGTCATAATCGGTATCGTCCTTACGATCAATGCGGAATGTATAATCCGAACCGCGCCGTGTGGTTTTCCTGCCCACCGCGTCGTCCGCGCCGGAGCCGATGAAGCTGACCGACACATACTTGGCAGAGCTTCCGCCGCCTGAGCCGCCGCTGGAGCTTCCGCCGCCGGAATTGATCTTGGTTTTCTGCGCGGTGACGACAATGTCGCCTGTGATGGCCGCACCCGGAATCACGTAGCCGCCGTTCTCCGCCTTGTAGCCTGTGTAGGACTTCCCGCCGATGGTCACACGCAGAACGTAGCTGTATCCGGCCTTCCGGTTCAGCTTGAAATGGTAGGGCGTGTTATAGGCCGCAGTTTTTTCGCCCGACAGGTCCTCGCCCTTGAATGTTACCTTATAGGTCTTGGGGGTTCTGTTCGCCTTGACCGCGATATTTCCGTTGATCTCGCTGCCGGGGATGGTGTAGGTGCCGTCGCCGTTATCCTTGACCGTGACGTCCTTGCCGCCGATCTTCGCCGAGGGCTTGTAATCATAGTGAAGCGGGTCCGTCGCACGGAAGGTATAATCCTCCCCTGCCGCCGCGCTCAGGCTGTCAGAGGCCAGCCCCTCGTCCAGCGTCACGGTGTATCCTGGCTGGATGGTAAACTTTGTGGTACTTCTGCTGATCGCAGCCGGAGGCGCGTTTTTTTTCGGGGCGTTTGTGCCGGTGTCGATCTTCGCCGAGGAAATCACAACCTTTGCAGTCCCCGCCGCCTTTGTCTTGAATGTCAGGGTTATGACCTTCGTGGAAGCGGACTCATCCGCGCCGTAGCCGATAACACGGATGCTTCCGCTCTTTTCGGCTACCGAAGCCCCTTTATCCGCCGCCTGACCGGACACATAGGTCAGCCGCGCGGTGTCATAGGTCAGCACCAGATCATAGGCATTGTACTTTCCCCCGGAGGCGGACACGCTCATGCTGACGGTCTTCCCAGCATCCGTAGTCTGATCCGGCGAAGCGGCGACCGAATAGCGCGTTTCCGCGGCATAAACTCCCATGGGCAGGGCGGACAAAAGCATTACAAAAGCAAGCAGGCTGGACAAAATTCTCTTTTTCATAAAATCACATCCTACGGCAAAGGTGTCGGAAATTCACAGCTGTCCCCACTTTCCATAGGGACACCTGTGACCCTCCGAATTCTGCGGTCTGGCCTCCCCCGCCTTTCACGGCGGGGGAGGCGCTTTGGTTTTGGGTCAGAAGACCCGGTCATTCAGGAAATCACTTGATGAGGTTTACGATAGCGGTAGCGTCGGAAACGTTGACCGTCTTGTCTCCGCTCACATCGGCATTCAGGAACTTCAGCATGGAGACAACATCGAAGCTGCTGTACTTGGTGTTGTACATATCGTAGGTCAGCTGAGCGTCGTTGACGTCGGTCAGGCCGGTGCCGTTCACATCGCCGCTGTAATCCACGGTTCCGGCAGAGGTGCCTTCCGCGACCTTGACCTTCGCGGCGGCTTCCGCCTTCACAGCCTCCAGATTATCCGCAGAGATAACCAGATAAGCGTATGCGTTGTACTTCTCGGACCAGAACATGCTCATGCCGTCGTACTTGGCAACCTGACCCTCGGGGAGAGTGCCGGAAGCGGTCACAAGGTACATGACCTTGCCGTCCAGAGTGAGGTACTGGGCGACGTCCACAGCAACAGCCGCGGTCTTGGTCACTTCGATGGTGATGTTGCCGGTGATGGTGGAGCCGGGGATGGTGTAGCTGCCATCGCCGTTCTTGACCACCTTGTCGGTCACATCCACATCGCCGACCTTGACGGTAGGCTCGGAGTAATCATAGCCTTCTTCCTTATCGACGGTGAAGGTGTAATCCTGACCCTTGGTGGCGGTGTCGTTGCCCTTTACGTAATCGGGCTTGGTGACGGAAACCACGGAGGAGGGCTTCACGGTCTTTGTGACGGTGATCACGATGTCGCCCTTGATGTCGGTGCCGGGGATGGTGTACTTACCGTTCTCGGGAGCGCCCAGAGAATAGGTCTTTCCGCCCACGGTCACGGTGGTGTTATAGGTATAGTTGCCGTCCTCGGTCACGGTGAAGGTGTAGTCGGTGTTGTAAGTGGCCTTATCGGCAGCGGTCACATCGCCTGCGCCGGTGCCTTCCACGGTGACATTGTAGCTCTTGGGCGTCATGGCGGCATTGATCACCAGATTGCCGGTGACACCCGGGATGGTATAGGTGCCGTCGCCGTTGTCGTTGGCAGCGGTGGTCTCGCCGCCCATGGTGGCGGAGATAACGTAGTCGTAGTTGTCCGCGTCGATAGCGGTGAAGGTGTAGTCCGCGCCGGGAGCGACGGTGGATTCACCGGACAGGCCCTCGCCCAAAGTGACGGTGTAGCCGGTCACCTTGATCACGGTGGTGTCGTCCAGGAGGAAAGCCGCAGGGGCGTCGCTGCCGACGGCCTGAGAGCCGATGTCAACCTTGGCAGAGGTGATCTTCACTTCCGCTTCGCCCGTGCCCTTGGCGGTGAAGCTCAGGGTAGCGGCAGGGGTGTCCAGATTCTTGTCATCGCCGAAGCCGATCACACGGATGGTGCCGGGAACGTCTTCCTTCACGACTGCCAGAGCGTCGGCGGCGGTGCAGGAATTGTAAGTCAGCTTGTCGGTGTCATAGGTCAGGGTCAGATCATAGGCGTTGTAGGTGGTGATGATGCTGTCGCTGTTGGAAACATTGATCTTGACCTCGGCGCTCTCGCCGACGGTGACAGTCTTGTCCTCGGAAGCGGAAACTGCGTAGCCGACGAAGGCGGGGGCTTCCGTTGCAGCCACGTCCACGGAGCCGGGAGCAGTGGCAACATTCATGATGGCGTCGCCCTTATAATCCGAAATGACGATGTTGGTCAGCTGGAAGTGATATTCGCCAGCCTTCAGGACCTTGAACTTCAGCTCGCAGAACTGCCCCTTGGGGATCACGGTCTGGCTGGTCAGGTCAAGCCACGTCAGGCGAATATACCGCGCGCCGGTGGTCTTATTGGTGTTGTGGTTGGGTGTGAAAGCGGTGTTTGCGCCCACGTACTCGAACAGATCCTGATCGTAGTACAGGTCCATCTGGAAGCATCCGCATTCGGCGATATTGCCGCTGGCGTTCAGGTAAATACTGAATTCCTCGCCAACCGCCGGGTTGGCCTTGCTGGCCGTCACGCTCATGGTTTCCGTGGTCTCCACGGCGGAGGCGGTGATCGCCATGCCGAGAACCATGACTACCGCGAGGAGCAGGCACATGGATTTCTTAAAAATTTTCATAACATCCTCCTGTCAGAAGTTGTCCTTTTTTGCTTTGGGTCAAGTACCGGTAAGGTGGGGTTTGCCGGTCAAAACAGGATATTCAGGCCGGCAAACCATCTGCTGGATCAGTCGTTGCCCTTGATGATGTTGTACAGCGCCATCACGTCGCGGGCATCGATCACGCCGTCGCCGTTGACGTCTGCAACAGTGGCGTCGAGGTCATCGCCGGAGTTGATCGCGTTGAACAGAGCCATTACGTCGGTGGAGTTGATCACACCGTCGCCGTTGATATCGCCCTTCACGACGGGCTTCTCGTGGATGGTCAGGCGGATGCCGCCGGGGGTGGAGCAGATGACGCCGGAGTTCTCCTTACCGGGCTGGCCGGCCAGAGCAAAGATATACTCGCCGGGAGCCAGCTTGCTGGTGTCCACGACCAGGCTGCCGTCAGCTTCCGCATTTCCCACATACTGCCATGTGGTCACGTCGCCGGAAACGATATCGTTGACAGGCGTGCAGTAAACACTGGGGCTGTAGTCGATGAGGGTGTGGGCAGTGTTGTAAGTACCATACATGTCAGCGCCCGCATGGTACAGCTCCAGCTTGATCTTGTCGCCCTGAACGGGATCCGTCTTGTCTGCTACGATGTAATTAAAGATGCTGGTGGTGTCATTGAAGAAGCTATAGTCGGTGAAGTGGCCAAGGGTGACGATGTCGCCGTCGCGGAGCAGGATTTGATCGCATGTGCTGCCCCAGCCCGCAGAGGCCAGAGGATACTCGTAGTTCAGATAGTAGTTCAGGTTCAGGTCGTAATTCCAGATATTCTGCAGGAAGATGGAGCCAGTAGAACCGCTGTAATTGAAAATATCGGTGCCCATACCATTATCCGCCAGATAGCCCTTGCCCGCATCCGCAGGGTCAATGCCCAGATAGTAAACCTCGGTGGCATAGAGGAACAAGTGAAGCATGGTGATCTTGCCGTAAGCGAATTCCTTGGTGCCGGGGTCCAGAGCACTGCCGGGGCCGCCGGTGGGATCGCCGCTGGCGGGGCCGTAGTCCTCAGAGGCAAAGTAGAAGTCCTCAAGGCCGTACAGTGCCAGATCGAAGTAAGGAACGGTGACCTTCTTCAGAGCCACGGTCTGGCCGGACTGCTCGCAGGACTCGAACTTATCGTCGTGAGAGAAGGAGAAGTAGACCGTTACGGGCTTCAGAACCTTCTTCGTCGCGCCCTCGACGGTGATGACCAGATCTGTGGTGACGTTCTTGACGGTGTAAACGCCCTTCTCGCCGGTCACGGTTTCGCCGTTGACCTTCACGGCAAAGTCTTCGCCCGCCTCGTAGCGGTAATCGACTTCCACCTTGAAGGTGTAGTCCGCGCCGTCCATAACGGCTTCCTTACCGGTGACGAGGTAGCTCTCGTCGGTGGGGATGGTGACGGAGTGGTCAGCCTTGGTGACGGTGAGGGTGTAGGAACTGGTGTAGCCGTCCTTATTGGTGACGACGATCTCGATCTTGTTCTCGCCTGCGGACAGCGGAATGACATTGCTGGTCTCGCCGTTGTAGGTCACGGTGTAGTCCTCGCCGCGAGGTGTCGCCAGAACGGTAACGCTGTCCTTCGTGGTCATCGCGGTGTAGGTCTTCTTGGTGGCAGAGAAGGTCTCGTTGATCTTGACGCCATCCAGAGCCAGCTTCGTCAGAGACGGGTCAATGCGGACAGTCTTGACGGTGTAAACGTCCGTGGAACCGTCATCGGTCACGGTGATGGTGAGGGTGTTAGATTCGGCGCCGGCAATGTTGAAGCCGGACAGATTCTTACCGCTGGAGCTGCCGGAGATAAGCGTCGTGTTGGAAGCCTTGCCGGTGCTCATGCTCGTCCACGTGGCCTTAATGCTCGCCTTAGTGGACAGGTCTGCGCCGCGGGTTGCCCATGCGTAAACAGCATTGGTGCTGTCCGGTACGAGCAGGGTGTATTCCTTGACGGCCGGATCGAAGGACGGGGTCATATCGAAATACTTCGCGCTTCTGATGCTGTCGGTGCTGCCGAATCTCAGGGCGGACAGGCCAATAATGATTTTCTTCACGCCGCTGACGGTGATGGTCAGGTCGGAGGAAACCTTCTCGACAGTGTACTTGCCGTCAACCGCAGTAACCTCGGCGTCGTTGACCTTGACGACCATATTGGTGCCGTCGTAGCCTTCGTTCGCCGCTACGGTGAAGGTGTAGGTACCGTTAACATCTGCGTACTTCTCGCCGGTGATTGTATAAGCTTTGTCCTCAGTCCAGCTGACCTTGTAACCAGCGGCCTTGGCGAGCGCAATGGGTGCGCTCAGAACTTCCTTGTCATTTGCCTTCGCGGAGGTCAGGGTTACGGTCGCGTCGCCAAAAGCAATGCTCTTGAAGCCGATCATGATCTCGCCCTTCTGGTTTGCCGGGAAGGAGCTGTCCTTGGAAGTGAGCGTCAGGATGCCGTTCTCCGTGTCTACGCTCTGCTGGAAAATAGCAGGTCTGACATAAGTCACAGACACGACAGCGGGATCAAACTTGAAGGCTGCGGCGAATGTCTTGTAAGGAGAATCGCAGTCTGCGCTGATGGAGAACACGCCCTCAAACGCGCCGTTCAAAGCCACGTTGTTTCCCGCGCCGCTCATGCCCGCAAAGTTCAGGGTGTAGGCAATTTTCTTCACACCCTCGACGGTGATGGTCAGGTCGGAAGAAACGTTCTCGACGGTGTAAACGCCGTCAACCGCGGTAACTTCGGTGTCGTTGACCTTGACGACCATGTTGGCCGCGTCGTAGCCTTCGCTCACGGTCACGGTGAAGGTGTAGTCTTCGCCATTCTTAACGGTCTTCTCACCGGTGATGGTGTAGCCCTCGCCCGTGGGGATGGTGACGGTGTAGTCGGCAATCTCAGCGGTCACGGTCTTCAGGCCGTAGTTAGCGTTGTCGAAGCCGTAGGTGTAGGACACGGTGTAGCCGCCGGTCTCCTCGTTCTTGACGACGGAAACATAGTTGGATACATCCCGCTCCTCGCCGTTCTTCAGCTTGGTGACAGCTTTCAGGCCGTCAACGGTGATGGAGCCGTCCTCGTTCTCGGTGATGGTGGGATACTGGGTGATCTCCAGAGATTCGATCTTGGAGGTGATCGCCATCATGTAGCAGGAGTCGTTCTTATAGTAGATCGTGCCGTACTGGTCGGCGATGGTGGAGCAGATGCAGTACTGCGCCAGGGGGCCGACCGGGGTGAAGACCTCGCTGTAGCCGGAGCCGGTGGTGGTCACAGGCGCAGTCTGGCCGGGCTTATCCTTCAGTACGGAAACGCCGCCGGGGGTATAGTTGTAGGGCAGGTAGATGTACACGGAGCCATCCTCGGCAGAGTATGCCGTGGAGACCATGGCAGAGGTCTGGGGATAGCCAACAATGGCGTAAACATACGCCTGGGTCATGGAGCCGTCGCTGTTCAGGTTATAAACCGCGATGCCATGGCCGCTGTTGGCGCCGAACTGGCTGGTACCGGCGACGCCGATGTAGATTCTGCCGTTGTACACGGAAGGCGTGCAGGTGGACATGGCGTTGGCATTGCCCTGCGCATCCTTGATAACGACTTCCTTGTAGTCCAGGATCTTACCGGTATCCCAGTCGATCTGGGCGTTGCCCAGAATGCCGCCCTTGGTGGTAAAGAACACCCGGTCGGACTGGGGATCATGGGAAACGTTGGAGCGCAGGTCGCCGCGGATACCCTCGTGGGCGTCGAGCTTCTCGCCGGTGAAGCGGTCGAAGACCAGCAGCGCGGCGCCGTTGGTGTCGTAACCGCCTGCGCCGTCATCGGTGCCGACGATGGCAAGCTTGTCGGTGACGTAGGCGCCCGCCCAGTAGAAGCCGCCCGCTCTGGTGTAAGTCCAGCTGGCGTACTTGACCTCGGTAGCGGAGGCGTGATCTTCGTCAACGGTATTGATGCAGGCGAAGTTGGCGTTTCTGTCCTCGCTGTTCCAGAAGCCTGCGTAGATGTAGCCGTCCTTGTAGGTGATGGGGCAGTTGGGCTGACCGCCCAGCTCGTCGGTGTAGACCCACAGGGATTCCAGCGTCTTGGCATTGAATGCCTGAATTTTGCCGCCGGACAGGCCAACGAAGACCATGCCGTCGCCATAAGTCATGGGGACGATGGAGTAGCTGGACTTATCAACCATGGTGCCTTCGGTCACCGTCTCGCCGGTCATGCTGTTGAGACGGCGGATGGTGCTTCCGGAGTAGGTGTAGATGTCGCCATCGACCATGATGGGAGAACCGGGGGCAGCCGCCCAGCCGGTGCCGTGCTTCACAGCCCACAGAATTTCCGCGTCCTCGGGGGCGTAGGGGGTCTTAGCGTTGGTGATACCCAGATTGTTGTCGCCCTTGCGGAAGTTGCCCCACTCGGCAGTGATGCTCTTGTCCAGGTTCGGGTTCTCCGTAGCCACGGCCAGAGTAATGTCGATGGTGCTGCTTTCGCTGAACTTGAAGCTGCTCTTCTGGCTGACATAGCCGTCGCTCTGCACGAGGTAGGTGTACTCGGCGTCAGCCATGACGGAATACTTACCGTCCGTGGGAGCAACTCTGTCCTTGTTGGAATCCCAGACAGTTACCTTGGCGTCGGCGGGGTCAACGGTGAAGCCGACCTCGATGGATGCCAGTCTGGTAACGGTGATGGTGTAGGTATTGGTGTAGCCGCCGGGGTTGGTGACGACCACGTTGATCTTGTTCTCACCAAGATTCAGCGGAACGGTGGTGTCGCTGCCGCCGTTGACGGTGACGGTGTAGCTTTCATCACGGGGAGTCGCCGCAACGGTAACGCTCTCGGCGGCAGTGGTCGCGGTGTAAGCCGTCTTGGTAGCGGAGAATCTCTCCGCGAACCGGATGCCGTCCAGAGACAGGGCGGTCAGGCTCGGCGCAACACGGACGGAGGTGAGCTTGTACTCATCCTTGAAGTCGCCGTCCACAACGGTGACGGTCATGGTGTTGACCTTCGTGCCGGTGGGTGCGAAGCCTGCCAGATTCTGGCCGCTGGCTTTGCCGGAGGTCAGAGCCTGTGTCTTCTCGGTATCAACGTTAAGGTTTACCCACTTGGCCGTGATGGTCGTGCTGCTGCTTCTGTCGTCAGCCTTGGTCGCCCATGCGTAGAACATGTTGGAGTTGTCCGGCACGAGCACGGTGTATTCCTTGACCGCCGGGTCGAAAGCCGGAATCAGCTGGAACATCTGCGCCTTGGCCTCGGTGCTTGTGTCGCCGAACTTCAGAACGGACAGGCCGGCCGTCTCCTGAACGGCTTCGGTCACGCCCTCAACAGTGATGGCCAGGTCGGAGGAAACCTTCTCGACGGTGTAAATGCCGTCAACCGCGGTAACTTCCTCGCCGTTGACCTTGACGACCATGTTGGCCGCGTCGTAGCCTTCGCTCACGGTCACGGTGAAGGTGTAGTCCTTGCCATCCTCTGCCGTGGCTTCTCCGGTCAGGGTATAGCCCTCGCCGGGAGTCAAAGTCACAGCGTGACCGGCAGCCTGCTTTTTCACGACGCCCTCGACGGTAATGGTCAGATCGGCAGTGACGTTCTCAACCGTGTAGCTGCCGCTTTCACCGGCCGTCAGCGTTTCGCCGTTGGCCTTGACTACGAAGTTGTCTTCCATCTCGTAGTCGTCGGCGATGGTGACGGTGAAGCTGTAGTCCTTGCCGTCCTCTACCGTGGTTTCTCCGGTCAGGGTATAGCCCTCGCCGGAGGTCAGGGTAACCGCATGGGTCAGGGCTGCGTAAGTAAAGTCAAAGAATTCGGCAGCAGACTGGCTCTCCCCGTCAACGTAGTATGCCATGCCCACAGCAACTGAACCAGCCGCACTCCGCATGAAACTTTCAACAGGAATGGTCACCGTCTTGCTTCCGTCATCGTTGGTCGCAACCGTGAGAGCCCCGCCGAGATCAATCGTGCTTTGTCCCGGGTACGTATTTCTGTAGAAGAAAACTGCCCTGTCATCCTCGGAAAGCACAAGATTGACACTTTCCGGATAGGTGAGAAGCACCTTTTCGGTTCCTTCAGGAATCGTCACATGGTAATACGGTGTGTTGATCGATTGACCCCACGCCGCTTCACCAACAACCGTTTCCACATACTCGACGGTCACATTTTCGCCGGATTCCGTGGTAATGTTGGTGTAATGAGCGGCTGCATCTGCCTCTGCGGCAAACGTGTTTACCGGCACAAGGCTGAACGTCATCACAAACGCCAGCAGGAATGCCAGTAGTCTTCTCTTCATAAATAAACCTCCTCATTATATGGTATTGCAACGCCCGCAGGCGTAAAGCGGAATTCATTCCGGCCAGCTCCGGCACGTCGGGTTTACCGCTGCCGGGGCGTTCTGCTTATGCTGCACGTTTTTCAAACGCACAGTTTGTAGGTCTTCTGACTAACACGTTCGGACGAAATCGTCCACGCCGCTTCCCGCCTTCTCAGGTTTCCCCAATGACCCGCTTTCGCGGAAAGGAAGTCGGCTCCGTGCTTACAGCACGACGGGTCTGCCCGCCGTGTTCCGGTTTTGCACCGGATTCCCTTGTTCAGCTGAACAAGAATGCGTGTCTCCCGTTTCGGTCGGTCGCGCATTTGCCACAAAATAAGCCGGATATCTATTTGCACCGCCGGATACCCGGCGGAGGTTTTTGTTTCCTTGATACCGCCGCCTCTGCTCCGACGGCGGTATTAAGGGAGGAAAAGCTGTTCCTTGGGCAATCAAAACAGCTTAATGGAAGCTCTGATTCCATCGGCAAGAGCTGACAGCGAGGGATTTTGTTCCCAGGCAAAGACTGGAAAACGGAGAAATACTGCATGTATTTCCCGTTTTTCAGTCTGCGGCATGGGGCAAAAGACCCGCTGCTCAGCCGCAGACGATTGATTCAGAGTTTCCCAATATATTACAGATTCGCGCAAGGGGGTCGCGCGGATCAGGTAATACCGGATTGACGATTTTTTCTTCTTTTTTCTTCCTGCGCCTTCATTCGTTCCTTCGCCCGCTCCCGTTTTTCGGCTTTCTTCTGGCGGTAGATGGCTCGCTGGCGCTGGGTCTCTTCCCGGACGCGCCGGAACTTGCCCGGATGGTTCGGATGCTCGGGGAAAGGCAGCCCCGCCTCCGCCACAGCCGCCTCCCAGCTTCCGAAGCGTGTCTGAATGGTCACGCCGCCCGGAATCTCCCGTGGCCATGGCGTGTGCCCCAGTTCGTCCGCATATTTGCGGAGATAATCGGCAAGCTGCTGCTCCGTGTCCTGCGCGTGTTCCACGGCGAAACGGTTCTCCGCTTCTTCCAGAGCGCACGCGGTCATTCTGCGGATGGTCGCGTCATAAATCGCATTTCTGCTTGGCGTCGGCATAATGCACCTTTTTCTACATTCTATATGTAATGAAGAACGGCTGCGGCAGTCCAAAACAATAGACCGCCGCAGCCGTTTTTCTGCGCCGAAAACCGACCGTCTCCGCCCAATTCCCGGGGCAAAGCGGCCGCTGTCTGTTTCCGTAGGTCTCCTGACTTGTGTCTCGAGCGGCGGCCTGTCTGCCTTCTCGGAATTCTCCAATGACTGGCTTTCACCAACGGCAGGCCGTCTCGACACTTACAGTGCCGGCAGCGTGGGGACTCGCACCCCGTTCTCTTGTTCAGCCGGGCAGTCTGAACGCCCCGCCCGGCCACGGAAACATGAATTAGGTTGTAATTTTAGAGAAACCACGCAAAAATGGTCATCGTGTGTTCCACCGACGGGTAGAACATCGCCATGACCATTCCGAAGCAACATTCTGACGAAACAGTAGGTCTCCCGACTCGCGCCTCAAGCAAAACCTGCCCTGCCTTCTCAGGTCGCCCCAATGACTGGCTTTCGCCAACGGACAGGCTTCTAAACGCACACGGTATTGGTCAATGCGGGGCTTCAAGGAACATCTGACTACATCGGCAAGAGCTGTGAGCGAGAGATTTTTCGACCAATCGAGGTATCGGAAACGGTGGAATACTTTGTGTATTTCCCGTTTTCGATACCGAAGAGTGGGCGGAAAAGATCC
>ERZ779869.2048-NODE-2048-length-17273-cov-13.014229_pt1 | contig 17273 bp, 17 predicted proteins | sample MGYA00511557_ERZ779869 | MGnify/ENA primary metagenome ERZ779869 (study PRJEB29588, sample SAMEA2154620) | human gut metagenome | biome: human gut; feature: human-associated habitat; material: faeces | place: Denmark | collected 2008/2010 ...
CAGGCCGCGGGGACGGGCTGAAAGACCCGTCACGGCGCGGAGCGCCGCCCTGCGGGGCGGCCATTTGCCGGCTGCATAGAGGATGGACCCGGTGCGTATACTAAGGGCAAAGGGGGGCGTGGCAATGAAGCAAAAACCGTGGAAAGCCTACCTGTGGGCGACACTGCCGACCATAGCAGGCGGGGTGCTGGCGGGGATCCTTTCCGGCAGCGGGGGCAACTACGAAAACTATATAAAACCGCCGTTATCACCGCCGGGGTGGCTGTTTCCGGTGGTGTGGGCGGTACTGTATCTGCTGATGGCGATAGGAATGGCGATGGTATGGAACGCCGACCAGGCCCATGCTAAGCCTGCCAGGAATCTCTATATCGTGCAGCTGGTGGTGAATTTGCTGTGGCCGTTTTTCTTCTTCCGGTGGGAGATGTGGGGCTTTGCGGCGATCTGGCTGCTGCTTCTCATTGCACTGGTGATGGTCATGGCTTTGCGGTTTGAGCAGATAAGCCCCAAGGCGGCCTATCTGCAGATTCCTTATCTCATTTGGCTGTGCTTTGCGGCGTATCTTAATATTGCGATATGGCTGCTGAACCGATAACGGGCAAAATGAAAATCCCCCGAAAGGGGGATTTTTGCGCTTTGGATTAGGAAAGCGCAGTGGCAGTATTCTCAGTCAGGCGGAAGCAGAAAATATTATCCCAGTGGCGGCGCAAGGCCACATCGGCGGAAAGAGTGCTACTGTGGAAGCAGATGGACCACTGGGTATTGCTGGTGATATCCTTGGAGTCAGGCTCCTGGGCGACGGCCCGCAGAGCATCCCATACGGTAAGGGGGGAGAGGACATCCTTTTGCTGCGCTAATATTTTCAGTACAGTATCGTAGCGTTCCCGACCATGGCCGTAGATACCGTTTCGCTGGTTGGGCTTGACCCGATCCGGGTAGAGCGCGTAGAAGTTGGTGGCGGCTGCCGCGGGGGTATCCACCAGGGGACGGACGGGATCATCGCAGTCATATTCCACCACACGCCCATCTCCGCTGGCATCGGTGATGTAGAAGTGATAATCCCGGCCGCCGGAGGCAAACATATCATACTCCCGCAGCAAGGCTACTGCTTCAGCGGTGGTGGCGGCGTGATCCAGTACCAGACGGATGGCCAAGGTGGGAGTGATGGTTGGTTTACCGGTCTGCTGGTAGGTGGGTTCGCTATCCAAGGTGAGCACAGCAATAGACACCCCCTTTTCATTCATGCCATCCAGACAGATGAACGGCGCGGTGAGGGTAGCCAGGCGGGTTTTCAGGCTTTGCTCCGGGGTGTTGGCCTGGATGTTATCCAAGGCGGCGAAGGCCACTGAGCGGTAGCTATCCTGTGGTGAGCAATAGACCACCATGGCGGAGGTATCGTAGCGAAAATCGTAATTACGGCCCATGCAAGCGGTACCATCCTGCTCCACTACGGCAAAGGCGGTGCAGCCGAAGGAGGGTGCCTGGATAGTGACCGGCAGCAGCGGCAGCGCCTCTTCCAGGATGGCATCCACCATGCTTTGGTCATCGGTGATGCCGCGGGCGAGGAGGTCATTCAGGCTGTAACGGTAGCGGATATCCATGCGGTAGAGGTTATAGCCATCGCTGTAATCAGTGATTTTTTGCAGGGCGGCCATGCTTTGAAAACGGGTAAAATAGATGCCGGTAAAAACGAGGACGGCCAAAAGCAGCAGCGAGGAGAGGGAGAGCAGAAGCTTTTTCATAGGACACCTCCGGGGTCATTGGTAGTAGATATTTACCGCGCGGCGGACGGCAATAGAACCCGGAGGGGAGAAAAAACCGGCAGGAGGGTGCAGGGGCAAGGCGGCCCGCAGGGCCCCCGGCGAAGCCGGGGTGGGGCCCTGCACAAGGGTGAGGAGAAGCAGCAAAAAAACAGAAGCTGAGACAAAGAAAATCCCCTGCCAAAGAGCAGGGGATAGAATTCAGCCATTATTGATTTCCTCGAAGATATTGCCAGAGGAAAATACCACTGTTTCGCCGTTGCCTTCATTGGCGGGGAAGTGGTTGCCGATGTAGCATTCATCCCCATCCGGGGTAATGAAGAACTCCGCTACGGTGGAAAGATAGCGGGACTGGGTATCGTAATCGGTGATGACGCGCTGCCACACACCATAGTAGTATTCCCGGCCCTCCACCGTCACCGGATCATTGAGGGTGAAGGTGTAGTTCTCCATCGGCTCTGCCGCCGCAAAGATATCCTCCATCTTTTTTATGAGGCGGGCACGGCGCTGTTCCTCGGTTTCCTCCGGTTCCGGTTCGGGCTCTGGGGAGAGGGGATCGGAAGCATCCGGGGTTCCAGCCTGGGGCGGATCGCCATGGACGATCTCGCTGATGGGATTGCCGCAGGCGGTGAATACCAGAAGGGTGGCCAGCAAGGCCAAGGTCAAGGTGATCAGTTTCATACGGCTCATACTGATGGAACTCCCTCCGTTAGGCCGCTCAGTCGGCGGCGCTTGACGATGAAATAGCAGATGATGTGGGTGAGCGAGGTCAAGATCCAGCTGATGGGGTAGGAGATGTAGAGTACCCGCAGATCGTGGTGAGTGGCGAAAATGGTATAGATCCACACCACACGGAAGCCGCAGGCGCCGATGAGAGTGACGATCATGGGCATGACAGAGCTGCCCATCCCGCGGATGATATCCGCCATAATATCCATAATGGCATCCAGTCCGTAGGTGGTACCGACGATCATCATACGGATCATGCCCATGGCAATAACTTCCGAATCCTTATTGTAGAAAGCAAGCAGCGAATTGCCAAAACCGTAGGCGATAAAGCCGAGAATCTCCGAAAGGAGGATGCCCAGGGCCAGGCACCAAAGGGTGATGCCCCGCAGGCGCTTGTACTGCCCAGCGCCGAGGTTCTGGCTGGTGAAGGTAAGGGAAGCCTGCGCTACCGAATTGCAGCTGGTAAAAACGAAGCCTTCGATATTGACGGCGGCGGCATTACCGGCCATGGCGGTGCTGCCGAAGGAATTGATGGAGGACTGGATGAGGACATTGGAGATGGAGAAGATGGCACCCTGCAGACCGGCGGGAATGCCGATTTTGAGGATGCGGATGAGCTTATCCCGGTGGATGCGCAGCTCCTTGAGGACGATGTGGTAGCAGCCGTCGGTTTTCAGCATGCACCACAGTACCAGCGCGGCGGAGATATACTGCGAAACAACGGTGGCAATGCCGACACCCGCTACGCTGAGATTGAACTGGATGACCAGAAGCAGGTTGAGACCGACATTGACGATGCCGGCAAAGAAAAGGAAGATCAGGGGTCGGCGGGTATCGCCCACGCCGCGCAGTACCGCCGCACCAAAGTTATACAGCATACTGCCCGGCATCCCCAAAAAGTAGATGCGCAGATACAGGATAGCCAGTGGAAGGACATCGTCGGGGGTATCCATCAGCCGCAGGATGGCGGGGGTACACACCACACCCACTACCATGACAAAGAAACCGCTGATAAGGCCCACTAACATGCAGGTGTGGGTGGCTTCGGAGACATCCTCGTACTGGGCGGCGCCGTAGTGCTGGGCAATGACGGCGCTGCCGCCGATGGAGATACCCATAAACAGGTTGACGATCAGATTGATGATGGAGCCATTGGAGCCGACGGCGGCCAGCGCGTGGCTGCCCACATACCGTCCCACCACGATGATATCGGCGGCATTGAAAAGAAGCTGCAGCATTCCTGTGGCCATTAGCGGCAGGGAAAAAAGCAGGATCTTCTGCGGCAAGCTACCGGTACACATATCTATTTCATACTTATGGCGTGCAGTAGCCAAGGGAAACACAGCTCCTTTTTTGTGTGTATTGGAAAAAGCCCGGTGCGGCACCGCGGGTTTCGGCCCGGCAGGGGCAAAGATATTAAAAGAACAGTATAGGTATTATAGCCCTTTTGCGCGCTAATGCAAGATATCCTGCATCAAATCTCCTTATCGCACAAAAAGGCGGCAAAAAGGAGAGAAAAGCACAACAAAACTGCCCATTATCCCAGCAACGGCAGCGCCGCTGCCAGAATTTCGGCGGCCTCCAGCGGACGGCTGCGCAGCAGGGGGCGGCGGGGTTCCTCCGGCAGGGCGGTGGATTCCGCGATGACAGCTTGCAGCTGGGCGGGGGTGTACCAGCGAAAGCGGCCAATGCCAAGCTGTTCGGCCCGGTGCTCCAGCAGGGCCAGCAGCAGGTCATCATAGCCGGCTTCCCGGGGCAGGCGCAGCTCCGCGGCTACGGCCGGCAGAATGTGCTCGAACAGGGCACGGCGAGGGGAGAGCCCCTCCGGCAGGCGCAACGGGATACCGGCGGCCTTTATGGCGTTCTCCGGCAGAGCGGCAAAGGCCGCAAAGCCATTGGCTTTTTCGGAAAAGTAATACAGCTGGCCGGGGAGCTCCCGCATAAACCGCATGGTATCGTAGTAGCCCATCTGAATATTGCGGCGGCTGGTGGCGGGATCGAACCGCATGACAGGGCCCAGCTGCTCACTGGGGAAGATCTGACGGATCTTCTGCTTATCCCGCAGCGGATGGATGATGCCGAAGCCATTGAGCCGGATGGCGATGACCTCATCGCAGCCGTAGTCCAGCAGCTCATTATAGGGGCAGGCATCGTACAGGCCGCCGTCCAGGTACTTCTTATCCCCAATGACGGTGGGCTGGAACCCGGGGAACGAAGCCGAGGCCAGCACATGGTCCAGCACATTTTCGGGGGTCATATCTTTCTTATAGGCGATCAGCGGCTGAAGCTCCGGGAAAGCCACGGCGATCATGCCATAATCAATGGGACTTTCCAGCAGTCGCTGGGGGTCAATGTTCTGCTCCAGGAAGGCACGGATTTTGGAGGTATCGATACCGCCGTTTTCCAGCGCGGCTTTGATATTTTCCTTGAGGGCCGAAAGGGTATTGAGGTTCACCTGCCGGTTGATGATTTCCAAAAAGCCTTTGTCCTCCTCAGAGAACAGATCGTCATTGGCGGTCGTCTCCCAAAATTCCGCGGCCTTTTCACAATCTCCCTGCGCCAGCAGCGCCGCATTGATGGCGCCGATGGAAACACCGCAGATGACATCAAAATGATAACCCAGTTCGGTAAGGGCGCGGTATGCGCCGATCTCATAGGCGCCTTTGGCACCGCCGCCTTCCAGTGCTAAACCCAGCATAGTGATGCTCTCCTTTCATCTATCCACAGCGGATTCTATTCCATGCTCATCATAACCGAAAGGGCGGGGGAAAAGCAATGCTCCCGCCGTCCTTTTTACAAATCGTTCATGCTTTTTCGGCAGGGAAAATGCCGCAGACCGTCAGCACATCACCTGCCACGGTAAAGTGCACCTCCAGCCCGGCAAAGGGAAAGCCGTATACCCGGTCGCTATCCTGCTGATAAGCCGGCCGGGGGTCCTGTGCCAGTACCGCCCGCAGGGAAGCCCGGTGTGCCGCGGGAACCTTTTCTTCCCATTCCGGCGGCAGTATCACTGTGAGGACATGTGCTAGCCCATCGGCGGAATAGCCCCCGGTGGCCTCCGGGTGGCAATCGGCATGGGGCAGGTAGGGCTTTACATCATAAATAGGTGTGCCGTCCATCAGATCAGCCCCGGCTACCCGCAGCACCGTGCCCCATTCTGGATGGTGCACCACCCCCAGCAGCTTGACGCAGGAAAGCCCAATGGCATTGGGGCGGAACGGTGACCGGCTGGCAAATACCCCGACTCGCCGGTTGCCGCCCAGCCGGGGCGGACGCACCGTAGGCGACCAGCTCTGCCGCTGCGCCCGGTCAAACTGCCAGATGAGCCAGATGTGTGAAAAGCCCTCCAGGCCCCGCACCGCATCCACGTCCCGGAAGGGCTTTTCGAACACGATGCGTCCGGGGCTGTCGGCAATGCCGCTCTGCCGCGGCACGCCGAACTTCTCCGCAAAGGGCGTCTCTATCCGCGCGATGATGTCCAGCACGGAGCCGTTCACAGCGGGGCCTCCTCCGGCGCTGGCTGCTCCTTCTCCTCGGGATCGGCCAGAGCCAGCGAGATGACCCGGTCGCCCTCCTCCTTGAAGCGCATGACGATGACGCCCTGGGTGGCACGTCCCGCTACGCGGATATTTTCCACAGGTGTGCGGATCAGGATGCCCGCCGCCGTTACCAGCAGCAGGTCCTCAGTGCCATCCACCACCTTCATGCCCACCACCGGGCCGGTCTTGTCCGTGACCATATAGTTGCGGATACCCATGCCGCCGCGGTTGGTAATGCGGTACTCCTCAATAGGCGTCCGCTTGCCGTAGCCGTTCTCGGTGATGGAGAGGACGGTCTTACCCTCGTCGACGCGGGCAGCGCCGATGACGTAGTCGCCCTCCCGCAGCCGGATGCCCCGGACACCCACGGCGGTACGTCCCATGGCGCGCACATCCGTCTCGTCGAAGCACACCGCCTGCCCGTCGTGGGTGGCGATAAGCATACGGTCATGCCCCCGGGTCTCCGTCACGGAGATCAGCTGGTCGCCCTCGTCCAGCGTCAGGGCGCGGATGCCGTTGTTCCGCAGGTTCTTCAGGGCGCTGACCTCCAGACGCTTCACCGTGCCGTTCCGGGTGGTCATGAACAGGTACAGCTCCTCGTCTCCCGTCTCGCGGAAGTGGAGCATGGCCTGTACGCGCTCGCCCGTCTCCACCTGAATGATGTTGACGATGTTCACACCCTTGGCGGCCTTGCCGCTTTCCGGGATCTGATAGCCCTTCTTGCGGTAGACCTTGCCGGTGTCGGTAAAGAACAGAATATAGTCGTGGGTAGACGCGGTGAACACGTCCACCACCGTGTCCTCCTCACGGGTGGTGATGCCCTTCTTGCCCATGCCGCCCTTACTCTGAGCGGCGTATTCGCTGACCGGCGTGCGCTTGATGTAGCCGTTCTCCGTCAGGGTGAAGACGCACTGCTCCTCCTCGATCAGGTCCTCGATGTCCAGCTCGTCCTCCACATCCTGGATCTCGGTCTTGCGGTCGTCGCCGAACTTGTCGGCAATGGCGGTCAGCTCCTCCTTGAGGATGGACTTCACCAGTCCCTCGTCGCTGAGGATACGCAGGAAGTAGGCGATCTTCTCCTCCAGCTCCTTGTACTCGGTCTGGAGCTTCTCCCGGTCAAGACCCTGCAGCGCCTTCAGGCGCATATCCAGAATGGCCTGGGCCTGCACGTCGTCCAGCCCGAAGCGCTGCATCAGGTTCTCCTTGGCGTTGTCGTAGCTGCTGCGGATGATCTTGATGACCTCGTCGATGTTGTCCTGGGCGATCAGCAGGCCCTCCAGCAGGTGGGCGCGCTCCTGGGCCTTTTTCAGGTCGAAGCGGGTCCGGCGGATGATGATCTCCTCCTGGAATTTCAGGTACTCGTCGATGATGTGCCGCAGGGACAGTATTTTCGGCTGCCGCTGGTTTTCCACAAGCGCCAGCATATTGATGGCAAAGGTGGTCTGCAGCTGGGTCTGGGCAAACAGACGGTTCAGCACCACTTGGGGATTGGCGTCGCGCTTGAGCTCGATCACGACACGCATACCGTTGCGGTCGGACTCGTCCCGGATGTCGGAGATACCCTCCAGCCGCTTGTCCTCCACCTGGTCGGCAATGGCCTTGATGAGCATCCGCTTGTTCACCTGATAGGGCAGCTCCGTGATGATGATACGGGTGCGGCCGTTGTTGAACTCCTCAAACTCATGCCGGGCACGGACCATGAGCCTGCCCCGGCCCGTGGCGTAGGCGGCGCGGATTCCGCTGCGGCCCATGATGATGCCCTTTGTGGGGAAGTCGGGGCCCTTCACGTGCTCCATCAGGTCGCTGAGGGTGGCGTCCGGGTTATCCAGCACGCAGATGCACGCGCCGATGACCTCCCGCAGGTTGTGGGGCGGGATGTTGGTGGCCATGCCCACGGCGATACCGCTGGAGCCGTTCACCAGCAGATTGGGGAACCGGCAGGGCAGCACACGTGGCTCCTTGCGGCTCTCATCGAAGTTGGGGTCCCAGTCCACCGTGTCCTTTTCGATGTCGCGGAGCATCTCGTTGGAGATCTTGCTGAGACGGGCTTCGGTGTATCGGTAGGCGGCCGGGGGGTCGCCATCCACGGAGCCGAAGTTGCCGTGGCCGTCCACCAGCATATAGCGCATGGAGAAATCCTGCGCCAGACGCACCAGCGCGTCGTACACGGAGGCGTCGCCGTGGGGGTGATAGCGTCCCAGCACGTCGCCCACGCAGGTGGCGGACTTCTTAAAGGGCTTGTCAGAGGTCAGGTTGTCCTCGTACATGGCGTAGAGAATACGCCGGTGTACGGGCTTCAGGCCGTCGCGCACGTCGGGCAGCGCCCGTCCCACGATGACGGACATGGCATATTCGATATAGGACTTCTCCATCTCCGGGACCAGCGGGGACTCCACGATATGCTGGTCGGGGAAGCGAATCTCCGCAGGGTCGTATTGGGGCTTTTTGCTCATAGATTCCAGCCCTCCTTAATAATCCAGATTCACAGCGTACTGTGCTTTGCGCTCGATAAATTCCTTGCGCGGCTCCACCTTCTCGCCCATAAGGACGGTGAACGTGGCGTCAGCCTTCACCGCGTCATCCAGCGTGATGCGCCGCAGGGTACGGGTGGTGGGATCCATGGTGGTCTCCCACAGCTCGTGGGCGTCCATCTCGCCCAGACCCTTAAACCGGCTGATGTTGATGGTCACATTGGGGTTGCCGCCGCGCATCTCCGCGGAGATGCGGTCCCGCTCCTCGTCGGAGTAGGCCACCCGCTGCTGCTTGCCGCGGGTCAGCTTGTAAAGCGGCGGCACGGCGGAATAGACGTAGCCCTCCTCGATGAGGGGCCGCATATACCGGAAGAAGAAGGTCAGCAGCAGGGTGCGGATATGGGCGCCGTCCACATCGGCATCGGCCATGATGATGATCTTGTGATAGCGCAGCTTGTTCTCGTCGAACTCCTCGCCGATACCGGCGCCCAGCGCGATGATGACGGGCTGGAGCTTGTCGTTGCCGTAGACCTTGTCCACCCTGGCCTTCTCCACGTTGAGCATCTTTCCCCACAGGGGCAGGATGGCCTGAAAACGGCTGTCCCGTCCCGCCGTGGCGGAGCCGCCTGCGGAGTCGCCCTCCACGATGTACAGCTCTGTCAGCTCGGGGTTGTTCTCGTTGCAGTCCCGCAGCTTGTCCGGCATGGCCGCGCCGCCCAGCACCGTCTTGCGCCGGATGGACTCCCGCGCCTTGCGGGCCGCCTCCCGGGCGCGGTTGGCGGTCATGGCCTTATCCAGAATGGTGCGGGCCACCATGGGATGCTCCTCCAGATACACCGCCAGCTGGTCGTTGACGATACTGTCCACCAGCGTGCGGATATGGGCGTTGCCCAGCTTGGCCTTGGTCTGTCCCTCGAACTGGGCCTCCGTCAACTTCACGGATATCACCGCCGTGATGCCCTCGCGCACGTCCTCGCCGGAGACCTTGTCGCCCTCCTTGATCATGCCGTATTTCAGGCCGTAGGCATTCAGTACGCGGGTCAGGGCCGCCTTGAAGCCCGTCTCGTGCATGCCGCCTTCCGGCGTATGGATATCGTTGGCGAAGGACACCAGCGTCTCGTTGTAGCCGTCGTTATACTGGATGGCGATCTCCGCCGTGCTGTCGCCCTTGGCGCCGGAGAGATAGATGACCTCCTCATGGAGCGGGGTCTTGTTCCGGTTGATGTAGGTAACGAACTCCCGGATGCCGCCCTCATAGCACATGGCCTCGGACTTCTCTCTGCCCGGCCGGGCGTCGCTGATAGTGATCCGCAGACCAGCGTTCAGGAACGCCTGCTCCCGCATACGGGTGTGCAGCGTCTCGTAGTCATACTCCAACGTGTCGAACATCTCCGGGTCCGGCTTAAAGGTCACGGTGGTGCCGGTATGGTCCGTCTCGCCGATGATCTTCATCTCCTGGGTGATATTGCCCCGGGAGAATTTCATCTCATAGATTTTGCCGTCCTTGTGTACCTGCACCGTCAGCCACTCGCTCAGAGCGTTCACCACGGACGCGCCCACGCCGTGCAGGCCGCCGGAGACCTTATAGCCTCCGCCGCCGAACTTGCCGCCGGCGTGCAGCACGGTGAACACCACCTCCAGGGCGGGCCGGCCCGTCTGGGCCTGGATATCCACGGGGATACCACGGCCGTTATCGGTGACGGTGATGGTGTCACCATCGTTGATGGTCACGGTAATGTCCGTGCAGTAGCCGGCCAGCGCCTCGTCGATGGCGTTGTCCACGATCTCATATACCAGGTGGTGCAGACCGCTGGCGCTGGTGGAGCCGATATACATACCCGGCCGCTTCCGCACAGCCTCCAGCCCCTCCAGTACCTGTATTTCTGATGCGTTGTATTCCGTATCCACCACGGTCTTTTCCAGTTCTGCCATGTACTACTCTCCTTTTCCTTGGACCCGCTTGCCCAGCGTCCGGGAATTGATCTGCGACAGATACACGATCTGCCGGTGATAGGGATGGTCACACACCACGAAGGACCGCGGTATGTCCTCGCAGGCACTCTGTACCACGCCCTCCTGCTCAGCTCCCTGTAAAAACTCTCTCGTTTTTTTTGAGGTAGAGGTGTTATCCAGGTCAAAGATACCGATGACCCGCCTATCCTCTACCATCACGTTCATACCGATGTGCAGATACGCCATCACAGTACCTCCCCGCCCCGCACATGGAACACCCTGCCGCTGAGCAGCGTGTCCAGCCGGTCGTTTTCGCAGCAGGTGATAAACACCTGTCCGCCGCTGATGCGATTCAGTACGTATTCCTGCCGCCGGGGATCCAACTCGCTGAGCACATCGTCCAACAGCATTACCGGATACTCCCCCATGGCGTTTTTGTGTATCTCGCGCTCCGCCAGCTTCAGGCTCAGTGCCGCCGTGCGTACCTGCCCCTGCGAGCAGAACTGCCGCGCGCTGCGCCCGTTGACCAGCACCTCGATATCGTCCTTGTGGGCGCCGGAGAGACACAGCTTCGACGCACACTCCGCCGCCTGATGGCTCTCCATATGCGCCGTCAGCGCCGCGTAAATATCTGCCTGACTGCCCAGCGGGTCGGCGACGGTCCTGACGGTCTGGTACGTCAGGGTCAGCTCCTCCCTCTCGCCGCTGCACTCATAGTGTGCCTGTCGGGCATATTCCGCCAGCGCCGCACAGAACCGCGCCCGATAGCCTACCAGCACTGCGCCGCTGCGGCACAGGCCTTCGTTGAACTCCGGCAGCAGGTCCAAAAGCTCTGGCTTGTCCTCGCTGTCCCGCAGGATGCGGGTCTTGTGCTCATACAGCCGGCTGTACTGGCTCAGCGCCTCGGCATACCGCGGCCGCAGCTGGCACAGCGACAGGTCCATGAACCGCCGCCGTTCCGCCGCACCGGCCCGGATCAAAAACAGATCCTCCGGCGCAAAAAACACCGTATGCAGCACGTCGGACAGGGAGGCGCTGTTTTTGGCGGGCACACCGTTAACGGTCATTTTCCGCCGCTTTCCGCGGAAGAGGCGTATGTCCGTCACAAACTCCCGCTGCCGGGAAAAGATATCTCCCAACAGCGCGGCCTCCTGCATATCAAAGCCGATCAGCTCCTTGTCTCCGTGGGCGCGGGGACTTTTTCCACAGCTAAGATATACAATGGCCTCCAGCAGATTTGTTTTTCCTTGGGCGTTCTCTCCGTAAATAACGTTGCAGCTGGGGTCGAACGTCAGCGCCTGCGTGCCGTAGTTCCGCCAGCCCTGCAGGTGCAGGGCGTCAACTCTCATACGTCACCGTCAGCATCTGCCCGTTGAAGGCCACCACGTCGCCGGGCCGGATCTTCTTGCCACGCATGGTGCACACCTCGCCATTTACCGTCACGTCACCCTCCTGGATGACGAGTTTGGCCTCGCCGCCGGTCTCTACCGCCGCGGCAAACTTCAGCAGATCCTGCAATTTGATATATTCCGTTGTGATGGTGATAGTCTCCATAATAATGAACCTCGTTCATAGATATAATATGCCGTTTTTTTCTTCAATAAAAAGCGCGCACACAGTTCGATAAAGGTGCAGCTCCTGCGTTCTGCCGATGGCAAACCAACGACGGCGTACCGGGTGTATGTCGAGGAGGTGTAACGATGGCAGGGCACAAGAGATGTGCCTTTATTGCGCCTTCAGGCGCACCGGCAGCACCATATAAAGAAAGTTGTCACTGTCATCTACGGGCGTGATAATACAGGGCGAAATACCGGTGTTCAGCTGCATTTTCACCGTGTCTGCCGGGGCATAGCGCAGGGCGTCCATGAGATAGCGGTTGTTGAAGCCGATCTCCAGCTCCTGTCCGTCGCCGCGGACGGGGCAGATATCCCGGGCTTCGCCGTTTCCGGTCCGGGCGGACATATACACCCGGTCCTGGCTGAACAGGCAGCGTACCGGACTTTTCAGCTTCTCGCTGATGACCACGCTGACGCGGTCCAGGCTTTCGATCATCGTCTTGTTGTCCACCTCGATGCAGATGGGGTTGGTGGTAGGTATGGCATTCTTGTAGTCCAGGAATTCACCCTCCAACCGGCGGCATATCAGCTGGGTAGCCCCGGCCTCGAACATCAGATGGCGCTTGCCCTGGGTCACCGTCACCATGTCGTCGGTGTCGGCGCATATTTTCTCCACTTCGTTCAGGGCGGCGCCGGGGGCCACGAACTTGAAGGCCCCGCCGTCGATGTGCTCCAACGGCTCGCGGCGCAGCGCCAGACGGAAGCCGTCCACCGCCACCATGGTCAGTCCCTTGTCGCTGATCTCAAACAGGGCGCCGGTGTGGATGGGACGGGCCTCGTTGACGGAAACAGCAAAGCTGGTCTGGTTGATCATGGCCTTCAGCGTCCGCTGCTCCAGTGTGACGGAGAACTGGTCGTCCACCTCCGGCAGCTCCGGATAGTCGTCGGCGCTGAGGCCGGGAAGCTCGAAGCTGGCATCGCCGCAGTTCAGCTTCACGTTGAACTTGTCGTCTGCCTCAAAGGTCACCATATCATCCGGCAGGCGGCGGATCATCTCGCCGAACAGTCTGGCGTTCAGCACGATGTGCCCTGCCTCGGACACTGCGGCCTCTACCGTGGTGCGTATGCCGGTCTGCATATTATAGCCGGACAGCCGCAGTCCCTCGCCGCACTCCAGCAGGATACCCTCCAGCGCCGGGATGGAGCTTTTAGCCGCCACCGCCCGAGACACCGCGGCCACCGCCTGTTGTACCAGTGCCTTTTCACAGGAAAATCTCACCATATCCGTCGTTCCTCGCTTTCCTAAAGTCATTGCCGCCTGCGCTGTCTGAAAGATCAGCCCTATGCAAAAAAGCGGTTCTATTTTTCTAAATTAAATCATAAACTAATCTTTTATTTCAGTAGTCTTATTAGTAGGGAAATTTTATGTGGACATCCATGTTTATCCCGCGCTGTTATCGGCTTTTTTATAGACATACCGTTATGGAAAACACTCCGGGTTTCCCACAGCTTCATGTGTGATACGGATGTTACACAGTTTTTCCACGTGGATTACACAGAAAATGGGGAAAACCTTGTCCTTTCATTTCCTCTCCCCCAGCACCCGTGTTTTTTCACTTTTTGCTGTTGATGTTGGTGGTGATCTCCTTCACCTTTTCGGCAAAGGCGGGGTCGGAGCGCATCGTGCTCTCCACCTTGTCAAGAGAGTGCAGAATAGTGGAGTGGTCCCTGTCGCCGAACTCCTTGCCGATGTCGTTCAGGCTCATGGAGGTCATACGGCGGATGAGATACATGGCGATCTGCCGCGCGGCCACCACATCGCGGCTGCGGCTTTGTCCCCGCAGCGTCTCCTCGTCCACATGGAAGTAGCTGCATATGTATCCCACGATAATGGCAGGGGTGGGGGCAAAGTCGTTGCTCTTCTTCAGCATATCACGGATGGCCCGGCTGACGGTCTCCTCGTTTACCTGGTCGTCCAGCAGATCCCGATAGGCCAGTATCTTGTTCAGCGTGCCCTCGATCTGCCGCACGTTGGAGGTGATGTTCTCCGCGATGTAGTCCGTCACCTCGTTGGGCAGCTTCACGCCCAGCATGGCTGCCTTATTCTGCACGATGGCGAACCGTGTTTCAAAGTCCGGCGGTGCCACATCCACCATCAGGCCCCACTCGAACCGGGTCCGCAGCCGGTCCTCCAGCTGGGTGATCTCTTTTGGGGGACGGTCCGATGTCAGCACGATCTGCCGGCCGGACTCATACAGGGTGTTGAAGGTGTGAAAGAACTCCTCCTGGGTCTGTATCTTGCCGGCGATGAATTGGATATCGTCCATCAGCAGGATATCCGTCTGCCGGTACTTTTCCCGGAACTCCGCATTGCGGTTTTCCCGGATGGAGGCGATCAGCTCATTGGTGAAGTCGTCGCCCTTCACATAGACGATCCGTGCCTCTGGCCGCTTTTTACGCAGGGCGTTGGCGATAGCGTACAGCAGGTGCGTCTTGCCCAGTCCGCTGTCACCGTAGATAAACAGCGGATTGTAGTTCTCTCCGGGCTTCTCGGTCACCGCCTTGGCGGCGGCAAAGGCCAGCTTGTTCTGGGGTCCCACCACATACGTCTCGAAGGTGAAGGCCTCCGACTCTGACAGATCGCCCGGCCTGTCCGGCGCCACACCGTGGTAAGCCGCCAGCTGCTGATCGTCCAGAATTTTTACCTCCAGGTCCGTGGAGAACAGGTCCCGCAGCGCCGCCTTGATATGGGGCAGGAACCTGGCCTCGATGGTGCTTTTTTTAAAGGTATTGCTGCAATGGAGCACGAAGGCCGAGTCCTCCATTGTCACCACCGTTACCTCGTCGAACCAGGTGTTGATGGTGGTTTCGGACAGCTCATGGCTCAGCCGTTTGAGCACGCTGTCCCACAGGTCTTTCATGGAATTCAAGCAAAAGCTCCCCTTTCGGCGGAGGCTGTCTGTTTTCCTCCGCAGTAAAATGGCGGGGGGTGTACCGCCGCAAAATATCCCACTACATTATAGCAGAAAACACGCCGGAAGTCTACACCTATTCTAAATATAAACTGCCGGCTTTTTCCCTGTTTTTCCCGCAAAAACGGGCGCTTGTGGGTAAATTTTTGTTGACAGTGCCCCCCTGTATCTGTATAATATACTCCGCGTGGTTGCACGCAGATGTGCAACAGGCGTGGAAATGTTTACTGCGGCGGTGAATATCTCACCGCTGTCGAGTAAGCGCGGGGCCTTGTTGTCCCGCCGGATAATCTTAAAAATGGAGGTGTCATGCAATGTTCCGTACCTATCAGCCCAAGAAGCGTCAGCGCTCCAAGGAGCACGGCTTCCGCAAGAGAATGGCCACCCGCAACGGCCGCAAGGTTCTGGCCCGTCGTCGTGCCAAGGGTCGTGCCCGTCTGACCCATTGAGGTCACGGAAGGTGCATCGCACATACAGATAAGCCCTGAGGGACGGAGGATCGAGATCCCCGTCCCTATCGGTGTATCTGGCGAGGCAAAACCAGTATAGCGAGGGAACACATGGACGCAAGAGTAACGGTGAAGCAAAACAGCGACTTCCGCCGCATCTACCGCAGGGGCCGGTCTGCCGTCTCCGGCGGCGTGGTGGTCTACTGCCTGAAGAACAGACAGGGAATGAGCCGCCTGGGCGTCACCGTCTCCACCAAGCTGGGCCACGCCGTGGTCCGCAACCGTGTCCGCCGCCGGTTTCGTGAGCTCTATCGCCTGCACAGGGCCGATATGCTCCCCGGCTGGGATATTATCATGGTGGGCCGTGTCCGTGCCGCCGAGCTGCCCTATCACAAGCTGGAAAAGCAATACCTCCGCTGCCTTGCAGAGCTGGGATTGCTGCGGGAGGATGTATGAAAAGACTTCTTCTCTCCGCCATCCGCTTTTATCGCCGGGCCGTCTCGCCCCTGTTCCCGCCCCGCTGCCGCTATATCCCCACCTGCTCGCAGTACGCCCTTGAGGCGGTCGAGAAATACGGTGCGGCCAAGGGCGGCTGGCTGGCGTTCAAGCGTCTTATGCGGTGCCATCCCTTCCACCATCACAAGGGCGGCTGGTATGATCCGGTGCCCTGAACCCACCCCCTCAAAAAACTACGGAGGAATAAAAGCCTATGTTCGCACAACTCGGCTACTACATCTGTGTGCCGTTCGCGTGGCTCACCCGCCTGTTCTATACCTGGACGGGCTCTTACGGCGTCGCTCTGATCCTCTTCACCCTGATCGTCAAGCTGGTGCTGCTTCCCTTCCAGCTCAAGAGCAAGAAGAGTATGCTCCGCATGGGCCGCATGAACAGCAAGGTGCAGGAGATCCAGAAGAAATACGCCAATAACAAAGAAAAGCAGCAGCAGGAGATCGCGGACCTCTATGCCCGCGAGGGTGTCAACCCCATGTCCGGGTGCCTGTGGTCCTTCCTGCCCTTCCCCATTCTGATCGCCCTGTACTACATCATCCGTACACCCCTGCGCTACTTCATGTCCCTGTCCAACGAGGTCATTGCCAAGATCACCGAGCTGGCGGTGTCTCTGGGATATGTGTCCGGCGCCAGTGGTCAGGCCTCTGCTTATGACCAGATCTATCTGGCCAAGTTCATCCACGATAACTGGTCCAGCTTCGAGGGCAAATTCGATGGTCTTATCGACCTGAACTACAATTTCCTCAGCATGGACCTGTCCGCCGTGCCCAAGGATCTGTTCAGCCAGTTCCCCTCCGGCGGCTGGCCCGTCATCGGCATCATGCTCATGCCGCTGATCTCCGCCGCGCTGCAGTTCCTGATGACCCGCATCTCCATGAAGACAAACGGCAACAGCAACATGAACGGCTCCTCCAAGGCGATGCTCTATATGATGCCCCTGATGACGGTGTGGATGGGTTATATCCTCCCCGCCGCCCTGTGCGTCTACTGGATCGCCAACGCCGCCTTCTCCTGCATTCAGGAGCAGGTGCTGAACAAGCACTTCTCTAAGGTGCTGGACCGCGAGGAGACCGACAAGGAGCGCCAGAAGCGCGAGGCCCGCTACGCTAAAATGCAGGCTGCCCGTGAGAATTACAACCGTCAGCTGGAGCAGCAGGCCCAGTCCAAGGGAGGCAAGAAGCCCCAGCCCCAGCCCAAAAAGAAAAAGACCGGCGAGAGCACCACGGAAGCCGGCAAGGTGGGCAATCGTCCCTACGCACGGGGCCGCGCCTACCGCGAGGAACACTACGACGAATAAGGAGTTTTGTCTATGAGTTATATCGACGTAACGGGCAAGA
>ERZ779869.2067-NODE-2067-length-17158-cov-5.321523_pt1:2500-17158 | contig 17158 bp, 16 predicted proteins | sample MGYA00511557_ERZ779869 | MGnify/ENA primary metagenome ERZ779869 (study PRJEB29588, sample SAMEA2154620) | human gut metagenome | biome: human gut; feature: human-associated habitat; material: faeces | place: Denmark | collected 2008/2010 ...
TGTCAGACAACCCGCAATCACCTTTCTCCGGTAAACATCAAAAAAGAAAGTTCGTTAAGCCTTGAAAACATTAACATCCAAATCATTCCGGTCTTGCGCGCGAAATGCTTTATATTAAATAATATTATATCATAAAAACAGCGCGAGGTCAATTATATTTATCAACATATTCTTCAATTAAACGACCGATTTCCGAAGTGTCGTTTTCCGATGACAATATTTTGTCAAAATCAGAAGCAGAATGGGTATAATATTCCATACCGCGGCTGACAAAACCGTTACTGATACCCACCGCAGACCTTCCAGTCAGCGCGTAGTAAACCATAAGTGCAGTGATATACCCGGTAAGATAGTTGGGATGCCAACCGTCAACCTTTCCGCTGTCCGTCATCTGGCTGACAATGAAGCTGTTTTTGTCGTATGTCAGCACGGAATCTCTCACTCTGACCGTACCTTTCCACAATTCCACCGCAAGCTGTCCGAGCGGAATGTATTTTGCTTTGCCCTCTTTCTGCAGCTTTTCAGCCGCACAAGGTTGGACACGAGGTTCCTGCTCACATCATGAGTGGTCACATAAAAGCAGAATTTTGTGCTGTCCGGAAAGAGTTGCATTATACTTCGCGCCATATCATATGTATTGCTTCTGTCTGCGCCCGCCTGCTGAAGTATCACATAATCCTGATCATATATCCTGTCATATTCATTCCCGACGCCAGGGTGACAAGGGTGTTTTTTCAGAAGCATCTCATAAAGGTCGGACAAATATTTACCACCGTAGGTAAAGCAGGTTACGGTAATATCCTCCCCCATAGCCGCAGCTATCCTTCTGAAATACCCGTTGTCTGCGGCAGTATCGGCTTTATCCTTTTCAACGCAGCCACCGTAATATGTAAAGCTGTTGCCGATGAACATTACGCGTGAGCCGTCAAGGCTGACATACTTATTCCCATTCCGCAAGCCACGTTTGTTTTCCGTATCATCTTCATTGATATATATCATTTTCGCGTACATCTCCTGTCATCGGATTTTCTTGTTTCATTCAATTATACATCAATTTCATCTCCGGCACAATACGCAGGCCGCACAATATTTCAGAATACTGCGTTCAAGGCAAAAAACTCTGTTTTCGCCGTTTTTGCGCAAAAACAAGCCTGATTCCGCCGACTCTACCGTTGGTAGAGCGGTTCGAGATTCCACTCTACCGGTAGAGAAGCTCTCCGATACCCGATCGACGCGCAAGTGGGTTGCATCCGGCGGCGGTTTTATTGTATAATTATAGCACAGGAAGCGCAATGCGATCTCACCCGCAGGCGCTTCCCCATACTTTTTGTATCAGCTTTCCTGCTGTGTCAGCGCATTGCTTCTTTTCGCTCAGAAACGAAACCCGGGCGGAGCGCGTTCGGTCACAGCGAAGGATCACAACGACCTGAAAGTGAGTAATGCTTATGAATATTTTATATTGCGGAGACAAAAACATAGCCGACGGGCTGGTAATATCCGCACTGTCTCTTCTCGGACACTCAAGCGAACCGCTGAATATTTATGTTCTTACCGTACATTTTGAAACCGAGGAAAGAAAGTGCGAGGCACTTCCGCAAAGTCTTGCCGACTTTCTTGACGGCAGGATAAAAGCTGAGAATCCCGGCAGCTCGGTAAAGCTTATCGACGTTACTTCGTTATTTACAAGCGAACTGCCTGAGGCAAACCTCGGTACGCGTTTTACGCCCTGCTGCATGCTCCGGCTTTACGCCGACCTTGTACCCGGACTGCCGGACAGACTGTTGTATCTTGATAACGATGTGATCTGCCGCCGCGATTTTGACGACTTTTACAACATGGACATGACTGGCGCGGAAATTGCCGGAGTGCTTGACTATTACGGAAGTTGGTTCTTCCGCCGGCGTATTTTCTCGCGCGACTACCTTAACTCCGGTGTGCTGTTGCTCAATATGCCCGAGATACGCCGCACCGGACTTTTCAGCCGCTGCCGCAAACGCTGTGCCGAAAAGAAAATGTTCATGCCCGATCAGTCTGCGCTCAACAAGCTGTCAGACAAAAAGATCATCCTTCCCCGAATCTACAACGAGCAGCGCAAGCTGCATGACGACACAATTTTTCAGCACTTCACAACGAGCTTCAGATTTTTCCCGTGGCTTCATGCTGTATCTGTCAAGCCGTGGCAGGTCGAGAAAATGCACGAGGTTCTCGGCATTCACGAATATGACGGACTGCTTGAAAAAAGCAGCTTCCTTATGAGCGACTACGAAAAATCCCTTGCCCGGCAATAAATAAAACACTACAACGAAAGGTCTGATATCCCAATGAATTTAACAAAAAATAACTCTACAATACCTGTATTCTTCTCTATTGACGACGCATATGCGCCGTATCTTGGCGTAGCGCTCAGCTCCGCCGTTAAAAATTCCGATCCGGAACGTCAGTACAAAGCAATCGTTCTTTATCAGGATCTTTGTGAGGAGAACCGCAGACGACTCAGCTCCCTCGCTACCGAAAATTTTGAAATAAAGTTCATACCTATGGGCGAAGGTCTTGAATGCATAACCGACCGTATGTCAAACCGTCTGCGCTGCGACTATTTTACGCTTACTATCTACTTTCGGCTTTTCATTCCGGTCATGTTCCCGGAGTATGACAAGGGGATCTATATAGACAGCGACGTGGTGCTAAACGGCGACATCGCAGAGCTGTTTGACACCGACATCGGTGATTGCCTTATAGGCGCCTGCGCCGATAAATCCGTTGTGGACGTTCCGGAGCTTGCGCTTTACATGGAGCAAGCAGTCGGAGTGAACAGACACAGCTACATCAACTCCGGCGTCCTGCTTATGAATCTGAAAAAGCTCCGCGAAGTTGAGATAGACAAGCATTTCCTTTCGCTGCTCAACACCTATCATTTCGACTGCATAGCCCCCGACCAGGATTACATCAACGCAATGTGCAACGGAAAGATCCACTATCTTGACGAATGCTGGGACGCTATGCCCAACGATCAGAAGCCTCCGCTTGAAAACGCAAAGCTCATTCATTATAACCTTTTCTCAAAGCCCTGGTGCTATGACGGCATCCAGTACGGAGAGCTTTTCTGGAAATACGCGCAGGACAGCGGATATCTGCGCGAAATACTTGACGCCAAGCACAGCTATTCAGACGAGCAGAAAGCGTCGGATGCAAAATGCCTTGAGTTGCTCATAAAGCGCGGCGTGGAGATCGCCGGGTCAGAGCTGACCTTCAAGAAGATATACGAAAGCGGGGAGAAGATCCGTCTATGATCATCGGGGACAACAGAGCAGCGGTTATTGAAAATATCCGCCGCTCGGCTGAAAGCGGAGATTTTTTTGCCAAGGTGGAGACCAACGACCCGGTCCTCACCACGGAAGAAAGCAATAAAATCATTCAGGAATATCTAAAAAACCGCAATACCGCTTCTTTCAGACTAAAGACCTGCGCGGCGCGTCAGGTAGCCAATTTTCTCACCTTTGCCCTTAACCGCAACACCGAAATAGTAGGGCTCGAAAAAGCCAAAAATGTCAGCGGCGGAGCAATTATTACAAGCAATCATTTCAGCCCCGTCGAGAACACGGGCATACGACTTATCGCACGGCGGCTGGGAAGAAAACGCATAAATATCGTCAGTCAGGAAACCAATCTCGCAATGCCGGGCTTTATCGGCTTCCTTATGAATTATGCCGATATAGTTCCGATATCGGACAATATCCACTACACCCAGCGTGAGTTTTTGGGTGTGCTCTCAGAGCTTATGAAAAAGGATGAGTTTGTGCTGATCTACCCGGAGGAGGAAATGTGGTTCAACTACCGCAAGCCCCGTCCGCCAAAACCCGGAGCGTTTTACTACGCATCAAGACTGAATGTCCCGGTAATTTCCTGTTTTATTGAAATGCGCGACCTTCCCGAAATGGACAACAAGGAGTTCCATAAGGTAAAATTCATCGTCCACGTGCTTGATGTACTGACGCCTGACCCGCAAAAGAGCGTAAAGGAAAACTGCGCTGAAATGCAGAGTACCGACTACGCGCTGAAAAAAGCTATCTATGAGAAGGTTTACGGCAAGCCGCTTGATTACAGCTTCGAGCCTTCGGATATTGCCGGCTGGGTCGGAGGAAAGGAATGACGCGCGAGCCGCCCAAACGGTACTATAAATCCTTTTCCGACGATTTTGTAACCTCCAAGGATCAGGATCACCGATTACCGGAGGACTACAAGTGGATAAGGACAGACCTTTCGTACCGTTTTCTGTCCGCCCTCTCATATGCTCTTGCGCTTGTAATATCATCTGTCTGGTGTCGGCTGTTTCTCCATGTACGCATAAAAAACAGCCGGGCGCTGCGCAAGGAAAAAAAAGGCGCGTTTATTTACGGCAACCACACGCAGCCGGTGGGGGATGTTTTTATTCCGGCGCTTGCGAGCTTCCCACGGCGGATATACACTGTGGTCAGCCCGGCAAATCTCGGGATACCGTTTATTGGGCGCATTCTTCCCTACCTCGGTGCGTTGCCTGTTCCCGACACACTGCATGGGCTAAGAGACCTCAGCGACGCGATGAATTTCCGACTTGAGCAGAAAAAGAATATTGTAATCTACCCGGAAGCACACGTATGGGAGTATTACACCGGGATACGCCCGTTTTCAGACACCTCGTTTACCTATCCCGCAAAGTACGACAAGCCCGTGTTCTGCATGACAACGGTGTATAAAAAACGCCGCTTCGGCAAAAAGCCTGCGGCAGTGGTTTATATTGACGGTCCGTTTTACCGAGATACGTCAGAAAAGCCCCGCGAACAGGCGAAAAAACTGCATGACAGCGTTTTTGAGTGTATGCAGAAGCGCAGTCTTGAAAGCAACTGCCAATATATCGTATACGAAAAATCATCCGAACAGATACCCCAAACCGGTAACTGAACACGCGACCTGCCGCGCGGCTGATGCAAGTCAAAGCCCGCGGCGGTTCTTTTTTATGTCGCCGTGCCCTCTTGAAAGTGGTATGAACACCTGAAGCACGGGAGTAAATGAAAGTACCATCCGCTCTTCATTCATAAAAACTCACATTTTAACCCTTTGGCTTATTCGCTTTTTTGTAGTGCAATACAAAAATATCCGACATTGCCCGACGGCTGTTGACAAAATTCTTTTTTTTCATATAATAATAATGGATTATTATCAACGTCAATAAAGATAGGATCGGTATAACTTATGCTTAAAGTAGTAAAATTCGGCGGCAGCTCGCTCTGCGACGCCGAGCATTTCAGGATGGCAGCAAAGATCATCAGATCGGACGAGTCCCGCAGATACGTTGTCCCGTCGGCCCCCGGAAAGCGTTTCCCGGGCGACACCAAGATAACGGATATGCTTTATGAATTTCACCGCATGGCGCGCGATCACGCGCCGAGCGAGGAGATAGACGCGTATTTTGATAAAATATGCGAACGCTATTACGGTATAATCAATGACCTCGGACTCGACTTTGACATTTCCCACGAAATGCTGTATATCAAAAATTCAATTCTCGGTCGCTCCGGTCGCGATTACGCCGCAAGCCGCGGCGAATACCTCAGCGGTCTTATCCTTGCCAAATATCTCGGCTATGACTTCATAGACGCCGAAAATGTTATCTACTTCACCGATACCGGCGCATTTGACGCCGACCGCACACAGGAAGTAATGAGCGCCGAGCTTGCACAGCACGAGCGCGCGGTAATTCCCGGATTTTACGGCATCACCCCCAACGAGACGGTAAAGACCTTCACCCGCGGAGGTTCGGACGTGACCGGCTCGATAGTGGCGCGCGCCGCACAGGCCGACCTTTACGAAAACTGGACTGACGTCTCCGGCTTCAAGATGGCTGATCCCCGCATTGTCGAAAATCCCCTGACCATAGGAACTATAACCTACCGCGAGCTGCGCGAGCTTTCCTACATGGGAGCGACCGTACTGCACGAGGAAGCGATATTCCCGGTCAGATACGCCGGCATACCGATAAATATACGCAACACACTGCGCCCGCAGGACCCCGGCACGATGATAGTTGCCGCGGCTCAGGATTATGACAGCGAGCACATCATCACCGGCGTCGCAGGAAGACGCGGTTTTACCGTAATAACCCTCGAGCAGGACATGATGAACTCAGAGGTCAGCTTCGGCAGGCGCGTGCTTGAAATATTTGAAGAATACGGAATTTCATTTGAGCATCTGCCCTCCGGAATCGACACAATGAGCGTGGTGCTTGAAACTTCTCTGCTCGAAGGACGGCGAGAAAGGATACTAAACTCCCTGCGCCGCGGTCTGCGCCCCGACAGCATAACAGTCGAGGACAACGTGGCGCTGATAGCAGTAGTCGGGCGCGGAATGGTCAAGGCTCGCGGAACTGCGGCAAGAGTATTCTCGGCGATCTCCTCCGCCGGAGTCAACATCAGAATGATAGATCAGGGTTCTTCCGAGCTTAATATTATAATAGGTGTTGAAGAACACGACTTTGATAATTCGATCCGCGCTATTTATTCGGAATTTGTAAAACAGCAGTAATTATATACCCAAGAGCATATACACACATTTGGCTGATGCGCCATAGCGCATCAGCCAACGCTTTATTTTATCATTTTCCGCTTTCGATTCAGGACATGCGGCAAATCTGAGACCTACGGATGATACACAATACGTCAGCCGTCGTCTGTGTTTGAACCAAGCCTGTTAGCTGTTGTGCAGACACACAACAGCTAACAAAAAGGTAAGCACTTCTCGTGCGCTTACCTTTTCTACATTATTAATTATATAGCAACAACGGTTATATGCGGTGAGCGGGAAACAAGCCACATTCCTTATGCCATGCTCTCCGGCAGCTTTCTGCCGCCGACAAGATGAAAGTGCAGATGCTTTACCGACTGACATCCGTCCTCGCCGCAGTTTGTGATCACACGGTATCCGTTTGTAAGCCCGGCGGCAGCCGCAATCTTCGGTATTGCTTCAAATATGTGCGCCACGGCGGCGCTGTTTTCAGCGGTTATCTCATCAGCCGACGCAATATGCTCACGCGGCACAATAAGAATATGAACCGGAGCCTGTGGGTTGATATCCTTGAAGGCGTAAACGTGATCATCTGAATAAACCTTGGCGGAGGGTATTTCCCCCGCGATTATTTTACAGAATAAGCAGTCCATTTTTACACTCCTTTTTTAAAACAAAGCGGGAACGACACCGCCTGCGCAGCCTTCGTTCCCGTTTTTATATCGGATTATTTGTATTTGCGCTTTCTGGCGGCTTCGGATTTCTTCTTCCGCTTTACGCTGGGCTTTTCGTAATGCTCTCTCTTGCGAAGCTCGGTAAGGACGCCGGAACGAGCGCACTGACGTTTGAAACGACGAAGAGCGCTGTCAAGCGACTCGCCTTCTCTGACTTTTACTTCTGCCATTCATTTTCCCTCCCTTCGCACGGACAACACGCCTATATGTGTGTCAAAAACCAATTAACATCAAACATTATACAACACAAAGCCCATCTTGTCAAGAGATTTTTCTTATTTTTATATAACCCCGTGCAACTTTTTCTTTATATCTGTCACTGCCGATCGCTGTGCTTTACATCCTTTTTCATCACGCGGAAAAACACCGCAAGACACGCCCTGCCGTCAAAGGGTATAAGTGGGTAAAGATAAGAGTGATCTCCGTTTACCGTTCGGTTTGAGGCAAGCAGCAGGAAAATTCCCACCGTTCCCGCAGCAAATCCCCACCAACCGAAAGCGGCGGAAAGCAAAAGCAGTCCGATGCGCATGAATTTAAGCGCGTAGCCAAGCTCGTAGGAGCGCTGCGAGAAATTTGCTATTGCGACAAACGCCATATAAAGTATCACCTCGGGTATCAGCCAGCCGATATCGACGGCAAAATCGCCGAGGATCAGTCCGCCGACCACCGAAAGAGAGTTTGAAAGCATTGACGGCGTGTTCATAGACGCCATCTTGAGCCCGTCAACCACAAACTCAACTATAAGCAGCTGTGCCAGTATCGGAATACGCCCTGTTTCGGTCGGTATGACAAAGGTAAGCCAGCCGGGAACCGCCTGCGGGTAACGCAGAAGCAGGTACCATACAGGCACAAGGAAAAGCGTCATAAGGCATACGAGATGCCGCACGACCCTTAAAAAGCTGGCGGTAAGCGGCGGAAAATAATAGTCGTTTGTCTCCTGAACGAAGTCGAATATTGATGTGGGCAGCACCATTGCCTCAGGGGAGTTATCGACAAGTATCAGAACACTGCCCTCAAGCAGCTGCGCCGCGGCTGCGTCCGGTCTCTCAGTCGAGCGTATCTTCGGAAACGGGTTATACCAGCGCGTGCGTATCAGGCATTCCGCCAGCGACTCGTGTCCCAGTGTCAGTGAGTCAGTCTCGATACTCTCAAGACGACTTCTGATATTATCAACATAAGCCCGGTCGGCTCGACCGTCCATGTAGCAGAGCACCACGTCGGTTTTGGAGGCACTGCCTATCGAAAGATACTTCATCGTAAGGGAGGTGTCGCGTATACGACGCCGGATAAGCGCAGTGTTTGAGACAAGAGTTTCAACAAATCCGTCCCGTGAACCACGCATAACACGGTCGTTTTCCGGCTCATTGGTTTCCCTCGCGGGATAGCTTCTGGAATCAATGATAATTCCCCACTCGCCGAATCTGCTGCCTATCATCAGCGACGCGCCCGCCAGCACCATTGAAAGCATGGTGTCAAGCGAGTCGGTCACATCCGTCTCTACATACGCCACATGCGCGCGTGTGAAAGCGCGCGCACATTCGCCGCCGCTCTCCGCCCCCAGTCCGTCAAGAGACACAAGCGACAGCATGAGCTTCTGCATAACTGTATCCTTGACAAAGCCGTCAATATAGTAAAGAGTCACCTCGTCGCGCCCGATACGAAGCGGCTTTTTTATCACATCAAAGTTTTCCTCCACACGCAGCAGCCTGTCAAGCTGCGCCGTGTTGTCGGCATAGATGTTTGAAAGTTTGCGCATAATAAACCTCAATTTACAAAGGATTCAGGTTTATTATGCGCAAAACACATTATTATATTCCGTATAAGTACCGCAGAATGTCAGTCCTGTATGCCGATCATGCCCATCAGCTTCTTGTTGAACTCCTCAGCGGTGTTATAGCCCATCTTCTTCTGACGGTTATTCATGGCGGCAATTTCAAGAATTATCGAAAGGTTCCGACCAGGCTTTACCGGGATCGTAATTGAAGGCAGGTCAATTCCAAGTATCTGCACGGTCTTTTCCTCAAGACCCAGGCGGTCGTACATCTTGCCGTGTATCCACTGCTCAAGATTGATAACGAGGTCTATGCGCTCGGTATCCTTGACCGCTCCCATACCAAATAACCGCCGCACGTCAACGATTCCGATACCGCGCAGCTCAATATAATGGCGTATGATCGCAGGAGCGCTTCCTATAAGCGTTTTTGCAGACACCCGCTTGATCTCCACCGCGTCGTCAGCAATAAGCCTGTGACCGCGTTTTACAAGCTCGATGGCAGTTTCGCTTTTTCCTACTCCGCTGTCACCGAGTATCAGAAGTCCCTCTCCGTAAACCTCCACAAGCACTCCGTGACGGGTTATGCGCGGGGCAAGTGACAGACTCAGTGACGCGATAAGCGCCGCCATGAGGTTGGAGGTCTTCTCCTTGGCTTTCAAAAGCGGCACTCCGCGCTTTTCAGCCTGATGCACCAGCTGTTCGAAAGGCTCAAGCCCCGAGGTCACAATGACTGCTACCGGACAGCGGTCAATAAAAGCATCAATGTGCCGGTGCCTCTCGTCATCATCCATTCCGGCAAGATAACAATGCTCGGCGTTGCCGATAAGCTGTATCCTTTCCGGCTCAAACAGCTCAAAAAATCCCGAAAGTGCAAGACCGGGGCGGTTCAGCTCTGTGGTTTTAACATATATTTCGGATGCCGGACGCGGCAGACACACCGGCTCGAAGGAGAATTCATCGATCAGACTTTGCAACGGTACGCTGTATTCTTCATCCATTTTCAATTACCTGCTTTTTATTTATTCGTCGGTGGCGCTTTTACCGCCTATAAGTATATCACATATGAGGCATCAATGGAACTGTGTTTTGTGAATTTTTTTATTTTTGCGGAATTTTTTTATCTGCGCCGCACTGAGGAGAGAAAAAAATTTACGCGGGAACATAAAACCCGCGCCGTATTCACAACAGCGTCACAAAGACGGATTATAATTGATATGCATTATTATAAATTTTGTCAGCGTATCAGGAGAAACGGAATGAATATGAAAAAATTCATCAAAGGCTTGTCGGCGGTTCTATGCCTTGTTTTTGCACTGTCCCTGCTTGGCTGCTCGCAAATGCGCCCGATAAAAAGCAAGGAGGGCGAGCTTGACGTAGTGGGAACTATAGGCAGGTTTGAAGTATACTACGAGGAGCTAAGGTACATCACCGTAAACTGCAAAAACGATATGGAGATAATCTACGGCATGAAGATCTGGGATGACCCCGCTACCGCAGAGCAGTACCGCGACGAGCTTTATGAGCGCGTAACTCTTGGGATCGTCAGCGACTATTACGGCGTTCTCTCCCTTGCCGACCTGCTTTACTCGGAATCCGGCGGAGCAGACGCCATGCTTGAATCCACCGAGATACAAAACGCGGTACAGGATTCAATTGACGAAACTGTCGACGAGGCGGGCGGAAAGAGCGAATACCGCAAAGCGCTTGAGGACAATGCGCTGACCGATCATCTTTTCCGATTCTATACAGCCATAGAAATTGTGGCAAACGAGCTTTTCTTCATCGCGCGCGACGACCTCGGACTGCTTGACGACAGCGACGAATACGCCGACGAGTATATGCATTCCGACAAATTCATACGCACAAATCACGTATATCTCGAAGGAAAAACCGCAGAAAACCGTCAGCTCGCCGAGAGCATAGCCACACAGCTGAAGAACAGCGACAATCCGGAGGCGGAGCTGATACTCCTCAAGGGCAGATACTGCGCCGACTGGAAGATGACCACCACACACGCATACTATTTTGCGCGCGGCAACTCCGGCTGCGGCGAAAGCTATGAGGACACCGCGTTTGCGCTAAAGATTGGCGAGATCAGCGACGTAATCGAATCCGATACCGGATATTACGTTATCATGCGTCTTCCCAAAGAGGAGGATTATATGAAGGAATGCTTTGACGACTTCAAAACACAGATAATAGGAACAGACTTCAATGATTCGATCGAAGCCAAACGCGCCGAGATGACCTTTACCGCAAACGAGTACGGCGCATCAATTGATCTGGTAAGCCTTACATGAGCAGCGGGAGAAAACGCGCCTGGCGCAGCAGACATAAAGTACAGCTCGGCTCGGTATGGATAGTGGTTCTGCTGATCCTGCTTCTTGCGGCACTGCTTTTCACCGCCGCAGTGATGCTTGGCAATCATCTTCGCAGGCAGGCGGAGCAGGTCGGCGAAGGCTCATCTCTTGACGAAACCACAACTCCGGATTTTGATTCGCTAACCGTTCCGGAGGTGATCGCCCGCGCCGCAGTCTTCGGTGAAGCTCCGGAGCCTCTTGGTGAAATTCAGGCAAAGCCCACCGACGCCAAGCCGGCAGAGACGGATACCCCGCTGTCGCCCGACGTCACCACGGACTCACCGGATACCCTTCCTGCCCCTGCGGATGGAGCCACGGCACAGCCGGATGCCGAAACGTCTGCGAAAAGCGGCACGGAGGGGATCGGAAGAAACTACAACTCCTACTGCGTAATCATGCGCGGCGAGGACGGAGCGCTGAATTATCGCTCCGAATTGAGAGACTACCTGCTCGGAGACGGCGATGACAGCAACACGTCACTTCCGGAGCTGAGAGCGGGAATCGAAAGCTTCGGCGACGCATATCTGAGCGGGATCTTTCATGTCGGATATCCTGCAGCAGGGGAAAATATGCGTCAGTCGGTGCGCTCGTATGAAATATCACTTGCCGTCGAGCTTGCCGATTTCGGATTTGACGATATAGTGATAACAGGGCTTTCCTTTGACGCCGACGCCGCAGACTTCTGCGCCGCGGTAAAGGAACGAAGCACCGGAAGCTGCCGTGTGGGAATTGCTCTGGATTATGAATTTCTCACCTCATCCCAAGCGCGTGAGAGCCTTGTTCGCCTTGGCGGAGCGTTTGACTTCATTGCCGTAGATCTTTACACTATCGGCACTCCCGCTATGATGAGCAGCGCCGATGCACTGTCCTCGCGCCTGTACATCGTGCGCTCTTTGGTAGGTATATATCATATGCGGGCGCTTATTCCCAACGAGCCCGGGCTTGCCGCCGCTGCTATCGAAGCCGGAGCAGTCAATATTGCCGAAATTATTACCGACTGAACTTGATATACGAGTCGGTGCTGTTTCACGCCCAAATTGCTCTCAAAATGGGACCCAACCCATTTTGATTTGCTTTGCAAATACGAACAATTTCAATTAATTTATTTGAGCCGCCTTTGGCGGCAGGGAGATTAAAATGTCAATGAGAGATAAACTACATACAGGCGAGCTTTACCTGCCGGGAGACAACGAGATAATGAAGGAGCAGTTGCGGTATCTTGACCGCCTGTATGACTTCAACCAGACCCGCCCGACTGAGCTTGACAAGCGTCAGGCTATGCTTAAGGAGATGTTCGCCGAGATCGGAGAGAACTGCTACATCGAGCCTCCGCTGCATACGAACTGGGGCGGACACCACGTACATTTCGGCAGCGATGTATATGCCAATTTCAATCTCACCCTTGTGGACGACACTCATATTTATGTGGGCGACGGCACAATGTTCGGTCCGAATGTGACCGTTGCCACCGCCGGACACCCGATACTTCCGGAGCTGCGCAGAAAGAAATATCAGTATAACGCCGAGGTGCGCATCGGCAAAAACTGCTGGATAGGCGCGGGTACAGTAATAGTCCCCGGTGTCACCATAGGCGACAATGTGGTTATCGGCGCAGGAAGTGTAGTCACACGCGATATACCGTCCGGAAATGTTGCCTACGGCAATCCGTGCCGTGTGCGCCGCCCGGTAGGAGAGCGAGACCGCGAGTTCTTTTTCAAGGAAAGAAGGATCCCTGCGGAGCTGTTTAGCGATGACTGAGACATAGTACGCAGTTTTTAAGTTTTTTTCGCCGAAACGCGATTTTTTTCAAAAAAACTATTGCATTTTTCAAAGAAATGTGGTATTATATTAGGGCTGTCGTTCGTAGCTCGGTTTTATACCTCATACGTGTGTTACAGCCCAATATTATGGAGAAGTCGCCTAGTTGGTCGAGGGCGCACGACTGGAAATCGTGTAGGCGTTAAAAGCGCCTCCAGAGTTCGAATCTCTGCTTCTCCGCCAAAACAAAAGAGAGGGTCGTTCCTCTCTTTTTGTTTTTGAGTGAAAAGACTTGTGAATGCTGTGTCTTTTATGATATAATAAAGTTATAATGCAGAAAGGAGAAAATGCCCGTATGAACAAGCTCAAATGGTATCAGCAATTATTGATAATAATTCTTATAGTCATCTTTTCTCCATTGATAATTCTCGGATGCATCTTTGCGGGAATTTACTATTTATTTCAGATGCCGAAAAACAAAAAGGAATACAAATGCTCGCCCTACTTCAAAGATTTCAAAAATCCGTTTTTTACGGACATTCTTATTTCCCCCGAATACCGATTTTACAATTCGGCTATCCACCGCAAATTACCCATAAAATATATAAAGCAAAAATCAAACGGCTTTGAATATTTTATTTTAGGTGATACCGTTTTTCTTTTTCCCGACTTTGATCAGATAGATTACAACGACGAAAAAGCAGAGTGGCAAGTGGATTTTGACGGAACTTGGGTGAATTTTGATGAGTCGTACCAAAACCTTTTTAAAAAACTTGACATCTTGCCCAAGCTCCCGGTAAAGCTTCTCGTTGAAAGAGCAATGTTCTGCATGGCAGACCTGAACAACGTCGATATACCGGAATGTATCTGGCTGACGTGGAGCTACGAGGAAGCGTTTGAAAACGACGATTCACCTCTGAAAATGGTAATTCCGCAAAACAACAAAGAGCTTTATGAAATGATGCTCGAAACGCCTGACCTCTGCGGCAAATTTGAGCTTACCGACAATGACGGAACGATCACTTGGTATCTTTATGGCAATATAAAAATCGAGATAGGTGTTGACCCGAATGATTATGATTGCTATATCGGCATTGATAAAATGCTTTTAGGAAAAGTTGAATGCGGCATTACACACTGGCATCCCACCAAAAATGAGATTTACGGTGAGATTTGCAGAATGGGAAGACGCGGTAACGTGTTGATAATACGAACCTCTTGGTCAGTCTCATCTGTTTTATACATGGGAAACAAAGATGACTGTCCCTATTCGCCAAATAAAAAATATCTGTTCAGAAAGCTTTATTATTTAGAGGCAAAATAAGTGCTGATTAATAACAGAGAAACAAACGTAAAAATATGCTGTTGCGCAAGCGCAACAGCGTATTTTTGGTTGTAGACAAAAGATACAACAACTGTAAAGGTTCATAAAACCTCAACCCGCTTTTTCTTTGATGAAGCAGGCGCAAAGAAAAAGCTTGGCAAAAAGAAAGCG
>ERZ779869.2071-NODE-2071-length-17144-cov-7.063082_pt1 | contig 17144 bp, 19 predicted proteins | sample MGYA00511557_ERZ779869 | MGnify/ENA primary metagenome ERZ779869 (study PRJEB29588, sample SAMEA2154620) | human gut metagenome | biome: human gut; feature: human-associated habitat; material: faeces | place: Denmark | collected 2008/2010 ...
TTCCAGTTGCCTGTAATGAATTCTTGAATTTCTGAGTCCCATATCCATAAAATAGTACTTCAATGGCGTACCGATATAGGATTTTCCCTTAATATCATACCTGTTCGCCTCTTCAATTAAAAAAGCATCCTCCAAATATTCAATATATTTCGTAATCGTTGTTGCTGTAATTTTCGAATTGTTTACACTTTTAAATGTCTTCTGAAGTTTGTTAGGATTCGTCAACGCACCAATTGTGGATGCCAAAACATCAAGCAACGATTCCATTTCTCCAACATTTCTGATTTTGTTTCGTTTCACAATATCACTGATATATGTTTCCTGAAACAGATTATCCAATAGATTCATTTTTTGCTCATCTGTTTCAGCTAATACCACCAACGGAATACCGCCATAAGTAATATATTCGTTCCATCCATCATATTTGTTTCCACCATAGCAACTCATAAATTCCGAAAAGCTCAAAGGGTACATATGAACCTCATCCCCTCTGCCACCAAATTCAGTAGCGATATCTCTGGATAAAAACTTTGCATTACTTCCCGTTACAAACACATCACAATTCTTCTTATCCGCTAAACCGTTAAGCACACTCACAAACTCATCCAGCAACTGCACTTCATCTAAAAGAAAGTAGTATTTTTCATTATCTTGAAGTTGTTCCTTTGCCCAAGGGTAAAAGATTTTCGGATCTCGATATTCTATATTGTCAAATAAATCAAATGCCATTTCAATGATGTGTTTTTCATCCACTCCATGTTCAAGCAAATGATTTTTAAACAGCGTTCGCAATAAATATGATTTTCCACATCTTCGTATACCAGTAATAATCTTTATCATTCCATTATTTTTTCTTATTTTTAACTGTTCAAGATATATGTCTCTCTTAATTTCCATACTTTTCACTCCTTATTTTTGTGCATTGCACAAAATTTAGTAATGTAATATTACCACTAATCCCCCTTTCTTTCAATACTTATTACTATTTTATGTGTTTTTTCACGATTTTATGTAATGTACATAGCAAAAGGCAAAGCCGGAATGGCTTTGCCTTTCGTTTTTTAACGGACTTTCTTTGCTAACACATAGTGAACTCCTTCTGATGCTTTCATCTGTTCTCCCGCTCCAGCTGCCAGCATCTGATTTGTTCTTGTCTCACTGCTCTCCTCGATTGAAGGATAATCAAAACATACTGCCGAATCCACTGCCATAATTTCACTTAAGTTCATAAGGAGTTTTTCAAAATCCTCTTTTTGAAGATAATAACTGATTCTCAATAAACTTCCAAAAGTTTTTTCCCCCTTCTCATATCCGGCCTTGATTAGTTTGTTTTTCCATGAGATTTCGGCAAGATTGCAGGGAACATACACGGCTGTCGTATCCAGATTTTTTCTCTTCATCCGCAAGTTTTCTTTCGCAAAATGCACTTCGACCAAGAACCGATGGTGCCAATTGCTTATCCACAGTGTACGGAATTATTTTTGTGATGATAGGCCCTTGCAAAACAACTTACTTTCGCCGTCATATTGTCCATAAATCAGATTCCCTCCTAGTTTTTTTATTATCATTCTAAACCTACGAAGCGGGAGAGGCAATCTACGGAACGTAGAGTTGATTAACAAAATTGCAGGCCATCTCACTATGTCCACATTACTATTTTTATGCATTGCACGAAATTTGGTAATGCGAATATGCAAAGGACACCTATCGGATGGCAAGTGCCCTTTTTTTCTATTTTACAATCCTAACAACTGTTTTTTTTTCGCCACAAATTCTTCTTCCGTTATTGCACCCAAATCAAATAATTCTTTATATTTTAAATTTAACTCTTTTACATCAATTTTCACAATTTTTTCTTCCTTTCTTGATCTAACTCAATTATATCTCCTATAATTCTTCTTAAATACTTATACTCTCTTTCTTTCTCATAAATATCTGATTCAAAAGCCGAAGCAACAAGTGCATCTCTCATATATTTATAAGTGTTTTCATGTTTAAAGAAATTAACATCAAACTTAATATCATAACTATTTAAATAAGTTCTTAAAAATACTAAACAAGTTCTAGTATTACCTTCTCTAAAAGGATGTACTTTCCATAAATCACTTATTAAGGAAGTTACAAAATCTTTCTGCATTTCAATATCTAAACTAAGTAAATCAGTATTTCTAAGTATTTCAAATATCTCATTTAATTGGTAATCAATTTCACTTGGTTTAGCATATTCTACAGATTCATAAGCAAGTACTCTTTCTTGTTTATATATTTCTATAGTCCTATATTTACCTGCAAAAGAATATACATCGCTAAACAAATATTTATGTAATTCTAAAAAATAATCTTTACTACTTTCAAAATACATAGTTTTAAATATTTCATGTATTCTAGTAATAACTATATCGCTCTCTGCTTGCTTTAATTTATTATTATCTTTAATATTTAATAAATTTTTAAGCACTCCTGTATTACTGTCAATATACGGATCACTCTTCTCCATAGTACTCCTTTAATCTTTCTACAATTTCTTCTTCTGTAATTAGTCCTTTTCTTTGTTCTTCTATAAGTTCCTTTAAAAAGCAACTTCCTGAACAACCATCACATTTATTTATTTCTTCACTAACTACCCATTCTAAGTCATTAAAATTGTTATTATTATCATTATTATCGTCTGTCATACTAGTCACTTCCTTTAATGATAATATTATACTACATTTTCATAAAAGAAAAAAGAGTTAATTTTCATAAGTTTTTACTCGTATTTTTAAATAATTTACAAAATAAAAAAGAAACATTACTTTTTAATGTATCTTAAAATTTGACTATTAGTCTCATCTATCATTTCTAATAAATATTCATGAGTTATACCACATTCAAACCGTTGTTGTACGCCGAGTTTTTCTTTTATAATATGAAAGTATTCTTTATCAATTCCATTAATATGAGTAGCAACTTCTTTAAAAAGTTCTTCTCCTACATAATTCTTTTTGACTGTTTCTTCAAGCATAATTGGTCCATATATATAATAGAAATCATTTACTAACCAATCTAAATATGTTACATCATATTCTTTTAAATCACTATTTAATAAATACATATACTTATCTTTAGTTAAATTATAGGCATATACAAAATCAGTTACTAAGCCATTTTTCATTGTTATATTTTCACATTTATATATAAATAATTTTTCCACCAAAACCACTTCCTAGATAAATTATAGCATAAGAAAAGTGTTTATTCAACAACATAAACACTTGCTTTTTTCTTATCTCTTCCTAATCTTTCGTATTTAACTACTCCATCAACTAGTGCAAATAATGTATGATCTTTACCCATTCCACAGTTAGTACCTGGATAAATTCTAGTACCTCTTTGTCTATAAATAATAGAACCTGCAGTACAAAATTGTCCATCAGCTACTTTAGCACCAAGTCTTCTACCAGCAGAGTCACGTCCATTTTTAGTTGAACCAACACCTTTATGGGATGCGAATAGTTGTAAATCTAATTTTAAAAATTTCACTATTTATTCCTCCTTAATTGTAATGTTTTTCTTGTAGTCACTTTCTATATCTTTAAGAGTTCTAACTAAATTTTCTAGTAATTTATTAGTTATTTCACTTTCATTTATATTAGTTAATATAAATGGGTCACTCTCATTATAAGTAATGCTTTTCTTATCAAAAGATAAACAAGCATTGATAGTTACAGTAAGCGACGTGCTAACTCCTGCACACACAATGTCTTTGCCGTATTCGTCATACTTTGCGTGTCCTGTTAGTTTTATTTCTTTTATTATATTATCTTTTCGTTTAATATTAACTTTAATCATATTAACCAACTATTTTCTTAATTTCTATTTTAGTGTATGGTTGTCTATGTCCTTTAGTTACTCTTGAAGATTTAGTTTTGTTTTTGTATTTAAATACTCTAATCTTCTTTTGTTTACCATGTTTTAAAACTGTTGCAATAACACTTGCACCTTTAACTGTAGGTGTTCCAACTTTACCGTCAACATAAAGTACTTCATCAAAAGTAACATCTGTGTTAACTTCATTATCAAGTTTTTCAACATATAAAACTGACCCTTCTGTAACTAAATATTGTTTTCCACCAGTAACGATAATTGCTTTCACTTTTCATACCTCCTTTAAATTATAAGACGCGCCATTGAGGTAAGGTTTAACCTTTTATAACCTATTCTGAGCGGTTTTTCAAGTGAATACGCCTTGAGAAACAAGTAAATTTTACCATAAAATACTCAGAAATGCAAGTATGAATACGAAAATCTTTTGGAAAGTGATGGTATTTATATATTTATTCATATTTATTTTAAAAATTTCAAAATAAAAGAATGTAATTTTAATTACACTCAATTAATGGCTAATAACTCACTTTTAGACATATGAACAATTCTAGCCTTGTCTAAAATGTTGTTTTGTTGATATTCTGTGTAGTTTTCTAATAAATCAGCTAGTTTTTCTTTTGACAGACAGTCTATTGTCTTACGATATTTAATTAATTCTGGAAAATTATCTACAGTCAATTTTGTGTTTAACTGAGCGTAACTGTCTTCATATATAACTGTTTCATATGGGTTTTGAGAATTAATATAATGATTGTATGGACGATATAATTGATGAATTTTTCCCGATGTTTTATCAATTGCTATTATTTCAATATGCTTTTCTTCAATTTTAGCAATTAGCATCGGATGCTTTGTTTCTGATACCTTGTCTAATTGATATCTTACTTTAAGCCACAATATTTGCCCCACTTTCAAATCATTTATCATATATTTAAAGCTTCAATTAGTCCTTTGTATCTTTTCTTATATTCATCAATGTGTTTTTCCAAATCCATAACAGGAGCATTATATGTTAATTCTTTAAGACATAACCATTCTGGATCTTCATGAGTTATATCAATTAATTCTTCATAAGTTGCATTTTCTAAAGATTCATAGATTTTATCAAGAAAAATCTTATCTTTATCACTTATGCTACTAAAATTTTCCTCGCTCTTTAATACTGGAAATGTCTTCATAATATCTAATATAACGGGTCCATTATCATATGCACGAAAATCATCATTAAATAATCGCTTATTATATTTAGCCAAATATACAACTTGTGATAAAAATAAATATTTATTCAAACGTGCATTTCCCTCGTAAAAATTTCTATTATTATAAGTGACAACATTCATATTGAATAACTTACGTTCATTATCTTTTGATAGAAAATATTTAGCAACCAATTCTGCATTAATCATACTTATCCCTCCTTCTTACAAATAATTATAACATGATAATAATTCAAAGTAAATATGTTTGTTTGGTATTTTGAAATATTTGTTTATTCAAATAAAAAATGATCTAGCTGTGCTAGATCACTATACAAACAGCAGAAAGTAATTTCTGTTAAAGAAATGAAAAGGAACACCGTATCAGCTAATGAAACGGTGTTCTTCAGAACACAATATAGACTGAGGAACACCTAACAGGCAAAAGCTAGGTACTACTCTTTTTGTTTGTCCATTAATATTATATGTCTTTAAGACAATTTAATTATAACAAATTTTACTAATTAAATCAAGTACTTTATTTTACACTATATCTTGAATTCATCAAAGAAGTCACTCATTGTTAAAGTTTCATATACTTGTTCTTCTTGTTTTTTATCTTCTTTAGGTTCTTCTTTTACCTCTTGAGTTTTTTCTTCTTTTTTAGGTGTTTCTACACTACTACTTTCTTCATGTTCAGGAGTACTTGCTAGCGCATCGTCTACCACTTTAAGTCTAGCCTCTTTAAATACGTCGGTTAAATCTTTTTTAGATATCGTACTACCCGTACTAGATTTATCCATTATACTTATATCACTTGATTTTATAGTTTCAGTCTCTTCCCTTATAAGACCATAATTAGTTTTAGAACTTCCTGCATAACATTCAGTTATTTTATATTTCTTTGATTTAGGACTATGTAAGATATTATCGCCTTTTAAACTTCTCTTACTATAATCTATTTCTTCAAGTTTTACTCTTTTAGCAGTATTTTTATCAGTAAATATAGTAATGTATTCGTGGTTTTCATTTGTTACAAATGCACTTACTACACTATCACTCACTAATTTAATACCTTTAACTCCACTCGTTTTTAGTCCAACAACAGGTATTTCTTCTTTATTAAACTTAAGAGCAAACCCGTTTTCTGTAACTATATATACTACTCCATCATTTATACTTGCACTTACTACTTCATCATTATCTTTAAGTTTAAATATAGTCATAGGTTTAGAGTATCTTGTAACTGGTAAATTAGATAATTCAGTTTGTTTTACAAGACCATCTTTACTAAATAGTGTTATAGTTCTAGAGTCAAAATTCTTTATACCAAAACTTGCAATAATAGTTTCTCCTTCAGATAAAGGGATATAACTACTTATATGTTTACCAATATCTTTATATTTACATTCAGTAATATCTCTTACTGGTAAATAACAATAATTTCCTAAATTAGTAATTAATATAATTGTATCTATATTATTAATTTTATATAAACAATGTTCTAACAAGTGTTGAATTTCTGTGTCATTTCTTATATAATATGTCGGATTGTAACTTTTCGATTTTATTATATATTTTTCGACACAATATAATTAACAAGGAGGTCGGCTCTGCCGTAATGACTATGAACAAATACAGATTAGGTATTGATATTGGCTCTACAACAGTAAAGATCGCTATTCTTGATGATAATAATAATATTTTATTTTCTGACTACGAAAGACATTTTGCTAATATTCAGGAGACCTTACAATCTCTTCTTGAAAAGGCTGTCGCTCAGTTAGGTGAATTTGAAATATACCCTGTTATCACAGGTTCTGGCGGACTTACACTTGCCAAGCATCTTGAAGTACCATTTACACAGGAAGTTGTCGCTGTATCTACAGCACTTCAGGATTATGCGCCTCAGTGTGATGTTGCAATAGAACTTGGTGGTGAAGATGCCAAGATTATATATTTTACTAATGGTATCGACCAGCGTATGAATGGTATATGTGCAGGTGGTACAGGTTCTTTCATCGACCAGATGGCTTCACTTTTACAGACAGATGCTTCTGGTCTTAATGAGTACGCCAAGAATTACAAGTCAATATACCCTATTGCCGCAAGATGTGGTGTATTTGCCAAATCAGACATACAGCCTCTAATTAACGAGGGTGCTACTAAGGAAGATTTATCAGCTTCTATTTTTCAGGCTGTTGTCAACCAGACAATCTCTGGTCTTGCGTGTGGCAAGCCTATCCGTGGCAATGTGGCATTTCTTGGTGGTCCGCTTCATTTCTTATCAGAACTTAAGCAGGCATTTATCCGCACATTAAGCTTAACACCTGAACAGGTTATAGCACCTGACCACTCTCATTTGTTTGCGGCAGTTGGCTCTGCTATGAATTATGATGAAAATGTATGTGTAAATGTTGCAGATATTATCAAAAGACTTTCAGGCAAAATCAAGCTTGAATTTGAAGTTGAACGTATGGAACCACTTTTTGCCAATCAGTTAGCTTATGATGATTTCACTAAAAGACATAATGCACATCATGTAAAGACTGCTGATATAATCACTTATGAAGGTAACTGCTACCTTGGTATTGATGCAGGCTCTACAACAACTAAAGCTGCTTTAGTAGATGAAGATGGTAATTTATTATACTCATTTTACTCAAGCAACAACGGTTCTCCTCTTGATACTACAATCAAGGCTGTTAAAGACATTTATACAAAGCTTTCACCTAAGGCTAAGATTGTGCAGGCCTGTTCAACAGGTTATGGTGAGGCTCTTATCAAGTCAGCACTTATGCTTGATGAAGGTGAAGTTGAAACTGTGTCCCACTTCTATGCTGCTGCATTCTTTGACCCTGAGGTTGACTGTATTATAGATATCGGCGGACAGGATATGAAGTGTATTAAGATAAAGAACCAGACAGTTGATTCTGTCCAGCTTAATGAAGCCTGTTCTTCAGGATGTGGTTCATTTATCGAAACATTTGCAAAGTCGCTTAACTACTCTGTTCAGGACTTTGCCAAAGCTGCACTTTTTGCCGAGCACCCTATTGATTTAGGTACAAGATGTACAGTATTTATGAACTCTAAAGTCAAGCAGGCTCAGAAAGAAGGTGCGGAAGTCGCTGATATTTCTGCCGGTCTTGCTTATTCAGTTATCAAAAATGCTTTATATAAAGTTATTAAGATTGCTGACCCTAACGACCTTGGAAAGCACATTGTTGTACAGGGTGGTACTTTCTATAATGATGCAGTATTAAGAAGTTTTGAAAAGATTACAGGTGTTGATGCCATAAGACCTGATATTGCTGGTATTATGGGAGCATTCGGAGCTGCTCTTATCGCAAGGGAAAGATATGACGGCATATCTGAATCATCAATGCTTTCAATAGATAAGATCAACCGTCTTACATATGAAACAACACTTACAAGATGTAAGGGTTGTACTAACAGTTGTCACCTTACTATTAATAAGTTCTCTGGTGGCAGGCAGTTTATAACTGGTAACAGATGTGAAAGAGGTCTTGGAAAAGAACGAAATAAAGAACATCTTCCTAACCTTTTTGATTATAAATTCCATAGACTTTTTGATTATGAACCATTATCCGCTGACCTTGCAGTGCGTGGAACTGTTGGTATTCCTAGAGTACTTAATATGTATGAGAACTATCCTTTCTGGTTCACATTCTTTACTAAGCTTGGATACCGTGTAGTTCTTTCGCCTCAATCCACAAGAAAGATTTATGAATTAGGTATTGAATCAATACCTTCTGAGTCTGAGTGTTACCCAGCCAAGCTTGCACACGGACATATAAGCTGGCTTATCAAGAAAGGTATTAAATTCATATTCTACCCTTGTGTTCCTTATGAACATAAAGAGATTGATAACACTAATAACCACTATAACTGCCCTATTGTAACTTCTTATGCAGAAAATATTAAGAACAACGTTGAAGAATTAAAGACAGAAAATATAGATTTCAGAAATCCTTTCCTCTCATTTGAAAGTGAAGAAATTCTTGCCAAACGACTTAAAGCAGAATTTCCTTTAATTCCCGCACCAGAAATCAAGGCTGCTGTTCACGATGCGTGGGAAGAACTGATGCAGTCAAGAACTGATATGCATAATAAGGGTGAAGAAGTTATTAAATACCTTAAAGAAAATAACAAACGTGGTATTGTACTCGCTGGAAGACCTTACCATATTGACCCCGAGATTAACCATGGTATTCCAGAACTTATCAACTCATATGGAATAGCCGTTCTTACTGAAGACAGCGTTGCCCACCTTGGAAATGTTGAAAGACCACTTATTGTTATAGACCAGTGGATGTACCACTCACGTCTGTATGCCGCAGCAAGCTATGTCAAGACTCAGGATAATCTTGATCTTATACAACTTAATTCATTCGGCTGTGGACTTGATGCAGTTACTACAGATGCCGTTAATGATATTCTTACTAAGTCTGGCAAAATATATACAGTTCTTAAAATTGATGAGGTTAATAACCTTGGTGCTGCAAGAATACGTGTCAGATCACTTATTGCTGCACTTAAAGTAAGGGACAAGAAAAATTACCAGCGACAGTTAGTTTCAAGTGCATACAAGCGTGTTGAATTCACACCTGAGATGAGAAAGAATTACACTATTCTCTGCCCTCAGATGTCACCAATACATTTTGACCTGCTTGAACCTGCTCTTAATTCGTGTGGATATAACTTCAAAGTTCTTGCCAATGATAATAAAACGTCTGTAGATATGGGACTTAAATATGTTAATAATGATGCCTGCTACCCTTCTTTAATGGTTGTCGGACAGATTATGAACGCGGTTCTTTCCGGTAAATATGATTTAAGCAAGACTGCCATTATAATTACGCAGACTGGTGGTGGCTGTCGTGCTTCTAACTATATTGGATTTATAAGACGTGCTCTTGAGAAAGCTAATCTTGCATACATACCAGTTATTTCTTTAAGTGCACAGGGACTAGAGTCTAACTCAGGCTTTAAGTATGATCTGCCAATGTTAAAGAAAGCTATGATGGCTATTGAATACGGTGATGTATTTATGAATGTTGTATACAGAACAAGACCTTATGAGAAGGAAAAAGGCTCTGTTAACGCCCTTCACGAACATTGGAAAGAGATATGTATAAAGCAGCTTACTTCTGACAAAGTAAGAATGAAAGACTTCAATAAAAATCTGCGTGATATAGTTCACGATTTTGATAATATTGAACTTCTTGATATTAAAAAACCTAGAGTTGGTGTTGTTGGAGAAATTCTTGTTAAATTTCTTCCCGCCGCTAACAATTATCTTGTAGATTTATTGGAAGCTGAAGGTGCTGAAGCTGTTGTTCCAGATCTTATGGGATTTCTTCTTTATTGTGCAGAAAATGCTAACTTCAAACACAAGTACCTTGGTGCTTCATCTAAGTCAGCATTTATCAATAACGTGGTAATTAAATTGCTTGAGTGGTTCAGAAAAGCTGGTAACGAAGCATTAGCACAGAGCAAGAGGTTTGATGCTCCATCTTCAATTAAAGAAACTGCTGCTCTTGCCAAAGACCTTGTGTCACTTGGTAACCAGACTGGTGAAGGCTGGCTTCTTACTGGTGAAATGATTGAGCTTATTCATAACGGTGCTGGAAATATTGTATGCTGTCAGCCATTTGCCTGCCTTCCTAACCACATTGTTGGTAAGGGCGTAATCAAAGAATTACGTGCAGCATTCCCTGAAGCTAACATAATCGCCGTGGATTATGACCCAGGTGCATCAGAAGTTAACCAGCTTAACAGAATTAAGCTTATGCTTGCTACTGCTAACAAGAACCTTTAATGTCTGATGTTTGCTAAATCAGATTTGTTACCGTGAACTTATATAAAAGGCTGAGTGTTGCATATTTATTGTATACATATGTGTTATAGAAACATCTGTATATAATAAATATGCTGAAATATTTAATTTCAATATATTGAAATTAAATAATTTCAAGTGTATAATACTAATAAATGGAGGTCGGTAATATGAACTTTTTATTATTTTTAGGACCAATTATCGGTGTTGCAGTTGCTATCTTTGCAGTTGTAGTAATTATTGCTGTAATAGGAGCTGTTGCAGGTTCAGAAGAAGATTTTGATGAATAGACATTTCTTCCGTAGTTTTATTTCCTAAGCAAAAAGCAGCGTTGATTGACAATCTACTATTAAAGGTTGTCAATCAACGCTGCTTTTTATTTATTTTAAAATATTCATAATATCAGATATTCTCTATCTGCCAGTCAATAGGCTCAACTCCATGGCTTTCAAGGAATTCGTTACATTGGCTGAAATGCCTGCATCCAAAAAATCCTCTATATGCTGATAAAGGACTAGGGTGTGGACACTTTAATATAAGATGCTTAGGATTGGTAAGCATAGGTATCTTTCTCTGTGCTGGTGAACCCCAGAGCATATATACTATCGGTCTGTCCTGCATATTAACCGCATTGATAACTGAATCAGTGAACTGTTCCCAGCCCATTCCCTGATGTGAATTAGCATTATGAGCTCTTACTGTTAATACTGTATTTAACAATAGTACGCCTTGATCAGCCCATTTTTTAAGGTAGCCATTATTAGGATAATAACAGCCACAGTCATCGTGTAATTCTTTATATATATTCTGTAGTGACTTAGGAATAGGATTGCCCGGAAGAACCGAAAAACTAAGCCCATGTGCCTGATTTACCTCGTGATATGGGTCTTGTCCTAATATGAGCACTTTAACATCTTTTAAAGGTGTAAAATGAAATGCATTAAAAATATCGTCTGCTGGAGGATAGACAACACATCTGCTATATTCGTCTTTTACAAATGTATACAACTTTTTGTAATAATCTTTCTTAAATTCATCACTTAAAGCATCTTTCCAATCATTAGTTATCATTGACATAATAACACCCTCCAATATCTACTTAACTAATCTTATAGGTATTCCCTTATCAGATAAATACTGCTTTAAATCATTTATCTCCATCTCTTTATAATGGAATAAAGAAGCAGCTAATGCAGCATCTGCCATACCTTCTGTAAAGGCATCATAAAAATGCTCCATATTGCCAGCCCCGCCAGAGGCTATAACTGGAATTGATACATTAGAGGCAACCTCTCTTGTAAGTTCAATATCGTATCCTGCTTTAGTACCATCACAGTCCATACTTGTAAGAAGTATCTCTCCTGCTCCAAGCTGTTCTGCCTTAACAGCCCACTCAACAGCATCAATATTCATATCAACTCTTCCACCATTCTTATAAATGCTCCAATGACCATCTTCCTGTCTTTTGGCATCTATTGCAACAACCACACATTGACTGCCGAACTTATCAGCCGCCCTTGATATAAGTGTTGGATCCATAATTGCCGCTGAATTAATAGATATCTTATCAGCACCTTCTCTTAAAAGCACCTTAAAATCATCTACTGTTCGTATTCCTCCGCCTACAGTGAATGGAATAAATACTTTTTCAGCAACTTTTCTTACTAAATCAACAGTTGTATTTCTTCCGTCACTTGAAGCTGTTATATCAAGAAATACAAGCTCATCAGCTCCTGATTTGTCATACATTGCAGCAACTTCAACTGGGTCTCCAGCATCCTTTAAATCAACAAAATTAGTACCTTTTACAACTCGTCCATCTTTGCAGTCAAGGCATGGTATAATTCTTTTAGTAAACATATAACATTCTCCATTCTATAATTCAGCAAAATTTTTAAGTATTCTTAAGCCTGTTTCACTACTCTTTTCTGGGTGGAACTGACACGCAAAAAGATTACCTTTTTCTACTGAAGCATGAATATGTGTTGAATATTCAGTAGACGCTGCTACAATATCATCATTATCAGCTTTTAGATAATATGAATGTACAAAATATACATATGGATTAGCATTGATTCCTGCAAACAATCTCGCATTATCCTTAACATTTAAGGAATTCCAGCCCATATGTGGTATCTTAAAGCCTTCCTTAGCTGGAATTTTAAATATCTTTCCTGGAAGAAGGTTAAGACCTTCAGCTCCTGGTGTCTCTTCGCTTTCCTTGAATAAAAGCTGAAGTCCAAGGCATATTCCAAGAAATGGTGTATCCTTAGCTACAACATTTTTAATTGTATCTACAAGTCCAAAACGATCCAGATTGTTCATCGCATCACCAAATGAACCTACTCCAGGAAGAATAACTTTATCTGCCTGAAGTATCTCACTTGAGTCTCTGGATACTATAACTTCTTCACCGAGTGCTATTAACGCTTTCTCAACACTCTTAAGATTGCCTGCATCATAGTCAATAATCGCTATCATTTTACTGCCTCTCCATATGCTTCTATCTTGTAATAATAAGTAACAAAATCGCTATTAGACATATCTGCTAAAGATATAGCTTCTGTCTCTGATATCTTATATGTATCCTTAAGTGCATTGATAATCTTATCATAGCTTTCCTTCATCTTATCATCTACGCCTAATTCTTTACCTTCAGCCCTGTATGTCTGATATCTGTCAACACCCTTTATAAGAGCATTAATTGCCTCTGTATTCATATTCATCTTCCTGTAATTAAGATATGACTCATACTGTCTTTGAACATACATAACAACCTTTGACTGGTTATATATTGTCTCTTCATTACCTGAAAGGTTCATACCACTTAAACTATTATAAGCTTTCTCGTATTCGCCATTGATAAAGTAATCTTTAGCTGCATTTACTTTACTGTTGTAATTGATACTATAGCCAAATACCTGTATAAGCATAATAATTCCTGCTATAAGTAATATAAATAAAATGATTGATTTTGGTTTAATCTTAAGAATATCACCTGGTTTAGGTGGTTCTTTAACTTTAACTTTTTTAGGTTTCTTTTCTTTCTTAGGCTTCTTATCTTTTGCCTGTTTAGCCTGCTTTTTCTTTTCTTCTTTCTTAGCTGCAGCCTGTTTCTTCTTCTCCTCAGCCTGAGCCTTTTTTGCTTCCTTAGCCTCAGCCTTCTGCTGATTTTCTATTTGTTCCTGTTCTTCTTCAAGCTTACCTTCTTTTTCCTGCCTAATCTTAAACTGCTGATACCTATACTTAATCTTAGCAATTAAGCCCTTCTTAGGTGCTTCTGGCTGGTCAAGATTAGCTTTACCATGAAATACCTCATCAATGAGCTTCTCATTCTCATCCTGCTCTTTTCCATCATCCACTGTGTTAGTCTTAGCAGCTATTGCATTATCAGCAGTCTTTTCAAGCAATTCTCCATCGCCTGTTGCCACATTTGCTTCATTAAGATCATCTTCAATACTTTCAAAGAAAATGTCTTTTATAACAGAAAAAATACCTTTTTTATCTTTTTTCTTTTGCTTTTTGTTGTGCTTCTTTTTCATAGAAGCTTTATCAGCCTGTGCTTCATCGGCATCTGAAGCTTTATTCTGCACACTGGCTTTATTAGCTGCTTCTGTGCCATTGTCATCAGATGTGCTATCTGAAGCTGCATTTGCCTCATTATCAGCATTGCCTAAAGAAGCATTATCTGCTGATGAAGCTGAATTATCGGCTGATGTATCCTCAGCAGCTACCTCATCTTCTGACTGCATACCGTTCTCTTTAAGAAGCTCATTCATAGATGATTCATCTGCATTATCATTCATCTCACCTATAAGATCATCCAAATTCATACTTGCAAGACGGTCTTTTTCGGTATCTGATAAACCCATATCATCCATAAGCTCATCGTTCTTATCAAGATTAGTACCAGCAGCTTCATCAACTGGAGTGTCATCTAACATCTTATCAATAGCTTCATCTGCCTGCTTATCCTTAGATGTATCATCTGCTTCTGTCTGCTTATCTGCTTCCTGTGCCTTCTTAGCAACTTCCTCAGGAGTTAATTCTGATACTGTATCATCAGTTATAAATGTTTCCTCCGTATCAGAAGCCGCCATATGACGAGGAACTGTCATAACATCTTTTAATAAATCTTCTATATTATCGTCATTAAGATTTCCATCCTCATCATCATATATATTTTCAAATTTAGTACTCTTCTCATTAGACTTTTCAAAGGCTTCCCTTACCTGCTCTTTGATCTGTTCTTCCTCTTCATCCTTATTCTCTGATTGTGCATTCTCATCTTCAGATAATGATTTCAATAAGCCATCAAGGTAATCCTCTTCATTCTCTGCCACAATTCCACCACCTTCGTAAAATTATAAATAAAATTCTACCATAAAGAATATTAATTAACAACATTAACTAACTCTTTCAATACTTCATATGAGTTAATCTTCATTGTACAAGCTTTGTCTGCTATTTCTTTAGGTATCTGATAAAACGTACTATGTACCCTGTAAAAATGTGCTTTATCATTAATCATAACAATTCTCTCAAATGGCCACCTTATAAGATTAGGATTGTTAAATCCTTCCCCTATCTCAATAACAAGCAGCTTCTTAGCCAATGTCGCTGATAACCATTTGTTGTAGAAATCCCACTGTTTCTCATCTTCATTAATATATGGACAAACCATTCTTTTGGGATTTATTGTTGATTCACCTAGATAATTATGCTTGGTAGACGATATAATAAAATAATTATTCTTATCAAGAAGTTCACCAAACTTATTAAGCATATCTATAAGATTACCATCATTATTATTAAGTGCTTCATCACCAAGACCTATTAATATATAATCATAATCTTTAACATCTTCTCTAATTCTATTACAGTAATCTTGTAATGTATATTCCATATCTATCCTCACAGCCTTAACAATAAATTATGGTGCTATCATTATATAGATAACACCATAATAACATAAATAATATTATCTGAGAAGTTTATCAATCTCATTAACTAACAATCCAATCTCTGGCTTAGATAACTGTACATCAGCTCCTAATGCTTCTCCCTTAGCTCTCATCTGGTCATTAATTAATGATGAGAATATAACAACTGGTATATTCTTTAATTTATCATCTGTCTTGATAAGCTTTGTCAATCTGTGTCCATCCATTAATGGCATCTCTAAATCAGTTATAACACAAGCTACATCCATCTGTGCATCTTCTGAATCCTTCAGAGCAACAAGATTCTCCCAGGCCTCCTGTCCATTAGCACATAATGTAAGATTATCATATCCTGACTTAATAAGTGAGTCTGAAATAAGCTTCATAAGTAATGGAGAATCCTCTGCAATTACAATATGTGCTTCATTCTTAGTTCTTCCTTCAAGCTTTTCAATATCTGATACTTTTAATCCTGTCTCTGGACTTATATCTGATACAATTCTCTCAAAGTCAAGAATGATAATTAACTGTCCATTAATCTTAACAACACCTGTTGCAATTCCGCTGTCAGCACTGCTTATTGTGCTGTCTGGCTTAATAATATCTGTCCAGGATACTCTATGTATTCCAACAACCGATGCCACATGAAATGCAACATTAAGCTTATTAAAATTAGTGATAATAAACATATCCTTTGTAATATCTTTAGAAGGTGCACACTTAATAACCTTAGCTAAATCAACTATTGTTATCATTAAATCTCTTGGCATAAACACACCTTCTACACAAGGATGTGAATTAGGTACTGGTGTAACCTTGCTATATGGAACTATCTCTTTAATCTTAGCGACATTAATTCCATAATGATTCCCTCCAACTATGAATTCAAGCACCTCTAATTCATTAGTACCACTTTCCATTAATATATTAGTTTCCATATAGTTTTATCCTCCATAAATCCCGTACTTTTATTGGAATATTATAACAAATCACATACATAATTTCAATTGCTATTACATATAATTATGCAAAATATGAATATTGTCCAATATATTATCTACTTGAATACTTATATTTAAATGCTGATGTTTAAATACTGATATTATTGTATATAACAATATTATTAAAACTTTCTAATCTATATAATATCTACATAATATATAAATTGATGATAATAAAAAAGAGGCTTTAAAGCCTCTTAAATAACAACTATTCACTACTCATTCAAAACTGCACATTAAATATATCTTATACATCCGTATCCTGTCAAGTACTTTC